>Ga0209536_100000476_pt1 | contig 65047 bp, 59 predicted proteins | sample DeeMarSeWOR28_12_FD_187461 | JGI IMG/M metagenome (GOLD analysis project Ga0209536, IMG submission 187461) | Marine sediment microbial communities from White Oak River estuary, North Carolina - WOR-2-8_12 (SPAdes) (version 2) | ecosystem: Environmental > Aquatic > Marine > Intertidal zone >...
GCCTGAATTTCTTTGACCCCTTCTGCTTGAACCTGCTCTGCAACTGCAACCTCTTTTTCTGCAGGCGTCTGGGGAGGAATTTGTTCAACACCCTGGGCCCGTAATGCCGCCTCCTGACGTGGCCTTGACTCCGCGGCGGTTACCTCCTGGTCTGATGCCATTTGACCAGCAGGCTGTTCGGGCCCTTGACTGGCCAAATCCTGGGTTTCCCCTGGAGTTCCCATCATATACCAGTCACCCTTTTCGCCGTCTGTCAAATATGCGGCCTCTGGTTGTTTCTCCTCTTTTTGTACAAGTACATCACCTTGCCATTGAATTCTAAATTGGCTCCCATCAGGCATAACTACCATACCACTGCCATGCATCAAGCCGTTTTTGAACTCCCCCGAATACTGCATCCCGTCTGGAAAAATTCTGACACCCTGCCCATTGGGAAGATCATCTTTCCAATGGCCCTTATATCTCGTCCCATCCGGGTATTTGACCTCTCCCTGTCCATTGCGCCGGCCATTTTCAAATTGGCCGACAAACTCTTCTTTATTCGGATATGTGATCCTTCCCTGACCATGCGGGACATCATTCTGCCATTGTCCGACATACCTTTTCCCGTCAACTGTTTCCAGGGTTCCCTGGCCGTGACGAACTCCACCGACAAATTCTCCGGTATATTCGAATTTGCCTTCTGCTGAAAGGGTGCCTTGTCCATGAGGATTATCATTCTGCCAGTCGCCGAGGTATTTTGTGCCCTCCGGAAAAGTCATCAACCCCCTACCACTTCGAACGCCTTCCTTGAATTCCCCGACATATCTTCTCCCGTCAGTCAGGACAACAGTTCCCTGGCCATTGATGCAATCACCCTGAACACAAACTGCCCCGGCAACCGGGGGGCTCACCAGTAGAATAGCAACTATCAAGTTTACAATCAGCTTCATTACAGCCTCCTGGTATGCTAAATATCCGATCAGATATCGATCAGATAAATTATAGAACTATAGCAAATATTAAAAATAAAAACCACCAGTTATGTTATACTCTCATTGGAAGCAGGTTGTCTGCCAGCAATAAGGTTAACTACTGACTCAGCATAAAAACAAAACAACATCCCCAGAATACTTGCGCCGGTTGTTACCCAGAAAAGAAGAAGATGAACTGTTTTGTTCTCATAAAAAAACAAATCCAGGATAAAAATGATCAGTCCGAGATGGATTAACGATGAACCGAAACGGACCCAGTACCCCTTTTTATGGAAATGAAGATTTCTGCTTCCTGCAAGGGCCATGACCAATACAATGCTCTGCAAAACAAGGGAGGCTGCAAGAATGAAAAATAAACTTGCCTTAACTCCGTATAAAAATCCTGTCACCACAACACAGGTCAAAAGTATTGCAGTGATACGATTTAACCACGCAGTCGGTAGCAGCCGCTTAGGCACACAGATGCCGAGCAGTAGTATCAGGCAGATGATGAACGGTGCGACAATTGCATTCATCCGGTTCATAAACATTATCTTCAATGGCGGGGCCATCTGTTGGATCTGGACGAATTTAAAATAGAACATGCCATATATGCTGATCAATGAAATAGCAGACAGGACCAGGGTGGTAGCAAGGATTAGGTAAAAATCATAGGAGCTTTTCAGTTTCATAATCGTTGTCTCTCTTAATCTAAATCCTTTATTCTCCGGTGAAAACCTGCATCGGTTATTGAAACGTATGTTCACCCGGAAAATAAAAAGATGTCAGAAAGGTAAAAATCATTGCCAGGAAACAGATAATTCCCAAAAATGCGGTAAAATACCACATGGATTTCTTGTTGGCATATAATCGTGTGTGCAGATATGTTGAGAAAACAGCCCACATCATGAGGGAACTGCATATTTTGGGATCCCACCACCAGTTCGGTCCCCATGCCTTCAGGGCCCATGGATACCCCAGTAGCATCCCCACGGTAAGCATAAAAAAACCGAGTTTTGCATAGCCATAGCCTATTTTTTCTGTTTCCAGGTCCCTTTTTATTAGCATGAAAACTGATGTAATGAACATGATGGTGATGGAACCGTACGAAATGAAAAGCAGGGGCGGATGAAACCACATGTATTCAGCATTATAATAAAAGATCATCTTGGGATAGATCCGCATGAAATAACCGGCCTGCTGCATGAGCGACGGCCCGGCCCCATACAGCGGGGTAATTTCGCTGAAAAATTGCGGCAATGGTCTGTTGAAGGGATCAACCCCCCAAAAAAGTACTGCGACCTGAACAGCAAGGAAAAGATGAAGCACGGCCCGAAACCTGTGAGCCTGGAGACGGAAATGAACCAGCAGAGCCATCAGCGCGTAGCACATGAACCAGAAGTAGTATTTCTCATTTTCAATCCAGGGAGGTATGCGGTATCGAGGAGGATCAGCGGGATTATATAAGGGCATGCCGTAATCACTGTTGCTGTTAATGATCTCAAGCTGACTATTCACCCAGCCGCTAAGATTTTCCGGCAGTTCAAGGGGAAGTTTTGCATATATCTGCCAGTGAAACCAGCAAATCCACAGAAAACCCAAAATAAAAAGCAGGTTAATTGATGCGAGCAGCACACCTGTAGCCTCCTGCCAGGCTGGCTTTCGGCAGTAAAGATTTACACATGTAGAAACAGTTATACCGCTTGATAAGACCAGCAGTGCAGCAAGAAGAATACCTCCCCCTTGTGAGAATAATTTAATGGGCAGCAGGCCCTGTAGTCCAGATCCCATTACAAAAATTTTATTATCTCGAATGAAATTGTAATGATGAAAACGGTTGGGACAATATCCTTATTTTTTCAATTTGCAAAAATATAAAAAGATAAGTGCCTCGCTCTTTATGTAATATAAAAATCATGCTATGAATTTTCGGCTATGTCTTTATAATAATTTATTAATTATTTGGCAAATCAGAATTCCTGAATGGGGTGATCCCTGTCAGGGAAAAAATCTAAGAAACGGAGAAGTGCTATGAAAAAGAACATGGGAAGTTCCGACAGGATTTTTCGATTGGCTGCAGGTCTGGCCATTATCATCATCGGGTTGATGGCACAAAGCTGGTGGGGGCTCATCGGCCTCCCGGTTATTGCAACAGCCGCTCTTGGCCATTGTCCCGCTTATCTTCCCTTTGGGATCAACACCTGTAAATTTGGCAAAGAATAACTGTTTCAGACCGGGCTTAACAGCACCAGGCTGGCAATTTGTCCCATGGTTCTTAATTACCCTTTATTGTGTCATGAAAAGAGGAATGCGTTTGCTCTAGGTCTGCCAGTACAGTCTCAAGCCTGTCGAAACTTTCAAGCTCGCCTCCATATTCCAACAAATCCGCCAACGCTTTTGCACCCATACTGGCTGCAGCCTTATTATTGTTGTTTTCTGAATGAATTTTCATACCTGCTGCCCGTATAAGCCCCTGCAGAGCTCTGCGCCTGTCACCCTCAGCCTCTTTCCACCACGGCTCCAGGAGTTCATGCATTTCATAATAGAGTTCAAGATCCCAGAGTATTCCTGCCTGCGGTAAAACTGTCCTGAGATCCCCCTCTTTTATAGCGGTAAAAGCCTCTTCATATTTCTCCAGTCTTTTTGTTATATATATCTCATAGACAGTTTCAAGATGCTGCTGCAAATACTCAGCACCACATCTTTGGAAATGTGATGTATCTTTTTCATCAAGGGATTTCAGAAAGGACCTGGACAGGCTGTTTCGGATATCTCTGGCAAAACGATTCCTGAAAGGATCGAAGCGAAGCCGGCACACTTTGCATTACCCCGCTATAGCTGCTGAAACCTTTAGTATTTCGGCAAAGGGGATGATTCCTTCACGGATCAACTTGAGTTTATCCCCTTCAAGTCTGATAATGCTTGATCCACCAGTACCCGGAGTTTTACCGCCATCAAAGATCAAATCAATTTTGCTGCCGAACTGCGCCTTGACCTCAAATGCATCAACCGCTGCGCTACGTCCGGATATATTGGCGCTGGTGGCGGTTATCGGTTTTCCAAATGCACGCAGCAGCTGCCTGGCAAACGGATGAGACGATTGGCGCACGCCAATTGTAGAGGTGCCTGCAGTTAACAAGGTGGGGAGGTTTAACCTGGCCGGGAAAATAAGGGTAAGCGGTCCAGGCCAAAATTTATCCATAAGGGCTGTATATTGGGCAGGAACAGATTGCACCAGGGTCAATAATGATTCCCTGTCATCAACAAGCGTCAGGATCGGCTTGTTGATATCGCGCTGCTTCAAGGCGAACAGGTGGTTCAGAGCCAAGGGGTTGAAGGGATCAACAGCGAGCCCGTAATAGGTCTCCGTAGGAAAGGCAACAACTCCTCCACTGCTTAAAACGGCGACAGCCCTATTCAGGTCGGCCATTGAACAGGGCTGTAAGCCAACACTCTTTATAACGTGCAGGGATTCATTCATCAGGGTTTTAACGGGGCCTGCAGCTTCTTGTTCTTCTCTTCCACCTGTTTGGCCATATCCTTCTTGAATGCAATGAGTTTCGCGGCTAACTTCTTATCATTTATGGCCAGAATCCTGGCTGCCAGAACTGCAGCATTCCTTGCTCCTGATTTACCGATGCCCATGGTTGCCACCGGCACCCCTGGCGGCATTTGGACTGTGGAAAGCAGGGCGTCCAGGCCATTCAACGGAGAAGAATCAATCGGAACCCCGATAACAGGTATGTTTGTATGTGCGGCAAGAACTCCAGCCAGGTGGGCAGACATACCTGCCCCGGCTATTATAATCTGCAGACCCCTTGATTCAGCGTTCTGGGCATAACCACTTGCCGCATCAGGGGTACGATGGGCAGAGTTGACGGATATCTCGTAGGGAATATCCATAGAATGCAGAAAGTCTGCTGTTGCCTGCATTACCGGCAGATCAGAATCACTTCCCATGACTATGCCAACAAGGGCCCTGCCGGGATCTTCCAGTATTGCTGTCTTTGTGTGTTTTGCTGCCTTGGCCCCGATATCCCTACGATAGAAACAATCCGACCATTTTATCATAGCAACCGTTTCATAGGCTTTATTAATGGCCTCTTCCAGATCATTTCCCAGAGCCGTAACACCCAGAACCCTGCCTCCTGCGGTTACCGTCTTCCTTTTTTGTAAAGCTGTTCCAGCATGGAATACAACAACTGATTCCTGCTTGGCTGCTTTGGCAAGCCCGGTGATAACCAACCCCTTTTTATAGGACCCTGGGTAACCGCCTGATGCCATTACCACACATACCGTCGGTCTTGGATCAATATCCAGTGTTATTTCATGCAGCCGTTCCTCAAGCACTGCCTCAACGACATCGACAAGATCGTTCCGTAATCGCATGAGAAGCGGCTGGGCTTCCGGATCACCGAATCGGCAGTTGAATTCAACAACCCGGGCCCTGCCGCTTTTTATCATAAGGCCGGCGTACAGGACTCCCTTATAGGGGCGGCCCTCCTTGTTCATGGCTTTCACGGTCGGGATCATAATTTTATTCATGATCTGCTTCTCCAAAACACTGGTAACAACGGGTGCCGGGGAATATGCGCCCATGCCTCCGGTATTTGGTCCAAGATCATCGTCAAAAATTGGCTTGTGATCCTGGGATGTGGGCAACGGCAGCACTGTCTTTCCGTCGGTGAAGGCTAGGAACGAAGCTTCTTCGCCCGACATGAAATCCTCTACAATTACCTGATTGCCAGCATCCCCAAAAGCCCTGTCCTTCATAATAAGGTCAATTGCATTCTTGGCCTCCTTAACCGTATGTGCCACAATCACACCTTTGCCGGCGGCCAGACCGTCGGCCTTTATAACCACAGGGGTCCCTACCCGTTCGACATATGCAATCGCCCTTGCCCGCTTACGGAAAACGGAAAAACCCGCTGTCGGGATATCATGATCCTGCATGAATTTCTTGGTAAAGACCTTGCTTCCCTCAAGGATGGCAGCTTTTTTTGACGGCCCGAATATGCGCAGCCTCTGCTTCTCAAATGCATCGACAACGCCAAGTGTTAAGGCAGACTCAGGTCCAACCAGGGTAAGGTCGATCTTCTGCTTTTTCGCAAAGTTGACAAGCCCCTTCACATCTGTTGCAGCAATTTCAATACACTCAGCAAGTTCCCCGATACCTGCGTTTCCTGGAGCACAATAAATTTTCGATACGCGCGGACTCTGATTCAGTTTCCATACCAATGAGTGTTCCCTTCCGCCTGAACCGATAACCAATACTTTCATGGGGCAAGTCTCCTTTCAGATGTAATGTTTACAATAAACCTGGCTGTGAAATATCATAAATTAATGTCGAAGAGAATGTGACGCGTGTCTTCCGGTCAACATTAATTGCTGCATAAAGTAATACAAATGAGTTACCACATTGTAGCATGAGTAGTTTTTCCTATGCAGTGTTCAAGGGCTACCCAACCGGATCGCTGTCCTTGTGCATGCACCAACCTACCGTTATGCGCCAAATTTTGTCAAGCCATAGTGAATGATCAATCAATTATAAATATTCATAAATGTATTTTTTGTCTTGACATCGCTTAGTTATATTTCTATCATAGTGCCGCTAAATGAATAACCATTCAGCTTGCTAATGTATTTTCGGCCCCTGGCTGTTAATCTGTTTTATGCTGGAATCATTCATGAAAAGTTCTGATAAACACGAGAAAATTATTCGCGCTGCGGTTAAGGTTTTTGCCAAAAAAGGGTTTTTCAGTGCCAGGATTTCTGATATTGCCAAAACAGCCAAAGTAGCAGACGGCACAATCTATCTCTATTTCAACAATAAGTTTGACATCCTTATTTCCGTTTTTGACGAAGAAATCGGGAAGTTTATTGCACAAACGAAAAAGCTTGTCGAACAGGAAGAAACCCCTCAGAAGAAAATAGAGGTTTTCGCTCTAAAGCATCTTTCAATGGCCAAGGAGAATAAAAGCCTTGCCGAAATCATTCAGATGGAACTGCGCCAGAGCCATAAGTTAATAAAGGAGTATCGCAAAACCATCTTCAGCGAATATGTTGATATCATCTCCGGTATCATCCGCCAAGGCCAGGCAAAAGGGGTTTTCCGCAAAGATGTCAAACCCGGAATTGCCAAAAGGGCTTTCTTCGGTGCATTAGACGAGATGACAAGGCTTTGGGTATTGTCCCCCAAACCTCCCTACGATATCGAAGATACAGCAAAACAGATCAGCGATATGTTTCTTCAAGGAATAAATGCCAGATAAGAGTCTTGAGCCATCCCTCCCATACCATTTCATCGCATAAATTCCTCGAATTCCGGCTGCTACCTTACCTCACTGCCTGCAGGAAGGAATCCTTCTCCCCATGGGCTGACATTTATTCAAAACAAGCGCTCTTTAATCATTTTCCGGCGCTGCAATATTGATTATTTCAAACTCACGTACACCGCGGGGGGTGACGACTTTTATTTCATCCCCGATCACTTTGCCGATAATTGCTCGCCCCAGAGGCGACTGCACCGATATAATCCCCTTTTTTACATCAGACTCCTCCGGCCCCAGCAGTTGATAGGTCATCTCGAGATCTTCGTCGAGATCCAGCATGGTAACAACTGTACCAAAAACCGCCTTGCTGCAACTCACTTCGGAGCAGTCGATAACCTCTGCCCGACTTAGTTTGTCTTTCAACTCCAGTATCCTGCCTTCAATATGTCCCTGACGTTCTTTGGCAGCATGGTATTCTGCGTTTTCCCGTAAATCACCATGCTCTCGTGCCACCTCAATCGCCCTTATGACATCATAGCGTTCCCTGCGTTCCAAATTCTCCAGCTCTTTCCTGAGCTTATCATAACCCATTCGTGATATGGGCACTCTCTCGACCATTTTTTCTTCATCTCCTCATCTTGCTTTTTACCATCGGTACGTAACTGAAAACAACGCCTCTTCATGTTGGTAAACACCCATGTCAAGAAATCCATATGAGGCACTGAGAATATATCTTTTTGCCAGTTCTATATTAAAACTCCCCTTTAGTTCGTGAAGATCATTATCTTGTGCATCATACCCCAGAGAGTATTCTAAGGTATAATAACTGGGTATCCCCCTTGCAAGGGCATCATTCGAAAGCTGGTGCTTAAAGTAAAAAGAAAACCTTGTAATCCAGTAACTTACAGGTGCCCAGTAGGGATGATCGTCTAATGCAAACCCGTCATCTGATGGAACTCCTGGCTTCGGGCCTTCCCTGGCGTCGTAAAAATCATAATTGTAGCTGATCTTGAGCAGGGTCGGTTCAGGAAGAAATATATAGGATGCCCAGAAAGTATAGTTATTTATCCAATTGTTATCTGAAAAGTCAATGAAATCATAGTACCCCCCAAGCAGCAGGCGGGGGAAAAGGTCAAACATAAGTTCTAGTTTATAGTCTTTCCGCTGAATTCTTCTTTTCAGGCTTGCTATAGTATCTGGTGTCACATCCTGTTTAACAGAAAATACGGCCCGCATTTCATCAGCCAACTTTCCGGTAATCATCGCAGAATAGAGGAGAGTGTTTCCATAACCATTGCCCAGATTTTCTAAGCCGCCGCTGAGGGAAAGGCTCAGGGCCTGTGAAAGATTTGTATCAAATGATGCCATAGTGCGAAAACTCCAAACACTTTGATCAGCGACATCCGTTGATTCATACTCAATCCTTGAAAAATCGATGCTCCACTTCTGTTCGGTGGAATGGAAATACCACGCGCCTCCTTTGGCAATTTTTTTATTCACAGCCATGTAGCCATCCCAGCCGTCATCTTCCTGTATGGCATATGAAACAAACGTATGGGGACGACGTTTCAGTCTGTTTCTCTGGTCAGCCTCTGCCAGCCCAGGAAAACCTGCATTGCGTGTCTCAAGCACCCTGTAGATGCGACCCTCATCGCTGAGTCTCTCAAGTTTGCTGTACAGTCCTGCCAGGTCATAGAGCAGGAAATCATCGCTGCCATATTCCTCTAACACATTCTCAAGCAAATAAGCAGCATGGTAATACTCCCTGCGCATTACGGCACGCCTGGCAGCCAACTCCTGCCCGTATCTTTCCTGCCAACGGTATAAGGCATACTGTGAAGCGGCAACGGAGTTGACAGTCTGGCTGCTAGGTGAAAAATCAACTGCATGCAGAGGCGACAGTATAACCTCAGCAAGACTGAGCGGTTTGCCTTCGGAAAAAGTTACTACCTCCCACCAGGAACTTTTCTTTTGAACTGGCTCTATCATCAATTTCAGTTCCTGGAATCTGTCTTCCAAAACATCTTCAACCGGCGGCTCGACTACCGACTCGTAAATAGCGACCGATTCCTTCCAGCGGTTCAACTCCCACAAGATACGCGCCTTGAGCAGCAAAATATCTTTACGCTCAGGATCTTCAACGAGTATCACATCGCCTGCTGCAAGAGCACCCTGGAAATTCCCGTCCTTGGCCAGGATTTGGACTTTACGTAACAGAAACCAGGCATTCTCAGGATAGTTTCCTTGAAAGTGCTGAAGTTCTTCAAGGGCCGCCGGATATTCTGTACGCTCTATCCTTGCATCAACAAGCAGTTGTTTTGCGACAAGTGAATCCGGCAGATTTGTTGCCGCCTCCCCTGCCATTTGAAGTTGTCTTTCAGGTTCATTATGTTTCCTGAATAATTCTGCCAGGACCAGCTGCCTGCCGGCATCTTCGGCAGTATAGAGTCTTGTCTCATCTGCCACTCTTTTCGCTTTATCTCCTTGCTGAGCTGCGCGATAAACCTGTTCCAGCAAAACGAAGAGCTCCGGATGTACTCCATAATCATTTCGCAGAGCAACCAGGACCTCTTCTGCTGCTTCATTGTCTCCGCCGAGCATGAGATATTCTGCCATTTGCAGGCGCACAAGAAAATCTGGAGCACCATGAAAGAAGAAATCATTCCATTCTCCAGGCTGCACCTGTAGTTTCATTGCTTCCCCCAGCTGTTGGAGAGCCTGCCTGTAGTCACCCGCCGCAGCATGTCTCTCTGCCTGGAGAAGCAGCCTTTTCCTATTGGAATCTGCCGGCATGCTTTTACCTGGCTCATCCTTATCCATTTCCTGCTCCAGCGCCTGGAGCCAAATTTCACTCAGCGGCAGATTGCCGGTCTCAAGGGAAAGCCGGAACAGTGCCGTTAGAATGAGCTGACGTTCCTCTTCAGCTGCAAGGGCTGACCGAAGAGCCTGCTCTGCCTCGTAAACAAGTCCCAGCTCTTTATACGATTCTGCAATACCCAGCCAGGAGCGGATACGGAAAAAATTCTTTTCAGGATCTCTTTCCAGTCCTGCCTCTTCAATAACACCACGGTACCTTTCCAACGCCTTATTGAAATAACCCGATCCTTTATATACATCCGCCAGAAGTATCTTCAACTCTAGGCTTTTCTGGCCGGACACCATGTTCTGGAGATAGCCGGCGTGGTAGAGGGCTGTGTCAAGCAATCCCATATCTGCTGCCAGATAAATCGCCCTAAGCCTTTCATCATAAAGATCTGGCTGCTGATTCAAGAGGGTCTCATAATCACGGAGTCCATGCTCTGGACGGTAGAGTTTCTCTGCAAGCAGGGCCCTGGCCTGCAAACATTCGACATTCACACAGCTGGAAACCGGCAATTCCGTAAAATATCGCTGGCTCTTTTCCAATTCACCCTGCTGCAGGTATATAATAGCCAATTCCTGCCTTGTGGTATTATCTTCCGGGTCAAATTCCATTATCTTGCGGAGCACTGCTAGCAGTTCTTCCTCCCGTTCAAGGCGTTTCAATAACCCGGCCACGGCGCGATAAATGGCAACGTTATCAGGCACTATTTCAGAAAGGTGCTGAACAATTGACAATTTTCCCTCGTTTTCTCCTATGGCCAGAAGATCATGAGCCAAGGCTGCAAGAATCTCAGGGTCTTCCGGGGAGATCTCCAGCAGTTTGCGGTATAATGGCAAGGCATCCAGGTATCTGCCGGTCGTCTTATACTGTTGAATGGCTTCTTGCAGCTTTTCTTTTTTCTCCGTACTATTCTGAGCGAAATACTGATCCAGTGACGTCAGGGTCTCTTTTTTTCTCCCCAGGGCAGCGTTAATGGAAACCACCCGTTGGAGAACATCATTATTGTCTGGATATTTTTCTAAATACTTTTCGTAATACGAAAGTGCCTTTTCATATTCCCCTGCCATCTCGTAAGTTTCACCAATTCGTGCAAATGAAGCGGCATCTTCGGGATGAGTATCAAGAACAGTCTTGAGATGGGAAAGGGATTTGTCAAGCTGCCCCTTATTCTCATAATATTTGGCAAGGTAGACGTGCGCATATACATTTTCCGATTCCCGGGCCAGCATGCGCTCCCAGTAAAATGCTGCCTCCTGTTCCAAGCCAAGGTTTTCATAGGTCTTGGCCGTTTTATACAACACCTCCTGCTCCACATCCTCATTTCTTGCAAGGATAGTAAAATGGGCCCTGGCCTTCTCATAGTCTCCAGCATCATAATAAAGAAAGGCCAGATAATGCCGAACGCCGCGGTTTGTCGGTTCCTGCCGGCTGAGTTGCTCCAGGTAGGGCAGAGCCTCATCCTGTTTGCCAAGCTTGCTTAATGCTTCGACCAGTCCAGCCAGAACAATCTGATCAGAAGGATTTACTTTATACGCATTTTTGAAAAGGTCCATTGCCCGTTCATAGTGGGCCATCTCCAGCTTTACTTTGCCGAGAGAAGTGATATAAAATATATTTTCAGGTTCAGCGCCAAGAAGGAATTCTAGAAGTTCTGCAGCCTCATTCCAGCGTTTAAGGTACATCATGAGCTTGGCTAGCTCCCAGCGAGCCTCCTGAAGATTCTCCTTCAACACCAACAGGGCTCTATACGAGCGCACAGCCTTATCAAAATCCCCCTGCAGGGCACTTTCTCTCGCCGCATCCCATACGCTTTTCCACTGCGGCACTTCTTTGCTTTCAACCACAATCTTCTGCTCCGGAAGGAGCTCATGCGGCGTAATATGAAGATCCTGGGCAGAAATCTCGCGGGCTGACAGGACGAGAAAACATGCAGCAAGTATGACGAGGTATGCAATTCCCTGGTGTTTCACTGGACTATAAAAAATATACTATACTGGATTAAGCTGACTGCCGGATAGGAAAAAACTTCATCGGACGATAAAGTCAGAAACTGTTATATGAAAATTCAGGTAAAGCTTTCTGCCGAACATGGCTCAACCTTTCTCATATTCTTCTTCACCGAAGAAATTCCGTATGTCCGGCACTTCCTGCTCAAGGTACTTTTTCATCTTCGTAAGGAGGTTTACTTCAATCTGCCGCACCCGTTCTCTTGAGATCCCAAATATGTCTGCAATATCCTGAAGGGTTTGGGGTTCATCGCTCAGCAAGCGGGTCTGAAGTATCATCTGTTCCTTGTCGTTAAGACTTTTCTGCAGGTCTTCCAGGATTTCCGTCATGCGCTCCTTTATTTCCCTGCCGGCCACTACCTCTTCAACACTTGGACCTCCCTGTGGCAGAAAGTCCTTCTGCTCGTCATCAGAGTCTTCACGAACCGGGCTTTCCAGTGACACATCCCAGTTATCCATCCTCTGGCTCATTTCAATGACTTCGCTTTCCTTGACATGCAAGCGTTCGGCCAGCAACTTGGTGTCAGGTTGAAAGCCTTGAGACTCCAACAGTTTTCTTTCTTTATTTAAACTGAAAAAAAGTTTTCGCTGGGCTTGGGTTGTCCCTATCTTGACCATCCGCCAGTTATCCATGATGAACTTCAGGATATAGGCCCTGATCCAGTAGGCCGCATAATATGAAAACTTGACTTCCCGATAAGGATCAAATTTCTTGGCCGCCTGCACAAGACCCACATTTCCCTCCTGGATAAGATCAAGGAAGTTCTGCATCCAGTACTTCTGGAAGTCCATCGCAACTTTCACTACCAGCCGCAGGTTTGCAGATACCAGTTTATAGGCAGCCTCCGGATCGCCTGTTTCATGGTAACGGATAGCTAACTCTTCAGTTTCTTCCCGAGAAAGCAAAGGAAACTGGCTGATCTCCTGGAGATAACGCTGCAGGGCTGTATGGCTCACCACCGGAAGACTCTTGTCATCCGGCATGCTCACCAACTGTTGTGTTTCCATCGGTTCTATTTTTTTCGTGGACTCTTTTTTCATGCTGGCACATTCTAATAAAAGCGCCTGAAAGGTCAATCTCTTTCCTTGCTGTGCTGTTTTGAACTTTAAACAATTTTGCATAATTGCATACTGTTTAGGGGCCAGCCTTTTCCAGTGCGTAGATTTCCTGTTTTCATCTTGCGCTATTTATGCTAAATGTGTTCGCCTGTTTCATCCGGTAAGGAGCAATTTTCACCGTTTGTAGAATGTCGCCGCAAGATGCAAATCTTTCTTTCAATTTACTTAGTAGAATGTGCAAATCTTTTTTGCCGGTCAGACATTAATCTTCCATGACGACAATCCAGAAACACTTGGCAGAATCTGCAGAACTAATTATTAATTAACCAAATGGAAAACATTCGCAATTTTTGCATAATCGCCCATATTGATCACGGAAAATCCACCCTTGCCGACAGGTTTATCCAGACCTGCAAAATGGTAAGCGACAGGGATTTCCGTGATCAATTGCTCGATAATATGGATATCGAGCGCGAGCGAGGCATTACCATAAAAAGTCAGACCATATGCCTCCCTTATACGGCAAGAGATGGTAAAGAATACATACTCAACCTCGTCGATACACCGGGCCACGTCGATTTTAGCTATGAGGTATCCAGGGCCCTGGCATCATGCGAGGGAGCCCTGCTTCTCATCGATGCCGCCCAGGGGGTTGAAGCCCAGACCCTTGCCAATCTTTACCTGGCCATGGAGACAGACCTGGTCATAATCCCTGTGATAAACAAAATTGACCTGCCTGCAGCTGATCCTTCCGCAGTTGCTGAACAAATTGAGGATGATCTTGGTTTAAACCCGGAACATATCCGGCTTTGTTCTGCCAAGACGGGAAAAGGTGTGGAAGATATCCTGGAAGCCGTAGTCACGCTCCTCCCACCTCCAAGAGGAGACGCCGGCAATCCCCTCCAAGCATTGATCTTTGATGCCCGTTATGATGCTTTCCGAGGTACAATCATCTCCACAAGGATCTTTGAGGGTACTATCAAACCGGGTGATATCATCCGTTTCATGGCAAACAATTCCGTACACAAGGTTGAGGAAGTCGGCCTTTTCAGGCTGAACCGGCAAGCCCAAAAAATGCTTCGTGCAGGTCAGGTGGGGTATATCATAGCAGGCGTCAAGAACGTCAGCGAGACCCGTAACGGTGACACGATAACGCATAAGGATAATCCCTGTTCCAAGGCGCTTCCTGGTTTCAAAGAAGTCAAACCAGTTGTCTTCTCTTCTCTTTATCCTATTTCCACAGATGATTATGAAGACCTGGTCGTTGCCCTTGAAAAACTCAAGCTCAACGACGCCTCCCTGACCTTTCAGAAAGACTCCTCAACCGCTCTGGGATTTGGATTCCGCTGCGGTTTCCTCGGCCTCCTGCACTTGGAAGTTGTCCAGGAAAGACTGGAACGGGAATTTGATATTCCCCTCATCATGACAGTCCCGACCGTGCTGTATCATTTTTATCTGCAGGACGGATCGAAACTGGAAATAGACAACCCGGCCTATTTCCCTGACCCTTCCAAGATCGCCCGGACCGAAGAACCATACATCAAGGCGGTAATCCTCTTTCCGGAACGGTATATGGGATCGGTCATGAACCTGTGCATGGAGCGTCGAGGGGTAAATAATCATTATCATTATCCGGCACCGGGAAGGATAGAGTTTAATTGTGAAATGCCCCTCGCCGAAGTGATATACGATTTTTATGACAAGCTGAAATCCATTACGCAGGGATACGGATCCTTTGATTATGACCTGGGGAACTACAGAGAAAGCGACCTGGTCAAGCTTGACATCCTTGTAAATGGCGAAAGGGTTGATGCCCTTTCGCAGCTGGTGCATCGTTCAAAAGCCAGGGAGCGCGCCTTGCACTCCTGCGAGCGGCTCAAAGAGGAAATCCCGCGCCATATGTTCAAAATAGCCATACAGGGTGCCATAGGTTCCACGATTGTAGCCCGGACAAATATTTCAGCCCTGAGAAAAGATGTAACGGCAAAATGTTATGGTGGTGATATTACACGGAAACGGAAACTACTCGAGAAGCAGAAGGCCGGCAAGAAACGCATGAAGACGGTCGGCAATGTTGATATCCCGCAACAGGCTTTTCTGGCAGTGCTCAAATCAGAGCAGAAATAACTTACAGATAGAAGAGGCCCTGTTCCAATGCATGACATCATAGAAGTCGAGGTCTTTAACAAGCTTTTCAGCTCCATTGCTGAAGAGATGGGTATAATTCTCGCCCGCTCGTCCTTTTCTTCAAATATCAAGGAACGTAGGGATTTTTCCTGTGCAATCTTTGATGCCGGGGGTGATCTTGTAGCCCAGGCCGCTCACATCCCTGTTCATCTTGGGGCAATGCCGATGACCCTCGCCGCTGTTCTTTCCGAGATGACGCCGGGTCCTGGTGACGTCGTCATTACCAATGATCCTTACAGGGGCGGCAGCCACCTTCCTGATATTACCCTAATCGAACCTGTGTTCGGGGCGTCCCCGGATATCTCGTCCCCGTCTCCCCTCTTTTACGTTGTAAACCGGGCACATCATGCCGATGTCGGCGGCAAAAATCCAGGGTCCATGGGACTGGCTAACTCCCTGGCGGATGAAGGTTATTTGATTCCTCCCACTCTTCTCAATACCGCAGGAAGGATTAATGATATCTTCACCCATGACTTTCTCAAACATGTCCGGAATCCCTCTGAGCGTATGGGGGATTTGAGAGCACAGGTCGCATCACTTGCCAGGGGCAGATCCCGCCTTCATGAAATTCTGCAAAAATACCCCACCGAACATATCTATTCCACACTGGATCAGCTCAAGAATTATGCTGAAAGGTTGATGCGAAATGTCATCAAGCACTTGCCGAACGGCTTCTACTCATTTACTGATTTCCTGGATGATGACGGCAAGGGCTCAACGCCCTTGCCCATATCGGTTGACCTTACCATCGGGGATGAGGATATCATTGCTGATTTCAGTCGCAGCGCAGCACAGACCGAGATGCCTCTCAACACCGTAAAGTCAGTTGTCGTGTCAGCAACAGCATATGTATTTCAATGCTTGGTGGGTAACGAACACCCGATCAACCAGGGATCATATCGTCCTCTCAATGTTATCACAAAATCGGGATCAATTGTAGAGGCTAGGAATCCCGCCCCAGTCGCTGCCGGGAATGTAGAAACATCGCAAAGAATCGTCGACGTACTGTTGGGAGCGCTGGCCCAGGCTGTCCCGGAGATAATTCCCGCTGCCAGCAGCGGTACCATGAACAACATAGCCATAGGCGGACGCAATAGCCAGACTGGTGGTGAGTTCTCCTATTATGAAACCATAGGTGGAGGCATGGGTGGTCGTCCAGGAATGGATGGGCTCAGCGGCATACACACTCACATGACCAATACCATGAACACCCCAATAGAGGCCCTGGAACATGCCTATCCTCTCCTTGTAGAGCAATATACTCTACGCCACGATTCAGGTGGTGCAGGTCTATATAGAGGCGGTGACGGGATAATCAGAAGCTACCTCTTCCTGGATAAGGCCCAGGTTTCGCTTCTATGCGAAAGGCGGAAACTGGCACCCTATGGCCTGGCAGGCGGACAGGGTGGGCTGCGGGGTGTGAATATTCTGGTAAAGGAAAAAAGGAAGAAGAGATTGGGCGGTAAAGCGGTTTTTGAAGCTCAGGCTGGGGACCTGCTGGTTATTAAAACTCCTGGTGGCGGTGGATGGGGGCGAGCCACCCGGTAAGATGGCCCGCCTTGCACATGAGATTAAATCGTGTTACTGCAGACCTTCTAAGAAGCGAGAGCGCATTCGCTTTTGTATTTCATAATAGTCTGCATTTCCTGTTTGGTGAGAATAGAATTCTCGGCCTTGAGCATGTAGACGATACAATCCTTGCAGATATTGAACGCTTTCCTGTAGTCATCCATCTCGCTGGCAATCTCCCAGCAGGGTGTGTTGGGACGTTTTCGTGCTGGACAATCCGCAGTCCCCTCACATTTCATAATTTCCCAGCAGGGCCAGTCGCTTTTTGGTATCATTCACAATCCCCCTTGCTAAAAGTAATAACCAAATTAAAGCTTCCAGTTGTAATCTACCTAATTAATACAAAAAAACTCGGCGAATCTGCAAATTAACCATTAATCGAGAAACCTGTCAAGCTCTTGTATAAGAGTATCTCGACCCATCCCTGTTTTTGCTGAAAACACTACCCTTTCTGACCTTGTCACACCGAAGCCCGTATCCAGTATCGCCCCATTTTTTGCACGCTCGTTTGCTGAAAGTTTATCCGCTTTCGTATAAACCAGTAGAAATGGCACTCCCTTGGCACGAAGCCAGTCCACCAGTTGCAGATCAACGATCTTGAGCCCATGACGTAGATCAATTATAACAACCACGCACTTTAAGTTCTTTCTCGAATCCAGGTATGCTGTAATCAGTGACTGCCATGCGGCCTGCACTTTCTTTGAGACCTTGGCATAGCCGTATCCCGGCAGGTCTACAAGATAAGTGCAGCCAGCAAGCAGAAAGAAGTTGAGGCTTTGGGTCTTCCCTGGTTTGGCACTGGTCTTGACCAGGTTCCTGCGCTTTATAAGCGAGTTCATGAGACTGGACTTGCCGACATTGGAACGGCCGGCAAAGGCTATCTCCGGAAAATCAGGCGGCGGAAGCTGTTTGAGATCAAACACGCTCGTCAAAAACCTGACATCGAAAATACTCTGGTTGGAAATACAAGTCACTCTAACTCGTTCCCGTCATGTAGTCGATGCACCAGAGATAGATCAAATTCTGCTTAAATGACCTTATTGAGACCATATTCGATAATACCTTCAGCTCCATTTTTCATGAGCCGGGGTATCAACTCGCGCACCTGCTTTTCGGAGATCACGGTCTCAACCGAATACCAGTCTGTATTATAAAGGTTCGCTATTGTCGGTGCGTTCAGGCTCGGCAGCAAGCTGATAATTTCATCAAGTCGGCCGGCCGGAACATTCATCTTCAGACCGACAAGCTTATCTGCCCTGAGGGCTCCCTTGAGAAGCAGGACAATATTTTTGATCTTTTCTCTTTTCCATGGATCTTCCCAGGCTTTCTTATTCGCAATAAACTGTGTATTTGAAGTCATCATCTCGTAGATGATTCTCAGGCCGTGAGCCCGGATAGTACTCTCGGTCTCTGTCACTTCAACAATTGCATCTGCTAACCCTGAAACAACCTTGGCCTCAGTCGCTCCCCAAGAAAACTCGATATCGACAATTATGTTTTTCTCGGCAAAGAACTTCCTGGTGTAATTTACAAGCTCCGTTGCTATTTTTTTGCCCTCGAGGTCCTCGAGCTTTTCTATAGCAGAATCGCCAGGCACGGCCACCACCCAGCGTGTCGGCCTTTTGCTTACTTTGGAATAGACAAGATCTGCAACCAAAACCACTTCTGACTCGTTTTCCAGGATCCAGTCCTTGCCAGTGATCCCGGCATCAATTATCCCTTGTTCGACATAGCGGGACATTTCCTGAGCCCTGCAGATCGAGCAGGTCAGCTCCTCATCATCAACCTCGGGAAAATAGCTACGGCTGGAGAGCTTTATCCGCCAGCCGGACTTCTCAAAGAGGTCAATGGTTGCCTTTTCAAGGCTTCCCTTGGGAATTCCCAGTTTCAGAACGTTCATTTCTTATATACCTCCCCGGGATCAAAAACCGGTTTATCAATTGTTTCCAGTTTATCTTCTGCCACCTGCCTGAAAAAACAGCTTCGGTGTCCTGTATGACATGCCGCCCCGCCCAACTGTTCAACCTGGTAGACAACCGTATCCTCGTCACAATCCACGAGTATTTTCCTGATGAGCTGCTGATGCCCGGAAGTCTCACCTTTCAGCCACAGCGTATTCCTGGACCGGCTCCAGTAATGAGCCTTGCCTGTTTCAAGTGTTTTTTGCCAGGCAAGCTCATTAATGTAGGCCAGCATCAGGATTTCCTTGGATTCAAAATCCTGCACTATTGCAGGCAACAAGCCATTCCCCTTATCAAAGCTCAACGTTGGCATTGTCTCCTCTTTGTTGGCTAATTGTTCAGAGTCGCTGCTGGAGTCCTCGCCGCCCATAAAATGAATTATGCATGCCGTACGGAATTTGCAGTACTCTTTCGGGTGCCGGCATCGTGCCTCATCAGCAGCAACCGTCTCATTATATTTTTCACAAAAAAGGTCCATACCTTATACTATGTTATTTTCTTCGTGCAAACTGCCTTTTGCCGTGATTCATGCCTTTGCCCTGCCGCCACTATGGTATTTTTTGCGCCACCCTTTTTGTGCGGGCGACACGGTAGCATATTTCCTCTGAAATCTCCACATTAACCTTTTCATTATTAGAAAGCCCCCCACTTATCTCTGCAGATAAATTCCCTATTCTCGAAATTACTGCTTGACACATTGATGCTTTCTTCATTTTACTATGAATCCTCTGTTGTAATTTCATATACTCCTGTATTAATCAATTTTACCAACATGTGAGGGTTGATCCCATGAAGAAAGCAGGAAAGGGAAACAATGTGATTATAGAATATGAAGGCATGCTCCACAATGGAGAGATCGTTGAAAGCTCTGCGGATTCTGGTCCCTTTGAGTACGAAGTCGGTTCAGGCCTGATGCCGCCGGGATTCGATAATGCACTCATTGGCATGGCGGAAGGTGAGGAAAAAGCTGTTACCCTGCAACCTGATGAGGCTTTTGGCCCCAGGGATGACAAGCTTCTTCACACAGTAAAAAGAAATGTTTTCGGTGAAGCCGTCCGGCCACAACCAGGAATGGTGCTTGGCATGACCGTGGAAAAGGAAGGTCAGAAACAAAAAATACCCGCGCTTGTAACGGCTGTAATCGGCGAAGACGTGACTATCGACTTCAACCATCCACTGGCGGGCAAAACCATTATTTATAAACTCACCCTGAAGGAAATCAGGTAAACAGTACCATGGCAAACTTTATAGCATGGGAAAAGGACATGTCAAAAGCACGTAAACTTGCGCGTGCCAGAAACCTGCCAATCCTTCTTTTTTTCCATAATCCTGGTTGAATTGGCTGCCAGCAGATGGATGCAGTTACGTATCCGGATGAAAAGATTATTGCCTTTGTTCAGGAGAATTTTATTCCCCTTCAGATAGCTCATGATGCAATACCATTATCCAGGGATTTCAACATTAAGTGGACGCCGACGCTCATCACCCTTGGTATTGACGGCAGAGAACACCACAGAAGCGTAGGCTTCCTTAACCCTGAGGACTTTATTTCCAGTGCGCTGCTGGGTATGGGCAAGTTTCATTTTGACAATGATCGCTATCAGGAGGCCCTTTCCCTGTTTGAAAACTTAATCTCCAGGCATCCCGGAAGTGACTACGTGGCCGAGGCAATCTTTCTTCGCGGTGTTTCTCTTTATAAACATTCAGGTGATCGCCTATTCCTGAAAGAGGTGTATGAGACCCTCAGCAGCCAGCATCCTGACAGTGAATGGACCAAAAGAGCTTCTCCTTACAGGCTGCTGTAACTCACAGGTAAAATAATAAAAGGTTCTCCCTGTGCAGAGAGAGCCTTTAACCAGACAACTTTGTTTCTTTACCGCACCCTTTCAGGGCTCAGGGCTTATGATTGTATATGTATTTTGGGGATTTGCATTTCGGGCATGAATGGTCTACATGACGTTTCTGCGACCATTCATGTGAGCAGTCAGCACAGTAATAAATCTGGAATTCCGAGTTGGAATTATATATCCACAGCGTTATTCCTGAGAAACATGCAATATATAAAAGCGCTTGTATAATGGCTGCAGAAGGGTGTGATGCAAAGCTTCCGCCCAAAAACGTGCTTATGAGAAATGTTGGGATTACTGCAAGAATAACCCCGCTGCCTGCAGCATGGAATAGTCTTAGTTTTGATATTTTTTTCATGATCACAGTGCAGTGTAATAAAATTTCTCTAACAATAAAAGACCCGCCAATACTCAGGAGCGAGGGCAATTCCTTACCCCTTGAAATGCTCATACCCCTGAAAGCTGATTTCCTGTCGTTCAGCACCGCGCAAGAGATAAACACCCTGCCCCGCCACTATCCGGCCGATGGCAAATATCTTTCTCCCTGTCTTGCCGGCAATAAGATTAAGCAGTTGTTGTCCTGCCACGGCATCTGTCGTAAAGAGCAGCTGGTAGTCCTCCCCTCCTCTTAGTACCCAATCCATGGGTGGCGTTCCCAGTTCTGTCGCCGCATCTCTGAGAACCTCGTCAACCGGTAGAAGCTCCCGGTCAATTTCCGCTCCCACTCCACTCTCGCGACAGAGGTGTGCAAGGTCGGTAGCCAGTCCGTCAGAGATATCCATCATGGCATGGACGAGGCCGCTGGCAGCAAGAATGTCTCCCAGTTCCACCTGCGCTTCAGGGTCGAGGTGTGCCTTTATGAGATCATGCCATTTGTCTGAAACATTTTCCCCGGCGCAAAAACCTCTGCGGCATAAATCCAGTCCTGCCGCAGCATTGCCAAGAGAACCGGAAGTCCATATCATGTCCCCTGGCTTTGCACCGGACCGATAACAGACCTTGCTCCTGTCAGCTTCGCCAAGGAGCGTTACAGAGAAAACAGTATCATTCCGACTCATGACCGTATCCCCGCCGACCAGCAGGGTATCATGCGTCTGCAGCACCTCAATGAATCCCTGCATGAAATTATCAAGCCAGGAGGGGACCTTACCCGGGAATCCAATGCTGAGCAGGCAGGCATAAGGCTTGCCGCCCATGGCTGCAATATCACTCATGTTCACTGAAGCGCTTTTTCTGCCCAGCAGGTATGGAGAATGCCAGGTTAGATCAAAATGTACACCCTCCACCAGGGTGTCCGTGGTGAGGAGCAGGCAGCTATCTCCTTCTTTTCTGAGAACTGCGCAATCATCTCCTATGCCCTTGAGCAACGACTCGTTATCCTGGGTATTCACAAGTCGGGCTATCAGGTCAATACATTCCCGTTCAGAGACCATTGCTATCCGCCTTTCCAATAAAATATATTTTTCTATATTTACTTAATGCGCCGCAGGGATCTTTTCCCCCTGGTCGGTTGCTGAGGTCCCTTTTGTGGCGACGGATGCTTTGCTCCGAAATCAACCGCTTTCATAAAACGCGGTTCACCATCCATGGCAAAAATCTCCTGCCCTGTCATCTGTTCTCTACGTAATGTCCAGGTCACGTCCCTCGGCGGCAAAGACAGGATATGCATACTCACATGCCACCATTCATCGCGCTTCGTATCATCCCTGACAATATTACTCACCACGGCGTAAACCAGCATCTGTGGTTTCTTGGCTGCTATCAGCACAATATCACCTGTTTTGATCGTTTCTTTAAAGGTTACCAATCTTTTCAGGTCGTTGACTATTTTATCCATACCTTCTTCCATAATATACTATTTTCTGCGACCAAGCCTACGGTATTGTATTGCCTCGGCAACATGTTTTGCCTGCAGATGTTTACTTGCCTCAAGATCTGCAATTGTTCGGGCAATTTTCAGAATCCTGTGATAGGAGCGAGCTGAAAGACCTAACCGCCCTACAGCATCCTCGATAAGATTTTCCGAGGTCTTGTCAAGGGAACAATGTTTCTTCAGGTCCTTTGGCGTCATCTGCCCATTGCTGTAAAAATCCTTGCGCTTACTGAATCTCTTCTTCTGGACCATTCTTGCCCGTTCAACTCTTTCCTTAATAACAGCAGACGATTCTCCACAGCTTCCTGATGAAATTTCCTGGTAGGGGACTGAAGGGACCTCGAGGTGCATATCCATCCTGTCCAGAAGCGGCCCAGAAAGTCTGCTTTCATAACGCTGGACCTGGCTGGGCGTACACCTGCACTCATGTCTTGCATCTCCGAGATACCCGCATGGACAGGGGTTGAAGGCAATCACCAGGATGAATCGAGCAGGGAAACTGAGCGAAGTCGTTGCCCTAGAAATGGTAACCATGCCGTCTTCCAGAGGTTGCCGCAGCACCTCCAAGACATTTTTCCTGAATTCCGGAGACTCATCTAGAAAAAGCACACCGTTATGCGCCAGGGATACCTCGCCGGGCTTGGGCGTCTGTCCTCCGCCGATGAGACCGGCATCTGATATGGTATGGTGCGGGGCCCGGAACGGTCTTGCTGAAAGAAGCGAGGCGCCATTTTTAAGCATTCCCATGACGCTGTAGATCTTGGTGGTTTCCAGGGCCTCCATGAAGGTGAGATCTGGCAGAATAGTGGGCAGCCTCCGAGCCAGCATTGTTTTTCCTGATCCCGGCGGCCCTTTCATCAGGATGTTGTGGCCTCCGGCTGCCGCTATTTCCATTGCCCTTTTTACATGCTCCTGGCCTTTTACCTCGTCAAAATCAACCCCATAATGTGCATTGTTTTTAAAAACCGCCTGCAGGTCTATTTGGGTCTGAGGTAGTTCACGTGTACCGACAAGAAATTCAACAGCCTCATAAAGCGTTGCCACTCCTATTACCTTGATGCCAGTAACTACAGCAGCCTCTACCGCATTGGCAACCGGCACCAGTAAGCCTTCTAATCCTGCCCGTTGCGCCGATATTGCCATGGGCAATATGCCTCTTGCTGGTCGAATGGAGCCGTCCAGGGATAGCTCACCGATTATGCCATAATCCTGAAGCTTCTCGCTTCGTAAGATCTCAGAGGCAGCAAGAATGCCAAGTGCCATGGGAAGGTCATAACCGGCACCTTCCTTTTTTATGTCAGCAGGAGCAAGATTGACTGTTATCCTGCGGTTCGGAAAATCATAGCCGGAATTTTTTATGGCTGCCTTAACCCGCTCACGGCTCTCACGGACTGCACCCTCAGCCAGGCCGACAGTTGAAAAAGCAGGAAGCCCATAGGAAATATCTACCTCCACCGTCACCGGTAGAGCATCGACCCCCAAAACTGCACTGCTCATAATTTTTGCGAGCATGGATTATTCCTCTTCCTGGTGGCAAAATCAACAGGTTCAAGGTCTGTAGCAAGCTTCCATCTCAGGCGAATACTCCCCTCCCTTTTCCCTGTAGACATAAAAGGGGGAAAGTATTGCCAGTTCCTCGCCTCCACCTTTTATCGCTTCAACCAGTAACAGCGTTGCAGCACTTCCGGGATAGCTGTAGACAACCTGCAATCTTTTTGGCTCCAGCCCCTGTTTCTTCAATTCATAGAGAATGGTCGCTCCCCGCACAGCAGGATAGACAAAGGCAGCCCGGCCCTTGTTTTTGAGAGCCCAGGCTGCAGCCTTGACCACGGCACCAACATCTGACATTATCTCATGCCTGGCTGCCAGCTGTTCAGGTTCCAGATTCTTTCGTCCGGAACCGATTTTCCTGTAAGGTGGATTGCTGACAACCCAGTCAAATATTCCGGCAGGCAGCAGCTTCTCTATATGCCGCAGGTCACCCTGCACTATTTCTATCCTTTCCTGCCAGTTGTTATCCGCAACATTTTGTTCAGCCAGTTCAACAAGGTCAGGCTGTATCTCAAGGGCTGTCATTTGACAGTTTTGCCATTTATAGGCCAGGATAAGAGAGATGATCCCGCTGCCACATCCCATATCCAGTATCCTCTCTTCCGGGCGAACGCTAATGAAATTTCCAAGCAGAACTGCGTCCAGAGAGAACCTATACCCCTCGACACGCTGGGTGCAGCGAATTCGTCCACCAAACAGGGTATCCGCCGTAAATCCATCCTTTGCACGCATCCCTGCTCTTCCTGTCCCTCTCTGTTTTTTACAAGATCACTCGGGCGGCCCTATTGTTTCTTCCGGATCCAACCTGTTCAACAGCAGGCCGGTAAGTATCTTGGGGTAGAAATAGGTTGACTTGTGAGGCATTATCAGGTGCTCGTCGGCTACTCTTTTTACCTGCAGTACCTGGGTATTATTCATAAGAAACAGAAGAGGCAGAGAATTATCAATTTCAAAGCTTTCCTTTACTGCAACATCAAGTGCCTCATCGGGGTCCGCAAAATAGCGGACCAGGTTCTCATGTTCACACCGTTCATATTCAAGACCCAGGATGTCTTCAACCACTAGGTCGGATAAAACGACAACATCAAGGTCCCGTAGCGCCGGATGTCTTGCGGTCAAAGTTTTGCTCTGCAGAGCTTCTGTTTTGAGAGTAAGGAGAAAACACCGGTCCTCAAGGGCATGATACAGACCGAACATGGTCTGATCCGTCCTGCCCTCAGCCAACTTTTCTTCCATTCGTGCAAGGACCTCAGCGACCAGGTTTTCCCGGGAGCCCCCTTTAATCTCTTCCAGTGCAAAGGCATGTGCCATACGTCGGGCCAGTTCATCCATGGAAGGCAGTCCGGGCAGCACATCATCAGGCAGCTTAACCAGCCTATGGGTTGGAAGCACTGTCAGTCCAGGGTCCTCCATGGGACAGAGATACATCATGGCATGATTGAAGGGACTCTGTTCTGAAAGTATCCCTTCCCTTTCTCTGATAAGCCTTCGATACTGAAGCGCGGTTGCATAACGATGATGCCCGTCGGCTATATAGACTGCTTTGCGCTTAAAAAGATTCTGCATTTTCGCAAGGATCTCCTTGTCCGTAACAGGCCAGATGCTATGCTTGCCGCCGTCTGCATCCCTGACTTCGCAAAGAGGGCCCTCAGGAAGTCCATCTTCAAGGGTTGTAATGATGTCATCACCTTCATCGCTATACAGTGAGAATATCTGGCTGAACTGGGCCCTGCAGGTATCCATCAGGCGTAGACGGTCTGCCGTTACCGTTGCAAAGGTCTCTTCATGAGGCTTGACAATGCCTTCGGAAAGCTCGGAAAGCCTCACAAGCGCTACAAATCCTTTCCGGGTCAGACGGATACCTGATGGGAGGGCGTAATCAATATTATAGAGATAGACGGCCGGCAGTTCATCCCGGATAAGAACCCCTTCTTCCTGCCATTTTGTAAAATAGTTTCTGGCCGAATTGTATCGCTCAGCCGAGATGTCACCTTTGCCGGGGGATTTGCTGATATCCAGGTAAATCATATTATAGGGATTCCTGGCCTGAAAAGCAGCTTGGTTTTTTTCATCAATTATGTCATATGGAGGCGTTACCACATCCTCCAAGCGCTCCAGCTTCAGGGGATTGAAGCGTAAAGCTTTAAATGGCGCCACTATGGCCATATGGAAACACTCCTTGCTATGATATAAAATGCTCGGGAGTCCAAGGGAAACTAGACCCAAACTCTTTCTTGCTCTCCCGGGCAAGGTTGACTAATTTATCTAAATCTAATAAACAGAATCGGTTCTGCACCGTATTAAAAAAGCAACTTGTTTTCAACAACACTTTTGAATTTTAACCACATTTTTTATCATTTAAAGGCGAGGTATTCCTATCATGTTCCACATCTTTGTCAAAAGCCATTTTTCTGCGGGTCATCATTTGAGAAATTATCCCGGAAACTGCGAAAGGCCCCATGGCCATAACTGGAAGGTTGAAGTCACTGTCAGGGCTGAATCCCTGGACAGCCTTGGCATGGGCGTTGATTTTCGAACCGTCAAGGAAGCAGTGAACAAGGTCCTTGAAACTCTGGACCATCACGATCTCAACACTCACGCAGATTTCCAGACCATCAATCCTTCATCGGAAAACATTGCAGTCTATATATTCAACAACCTGCAGAAAAACCTGTCTACTGAACGCTATGGTGTGCACAGTGTCACAGTTTGTGAAACAGACAATTCAGGTGTAACATACTTTGGGCAGTAAAGCGCTGATAGAAATTTGCGAGCTTTTTTATAGCATCCAGGGAGAATCATCATATGCCGGGTATCCCTGTTTCTTCATCAGACTTGCCGGTTGCAACCTGCGGTGTACCTATTGCGATACCCGCTATGCATTCGAGGGAGAGCATGCTTCCTATACTGTCAGCCAGATACTTGCAGAAATGGAAAAATATCCCGGTGTCCCGGTAGAGGTCACCGGCGGTGAACCTCTACTGCAGAAGGGCGTGTATCCTCTTTTTGATGAATTGCTGGCAACAGGCAGGACCGTACTGCTTGAAACAAACGGCAGCATCAGCCTTGCAGAGGTGCCCACTGCCGTGGTGAAGGTTCTCGACATAAAATGTCCTGGCAGCGGCATGCATGAAAAAATGGATTTTACCAACTTTGCCTTCCTGGGCCCACAGGATGAAATAAAGTTTGTCATGGGTTCCAGGGAAGACTACGCCTGGGCCATGGACGTTCTTGAAGCATACAGGCTGCAGGACCAGGTCACAGTTGCATTTTCACCGGTGACCCCGTTGTTGCAGCCATCCAGGCTTGCAGAGTGGATGCTCGCGGACCGCCTACCTGTCAGGCTGCAGCTCCAGCTGCATACCATCCTCTGGCCTTCAAAGACAAGGGGTTATTAATTCAGATTTTTTATAGTAAGCTGCCTTTATAATTAAAGGTCGAAAGTTTTCTTCTTGGACCCCGCCCAGCAAGTTCCCGTCCAATCGCATCAGTTTCCACTCTGGATATTTTCCGGTGGCATAGGTCAATAACACCGTAGGCCACCCCCATCTTCGTCATTTCAGTCAAATACTGCAGAAGAGAAAAAGGACTTTCAGCCAGTGCAATAGTTCCATTCCAGGCCTTCCGCAGGAGGAAGGATTCACCCCTGGGGCTTTCAAAGAATTGATCATAGGCAAAATGTGGTGCCATGCTCCGGGCCGTGAAAAGAGGAGGTGTCCCATATACCGTCATTCCAAGGCCTGTGCCGACTTTTGCCGTTGTCCTGCTGGAGAGAATTGCCCGCAGGTCTTTCCTGTCTATTTCAATGGTGGTTTGCGTCCTTTGCAACCTGAGCGCATCCAGGACATATAACCCCTGCGAATTAAGTATATTCAGGGTATAATCCCCCATGATATTCAACCGTTCTTTTCTGTCAAAAAACAAATGTTGCCCGATATGGGCAATCTGCCAGGTTCTGAAATTACTTTTGAACAATTTGCTGATGGCTTTCCTGTAAAAATCCAATTCATTTTCCAGGATGACCGGCGGCAGACACCAGGCAATCTTGTGGTGGAATCTTTTTAGCATTTTCTGCATGCCAGGTAAATCAGCGAAGGTCTTCCGGTTCAGTTCAACCATTAAGAGTTCGGGAATAATCGGAAATCGCAGCTTCAGGGCCTGGAGATCATCTATTTTTATGTACAGAGTCAGTCTGTCACCTCCCAGTCCTCTCTGTCCTTTCTTGGTCGCGGCAACATTTTTTTTCCGCCCAGGAACATCAGATGCCAGGATCGAGTGAACGGCCGCCGCTTTCTGTCGTGCCTTGCGCAGCAACTTTTTAACTCCCTGGCTGTACCGGTTTGTCCCAATACCCGACTGCATCCTTTCAAATTCCCGCGCCTGTCTGCTGTCAACCTTAAACAGGCTGTCCCCTTTTTTCACAACTGCCGGCACTTCAAGAATAATGTAGTCACCCTGACTGGCATGGGATATATTCTGGCCGTCCTTAGTCATAGCGCGAAGTGTAAAGGATACCCTTTCGCCGGTTTCCTCCTGGTGCAGGCGCAAGCGATCCCCTGTCTGCATTGGATGATTTGCCGTAAGGTTGACCTTTCCTCTGCCGGTACCCTTGGCGGCCCGGCCAAGATATAATCCTATGTTGCCCGAGTGATAAGGTGATATCAATTCTTTGGGGTTGGAAGTGCTGAAATAGCCCTGGCTGGTTTTTCTGCCCATGGCCTGCGCCAGGAGTTCCCTTGCATTTTCCAGACATTCCCTGTCGCCAACCTGTGCATCAATGGCCATACGATAGGCTTTGACCACGGATGATACATAATGAGCGCTGCGAAGCCTGCCTTCGATTTTCAGGGATGAAACACCGGCTCGCTGCAACTGGGGAATAAGGTCAATACCGCTCAGATCGTTCATTGAAAAAAGATAACCGGGCTTCCTGCCTCTCACCTTCCAGTGATAATGCCGCCTGCATGGCTGAACGCACCGGCCGCGCAAGCCGCTTTTGCCTCCAAGATAGCTGCTGAATAAACACAGGCCTGAATAACTAAAACAGAGTGCGCCATGGATAAATACTTCAAGTTCCACACTGCATTTCTTTGCAATCGCGCTAATTTCCTTCAGGGTGAGTTCTCGAGCCAGAACGACACGGGCAAAATCCATGTTCTCAAATTGTTGGACCGCCAATGAGTTGTGGGCTCCGAAAAGGGTACTGGCATGAAGCCGCAGATGCGGGAAATATTGCCTGCAGAGATGGTAGATGCCCAGGTCCTGGACAATCAAGGCATCCGGTCGCAGTGTTTCGAGCATGGCAAGCGTCTCAACTGCCTTTGGTATCTCGTCTTCTTTCATCAGGCTGTTGGCCGCCAGGTAAAGCCTGACATCCTTGGAATGGGCGTATTCAACCATGGCCGCTATCTCAGCCGGTGTGAAGTCCTTTGACAGAGCACGTGCATTTAAAGCAGGAGCACCAATATATACGGCATCAGCACCAGCTTTGATCGCTCCTTCAAAAACACTCACTGAACCCGCAGGCGCTAGCAGCTCAGGCTTTTTATTTTCCCTGTCAACCATATGGTAGATTATTGACGCCGCAAACGTCGAATCCCTTGACTGGATGAGTTGGTCGGTCGCTGCCAATCTTTGCAACGGAAAGCCCAAAGAAGCATGACGCCGGCTGCAAAGCCACCCACATGGGCCCACCAGGCTACTCCGCCACCTGGTATCTGTTCTGAATTCAATGAATAAAGCGAGCCTTGCAAGAACTGTATGACAAACCAGAAACCCAGAAAGAAATAGGCCGGCAGTTCAATTAGGTAGAAAAATATGACAATGGGCAACAGCGTGAGTATCCTTGCATGCGGATAGGTAAGGAAATAGGCCCCGAGAACTCCGGAAATGGCACCACTGGCACCGACCATCGGGATGGTGGAGTGTGGATCGGAAATGGTTTGGGCACCGACGGAAGCCAGGCCGCACAGCAAAAAAAACAGGAGATATCTGCCATGCCCCATGCAGTCTTCGACATTATCTCCAAAAATCCAGAGCATCCACATATTTGAGAGCAAGTGTATCAGGTTGGCATGCAGGAACATGGAGCTGAATACAGGCAAAAATCCAGCTGGATTAAGCCAGTTTTCAGACTGGTGGGCAAGGAAGCGTGCAGGAACAAAACCCAAAGCGAATATTATCCGATCAACCTCATGACCGTAGGACAGCTCATAGATAAAAAAAATGACATTAATGACTATTAGTCCAATGTTTACATAGGGGAAATTTTTAGCCGGGATATTGTCTTTGAGCGGAAACATAAAAGGGAAACCGGTTAGTTTTCAGTTTGTGACGCACGTGAACTGCAGGGGGCCGCTGAAAAAATACGCATTACTCTTTATCAAAGTCTTGAGTTTCTGGCCAGGGCCGCAGAAATTTAATTGTCGGTAAGGGTATGACAAAGAAAAAGTTGTTGCCTTGTGCTGTAGCTTCATAGCCCACCCGGCCGCCATGCAGTTCTATTACATGCTTGATAAAAGATAGCCCATGACCAGTCCCGGGCTTATTCGGGCTGTTTGTTCCCCGGAACCCTTCTGAAAACAGGGCGAGGGCCTCGGGGTACGCCAGATGCTGTCCGGTGGTAAAGACATTGAATTTCACTCCCCGCTGGTGTGGGCCGAAGTAGTCATCAATTATCTCTCGGCCATAGGCGACAACCTTTCGCGGCGTCCCCATGTGATCGATAATTTCTTCTGTGTATTTCACGGCATTGGAAAAAAGATTGGCATAGACCTGTGATAGAAGCCCCTTGTCAACCATGATCGGGATCTCTTCCTCATCCATCCCCGTTGGCCTGTCAATCGATATCTTGTTTGCCTTGAATCGGCTCTTGTACTGTTCAAGCTGGGGTAGAATGATCTCTTTTTCCACCCGGCAGAGTTTGGGGCGCAGTACCAGGTGTCCACGTTCAAAATGTTCTCTCCGGAACAGGCTTTCCAGGAACAGGCTAACATTGGCATGGTGTTTGAGCATTTCCTGCTGGTAACCCAAGAGCTCCTCTCGCAGGTCCGTTAACTTCCCAATCATGCCTCTGCATGCATCGTCACTTACTCCGGCAGTCTTTTTGAGCTCCATCATTTCCGTTTCCAGCGACTGCAGCTCGCCGATTTTCTTCCGGAGCTGGTTGAACAGATGCTTGAAATACATGTTCGGAATAATGACATTATGCTCAATATCCATTACCAGACTGTTAATGAACTTGAGATGCCTGATATTCTGCTGGGCAAGAAGACGGTTATGCAGCCTGAAGCCTATGCGGTTCGCATACTTTCCGAGGAAGAACAGATCCACTTCCTTGAGTCTTTCCAGTGGGGATATCTCAAACATACCCAGGATTCTTACCTGCTCGGGCCAGGCCTGCTGGTCAGGAGTTCTCATCTTGTTGATGTGGAGCAATTTAGGAGGCGGTTTGCGATAAATTGGAACTACGTAGGAATTTTCAGTCCTGTATGGCTGGTCGCTGAGATATATACCGGTGGGCACCGGCCGTGCTTCCCGGATGATACCTTCCTGGCTGCTGCAAACCAGCTTGAGATGCTTCTTATCATCATCAAGGAGATAAAGTGCGCTTTCAATATTCACAGACTCAAGTAGCACAACAACGCATATGCGGTAGAAATCATCCAGCCGGTCGTACTCCTGGACCAGGTCAAAAAAAGTCTTTAACAGGTTGTTTTGAAGAGGGGTGAAGTCGTACCGTTGATGATCCTTAAGCTTCTCGCGGACCCTGTTTTGAATATGCAGCAGGTCTGATCTGTTATTGGTGAAATCTTCTGCCATGAGAGAAAACCTCAACAGGATGACTATAAAACGAACATCCGTACTTAGATCGAATATTTCCTAGGAATTTCAACCGTCATGTAAAAACAAAAGCCGGGCTCTACCCCAACAACCTTATGACATCAGCTGCCGTAATCCAGAACAACCTCATCGACTCCTGCATCTTCGTTCAGGAGAACATTGATGTGCTGATCTGGATCAATCTGAATTTCCATCCCTGTATAATCAGGCTGAATGGGCAGTTCCCGCCCTCCCCTGTCAACCAGGACCGCAAGCTGAATGCTGCTTGGTCGACCAAAGTCCATTATCGCATCGAGTGCAGCCCGGATGGTCCGACCCGTATAGAGAACATCGTCAACCAGGATCAGGGTCTTCCCTTCCACTTCAAAAGAAATGTCTGTTTTTCTTACAATAGGATTCTGGGACACCCTGCTCCAGTCGTCCCTGTACAAAGTGATATCAAGGCTTCCTGACGGCAGCCTGATTTTTTCGCGTTTCTCGATAATCTGGTGCAGTCTGTCTGCCAGGAAGACACCTCCCGTATGTATTCCAACAATTACCAACTCTTTTGTCCTCAGATTTCTTTCAAGGATCTGCAAAGCGATCCGATCTAGGGCCCGTTCAATATCCTGCGCACCCATAATTGCTTTTTTCTTACGTGGCATTTTCAACGCGCCTCCAAAAAAAATCTATTCCTTTTTCATCCACGAGGTTTATGGCTTCAGGAAATGCAATGCATTCCATTTCAAACACCTTTGCTGCTATTTCTTCCGGCGTATCATCATACTCCAAAGGCACGCATTTCTGTACAACAATTGGCCCCTCATCATACCTGTTGTCGGCAAAATGGACGGTGCAGCCGCTCACCATAACGCCCTTTGCCTTTACTGCCCGATGAACCCGCATGCCATAGTAGCCGTCACCAGAGAAGGAAGGAATGAGGGCCGGATGTATATTTAAAACGTTCCTTTCAAGCTGCGGCGGCGCTTCATAGAGTTTCAGGTATCCTGCCAGGCAGATAAGGTTGATGTCATAATCCTTGAGAATTACGTTTATCGCCTCATTGCCCACGGCATGGAAATTCGGATAACCGTACTTTCCCGCTTTCTGCAGCCCCAATACATCTTTGATATTAGAGATAACCACCTTGATCTCGGCATTTAAGGTGCCGGCCTGGATATTTTCATGAAAATTATCCAGCGTTCTACCGCTGCCCGAGAGCAGCACTGCCATTTTCTGCATTATTCCCCTCCCTTGAAATGCGGATTGTTACTGGTATTCACCTTGGCCAGCCAAGCGGCAATTGCCGTGTCGTAAGTGCTGGTGAGCTGGAATACCTTAACCGCCAGACGGAAACGCGTCACCAATGTTGTATTGCCATGTTCCCTAACTTCGGAGAGCACCTGCGAATAATCAGCGGGATCCACTATAACCGTGACATATTGAAAATTCTTGGCTGCAGCACGGAGCATGGTGGGACCACCGATGTCAATATTTTCAATGGCATTTGTCACCGTGCAGTTCGGGTCGGAGGTGGCCTTGTCAAAGGCATACAGGTTTACCGCAACAAGATCTATCTGCTGGAGACCATGTGCGTCCATCTGTTCTTCATGGGATGAATTTCCCCTTAGAAAAAGAATACCTCCATGCACCTTGGGATGCAACGTCTTGACCCGGCCATCAAGCATCTCGGGGAAACCAGTGAACTCGGAAACATCTTTAACCGCAATACCATTTTCTCTCATCTTCTTGGCAGTTCCCCCTGTTGACAGGATTTCAATGCCTAGATCCTGAAGTTGCCTGGCAAACTCTTCGATTCCTGATTTATCCGTTAGACTGATCAACGCTCTCCGTATCCTGTTCATCGCTTCCCCTCTTTGTAAAGACAACTTTTCTCTCAATTGCTTAATTTTAATCAACGACTCAATATAACATGAAAATTATTCATCCTTGCGGATGAAACTCCTGATCTTCCGGCGGGCACGCTTGTCCGGTCTTTTCATGGGGCCATACATTCTGCCGGCTGCTTCCAGCCGTTTCTGTTCCCGTCTCTCCTCCCGCTGCTGCAGGCTGGCTTCCGTCTCTGTATACAGTAGTTGCGCCTCCTTTGCCGGTCTTCTTTTATCCATGACTCCTTGAACAACTACGGTAAATTCCACTTCACCCCGCCGTATCCGCAACTCGTCACCTGTCTGAACCATTCTAGCAGGTTTTATCCTGACACCGTTCACATGGACCTTTCCGCCGGAAACTGCCTGCGCCGCCATGGAGCGCGTCTTGAAAAACCTTGCCGCCCAGAGCCACTTATCTATCCGCACTTTTTCTTCTTCTGCCATTTATACTTGCCGAAAGCGTGGCTTTAAAAATAAATTAACCAGCATTTCCTGAACTATGGGAGGTCGCTACAAGGAAAGGTTTTCCCTCTTTTCCGGTCCCGGATGTATTTTACGCTTTTCTTTCTTCGATAAGCTTTTTGAGGGTCATTGATAGTTTAACTGGACTGGCGTCCATCTTGGTCATATACCTGTCGGCCCCGGCATCTATAATCTCCTTCTGGACAGATGCATCGGTAAGCGTGGAAAGCACCACGATTACTATATCATCGTAATCGTGATTCTCCTTTATCCGGTAAAACAGCCCTCTGCTGTTGAATCCTGTTTCCTGCCAGTCCATAACGATGGCATCAGGTTTTTCATGCTGCAGAATTCTAAAAACCTCATCAACACTTGTGGCCTGCATGACATAATATCCGTCCAGAACCAACTTGCTTTTATTAATATTTCTGGCCGTATCACTGCCGCCAACCAGCAGGATTCTGGTCCTGCTATCCAGCTCCTGCTCAGCTGTAGCATCAAGCGAATTTATGAGCTTCTGCAGTTCAGTTTTCTGGGAATCATTAATATCGACAAACATCAATCCCATGCCGATGCCGCGATGGTTATGCTGAACCATGGCCTTCATCTTAAGATCAAAATTCCCGGGTGCGGTGGGGATGGCCACGTCGAGTATAGAGCCCATTTCAAACGAGCGGCCGGTATGAAGAAAAAGTCCGTTTTCACTGATATCAAGAGCCTCGACCATTATCTGACTATCGACCAAGACTTTCTTATTGAATTTGACTCGTTTGAATCTCCTTGAATTCCCAGGAGCTGTAACGTTTTCCTCTTGGCTCTCCGGGAGTATCTCCTCTTTCTCCTGTTTTATGGCTGCACCTGTTTTTTCCTGAGCTGGTTCCACTCTATCCATTCCAGCTGCCTGATTTGTCGGGCTCTCCGGCTGGGAGCGAATATCCTGATGCTGAGTTGGTTTTTTAATCCGCAAGACCGTTCCACAGCCCGGGCATTTAAATTTCACAATCTCAGATAGTATCTTATCCGCTGCTATCTTCAGTTTGGCTTTGCATTTAGGGCACACAACCTTTACTGGGGTTGACATTATACGCTCCTTATTGTCGTGAATCTGAAGGGATGAAAATCACACCGGCAAGACAAAACCTCTCACAAATGCTATATACCAAAAAACTGTTTAAATAAACACCAATGATGTTAATAAAATATTGTCAAAAAATTTGATCGCTTTAAAAAAGCGCCCCTGCTTTTCCCTTTCCCTGCAAATGGTTTTTTATCATGAAAATGCAAGAACTCGACCATGTTGTCCTTACGGTAACTGATTTTGAAAAAACTGTGGAATTCTATACCCGGGTTCTTGGCATGGAACTGGAGTCTTTTTCAGAAGACAGAAAGGCGCTCAGATTTGGCAGACAGAAAATAAACCTTCACAAAGCCGGTAAAGAAATATTTCCTCATGCCAGGAACCCTTTGCCCGGATCAGCTGATCTCTGCTTCCTGACAGACCTGCCCTTGCTACAGGTTATTGAACATTTTAATTCAATGGGAATTGAAATCCTTAATGGGCCTGTACAAAAAACAGGTGCCACTGGGCCGATATTTTCAGTATATATACAGAATCCCGATGGCAATCTTCTTGAGATTGCCAAACCTGTAACTACTTAGAACTGTGGCAATAAATTGATCCCTGGTTGACACCAGGCAACGGAATCAGTATAAGGGGCTGCCGTTAAATTAATTCAAACTGCACAACGAAGAAGGATCCACCCATGAAACTTGGAATAATCGGCCTGGCAGGCGCAGGAAAGACCACACTGTTTGAGGCCTTGACAAAAATAATACTGGATGAAGCCTCCCACAGGCAGGAAAACCGCCTGGGCACCATCAAGGTCCCCGATGCTCGGGTAGACCGCTTAAGTTCCATGTATAATCCCAAGAAAACCATCTATGCCCAGGTAGAATACCTTCTGCCTTTCATCACCATGCAGAATCCCGGACAGAAAGCGGAAGATACGGTGTGGGCAAGTGTTAGGACCTGCGATGCCCTCATCCATGTCCTCCGCAATTTCAAGGGATATGGAGAAGAGGTCCCAACCCCTCTGCAGGACTTTGCCCGCTTGAATGAAGAAATGATATTTGCGGATCTCCTTGTGGTGGAAAAGCGTCTCGAACGTCTAGAGCTTGACAGGAAAAGAGGCAAAAGGGCTGATCCGGAAGAGCTCCGACTGCTGACGGAATGCAGGGAGATGCTTGAAAAGGACAAACCTCTGCGCCATAACCCTGAGCTGGCTGCCGCGCCCCAGCTTAAAGGATTTACCTTTCTTTCAGGTAAACCCATGATGATCCTCTTCAACAACGAGGATGAAGACGAGGGTCTTCCTGATATCGACGCTGCACTGGGGGGTGAAAGATACCTTGCCATTCGCGGCAGACTTGAGCATGAACTGGCCCAGATGCAGGAGGAGGAAGCCAGAGAGTATCTGGCGGCATACGGGATCATCACATCTGCCATGGACAGGATGATAACCCTTTCCTACGAACTCCTTGGCTTAGTTTCCTTTTTCACTGTTGGTCCTGATGAGGTTCGCGCCTGGACCATTAAAAAAGAATCACTCGCTGTTGACGCTGCGGAAGTAATCCACTCTGATATTAAAAAGGGATTCATCCGGGCTGAGGTCGTGGCCTATAATGACCTCATGGATGCAGGTTCTTACAAGGAGGCACGCCAGCGGGGCAACGTACGTCTTGAAGGCAAGACTTACCCCGTGCAGGACGGGGATATCATCGAATTCAGGTTCAATGTTTAAAACGCTTCTTCCGTACCTGGCTCTCAATGATACTTTTGCTTAATAATGATGAACGAATGTGGAAGATTAGGACTTTTTGTCGTGAGCAGGGAACGGTGATTTTGAAAATCGCAGTGAGTTTAAGGTTCATAAACATTTGATAATTTACTTCGACACAGCAGGTAAGCGAGCACAGGGAGACTTCGCAAGAGAAAAAAGACAATTTTTATTTACTAGCAGCACTCGATAACCGCATCTTTCCCCTTGATCCAGGTCTGGATAATATAGGAGGCGCAGCCCACGCCCGGAGTGACCGAAACTGCCTCGACCGGACAGTTGGCAGCGCAGGCGCCGCATTCCATGCATGCGTCCCTGTCAGCAATGTTTGCCTTCTTGTTTTTCACGGCAAAAACAGTATGGGGACATACAATTGCGCACATAGAACAACCAATGCACTTCTCCTGGTCAAGCTCTAACGTTGTCACATTCTCCAGATATCTAAAATCCTTCATTTTATATTCTCCATGCAAACCGATGAAACCCTGAAATACACCTTCGAATATGCAGCCATATTCAGCCGACAAACGGTGCTGCAACCCAGGCAATGACAGAAACCGCAACAGCAGTCACCTGGATCGGAATGCCCCGGCGCATCTCTTTTTCCACTCCTGAGGGCGAAGTAAAAGGAGTTGCACCGGTAAAATTCATGGCCGCATAAGAACTTACTGCTGTAGTCAATAATAGCAGGGTTAATGATTCAATCCTTGTAATAGAATCTCCCAGATAAATGATCATCAGAATAGCGCCGACCAGGCCTGTCATTATCCCCTTCAGGTAAAACTGGCGCACTGGCAGCCAGGGCAGAAAAATCGGCACCGCAACTGCTCCGGCCAGAACTCCAAGCAGGTAGGCTGCTGCACCGTTTAGGCCCCTGAACCAGGCTGCTGAAAGAGAAAAAACATCCGGACTGATCCCGGAGAGCACAAAAACGGCTGCCAGAATTGCCAGGGACGGCTTTACGATCAATGACAGTTCCACCGGTATCAATACAATTCTCTCGCCGGTTGTAAATGTGAGCTGCCTCATTGCTTCTGCAGCCTTGCGGCCGTTTTGTAAGAATATCTTCAGATCACTTGCCCTGATAGGCCCCCAGAACACCTTGAAGCCGCAGCCTTTTTTGACCTTATGGGAGGATACACCAGGTGCACCGAGTTGCGGCAGGATCAACTCCCGATGCGAAACAAGCGTATCGAGACTGACCCGCTTGACCTGGCGGATAACCTCGTCAGTGGAAAAGTTTCTTTTGCCCGCTGCACACCAGACGTTGATACCCCGTGTATCAAGTACCAGGACCCAGGCATCTATATCTTCCAGCTCCCTGCGGAGGCTGTCAAAGGACAGTTTATAGTTGGCAGTAACCAAAACAGGTGATTCAGGACCAGGTGTGCCCACACAATAAAGCCCGGGCGCGACCCGATATCTGTCCCGCGAAATACCCAGCCGTGCCCTGACCGTTCCGGCAAGGTCCGGAAAATTCAAAGAAGTCTTTACCCTGGGAACGACACCAACAGTAGTCTCAATAAAATCAGCCACAAAATGGTACATTCTGTATCCTGGCCTTTCATAGGGACTGCTTGGCGGCCCCGGTTTCGGACCACAGCAAGGTGCATCATCATCCTCGGATTTGGCCATGGGTATGCTCAGGGGCTGCATTACCGTGCTGCAATCCTCTCTGTTTTTATCAGCATTGCAGCACGCAGTTGCGGATGGTTCCGCCTCGTGTTTTTTTATAGACAGATCTAGCATTGTAAATCCTTTTCTTCATCATGACCTGGAAGACATTTCCAGATCGGAAGCCATGCGGGAGAATTCTGCCAGCATGGCCTTATCAATGCAGTAACAGGTTTTAGGCCCATCCACCTCTCCTTTTATGAGCCCTGCATCTTTAAGGCATTTCAGGTGTTGACTGACGGTGGACTGTGCCAACGGCAGAAGGTCCACAATATCTCCGCACAGACAGCGGTCAATTCTCTTCAGATAGGTGACTATCATCACACGAGCCGGGTGCCCCAGCGCCTTACACATGGAGGCAAAAATTTCCATGTCTAGCCCATTTTCTTTATCAGCAATCACCTTATTGTTTTTTTGTTTCATAGTTTTAACTCATCAAAACCATACCTTTTGGGAAGCGCTGGCCACATCATCGTAAATTTACGATAGACGATGATGTGTTTCCTGTCAAGGCAACGAAAACAAAAAATATATAAATTTCAGGCATAATCTTCAGTATCTGCAAATCTGGAAGATTTTACCGGAACAATGTCGTCCCAAAGCAAAGCAATTCCACCATTCTTTATCGGATAGACAGGAGTCAAATTTTCAGTTACAGTTGAGCACCGCGCAACTTCTGCAAATCTTTGGCAAAACTTCTGAACCGATTTACTTGTTTGCATAAGCTGCTCTTTTGTGATGAACTGTATCGATATACGATGAATATCTTTTTCTACTTTTCAAGGCGCATCCTGTGCACATTACTGCTGCCGCTTTTTCTATTCCTGCTGGCAAGCCCCCTGTATGCCCAGGATGCCTCTATCACTGACTTTACCGTCTCAAATTCCGAGGGCCAACTGGTGCTGTATCTCACAGTCACTGACTGTTTCAGTGATGATATGGTCACAGCGATTCACAACGGCATACCGGTAACCTTTACCTTTTATGTCGATATCTTGCGAAAGCGGACCAAATGGCCTGACAAGAAAATCATGGATCATGAATTTGACCATGTAATAGAATATGACAGCCTGAAAAAGGAATACCTGATTCAGCGAAATGAAAAAGATGACAGCAAATTGACAGCGTCTCTTGCAGAATCCAAAAAGTTCATGTCCGAGATTAACGGCCTTAAAATTCTGCCTCTTGATGAACTTGAACCAGATTCATCCTATATCGTAAGGGTAAAGGCTAAACTGGCCCGCAAAACCCTGCCGCTTTACTTTCATTATCTCATCCCATTTATCTCTCTCTGGGATTTTGAGACAAAATGGCATGAATTAACTTTAAACCTTGTCCAGTGACCATGGCAGAGCAGCAAGCAAAAAGAAGGCGAATACGTTATGTGATACTTATCTGTCTTCTTCTCATCCCGATCCTGACCTATCTTGAAACCATCGTTTTCCAGATCGGTGAGGTATCCTTTCCGGTAAGCGGCAATGTCCTTGTTTTCTCGCTCATCAACATTAATATCATCCTCTTGCTGCTCATGGTCTTCCTGGTACTCAGGAACCTGCTGCGCCTGATTTTTGAACAGAAACAGATTCCTCTTGGAAAGTCACTTCGAAACAGGCTGGTAATTTCTTTCATATCTCTCTCCTTGATACCTACTATTCTGCTATTCTTCATAGCTTTGCAGTTTGTTTCCACCAGTATGGATTATTGGTTTAATTCCAATGTCGAGGCATCTCTTGATGAATCATTGAAGGTTGCCCAGGATATTTACCAGGAAAACCGCGAACGTGCCATTGCAACAGGAAATAACATAGCGCAACAGCTTGTATCCGCCCAACTCATGAAACGTGACCCGGAATCCATTCAATTGCTTCTGGAAGGACTCCTGGCATCTCGCAATCTCTATGGGCTGACACTTTTCTCCAACCAGAGACAGGTTGTTGCTTATGCGGAAAACGCAAATATAAATAACCAAAGCCTGCCGGAGATACCGGCGGAAGTTTTCCGCTTGACCCTCTCCGGTGAGACCGGCCAGACAACAATCCAACCCATACCCACCGGGGAAATAGTCAGAAGTGCCGTAACTGTTCCCTTTGAAGATGTTTTAGGAAACGCTCCTTATGTCCTCGTGACAACAATATTCATTCCCCAGGAAAAGATTCAGCGCATGACCATCATATCCAAGGGTATCGAGGGCTACCGTCAGCTCATGCTGCTAAAAAATCCTCTCAAGACTAGCCTGCTGGTCATGCTGCTTATTGTGACCCTGCTTATCATCTTCAGTGCGGTCTGGTTTGGATTCTATATCGCCCAGGGGTTGACCGGTCCTATCGGCAAACTGGCTATAGCTACTCGGCGCGTTGCTGAGGGTAAACTCGACTTTGTGCTGGAAAAGGAATCCGACGATGAAATGGGTTTGCTTGTTGACTCCTTCAACCAGATGACCCGGGACCTGTTGACAAGCAAAATGAAGCTGGAATCCGTCAATATTGCTCTGCAGGAGAGCAATATTGAACTGGATGAACGGCGCCAGTACATTGAAACAATTCTGCAGAATGTACCAGCCGGGGTCATTTCTTTTGCAGCTGACGACAAGGTCACAAGCATTAACAAGTTCGCTGAGGACCTACTGCATATAAACAGGGATGATTACCTGGATAGGGATTTTCGCACCACGCTTGTGCCGAACCATAGGGTTATCATCGAAAAATTCCTGCAGGAACTTGAGGAATCAGGGAAATCAACCATTCAAAGACCTCTGCGTCTCAACCTTGGCAGAGAAACGTTCTCTCTCCTGGTCAATGTCACCAAACTGAACGATGAAGCCGGCAATCACATCGGAACAGTACTGGTGTTCGACAACCTCACCCAACTGGAAAAGGCCCAGAGAATAGCCGCCTGGCGCGAAGTAGCCAGGCGCATTGCCCACGAGGTAAAAAATCCGCTCACCCCCATCCAGCTTTCTGCGCAGCGCTTGCGCAAGAAATACCTATCCACCCTCGAATCCGACAAGGAGGTTTTTGATCTCTGCACCCAGACTATCATCAACCAGGTTGAGGAATTGAAAAGGCTTGTGAGCGAATTCTCCAGTTTCGCCAGAATGCCGATCGTGCAGAAATCACGCAACAGTCTTGTCGGCATGGTCAAGGAAATCCTCGTCTTTTATGAAGAAAGTCATGATCATATTACTTTTCGGTGTATTGTCGCACAGGATATCCCGCCTTTTGATTTCGACCTCACGCAGATAAAAAGGGTCCTGATCAACCTGCTTGAAAACTCAATAGCTGTATTGCCTAAAAATGGTGTTATTGAAATTGTCCTTTCCCATGATACTGAAAAAAATATTGCATACATGGAGATCAGGGATAATGGTCCTGGCGTGGCTGATGAAGACAAGCTCCGACTGTTTGAACCTTACTTCTCCACAAAAAAATCTGGTACCGGCCTGGGTCTGGCCATAGCCAGTACTGTTATCACGGATCATGGCGGCCAGATCCGGGTAACCGACAACAAGCCCACAGGGGCAATATTTACGGTTGAGCTGCCCTGCACAGCTTAATTCGAGTTGTCAGCTGACAACATTCAGGATAGGCTCGAAGGGGAACAGGGCTATAATTTAAGATAATTCAAGGGGGAATTTGAATGTTGAATTTAGAATGCAGAATGACAAATGAGACCTGCGAAGAAAAGATAAAATCTGGAAATTTTCAGACAAAAAAAATATTTTAAAAGCTGAACACTTATTGCTGAAAGCTTTTTAAGGCCAATTCACGCAGCCAAGCAGTTAATTAATAATTCCATGTCAAAGAAAATCCTTGTCATTGATGATGAAAAAAGCATCCTGGAAACCCTGGCGGGCATTCTTTCCGATGAAGGTTTTTCCCCTGTCTGTGTTGACTCTGCAGAAAACGGCTTAAAACATCTCAAATCAGAAGCGGTTGATCTAGTTTTGCTTGACATCTGGATGCCTGGAATGGATGGCCTCGAGGCTCTAAAAAAAATTAAGGAGGATTACCCGGAGCTGCAGGTTATCATGATCTCCGGGCATGGCACCATTGAGACTGCCGTGCAGGCAACGAAAATGGGCGCTTTCGATTTTATTGAAAAGCCTCTCTCCTATGACAAGATTGTCCTTGCCATTAAGAACGGCCTTCGTTTTTCTAGCCTGGAAACCGAAAATCTTATTCTGCGTCAGAAAACAAGCCGCAAACCTTCTCTTACCGGCAACTCACCTGCCCTGAAAAACCTGAAGGAACAGATTGAACGAGTGGCACCGACCGACGCTTGGGTTTTAATACGGGGTGATCACGGCACCGGCAAGGAACTTGTCGCCCAGTCCATCCATCGCTTGTCAGGACGCAGTAACAAACCCATGGTTGAGGTAAACTGTGCCGCCATTCCTGAGGAGTTGATCGAAAGCGAACTATTCGGACATGAAAAAGGATCATTTACCGGGGCCCAGAGCAGTAAACGGGGCAAATTCGACCAGGCTGACGGCGGTATGCTCTTTCTTGATGAGATTGGCGACATGAGCCTCAAAACCCAGGCAAAAATCCTGCGGATCCTCCAAGAACAGACCTTTGAACGTGTCGGTGGCAACCAGACCATCCAGGTGGATGTCAGGGTTCTTGCGGCCACAAACAAAAATCTTGAAGTAGAGATAGAGAGGGGAAATTTCAGGGCAGATCTTTTCTGGAGGCTCAATGTTGTCCCGATCATGTTACCTTTGCTTCGGGAGCGCTTAGAGGACATCCCCCTGCTGGTTTCCGATTTTGTCGAAGAATTATCCCATAAAGGGCTTGGGAAGAAATCGTTCACCCCTGAAGCGCTATCAGTTATGATGCGCCATAACTGGCCCGGTAATGTCCGTGAACTGCGAAATTTTGTCGAACGTCTGGTTATTATGTCCCCTGAAGAGGAAATTAGCGACCAAAACGTAGAAAAGTACCTACAGCAGGGACCTTCCGTGCAGGAAAGTGTAACGAATACTGCGATCATCCTTCCTTACAGGAATAAGAATTTCAAAGAAGCAAAACGGGAGTTTGAGCGGGAGTATATCATCATTAAACTCCGGGAAAACAATAATAATATTACCCAGACAGCAGAGCTGCTCGGCATGGAGCGCAGTCATCTGCACAAGAAGCTTAAAAACCTGAATATCGAACTCGCTGAGTCCGACTAGTTATTTGCTTTTTCATGAAAGCTCTCACATCCTCTTCAAGCCAGCCCGCAATATTAAAATTGTCATGCCCCCTTTGACGGAAACTGTTGAGTTTTCGCTGAAGGTGCTTATGGTATTGTTTGTCGGTGCAAAACGAACAACCTGACCATCATTAACTTTACAGGGTTTTATTTACAATGAGCGATGACAATATAACGAATCTGCCTTCCCAGCAGGATATTGAAAAAGACATCAGTAATTATCTCTCAAAAAAATATGGCGACCGGGTCAAAATAGTCGGATTTCATGCCCAGCCGGACCTGGAGATAGACAGTGGGATGCCGACAGAACAACCCAGCAAAAAAAAACCTCCTTACATAGACTTCAATATCAAGCCGCAGGAACTCTGCGATTATCTGGATGAGTATGTTATCAGGCAGGATGAAGCCAAGGCCATACTTTCCACCAAGATCTGCACCCATTTCAACCGGATCAGGACCAGTATAGACAATCCTTTGCAGGCAAAAAGGACCGTTGGACAAATTAAAAACAATGTCCTGCTTATTGGCCCGACCGGAGTTGGCAAAACCTTCCTCATCAAACTTATTGCCAAGCGTTTAGGTGTCCCCTTTATTAAAGGCGATGCGACAAAATTCAGTGAAACCGGATATGTGGGAGGAGACGTTGAGGACCTGGTCCGCGACATTGTGCGTGAAGCCGGCGATGATATAGAAAGCGCACAATACGGCATTATCTATATAGATGAGATCGACAAGATCGCAGCCGCACCGAATCTGATAGGCGCCGATGTCTCACGCTCCGGTGTCCAGCGGGCCCTTCTCAAGCCCATGGAGGAAACGGAAGTTGATCTCAAGGTGCCTCATGATCCCATTTCCCAGATCGAGGCGATAGAGCAGTACAGGGCAACCGGAAAACGACAGCGCAAGGTGATAAACACGAAAAACATTCTTTTCATCATGAGCGGTGCCTTTACGGAACTTGATGATATAATCAAGAAACGCGTCCAGAAGCAGAGCATCGGTTTTGAAGGGGATATCACATCCAAGAAGCAGTCATCAACCCGTTTCCTGAAACACGTTAAGGCCGAGGATCTTATTAACTATGGTTTTGAGAGTGAGTTCATTGGCAGGCTGCCTGTGATCGCCTGCCTGGATGAACTGAGTATCGACGATTTGAACGCGATCCTCCTGAACCCTAACAATTCTGTCGTCGTCGGCAAAAAACTTGACTTCCTTGCTTATGATATAAATATCCAATTCAGTGACGAAGCGCTCATGGCCATAGCCAAAAAGGCATTTCTGGAGCGCACCGGCGCACGCGGCCTTGTCAGCGTCATGGAAAAAACATTGCTGCCATTTGAGAAACAACTGCCCTCGACTGATATCAGGTTCCTCTCAGTAACAGAGGAGCTTGTTAATAACCCCAAACTGGAGTTGAAACGGTTGCTATCCAACCCTGATCACCTTGCCTCGCATGAGGATCAGTATCACCGCCTTTACCAGGAAGAACGTGAGCGTCTCACGAAATTAATCCTGCAGAAGAAGGGCAAACTCCTGGAAGAACATGGTGTATTGCCAACACCAAGCCGGCTGCACCTCATGGCGAAACATTGCCAGGGCCAGGTACTTGACATACGAGATGTCTGTGAAATTTTTATTGATTATGTGCGACATATCAAGGATTGTGAAAAAAACATTTCTGCAAAATGCGGTATCCATGTTACTTTCAGCGAGGAAGCAATAGACAGGATACTGGAGCAGCATCCCTTGAGTCAGGAGATCATCAAGTCGCTTTGTGAAACACTGGCAACAGCCTTTGAATATGGCTTGGGTCTGCTTCAGCAGAAAAAGGGCGTTGATCATGTCGTAATCCCGGCATCCGGAATAGATAAACCCGAGCAGTACATCAACGACCTGGTTCGTGAATTTTTTAAAACATGATGTTGTTACATGCGGACATTTCCTGCCCATTCACAGGATTGACTAAATTACCTTGCTGCAAAACCATACCTTACATGTAAACTGTTTATTATTCTGACAGCAAATGATACATTTAATCATTTTAGTGTTGAATCTTTTTTGTTTACCATAAATCTTTAAGGAGAGCTGACATGTTATTTCCTGATTACCGTCCCAGGAGACTCAGAAAAAATGAAGCCTTTCGTTCACTGATCCGTGAAACGCATCTCTCAGCAGCACAGCTTATCTACCCGATTTTCGTGATGCCCGGGAAAAACAAGCGGGAGCAGATTTCTACCATGCCCGGCGTATTCCGGCTTTCCGTTGATCAGCTTGCTAAGGAAGCAAAGGAATGTCTCAGTCTCGGGGTCAACAGTGTCATTCTGTTTGGCCTTCCTGAAAAGAAGGACCCCATGGGGTCCGGGGCCCATATAAAGGATGGTATTATTCAGCGTGCCATACGGGAATTGAAAAGCAAGGTTCCGGAACTGCTCGTCTTCACAGATGTCTGTTTATGCGAATACACTTCACACGGTCATTGCGGGATTATCATTGAGAACCAGGTGGACAATGATGCAACCCTGGAGGTCCTGGCACAGACTGCCGTGTCCCATGCCGCTGCAGGGGCAGACATGGTGGCCCCTTCAGATATGATGGACGGCCGGGTCGGCGAGATACGTGCTGCCCTTGATGAAGGGAATTACCATAACATTCCGATTATGTCGTATGCCGTCAAATATGCTTCTTCATTTTATGGCCCCTTCCGTGATGCTGCTGACTGCGCTCCCCAGGAAGGCGACAGGCGTGGATACCAGATGGATCCGGCAAACTCACTGGAAGCGCTTCGTGAAGCAACCCTTGATGTGGAAGAAGGAGCCGATATCCTCATGGTCAAGCCTGCTGTAGCCTATCTTGACATAATCAGCAAGTTGCGCGATGAATTCGACCTGCCAATCGCAGCCTATCATGTCAGCGGCGAATACGCCATGATCAAGGCTGCCGGGGCTAACGGCTGGATAGACGAAGAAAAGGTTATGGCCGAGACCCTGCTCAGTATCAGGCGCGCCGGTGCCGAGATCATTCTTACCTACTTTGCCAAGGATATGGCGCGATTACTCCAAGGCTGAGCCTGCGGACAAAAATACACCATCTCTTTTCCATGACAGGCAACAATAGCATGAACTTCCAGGCATACCTTGTGGATACCTTCAGGGTCATCAAGGAAGAGCCGTTTATCCTTATCCTTGGAGGTCTGCTGGTCCACCTGCTGACAATGGTATCACTGGGCCTGCTTGCCGGGCCCTTAATCGGGGGCTACTTTCTCGTGTTTCTTCTCTATCTCCGGGACAACAGGAAACCAGCATTTAATGACATCTTCTCCGGCCTGCAGCAATTTTCCAACCTCTTCCCCTACTTTCTAGTCCTTCTGCTAATTTTTCTCGGTTTCATGCTTCTGATTCTGCCCGGGCTGCTCTTTGCCACCTGGTGGCTTTATGTACTGCCATTGATGGTTGATAAAAAAATACCTTACAACGAGGCCATGCGGCTCAGCATGAACAAGGTTAACGAGGCAGGTTTTCTCATGCACTTTGTCTTCCTGCTGCTCATATCCGTCATACCTTTTCTTCTCATAAATATGCTCAGTGCCATGATACCCTTTCTGATAGTACTAAAATTCCTCCTGCCACCTTTCCAGGCCGGCTGCCTGGCAGGCCTTTACATTGATCAGTTCAGCACACCTGTGACGTCAAAATTTTCAGGCCAGGGAAACGAACCTGTTGTTGAAAGTGCAGTAACTCCTGAATCCGGAGAAGAAGAAACGGCTGCTGGTCATTCCCCGGCAACTGAAAAAAACGGTGCAGACAAAGGTGTTACGACGCCACCCCCGGATTATGAGAAGAAAACAGTCAGTGACAGTGACGTGCCAAAAGAGAAGCGTGAGAACAACTCAACTTGATGCAGTATGGGCTTCTCACAGGTTTCGGGCAATTGCAATGTAAAATGTGGTTTTACCATCAACACCTGATTCTACCCAGGAATTCCCCTTGTGATGTTTTGCTATCTCCCGGACAATAGCAAGACCCAGTCCGCTCCCTCCAGGCTCTGCCTCGGGTGCTTTTCGTCTGAAAACTTCAAAGATTGCTTCGGTTTCCTCAGGGGGAATTGTTTCTCCGTTATTTTGTACGCTTAAAATATGACTTGATTCTGATACAGCATAATCGAGAGAAATTTCATTCAGCTTGCTGCCGCCGTATTTCAAAGCATTATCGACAAGATTCCGGTAAATCCTGAGCAGGGCATGCCGGTCAGCCTTAATATTCGGTATAGTATCCACTGATTCGATCCACAATACTTTCTTTTTTTTGAGCCTGGGAACGAATTCCTTCCGTATTGTCTGCCATATTTCCCGCAAGTCGACAATTGTGAAATGCAGCGGAGTTTCACGGGTGGAGATATAAGCATTGATATCATCTGCCAATGTGATGATCTGTTCAGAACTCGTGGTAATCTGTTCAATAAAACTTTCCCGCTTTTCCCGTGGCAACTTCTCATATCTCCTATTAAGGACCTTTGCAAGACCGTGGATTGCTACAGCCGGATTCTTGAGATCATGAGCCACTGAGTTGGCAAATTGCTTGATCATCTCGGTATGCCTGACAAGTTCATCCTCGCTCTCCCTGCGTTTGATCATCAGCCACATGCCTTCCATAAGCAGCTGCAGCTGTCTTATGTCGTTAACATCATAATCCTGCACCTTGTTGCCGACAGCAGCCAAGGCAACAATTTTCTCACTATCAAAGAGAGGCACTGCCATAAATCTCATAATATTTACATGGCCTGCAGGAACTCCTTTTTCCCCGGTGGAAGATCCATATTCGTTAATAATTACCGGCTGCCGTCTTCTGACAGCCTCGCCCCAGACTCCTGACTCATCTATATTGAAAACAATAGGCTTCTCATGGGTTTTGCACTGGGCCATGACACTTTTAGACCAGGCATGAATTGTCATCTGGGACTCATCATCATTGAGAAATCCCAAGAAACCTATTGTGCTTCCAGTAAGAGGAAGAGAGGCCTCCAGGACAAAGTCGCAAATCTCCTTGACAGGCATCCCCTGCTTCTCGTAAAGATTCAGCAATGTTGCCAGGCGCAGTTCATTGAGCTTGATTTTTATTTCAGCCTTTTTCTGTTCCGAAATATCCCTATTGCTTGCCCGCCGCCCCAGGAATTTCTCTCCCTGGCCATAGACCGGCTGACAGTAATGTGATATCCAGCGTTCTTCACCTCTTTTGGTTATGATGCGGTAATTCAGGTGAAATACTTTAAGAATTTCCAGCTCCTGCTTGAAGTGCTTCGTGAAAATCTGCCTGTCATCAGGATGAACTATGCTGAAGATCAGATCAGGATCTTTCTCAAACTCGTCTACACTGTATCCGGTTATTCTTTCACATGACGGCGATATATAGTTCAGGGTTCCATTTTCACTGAGCCAGTATTCCCAGTCATAGGTAAAATCAGCCACGGTGCGGAATTTTTCTTCACTTGCCAGCAATGCTGCTTCAGCTTTCTTGCGGTCCGTTATATCCACGGCAATCTGCAGATGTACAACCCGCCCGTCAAACCAGTCAATGGCCCGGTCGCGCACAGAGTACCACTGGTCGTTGCTTGTGTTTTGCTGTTCCCACAGGACGGTATCCCTAGGCTTGCCGTCCGGGGTGACTAGATCTTTATTCCTGCAGAACGGGCATGGTCCGCCCATGCCGAACTGCATTACCTGCCAGCAAATCTTCCCGGAGATCTGGCCGAAGAGTTTTTCCGCATAACGGTTGGCAAAAAGAATTTCATAGGAGTGCATGTCTGCCACATAGACTATGGCATCCAGGCTGTCGAGTACTTTGAAGAGTTGATCCCGCTGCTTCCACAACAGCTTTTCTATGCTATGTTGACCAGCAACCTCTTTTTCGAGGGTTTTCACCTTTTCTTCCAGGTCGCTGTATGAGGGTTTAGCAGTCATAATTCTTACCTGACGACTGTGGGATCCACCTGCAGTAGAGAGGAATACTTAAATCTTTGCAGCCACGGAAAGTCCGTAACGCAAACCTAAACTTATAATATCGTTTTATTTAAACCATTCGCCCCAAATTAGCATTATTTGATAAAAAAATTTTTCCTTCTTCTGTCAAGACGAATTCTTGTGCGCAGCTGACGAACTCGACCTTAACCACCAGACGCCTATAAGAAGGGCTCCGACCCCGTCTGCTACTACATCCCAGGCACTGACAGAGCGTCCAGGAATAAAGGACTGGTGGTATTCATCACTTATGCCGAACAAAACACAGAATAATATAACGACAATAGCTGCAAGCGCCCTGAACGATGATTTTGTCAAGGGATTCAGGCCATAAAGGAATGCTGCTGCCAGGCTGCCATAGGCAATGACATGCAACAGCTTGTCAATTCCGAGGAATTTCGGAAAAAAGGAAGAATCACCCGGCTGGTGGGATAAATAAAAGATCACCCCCATGATGATTACCACGAGGAAGAAGCGGGTATATACCTTGAAGCTAAAACTGCTGCTGTTCAAGCATCACCGGATATCTGCCCTTGATCCACATGGACACTTTCGAGCAGTTCAGGAGAGTATTTTTTCTTGATCCGTTTGATTGCTGCAAGGATAGAATGGGTCGGATAGTCTGCAATTTCCTCTACCTTCTTATCTTTATAAGCGGTAATCACAAACTGTTTGTTCCTAATCGCAAAGGTATGGGTCCAGTTAATCTCTATGGTTTCCGGGTTTTCTTCGAAATCAACCGTTAAAATCTCACGATTAGCCGCCACCTGCAGTGCATCCGACTCAGTGACCTCAAGCAGCCATGCATCTCCACCTGTTGTGGAGAACAGGACAAATACACCCATCTCATGGACCTTCTGGATTCCTTTCGACGCTGTTTCCTGTATTAAATTTATAGCATTCTGCAGCGAAATATGGGCTCTCTGCATCTCACTAAGTTCAGGGGTTTCCGCCCGCTGCTTACCAAGACAACAACGTTTGAATTTTTTGCCACTACCACAAGGACATGCATCGTTCCTGCCTATCTTCGCCATCACAATCTCCTTTCAGATAAAATACGCAATATATATAATTATAGCATATCAGATAATTTTGTCAGCCGCGTAAAAAAAACTCGCCCAGACAGGCATTACCGATCTAACCAGCGGATGCTATTAGGCCACGATAATGCATGCAGGGCTGGCTTTTTGCACTTGTAGCAGCCTTGACCGCCCCACTTGCAGCTGGAAAGCATCATTGAACATAACAATTTTAAAAAATCAATCCCTTATTTTTCAACCGGGGCTGTGAATTCTTCCTGTCATTTCTTAAAAAAACGGGCCAGAAGAGAAATGATAATGCTGATAATTATCATGGTGGTGATCGGGAAATATATTTTAAAATTGGGCCTGTCAATAATAATATCCCCGGGAAGACGGCCAATGGGAAACTTCCCGAGCAATGGCCAGAGTAGCCCTATTGCCAAAAAGATCAGCCCCAGACTTATCAATGTCTTCTGCATTTTGTACTACACCTTTCAAAAATACTAGCTCACCCTTGAGACAGTTCCTGCAGGAGACCTTTCACCATGTTCCCGTCTGCCAGTTTACCGAAGTGCTTCATGACGGTACCCATGGCCTGCATGGGACTTTTATATTCCGCGAAATCAATATTTTCATTAATCCAGGCAAGGACTTCCTCCCTGCTCGCCATCCTGGGCAGGTATGTTTCCAGCACCTGCAGGTAGGGAGAAGTTTCTTTTTTCTGCAATTCCAGCACCGTTTTTTCCGATTTTAGAAGGCCACGGATTATACCAAGCAGGTCATCATCAGTTATCTCTTCAGCTTTCTTGACGCGAAAGGTTTTCTTGCCGCTCTCCAGCGTTATCGGCACTGTCAGTTTTGGATATTCCCCCATGATCACCCGGATTGTATCACGGATATCATTTTTCCTAAGCAGCAGTGCATTTTTCAGATCAAGCTTAATCTTGTCGTGGAGCGATATGCCCATTTCCTGGCTCCAGCCAAAATCTTCTGCTCCCCCTTGTTTTTCTGTCATATTTTGTTCCTCAATATATGTAATTATATAAAAACTTTTTTCAGTTCAATTGTTTTTTTATGTGCGGAGTTCAGGATGAAAGGTTCGTAATTGAATGACGCAACCCTGTAGAATAAAATAAATTGTTCATCGCAACGCCAAAATTCACCTTCCACTGACCACCACTTAACCGGCAGGGTCAATAAGAATCATGGCACTTTATGCTGCAGGGCCTTTACATAGAAATTATTTATATAGTCGGTAACCATCCTGCGCGTTGAAAATTGAGCCCCGCAGATCTTGATCGACTCTTTCATCATGGTTATCCATTCCTTGGATATATCATGGTTTCCTGACTTATAAAAAAGCGGGATGATTTTTTCCTCAAGCAAACGGTATATGGCTTCGGCATCAGCCTTGTCACGATTCCCTTCTGCGGTTTCTGCCCCAAAAGCCCAACCATTCCTGCCATTATAACCTTCATGCCACCAGCCATCCAGGATACTCAAATTGGGCACCCCGTTCAAGCCGGCCTTCATGCCGCTGGTGCCGCATGCCTCCATGGGCGGCAAAGGATTGCTCAGCCATACGTCCACCCCGTGCACCAGGTACTGGGCAAACTGCTCACCATAATCCTCGACAAAGGCAATCCTGCCAGCATATTCAGGATCACGGGCTAAATTGACAATACGCTGCAGTATCCTTTTGCCCGGATCATCTGCTGGATGCGCCTTGCCGGCAAAAATTATCTGGATCGGCTGCCAGCGGTCTGTTAGGATTTTACTGAGCCTTTGCATATCATGGAAAATGAGATCAGCCCTCTTATACGTGGCAAAACGACGTGCAAAACCTAAGGTCAGGACTGTCGGGTCCAGCAGGGTACCACTGGATACCATCAGGGAAGGGTTAAGCCGGTCTTCATACCAGCGGCGCCTGGCCCGCTCACGGATTGCATCGATCAGCTTTATCTTCAACCACATGTGTGTATCCCACAGCTCCTTGTCCGGGATTTCGTCAACCAGCTCCCAGATATAGGGGTTGTCATGTTCATCAAGCCAGTCCGGGCCAAGATATTTATTGAAAAGCAGCTCCATTTTGGGTTCAATCCATGTTGGCACATGCACGCCGTTGGTAACATACTTTATGGGGACCTTGTTCTCATCCACGTTGGTCCATAGATTCTTCCACATCCTGCGTGCCACCTCCCCGTGTCTTTTGCTTACGCCATTGCGATGACCTGCCATGCGCAGGGCAAAGGCGGTCATGTTAAAACCGCTTTGGGGCTCATCCGGGTGGACGCCCAACTGCAGAAATGAGTCATGCTGCAAACCAAGTGCTGAGCAATAATCCTGGAAATATTTCCCCATCAGTTCAAAGGGAAAAACATCATGCCCGGCCTTCACCGGCGTATGCGTTGTGAAAATAGTCGTGTCTCCCACCGCTTTCCGCGCTTCCTCAAAACTGAGCCCGGTCTGGACCTTGTCCCTGATCCTTTCAAGCAGGGCAAAGGCTGCATGGCCTTCATTCAGATGCAGGATGGAATGTTTGATCCCAAGATACTCCAGCACCTCCATGCCTCCTATGCCGAGTACTATCTCCTGCCGCAGCCTTTGCTCAATATCTCCGGCATAAAGCCTTGATGATATGGACCTGTTCCAGGGGTCATTGATATCTATGTCGGTATCAAGCAGATAAAGCTCCACCCTGCCCACGTCGAGTTTCCAGACACTGACATAGATGGCTGGCTCGATTACCGGCACCTTGACAACCACCTGCTCACCCTTTGTGTCCAGCACTTTATTAATGGACGCTGCCTCCCGGTCCAGGACCTGGTCCAGATTTTCCTGCCAGCCGTCCTCCCGTATGCGCTGCAGGACATATCCTTCCGGATACATGAAGCCGACAGCAACTAGCGGGACCTGCAGGTCGCTGCACTCTTTTATGAAATCGCCTGCTAAAAATCCAAGACCCCCGGCATAAAACGGCAGGGAATGGTGCAGCCCGTATTCCGCAGAAAAATAAGCAATCCCAGGTGTGCCCCGCTCGCAAACCCTGCTCAGCATCGAGCACACACCCTTTTCCTGATACTTATGAAACTGGGAGAGCACCAGGTCATAATGCCTGAGAAAATCAGGATCCTGCGCTGCCTCGGCTAGCCTTTCGCGAGGCAGCTCCTTGAGTGTCTTATCCGGGTTGTGAAGGTTCTCTTTCCAGGCCTGCCGGTTCAGGGACTTGAAGACCATGCGGGCTGCCGGATGCCAGCTCCACCAGAGATTCTCAGCCATCTCCCCAAGGCCTAGCAGCCTGTCAGGCAGGTTGGGAAATTGTATCCTGATCCTTTCCATCATCTCTTCTGTCACAATGCGTCTCCGGTGTCTATGTCTATATCCTTAAATTTTACTGTGCTTCTGCCCTGGATGAATACCAGCAATTTACACGTTATTCAGATTTATATGCAAGCATTAGCAAAATAATAATTTATGCTATTGCAAATAGAAATGTCTGCAATGAAACGTTCAACCGTTGGAAAGATATAAAATATGGATACATCCGTAAGGTAGGAACAAAGTACCCGGAATTTTTCCTGCTACATTTCCAGGCAGGTATGACGACATGGCTAGTGTCAACATGGCGCACGGCTTTGCTGGAATCACGTTGGAAAATCCTGCCAGAGAGAGTTGCAGGTGCTGTGGCTAATAAAAGTTGGAAGATCGACTCGATTGAGGATTTATATGGTATTGAGGGGGAAGGACTTAATCGGTATAAGGATTTTCTGGATCATGCCTGCCTCTTAGCAAAAGCAGGAGAGGCGCCGCAACAGTTCCCGGCCAGTATTACTGCGGAACAGATTATTAATACGCCGGTTAAGCTGCTAACCATGTAGGGGTTCCATCCTACATCATTTGTTGTATGTTTCATTGGATTGGTCCTGTTACTATGGCTTGAAAACACTTGCGAAAAAGTCCTTGAAGGTTATTTGGCAGGATATATTCTTGTAATATCTTAAGGATATTGAAGTTACAAACAGGTTGCAGATAATGGTTTTTTCCGTATAAAAGATTTTTCTATAAATTTTCACCCGCAACAAACCCGTTGCATCAAAAATCTTTCATTGCCGCCTCTTCCGATGAAAAAATCGGTATGCAGCGTGTTAAACCAACCATGTGAAAAATCTTCTGAAAATGGTCAGATAGACCATACGCATGTATTTTCTGCTGTTTTTTTCTTCCTTCAGAGGCGATATCGATCAGGGACGCAAGACCGCCGCTATTTATGTAGCAGTCCTTGTCGAATTGCAGCAGTAGTTTGGGGGAGTTTGAAATATCAGCACTCTCGTAAGCATTGCCAATGACCTCTCCGGTCACTGCTGTGACATCTCCCTGGATGCTGATGACCGCGATATCCCCTTTGCGGCTTGTTGACACTTTAATATCCTTACTCATTCCTGAAGCCTCCGATTAACAGTTACTGCGAGGTTGTTACTATATATAAATGAATATTTTTAACTTTCCTTATTATCCATTGAGATGCATCAGCATTTTCACGTTATTTCCCTTGCCCGGGTTTTTTTCAAAATAAAACTCGTTCACCAGGTTGCTGATAAGGAATACGCCATACCCCCGCCGGCAAGGCAAACCATCGTCGCGGACCCTTTTTTTGGGGATTTTTTTCGGGTCAATACCATCACCCTCATCGTGCACGATAACCTGGAGGGAATTATCATCCGCTGCGAGTGTAACCCTGACTCTCTTGTTTTGATCAAACTTGTTGCCGTGCTCTATTGCATTGATACATGCTTCGGCAAGGGCTGTCTTCAGATCCTCAATCCGGTCCCTGCTGAATCCCATCTTCTCCGCAATAGTGACCGCTTTAACAATTGCTTCCTTTTCTGACCCAAGAATATTGGGTAAATGCAATTCAACTAGTTGTTCCATGAAAATATTCCCGCGTAAAATTTATGGGTATATAGCCAATATGTGATATCTGTTCTGAGGTAGTTCCTTGCATCTGTATTTGATCGCCCGGCATTATACCAACAGGGCTTGATTAGTTCACCAATTTTCTCTGTATAGGATCAGTCAACCCTGATGACCACAATTGTGAGATCATCATGCTGCTCTGCTTTGCCGACAAAACTGTTTATGTCGTCAATCAATTTCTCCATAAATATTTCGGCATTCAGGCCACTGTTGCCTTTTATTACCTCGAGAAAGCGCTCAAAGCCATACATTTTCCCCTTCTTATCCATGGCCTCCACAACCCCATCCGTATAAAAAATGACCAGGTCGCCTGGATGCAGTTGTAGCTTTGTTTCCTGGTAATCAGCATCGTCAATTATACCAAGGGGGAATGCATCTCCTTCTGTTTCTATCAGCGTTGCCTCACCTGTTTCAGCCGAAAGAAGAATGGGTTGGGTCTGTCCGGCGCTGCACATGCCCAACCTTTTCTCATCCTTGTTCAATACCGCGTAAAGCAGGGCCACGAACATACCCTTTGCCCTGGTGATGTCTTTCTTTATCTGCTTATTGGCCCGTTTCATGATATCGCCCACCGACATCTGGTCCTCAGAGAGCAGGCGGAACACACTTTTCGAAGCCGTCATGACAAGAGCGCCGGAAACGCTTTTGCCTGTGACATCCGCGATGACAAAGCCCATCTTCCCCTCGTCGATGTCAATAAAGTCAAAAAAATCACCGCTCACCTCTCTTGCCGGGGTCGAACTGGCGGCAATCTGATATCCTTCAATCTTAGGGCAGGAGGATGGCAGCATGCTCATCTGGATATCCCGGGCAACGGAAAGATCTCTTTCCATGCGCAGCTTACTCAGAACTTCCTTGAAAAGATTGCCATGTTCTATGGCTACCGCCCCCAGAAATGCCAGGGGCGCCTGAAAGAACAAGGGTATAACAACCGGGTACCATACGTTTTTGGCTTTAAATATGTAGACAGCGAATGCAAGATAAAGAACACTCAAACCAATTGCATTCAGAGCGCCTATCCTGACAATCGATATCCGGCAGGCAATACCGAGAAGAATGCCCCAGAGAAGGACGATAAGCATATACGATTTTAAACTGATGGGCTGCACCGGGGTGTCTTCTTTGATATTTGCAAAAACACTGGCCATGATCTCCACGCCGCTGACAAATACGCCATCGGCCCGGGAAAATACCGTATAGAAGCTGTCCTTTCTATCTGCCAGCAGTACTTCCGAGAGGCCGACAAATACTGCTTTGCCCTCGACGTCCATGGGCTTTCCTTCATATTGACTGTCACGGATCTGCAATGCCTGATAGTAGGGTATGGTCGTAATCGTGCGTGGCGGGCCATAATAATTGATATAGCGGCTTGTGGGCCCTCCATACATCTTGATGAGCGCTTTCAGCAACTGATAATCATTGTTGTCTCCCAATTGGGGTTTTGCATTTTCCAACTCCAGGAGCATTTTTGCTTCAAGTTCGGGATCAGCCTGAAATGTCTCCCTGATCTCCCTGATCCCCTGTTTGAAATTTTCTGCAACAAGGCTCTCCTTATCAGGCGGCAGCTTTCCTGCCCCGTCAGGACGTGCCTTTGCAAGCAGTTGCATGAATTCATTGTAAAGCTCCAGCGTGGAAAGCTGGAAGGCTACCACAGGTACGGTGGGCGAATCACCGGCATCTGTCTGGAATGTCCAGTACCGGTTTACCTTGAAGGGAATTCTGGGCAGGGTGAAGGGTGCTGTGGCAACTGCAGAATCTGCCAGCAGCTCAAAGGGCTTGACAATCTTTACAATGTTATGAAAGCCGGCAACTGCTCCACCGTTTTCTGACGTTGGAAGCTCCTTGGGAACGAGAGGCTCGCAGAGGACAACATTTTGCGCATTTTGGCATGATTCGGCAAAGAGGCTGTCATCAGCAGCATTCTTCGGTTCGATGAAATGCACATCAAAAGCCACAACGCTGGCGCCTTCTTTTGTCAGGTTTTCGGTAAGGCGCGCATGGAGTGAACGCGACCATTTATCCGGATTGTTGTTGAGGTCGAGCTTGTCGGACGACTGCTTGTCTATGCTCACCACAACAACATCAGAGGGCGGTTTTCGTGGCCCCCTCAACTTGAACAGCAGCCCCAGGCCTGTGTCCTCCTCAAGGTTCATGGCAAACTGGAAAGGACTGATTACGAAGCCGAAAACTCCGACAATAAAGCCAAGTATAGCCGCCTTAAGCAGACGTTTTCGGGTAAAATGAAAATTTTTACGAAAAAAAGCCGCAACTTTTTTCTTCAGATTTTTCATTAAAAGAGCTCAGATTTCCAAGCGTAAATATCCTAATTAAAGGCAGGGCCGTTATGACCCTGCCTTTAACAACTTAATTTTTAAATATAACAATTAATAATTAACGCACCTCGATACGCCATTCACGTACTTGCAAATAACCCTATGATCGAACTGGAAAGAAGTTTTCGGTTCTAAAAATTGCATCTTTCCACAATGGACGGCTACTGTTTCTCCGTCTAAAGTAAGAGTAGTATTGGGGGGAAACACAACATTGTCTTCACTTACTTCAACACAGTAGTACTGCTCATCTAAGGTAAATGAATTCGTGTCTAAATTAACCAGTTCAAAATTATTTGGATAGTTTCCACAGTCAGCAACACATTTTTCAAGTGTTAGAACATTTCCATCTCTATCCATTTTAACTGCTATAGCAGTGCCGTCATCTGATTGCTGAACATCAAAAACACTTTCAAGCACCTCATTGAGGTCTGCAGCAGGGCCCAGGATTGCCCCCGGCTCGACATAGTTGCCCGCTTTCATAAAGATCGGTGTGATTGTGGCATAATTAACAGGTTTAATATAATAAGTTATTGTGCCCTCATTACTAGTTGGGAAATTGGGTGAAAAACCAATATACTGTCGTAAACAATCCCCTATTCCAATATTCTCATTGGCATTCCCTTCACAGGGTGGAACATAATCATAGTTAACAGAAATTTTTGATAAATCTATGTTAATCTCTTTTTCCGTGCCCAAATAAATCATGTTAGCATTAGCATTTTTTTTCTTACTCACTTTGTAAGTCCACTGTTGTAAACCCGTATTTTGATCAATAACACCTGCAACCACAACTTCAATTGTATACCCAAGATCAAAAGTATAGCATGTATTACCTGTAGTGCCCGGGCATTCACCACCAGTTGCCAAAACCCCTGAATACGTGAGCAGTACAAAAGCGGTCCCTATTAAAAGAGATAACAATATTTTAGAATTTCTTTTCTTCATTTTCTTTCCTCCTGTTCTAGTTAATCACAAGTTTGTCTCGAATAAACAAACCAGAATATTTTCCACTTTACAGAACTCATCCCCTTCAAACAGATCGTTCAACATATTTAAAATGCCAGTGTGAGACTTCCGTAAACAGTCCTGGCCGGTTGGATACTTGAGTTGCGCAAGTCTGTATCAAAATATTTGAACTCTTCATCAAACAGGTTCTTGGCTCCTACTGAAATAAAACCGTAACGCTTCAGCAGACGATATTTGATTGCAGCATCAACCAACCAGAACTCATCGCTATCTGTTTCAAAAACTCCAATTCCAAGTAGGTCAAAGTCCCCTTCTTGATCAAAATATGTAGTTATGACAGAAGCGCTTAAACCTGAAGGATGGAAAAGGTTAATCCCCAAAGGAATTCTATGTGTTTTTAACTCCTTAACTCCATTGAATGTAAAACTTTCGTCCCTTTCAAGATTCTCATAAATATATTGAACGCTTAGAGAGATCCACTCATGTGGTGTCCAGAAGAGATACGCTCGGCCAAGTTGTTCTTCCCAATCAAAATAATCATAAACTGGTACCCCTCCGGTATAATCATAGGATGGGACATCAAGGTCCCTCTTGGAAATTTCCAGACCACCAAAGATCTCTTGAGAGAATTTCTGGTCGATTGCAACACCATAACGCCAGGCATCTGTAGCATTGAAATCATCAAAAAACTGGTTGAAACCGGCCACCTGGGTCGGTTCCAGGGTCTGGTCCGTAACCAGCGTTCTCTTAAAGGTACGGAATAGGGTGCCTCGAACTGTGGTGTTCGGCATTGGATTCCAGGTAACACCCAGTTTTGGGTTGAACTGATTTTCGTCTTCATCCGTCGAATCGTCAGTTTTAAAAAAATCACCACTTCCGCCGACAGTTAGTGTTAGATTATTTAGTAAATAAATATTTGAATATGCATAGATGTTTGTGTGCTGGGCACCGAGGGGTGTAATTACCGGGGGATCTGGAATGCCGAAAAATGAAAAATTAAATATATCATCTCCATCGAGATCAAAATAACCGATCCCGCTGGTAATATTGAATTTTTGCGCACGGTACAGGTACTGCAACTCTCCCCCAAAACTATCAACATCATCATCATATTCTATTGTGTAAATATCGGGTTCTTCATCTTTTACAGAGCCTGCAAAATCCTGATATTGAAAATTACCGATAAGAGTGGATTTCGGTTTAAAGCTGTGACGAAAACCGATACGGTAAGTATCTCTATCGTCTTCATTCCTTTCATTCGGGAAAAAATTCTCGGGATCAAATTTCAGTAAAAGATCCCCTCTTTCGCTTTCTCTGTGACGATATTCAGCCTGTATACTTGTCTTGTGGCTGACTTCATACTGCAAAAAGGCGTTAGCTATATCATCATCCTGATCATTATTTTCCCGAAACCCATCGGTCTGGAACATGCTGTAAGCAGCGCTGAAGGACGCTTTATTATGGATACCTGATACTATTGCTTCTCCTGCAGCAGTGCTGTTTTGACCTACTATGCCGCTTCCTTGGAAGGAAATTTTATTCCGGTTAAACAATGGATTAAACTCACTAAAAGAGGCCTGTGCTGCTCCACCTGAGCTGATGAGAAGCAGATTGCTTTCTGCAAGTTGGGGCTGGATGGGTGTCATGTTTGCAGGTTGGAGCAACTGGGACTGCAGCAGCTCACTGACCCTGGCAATTTCATGGCGCGGCAGGGCGGAATAGGAGTCTGCCAGGAACCGGTGAGCGGAATAATTTGTCGGGTCAGTGTTAACGGAATTCCACCCTTCTGCCAGGGCACGCTGCTGAAAGCCGAGATCACTGTAAATCCTGGCCAGGCTGGCGCTCCGTGCTGCCAGGTCTGAATCAAGCATGAGCTTGGAGCGGTACACTGCCCTGTTGTCATTCAACTCTATGGCTGTTTGCAGGTCATGCAGGGCTTCGACGGGCTGGTTGATGGTCTGCTTGCGGATCGCATCATAAAACCAGGGGGTTGGGTCCTTGGGATCAAGTTCCTTGGCAATGGCATACTCGCGGCCGTCCAGTTCAGGGCGTTTTTCTTCGAAATAGGCCTTGCCCAGGTAGCTGCGTATCAGGGAGCTGTTTGAATCCAGGCTGGCAGCGATCTCAATCTCCCTTCTGCCATCCTGGAGTTCACCATCACGGATCTTGGCCAAGCCCAGCCCCAACCTTGGCAGGGAGTCGGCCTGGTCAAGCTCAATGGCCTTATTAAAGGCATCCCTGGCCTCAGCAGTCTTTATCTGGGTGAGATAGGAAAATCCCAGAACGGTCTGTGTTCGTGAAAGATTCGGGTTGAGTTCAACCGCCTTCTGAGCTGCAGCAAGTGCTTTATCCAGATCGCCGAATGAAGATTGAAGTTCGGCAAGCCTTGCCCAGGCAAGCGCGTTTTCCGGCTCCACGCTGACCGCTTCTTCAAGGCTTGCCCTGGCACCTTCAAGGTCAAAATTAGCCTGCTGCGCATAGGAACGGGCTATCAGGGCTGTAGCAGAACCAGGAGCTGCTGCAACAGCCTTATCCGCCAGGGCAAGAGCCTCCTCTTTCTGGTTTTGTACCACTGCAATAATGGCCTGCAGGGAGAGGGCACCACTGTTTGCCGGATCAGCGCTTAGTGCCTGCTTTATCTTGCTGCCTGCCTCATCGACCCTTCCCACGGCAAGGAGCTGTGCTGCCTCGTTGACCAGAGAATCAGGCCCTGGGCCATCGAGTACCGGGGGATAATGCAGGGCCCAGCGCACCGCATCACGCGGCTGCACCACAACCTCTAACACAGGGGCCTTGCCTGCCTCTGCCACAGCGGACTGGCCGCTGGCAAGGGATAGACTGCCGGCATCATTGGCTGCCAGGACTTTTCCTTCAAACACGGAAATAAAAGTCTTGTTGTCCGCAACCTTTATAAAAAATTCCGTGCCTTCCACACCGGCGTTTACAAAACCGGTCCTAACTTCCAGGTTCCTTGGGAGGCGGCTGAAGAAATGCGCTGCGCCTTCAATTAGATCAAGCTTTGCTGCAGTTTTAAAGAGATCGGCTATGCCGGAACTCTCCTCCTCGATTCCTGCCAGGCTTATGGTTGAATTCTGGTCGAGCCTAAGAAGCGGCTGGTTGGCAAAGGAGAGGTCAGCCCGGCTTTCCTCAAGTACCCGGATCTGGTCGCCGGCACAGAACGTCTCATCAAGCTGTACCTGCTGCCACTGTGTCTCTCCCTCTCTTTTTACTTCAACCCTGCCCTCCACAGAGACAACCTTGGCAACCCACTGCTCGCAGGTTTTTGCAGAAATATTGCCTGGAGCAACTGCCATTACTATAAAGCATAGGAAAAATGGCAAAATCAGGTGGCTTGTGATAATACGCTTTCTAAACCCTGCTCGCCAAAAAGAGTTAAAGTAGTGCAGTGTTTGCGTGTTGTATCCTTTGCTTTCCATAATCCCCATTTCTCCCTCCTTTGTTTATCTCACAAATCAATTTCTCCCTTGTCCCCATACCTTCAAGCAGGTGCACCTGCTTGAACCTTTCTACCTGACAGCCTACTCAGTTCATAAAATTATCAAATGAGAAGAACTGTGGATTTATGTAAAGATGAATAACCGGCTGGAAGTATTTTGAGTTTGGCAAAGAAATCAAGTGAGGGCACTATTGGGGAAACGTGGAGATTGTTTTGGAAGAGAAAAGAGAATTCTATTGGTAGGATATTTATATAATGGCTCACCCCGTCTCCATTGTTCAGAGCTTGTGAATTCAACGGGATGATATGGAAATGACTGTAATCCCAATTCGGGTTCAGGGGATCTTTATTTTGTTTGGAGGAATTGCGATGACCGGTAGAGGAAGAATGAAGGACATGGTTGATATTGTAGCTTTCAGAGTATATTTCTCCATGCTCAATGCTGTACATCTGCATTGAAGTGCTCGAGAACACAACAACATAACTGCCTAATATGAAGAAGATTATCGCTCTTTTCATATAGTACCAATAGTACCAGGTTGGCAATATTGAAGAAAACCACTTCTTCAACAGTTGATGCAGATTGCTTTTCAGTAAAGCCCCCTGCCACTTGCCTCTTTTGACTGATAATTTATGATTATCGCAAACAACTAATCATAAAAAACAATCTTACTGCAGATATGTATAGAAAATATATATTATATATGCCTTAAATCACATACATTGTCAATAATTTTTCTGTGCCACATTGTGGTACTTATGCCTAACAACTAGTATATGCTATTTTAGCGGGCTATTTTAATAGATATACATAATTTATACAAAAAATCTATTGTACTTTGGTACTAGAGTGATAAAAAAATCCATATATAAACTGCCCCTAAAAACAGGATAGGCAGCCATTTCAGAAATAATCCTGCTATCACATTGTTTTCTTTCTTTTCCTCGTGCTTCCTTAAAAGTATATGCAAAAAAAGTCCTGACAGGGCCATACCTGCCAGCAGACTTGTGACCTGCCAGAACTTGACTATACCTGGTGTGGTTGTGACATTGAGAAACTCAAGATTTATGCCGATCTGCCTGCCCAGCACAGGAAAGAATGAGCCGAGGCGGGTAAGCAGCGGCTTAAGCTGGTAGACAAATTCAAAGGCGAACGCAAGAGGTATGATAACATGGCTGAAGAGATCAGCTTTTTTAACTCCACCATTCTTCAAGGGTCCAAATGACATATTACCCGCTGCCTGCATGAAACCGAAAGAGATTCCAATGCATACTATGAGGAGGAGAGCGTAAAGCAGCCAGATCGAATGCGTATTGACTTCCAGGCTATGCACAAAGGAGCTGTGTTCAATGCCGCGGAACAGTTGTGTACCAAGGATCACCGGCACAAATATGGTGGTCACCTTTTCTGGTTTTAGGGCGGCCCACAGTTCATGGCCGGGCATGCGCAGATTTAACGCCGGAGAATCATTCGGGCATGTCTTGACGCAATTACCGCAAAGAATGCAGTCCTGATTCGAACTCAGGGAGAAAGGTCCCTGGTACAGGGGGCAGCCCCTTGTTGTATCATCACCCTTGTAACAGGAGTTGTTTTTGCAGGTGCTGTTGCAGATACTGCTGTTGGAACGCCATTCTATTACTGAACATCCTGAAAAAATTGCAGCCAGCCGGCCCAAAGGGCATAAGTACCTGCACCAGAGCCTGCGTTCAAAGAAAATCCCTGACAGAATGGCAAAGGAGGCGATGGATAGCAGCAGCAAACCGGTGGCTATGGGAGAGTAAGGCATCTTTGAGGCTGCTTCCGCCCATATGATGACTGCCAGGCCGAGTGCACTCAAATAGATGCCCTGGTTGCGGATAAAGGCCGGGACTTTGAACTTCTTTTTGCCCACCCGGTTCAAGAGGTCGTTTACAGCCCCCATGGGGCAAACGGAACACCAGATACGGGCGCCCACCAGCCAGCTTACGGTAAGCATCGGCCACCACATGGCCCAGACAAGCAAGACTGAGACGTTGCTGTCTGCCGACCTGCTTCCGAGAAAAGCCATCAGAAAGATGGCACTGAATACAGAAGCGGTTACTATCTGTAGCCCGACGGGATAGAGGCGGCTTTTGAAAAATGTCTTTATCTTGCCGAACTGGAAAAGGTTGATCGTATATTTCCCTTTCGGCGGCGCAATACCGATGAATATATCTTCCGGCATGAGGTATTCGCCCTGGGCCAGGTTAATCGCCCTGCGGATAACGATCTGCAGCTCATCC
>Ga0209536_100000477_pt1 | contig 65041 bp, 53 predicted proteins | sample DeeMarSeWOR28_12_FD_187461 | JGI IMG/M metagenome (GOLD analysis project Ga0209536, IMG submission 187461) | Marine sediment microbial communities from White Oak River estuary, North Carolina - WOR-2-8_12 (SPAdes) (version 2) | ecosystem: Environmental > Aquatic > Marine > Intertidal zone >...
TTGATCCCAGAAAATAATTTCAAAGACCATTCCTTCTGGATCACAGTTTGCCCATGGATAAACTAGGCTAAGACCCCACCAGTGAATATCACAGATAGGATCAGTAAGTTCCCAATATTCATCCCAGACACGATATCCTGCACCAGCATCACTGGTCATAAAAATCCAAGCTCCATCTGGTGGAATTGGTAGCTGTTCAAAAATGACAGGTCCCAATGTTGCAGGAGAGTTTTCATTATCTACTGAAAGAGTTGGACCTACTACTCGTATATATTCTGGATTCATTTTTTCCTTTACTGTATCTGCTGTTACAGCTAGTGTTGAAGAAAAAAGTACTACTGCAAGCAGCAAAACAAAAGCTTCCTTTAAAAAACTTTTTTTCATTTCTTTTTTACCTCCCTTTATTTATGAAATAAGTAATACAAATTTCTGATTTAAATATTTGCTTAACAATAGTTAATCGCAACAATAGTAAACAATAAATAAAATTAGATAACTAATATAAATTCAGTCAATATATATATTTGATTAATCTAAGTATTATTCCAAAGATTAAAAACTGCTCCAAAAAAAAACTAATAAAAAAATATTAACTTACTTAGATTCTTAACTTTTTATCAAAACTTTATTAATACTACCATTTATTTAGAATAAGAAGGTAGATGGTGAGTTTTTAATGGATAAATATAGTGGTCCAAGATATGAAAAAATGAATATTTTTTTAAAAGAACTTGATGATTCTGATTGGAAAGTTAGAGCAAAAGCAGTATATAATTTAAAGGAATATAAAAACCCAAAAGTTTTAGATGCATTAATTGAAAAACTTAATGATAGAAACGTGAATGTTTGGATTTCTGTTGCAAATGTATTAAAGGAAAGAAAAGACCCAAGAATCATTGATTCATTAATTAAATCACTAAAAAGTAAACGTGATGAAATCCGTTGGCATTCAGTATATTTTTTAAGTGAAATATGTGATAGTAAAGCTGTAGAACCAATAATTAATATGCTAAATGATGAAAGTATTGAGGTACGTATCAATGCTGCAAAAGCACTAGGTAAATTTGGAGATAAAAAAGCAATTGATGCTCTAATAAAAGCATTAGATGATGAAAATCCAACTGTCAGAAAAGAAGCAATATCTTCCCTAAATCTTCTTGCACCAAATGAATCTGCTGAAGAAATTATCAATTCTTTAAATGACCAAGATAAAGGAGTAAGATCACTTGCTGCAATCGTTCTTGGAAAGACCCAAACTGTTGAAGCATTTGATAATCTTATAGATTCACTAAAGGACATTGAAAGCATAGTCAGAGTTTCAGCAATATATGCACTTGATAAAATCAGAAATGATCAAGCAGTTCAACCATTGATTGAATCATTAAAAGATCCTTACTGGGAAGTAAGAAGCGATGCGGCAACTGCTCTTGGAAATATAGGAAATACTGATGCAATAGTACCACTTATTGAAATTCTCAAAGATGAAAATAATTTTGTTAGAAAAAGCGCAACAAAGGCTCTTGAGAAATTTGGGATTTTTAAAAAGTAATTAAATTTATGAAAAGGTTCAATGTAGTAATAATTGGAGCAGGACCAGCAGGAAGTTTTTTAGCCTACAAATTAGGTAGAAAAGGATTATCAGTTCTACTTTTAGAAAAAGAAAAATTCCCAAGATATAAGATATGTGCAGGGGGGCTTTCTAAAAAATCTTACGATATACTATTTGCAGAAAATAAGGAAATAAAAAAAATAATTAAAACAAAAATTAGTAAAGGACTTTACGTAAGAAACAAAAAACTAACATTTACTGATGCAGGAAAAGATATAATTTATATGATATATCGATCAGAACTTGATAGTTTTCTCGTAAGAATTGCTACTGAAAACAAATCCGTTGAATTCAAAGATAATATTAAGATAAAAAATATAGATAGGGAAAAAAATTCTATTGCTTTTTTAGAGAATAATCACAAGGAAAAAGTAAACTTTGACATTTTAGTTGGTGCTTGGGGAAGCAATTTAAAATTAAATAGAATTGTTAATATCAATCCATTTGAAAGTTATGCTTTTTCATCATCCTGGGAAGGACCTACTGGACCAAAGTTTAGCAAATTTTCAACTGAATATGTTGTTTGTCAAATAAGTAAAAAATATCCAGGAATCGTAGGCTATATTTTTCCAAAAGATGACAGCATTACAGCTGGTTTATTTACTTCACTAGATTCTACAAATAATCTAAAAAAAATGTGGAATGAATTTGTATATTTCTGGAAACTTGATAAAAATATAAAACCAAGATATGCAATGATACCAATTAGAGATTATAATAAGAAAATTGCCAAAGAAAATATTCTACTAATAGGTGATGCAGCAGGACTTGCAGATCCATTTACTGGCGAAGGGATATATTATGCTCTAAAAAGTAGTATAATTGCATCAAAAGAAATTGAAAATTATTTTAAAAATAATGACTACAATCTAGCTTATGAATATGAGAAAATGATAAATCTTAATTTTTCTAACATTCAAAAATGGGCTAAGCTATATGAATTCTTATTTCAAAACTTTACAAATTTGTCTTTTTGGTTTGGTTCAGAGTTTTTTATCGGAAATGAAATTTTAAACTCATTTATATCTGGTGAAATTAAATATAACGAATTATCAAAGATTATAAATTATTCTTTAAAAAGGATTCTTAAATTAAAAGGTAAAAAATAGTTGTTAATATATTTCATAAATAATTACCGATATCTTTAATAAGGCCATTATTTTTATTAATCTTAGGAGATTTCTTATGAAAATTTGGAAAATATCCATAATATTAATTGGTGTACTTATTATAATTTTATCAAGTACAACTGTATCAGCAAAAACTGAAACTGATGCAACTGGAGACGTTTATCACTGGAAAATGGTTGATTCTACATGGTCATGGCAAAAGAGTTCCTCTCCAAAATCATATATAGATGTTACTGAGTTGTCATATACTGTTAATGGAAATCAATTGACACTAGAAATAAAGGTTGCCGGTAATATTCAAGATTCAGAAAATATTATTTATGGAGTTTGGTTAAACACCTCCGATGCAACCTACTATATGTCTCTACATAATAATCAAAATATTGTAATGGGACAGCTCGATGCAGGTGGGATGCCAGCTGTTAGTACCGATATAACTGTTTCTGGAAATACCATCTCAGGTAATATCGGTTTAGTTGGAACAGATGAAACAAGTCTGAAGTTTTGGGGATATGCCTACGAGTATACAGAATATGGTGATAAAAATCAAGAATGGTGGGGAGACTGGATACCTGGAGATTATGCACCATTCACAATTGATGATGATGGTACAAATGGGCAAGGAAACGACAATGGCTCACCAGGTTTTGAAACAGTGGCAGTAATTACAGCCCTTGCTATAGCAATAATTATTTTTAGAAGAAGAAAATAAAATAATTTCTTTCTTCTATTTTAATTTTTTTATAATTGGATTTACAACTTCTTTTTTAAAATAAGTGAGTTCTGCTTTGCATCTTTCTATTTCATGCCAGGATGCAGGTCCAGATGAAGATAAAAATGCAGTTCTGCTACCTGCAAATTGAGCTTTTAATTGATTTATAAAATACAAACCAAAGTTGTTTATTATTGCTTCTTTATCAGCACCTAATATTAGTCCTAACATTACTTTTGGATATTTTGAGTTTTTAATCTCAAACCAGTCATTATTTTTGATTTCATTTATTAATAATTCCTCATCAATCTTTCTTTTTTTTATTGTCTTAAGATATTTTTTAGCAGATTTATCAATTTCCTCATTAATTTTATTATTTTCAGTGTCTAAGTTGTATTTGCTAGGATTTTTTAAAATCGTTTCATAAAATGCTTGATCTCTATTGTATTCCTCCTCAAGATATCTCACATAGTGATCTGGAGATTCGTACACTTTCTTAATTGATGGAGTACTAAAAGATGAATAAAGCCTATCTCTTATTCTTAAATCTTCAAATGGCCTTTGGCGATATATTGGAAGAGCTTTTTGTTTTACTGATTTATTACTAACACAATATTCAGTCCATCCAACAATATCAAATTGATATCTTTTTATTGCCGATTTTAATAGATTACTTATCTGAACATTTTCTTTTAGTTTATCTTGTTGAATTGGATCATTTGTTAATATTTTATCATTTTTTTTCTGAATTATTGAGCTTTTCATTTGATTTTTTTTAGATAAAATTTGTTCTTAAAGATTTCGTTTGATAAAATTACTACGACTATAATTTAAATTAAATTAATTTTTGAAAACGTACAAAAAAATCGCAACTAAATTTAATATAATGATAAAGATTTAATTAAAATAAAAATTTATATACTCAAGTATTGATAGATAATACAATAATCGGGGGTAATAATTATGGAATCAAATACAAAATTAAAAAGCATTATTATATTTTTAATACTTATTTTATCAGTAACTATAGTATCCTCAATAAAAAATATTGAGAACTCTCCAACTGATGAACCAATTGGTAATCTAGGTGCAGAACCAATCTGGATTTACGACTCATATCTTTATATAAAACATGTTGAAACAGCTCAACTCAATGGTGAAGGACCTCTTGATGTAATTGCTGCAGAATATGACAGTGATAGTTATGATGATCCTTCAAAGGTATATGGTATCGATGGTTCTGATGGTGATATGATTTGGGACTATGTTCTAAACGATGGAGCAAGATCAATGACAGTTGGTGATATAAATAACGATGGAGTAATAGATGCAGTAATCGGCGCAAGCAAAGGTTCAACTACACCTGATGGAAGAGTACATGCAATAGATGGATCAAATGGAGACTTAATTTGGACATTTACTCCAGGTTCAAATGGAGATACAAATGGAGATGTTGCAATAGGTGATTTTGATGGAGATGAATATCCAGATGTAGCAGTTGCATGTTGGGATGATTATGTTTATGCTATAAATGGATCTAATGGTAATGAATTATGGAGCACAGAAATAGGCAGTATATTTCTTCATGCTGTTGATACAGGTGATGTTAATGGTGATGGAATAGATGATGTTGCTTATGGTCATTCATACCTAGCTGGCTGGGATAACTATTTTGGAGTTCTTGACGGAACAGATGGTAGTGTTATTTGGAGCAAAACAGTTGATTATCCAATAGTAGAAGGTGGAGTTCTGATCGAAGATATTGATGATGATGGTGATCTTGAAGCAATATTTGGAAATCGTACAGGTCAGATATTTGTTCGTAATGCAAGCAATGGTGATTTAGAATGGGAATATAACATTGGACCTGTTGGAAGTCCAACTAATTATGATATGTATCTTTTTACTTACGATATTGATGATGACAATGATCTTGATCTTATTGTAGGAAATGATTATGGTAATAAATATATCTATGCGTTTGATGGTACAACTAATGAAACTATTTGGGTATCTGATGAATTAAATGGTTTTCCAAAGGATATTTCATTTGGAGATGTAACAGGTGATGGAAATCTAAATATTATTGCAGCAACCTATGATAGAGTGCAAGTCCTGGAAGCAAGTGATGGCAGTAAATTGTTCTATTATGCTGTGTCTGGAACTATTGCAACAGTTGGTTGTGCAGATTTTAATGATGATAGTATAATTGATACATTAGCAGGGGGAGGAGCAGAATTTAGCGGTGAAGATCCCGCAAAATCTATATGGGCACTTGAAACAGTAGATTCTCCTCTTTTGTGGGAATTTGATTTTGGTGAATATGGAAATGCACTTGCAATAGATGATTTAAATCAAGACGAGTACATGGATGTTATTGCAGTTTGTTCAGTTGATGACCAGGCATGGGCAATTAATGGAGAGGATGGTTCAGAACTATGGAATTGGACAGGTACAGAAAATCTATATTCAATTACAACCGGAGATTTTGATAACGATGGGCAAATCGATGTTGCAGTAGGAGGATATGATGAAAAAATTACTGCTTTATATGGTAATAATGGTAGTATAATGTGGGAATTTACTTCTCCATCAGGTCAGATTTATAGAAATTGCCTAAAATCTACTGATCTGAATGGCGATGGATATTGTGATGTGATTGCTGGAAGTGATGATACAAACGTTTATGCCATTGACGGTTTGGATGGCGATGAGATATGGTCTAGTAGTTTTGGTGGAGAAGTCCAGGAAATAGAACTGGCCCAGATGGATGGATCAGGGCCTCTTGATGTAGTAGCAGCAGTCGGTTGGTCCGGTAACAAGATGGTTGTCATCAATGGCTCAAATGGTGATACTCTTTGGGATTTTTCTGAAAACACAAATTATGCAAGACATGTTGAGGTTTTGGATGTCAATAATGATGATATTTTAGATGTTGCAATAGGTGTTCCAAAAATGGGGGCAACACCTGGTAGACTAATTATGGTAGATGGAGATACTCATGAGGAAATCTGGACAGTTAGCCCTTTTCTACCAACCTCGGATTATTGTCTTGCCCATGGTGATGTAAATAATGATGGAGTACCAGATGTTATATCTGCAGGAAATTCAGATGATAAAAAGGTTCATGCATTTAATGGTTCAAATGGAAACGAACTATGGAATTATGAAACTGGCGGAGATGTAAATACTGTTACAGTTGCAGACATTGATTTTGATAATCAGCTTGATGTTATAGCAGGTTCTGATGATCAATACGTATATGTTATTTATGGTAACAATGGAACCAGTTTTTGGGAATATAGTACTGCTGATGATGTCATTCATATCCAGATAGGAGACATTAGTGGGGATGGTATACCAAATATCGGATGTGTTACCTTTGGTTTTGATGGAGTAGTATATGCCTTTTCATCATTTACGCCTGCTGAAAATATTCCACCATATACACCAAGTGATCCCTCACCTACTGATGGTGAGTTGTATGTAGATCCTAATGCTGACCTTTCATGGACAGGTGGTGATCCTAATCCTCAAGACACAGTTACTTATGACATTTACTTTGGAACAACTAGCTCACCCAATAAGATAGTAACAAATCAATCTGATACTACTTATGATCCCGGAACTTTAAGTTTCTATACAAAATATTATTGGAAGATTGTCGCATGGGACAACAATAATGTTTCTTCAGAGAGTTCAATTTGGAATTTCACAGTAGAAGGACCAAACAATTCACCAAATGAACCAAGCAATCCTGATCCAGAAGATGATGAGAATGAGGTTGATATTAATTCAGATCTTTCATGGATTGGAGGAGATCCTGATCCAGGTGATATTGTTACATATGATGTTTATTTCGGGACAGATAGTAATCCTCCAAAAGTATCAGATAAACAATCTGAAACAACATATGATCCAGGAGAAATGGACTTCAATATCACATTCTATTGGAAAATAATATCTTGGGATAATCATGATGTTTCAACAGAAGGTGAATTATGGAGTTTTACAACTAAAGATAACAGCCCACCAAATTCACCAAGTAATCCAGATCCTGATGACGGAGAAACCGATGTTGATATTAACTCAGATCTTAGCTGGACTTGTACTGATCCTGACGGAGATGATCTTACATATAATGTTTATTTTGAAGCAGATGATCCTACACCTGATGTTTTAGTTTCAGAAAATCAGACCGGTACATCTTATAATCCTGGAACAATGGATTATGAAACTACATACTATTGGCAGATTGTTGCATGGGATACATATGACGAATCAACCGAAGGACCAATATGGGAATTTACAACAATGGTTGAACCAAATCATCCACCAGATAAGCCAATTATCTTTGAAGAAGAAGGAACTATATATGTTACTATAACAGATCCAGATGGTGATGACCTCTATATTATGATAGATTATGGAGATGGAGAAGTAACTGATTGGATGGGACCATATGAGTCTGGTGAAACAGTTGCGATAATCCATGAATGGAGCGAACCTGGAACTTATTATATAAGAGTTAAAGCCAAAGATATTTATGGTGCTGAAAGTCCCTGGTCAGACCCATTTGAGGTAGTAATTGAAAATACTCCGCCTCAAACTCCAGAGATAGATGGGGCAAATAGCGGTAAACCAGGTATAAAATATACTTATACAATTGTAACAGAAGATTTTGAAGATGATGAGGTTTATTATTATATCGACTGGGACGACGGAAATGTTGAAGAATGGATTGGACCATTTTCATCAGGAGCTGAAATAACAGTTGACCATATATGGGAAGAAGAAGGCTCATACATAATAAAGGTAAAAGCAAAAGACACATATGATGATGAAAGCGATTTTGCAGAATTTTCAGTTGAGATTCCAAGATTTAGAAATTCAAATACTCAATTTACTAGATTATTTGAAAAAATAATTGAAAGATTTTCAAACGTTTTTCCAATAATCCGACAAATTTTATCCTTAATATAATCAATTTTTCATTTCTTTTTACTTATTTTGAAATTTAAAAATAAGATTACATCAGAATTTTAAAGTAAAATTATTCAAAATTAACAATAATTAATTTAGTAAAAAATTTGAATAAAAAATATTATTATCTCTAATTATTATAAAAACAAATATTATATACCATAAATAAGATAACATATTACTAACGATTGTTAATAACTTATCAATTGGGGGGTAAATACAGTGAAAAAAATCTACAATAAAAAAATAATTGTGTATTGTATAATTATATTATTTTTTGGAGCAGCCATTACACCAAACATTGTTGGATATGAAAATAAAGAAAATATCATTCTAAATAAGGAATATCCAAAAAGTATGCCATTAAATAGACAAGATTATGTAAATGCTTATTGGAAGTTTGATGAATGTTCTGGAACAACATTAGGAGATTCATCAGGACACAATTATGATGGCACAATACACGGTGCCTCTTGGACAACCAGTGGATGGTCAGGATGCGCACTTGAATTTGATGGAGAAAATGATTACGTTGATTTAACAGATCATATTGAAGGAATAGCTGTAAATAAAACAGATGACTACATTATTTCATTTTATTTTAAAACAACATCAAATCAACAGGGTATTATTTTAAGTTATACGGGTTATAAAAATGTTCCAGAATTTCGAATTGAATTGCAATCTAATGGATCAATTTTATTTAAAATATGGACAGGCCTATGTGGTATGATAAGTTATTCTGATGAAAATCATAATGATGGATCATGGCACAAAGTCGAAATTTATTTTAATGGAATATCAACAGATCCGACCATAAAGATTTACATAGATGGAGATTTAGAGGAACAAATACTTGATTGGTTATGTCCAATTGAACATACTGATTATTTTGATGCAGCAATTGGTAGGAGAGCATCTGAGGACAGTGGTTTCTATCAAGGTTTAATTGATGAATTTAAATTTATTTTATATCCTAGAGGAAATGACCAAAATCCACCAACTATAACAGGTCCAACTAATGGAGAACCTGATATAGAATATGATTTTAGTTTTATAACAGAAGATCCAGAAGAAGATGATATATTATCTATTGAGATTAATTGGGATGATGGTACAGTTGAAGAAATAGAGGGGCCATTTGATTCCGGTGAAGAAGTTGTTGTAAGTCATACATGGACAGAAGAAGATAGATTTGATGTTAGTGCTAGATCAATTGATGAGTGGGATGAGAGTGCATGGTCATATCCTTACCCTGTAAAAATAGGTGATCAACCTCCAAGTAATCCAGCAATAACAGGTAAAAGATATGGAGATCCTCAAGAGGAAATATCATTTACTTTTGTAGCAACCGATGAAGAAGGAGAGAATATTAAATATATAATTGATTGGGGAGATGGAGAGATAACAGAAACCAGCTATCAACCTTCTGGAACACAAATTACAGAAACACATAGTTGGGATTCAAATAACGATTATGCAATGAAAGCTAGAGCAATAGATATAAAAAACAAAGAGGGAGACTGGGAGCCTTATCCTATTAGAATAGGTGACAAACCTCCAAACAATGTAAAAATTTATGGAGCAGTTCAGGGTTTACCTGGAGTAAAATATGAGTATGCCTTTTTATCAGTTGATCCTGAAAATGATAATGTAACCTATGAAATTGATTGGGGAGATGGAAATGTTGAAACTCATGGACCAATTCCCTCCGGTGAAATATTAGTTGTAAGTCACTCATGGAACAATACGAGAACTTTTATAATAAAAGCACGAACTAAAGATGATTTTGATTATTATAATACATGGACAGAATTTTCAGTAATAATTCCACGAAGTAAGATAGCATATCATAATCTACTTGAATCGATATTTGAAAGAATGCCTAATACATTGCCATTCTTTCGGTTTCTTTTTAATTTTTTTAATATGGAGAGGTAAATGAATATGAAAAAGAAAATACTTGGAATATTTGTTTGTACACTTTTAATTGTAGTATCTGTTATACCTGTTACTGGTAATGTACAAAAAAAGTCTGTTTCGCCATTATTTTCTACTTATGTTAATAAGATTACACCTTACAATGTTGCATCAAAAATACTTGAGATCACAGCTACTGGACCTAGTGATATAGATGATGTCACGTTGTTTTATAGATGGAGTAAGGATAATGTAACTTGGACCGGTCTTGAAGAATATTCAATTGAAGAAGACTTTGAAACAGGAGTTCAAAATACTGACATATGGAGCACTTATCAAACTGGTGGTGATGCTCGTATCCAATGGGATTATGGAACGTCTCATAGTGGAAGTTACTCATGTGCTATGGATGATGATGATACACAACAAAATGATAATTCTCTCAACATAATATATACAAATCATGATTTCACCGGTGCTAGAATTATAAATCTCAACTTTTGGGAACGTGAATGGGGAGATGAGGCACATCCCGCTCCTGACTCTTGGTCAGGTTGGGGCAATTTTGATGTTGTCGCATATACAAACGATGGTTCAACATGGTATGAATTGGTTTCAGAATCATCATTAAACTCAAATGTTTTTAAAGAATTCGAAGTAAATATTACTGACCATCCTGATTTTGATTCTCCTGCAACCAGTAGTTTTTCAATTGCATTTCAACAATACGACAATTATAGACTTACTGATGATGGTCGTGCATGGGATGATATAATAATTGATTATACAATAGGTATTGGTAGTATTAATTGGACAATATGGAATAACCAAGGAAATCCTGATACCACTTATCCTTGGAATTGGAATTTTAACTTTCCAGAGGGTGCTGGATACTACGAATTTTATAGTATAGGAAAAATCATCGGTGAAGAGGTTGAACCTGCTCCTTCTGTTGCTGATGCGATTTGCAGATATACTAGAAAACCGGAAATTTCTGATGAACATCCTGTAAATGGTAGTGATGATGTAAATATTAAACCAGAGCTATCGATAACAATTAATGATAAAGATGGAGATGATATGGACCTTAAATGGTATAGTAACAGCGAGGGATCATGGAAAATATTTGCACATGAAAAAAACATTGGAGATGGAATCTATGATTTTGTCAATAATAATTTCAGTGACTTTGATACTACCTATTATTGGTATGTAGTAGTTAATGATAGTATTTTTACTGTCAAAAGTCCAACATTTCATTTCACAACAGAAGAAAACCAACCACCTTATACACCAAATGATCCTGACCCAGCAGATGGCGCAACTAATGTTGCAATAAATGATATTCTTAGTTGGTCAGGCGGAGATCCCAATTATGGCGACAAGGTGTATTATGATGTTTACTTTGGTACGTCTAATCCTCCTCCACTTGTTGCTGAAGATATAACAAATAAGGCATATGATCCTGGAGAAATGGAATTGGACACTACATATTACTGGCAAATAATATCTGAGGATAGTCAAGGTGAAACTGCAACTGGGTCAATTTGGGAATTTACTACAGAAGCAGAATCAAATGCACCACCAACCCGGCCAGAAATATATGGTACACCTCAAGGCCCTCCAGGAATAGAATTATGCTGGTTAATAGTCGCAAGAGATTTTGATGGACACCAGATTTTATACAAAATCGACTGGGGAGATGGAAACTCTGAAGAAACAAATTACCATCCTGAAGGTGAAGCTGTAGAGGTATGCCATACATATAGCGATCTTGGAAACTACACAATTACAGTAATTGCTGAGGATGAAAAAGGACTTGAGGGAATTGAGGAAACATTTGATATAATGATTCAAAACTCTAGATCAGTATTTCACAGATTGCTTACGAGATTTCTTGAAAGATTTCCAATTCTAGAGAGATTATTAAAATTAATTCTATTATTTTAAAAAATTTCAATTAAATAACTTAATTCAAGCAAAAAATTGCCTATAAATTGCAATAGGGGGAGGAATAAAAAAAATGAAATATCAAAAATATATTTTAAAAAAGACATTAATATCAGTAATATTTGTTTTTACACTATTATTATTTGCTATATTGACACCTGCAACAGATAAATTAAAAACAGAATCATCTTCACCTATATATCGTATTGAAACATCAATTGATAAGATTACGCCTTATAACACTCCATCGTCACCAATAACAATTACTGCAACTGGAGCAAACGATTTAGATGAAGTATCATTATTTTATAGATGGAGCAAGGACAATATAACCTGGGGAGATAATGCAGTTAGATATGAAACTGGAATTATTGAAAATGTAAATGGTTGGACAACTGTAAATCTTGATAATATCTATACCTATCCAGTTGTTGTCGTTACAGGTCAAGAAGGAGCAGATATATCATTAAGTGTTGAAAAATCAAGACCACGAATAAGAGATATTAGTTCAAATAGTTTTGAAGTAATTGTTACAAATGATGTTGGAACAACTGTCATAGAAGACGTTGGATATATTGTTATGGAAAAAGGACATTGGATAATAGACGATGTGGAAGTCGAAGCAGGAACTTATAATGTAACTAGTACCTCTCCTCAAGATATAACATTTATAGAAACTTTTCCAGGAAACACAGTTGTTGTTGACTCAATTCAAGAGGAAACTGAAGTAGGTTCTTCAAGATACACTGAGAATTCTATGAGTTCTACTGGTTATTCAGTATATTGGGAAGAATATGATAATGATGGTAATAACATTGGACCTGTAACAGCAGGTTATATTGCAGTGGAATCAGGAAGCTCGAGTGATTTATTTGAAAGTGGTATTGAACAAGAAGTTGATGATGACCCTGAATCTGGAACTTGGTCTAGTGTTTCTTTCAGCAATACTTATAGTTCAACTCCAATCTTATTTACAAATCCATTAGATGATTATGGTGGGGATCCATGTATTGTAGGTAGATCAAACTTAGATTCATCAGGTTTTGATATACGTGTTACAGAGGGACAGAATCAAGATTCTGAAATGAGTCATGTACCCTGTGATATACCTTGGATAGTATGGAAGGAAGTTACAGTTAATATTTTAACTTGGAGAGAATGGAATGACGCCTCCAACCCTGATACATCTTATCCATGGAGCTGGGATTTTAACTTTCAAAATGGCAGTGGTTATTATGAATTTTATAGTATAGGAAAAAAAACAGGTGAAGAAGATGAAACAGCTCCAGATGGGGCAGATGCACAATGTAGATATAATAAAAAACCAGAAATTTTTGATGAATATCCTGAAGATGGGAGTACTGATATACAAATCAAACCAGAACTGGAAATATCAATAAGTGATTACGATGGTGACATAATGAGCATAAATTGGTATAGTAATAGCGAGGGTTCATGGAAGATATTTGCAAGAAATAAAAATGTTGAAGATGGAACATATAAAAAAGTTAACAATAATTTTAGTGAATTTGATACAACCTATTATTGGTATGTGATTGTAAATGATGATATTTATTCAAATTCTAGTCCAATTTTCCATTTCACAACCGAAGAAAATGTTCCACCCAACACTCCAAGCAATCCCGATCCCATAGATGGAGCAACAGAGGTATCAATTGAAGAGGTATTGAAATGGACAGGGGGAGACCCAAATCAAGGTGATGTAGTATATTATGATATATATTTCGGAACAAGTAGTTCTCCTCCACTAGTCGCTGAAGATATTCATCAAACAGCTTATGATCCCGGTACCATGGAGTTAGATACTACCTATTACTGGCAAATAATTTCAGAAGATAGCCAAGGTGAGACAACTATAGGTCCAATATGGAGTTTTACAACAGAAGAAGAATCAAATGCACCACCAACACAACCCAAAATTTATGGGCCTCCTCAAGGACCACCAAATGTAGAACTATATTGGTTATTTGTTTCAAGGGATTTTGACGAACATGAAGTGAAATATATAATAGATTGGGGAGATGGAAACTCCGAAGAAACGGTTTACCATCCTGAAGGTGAAGCAGTTGAAGCAGGTCATACATATGCTGAATTAGGAGATTATACAATTACAATCAAGGCTCAGGATGAAAAAGGACTTGAGGGACTTGAGAGTACATTTGAAATCATGATTCAAAACTCCAGATCGGTATACCATAGATTGCTTACAAGATTTTTTGAAAGATTTCCAAATGCTTTTCCAATTTTACAGCAACTATTGAGATTTTTTAAATAAAAATCTCTATTTTTTCTATTTTTTTTTATTCAATACCAGGTTTCTTATTTAAAAAAGAGCGTTTAACAACCTCTTTAATTCTTCTTTTTTTTGTTTCCTCTGTTTTTGAACCTTTTACCCAACCGATATATGTGTTTCTATAACTATTTGCAAAATTATTGAAATTTTTCCAAGCCAACTTATCTTTTAAAAGAGCTTCCTTCAAATCAGATGGCAATCTTTCTTTTTTAAGATTAGTATAAGCTACATCCCACAAACCTTGTTTTTTTGCTAGTTTTATTTTTTCAAAACCTGCGTCGGTCATTTTACCAAGATTTATCATTTTTTCTGCAGCATCTTTATTAATTTTTGACCAAACACTTTTTTCCTTTCTTGGAGTGTATCTTAAAATGTATCTTTTCTCATCAACTCTTTTAAGTTTACTATCAATCCAACCAAAACATAAAGCCTCCTCAACAGCATCTGGGTGACTCACACTTTGTTCTTTTGATTTTTTCTTGTAATGAATAAGCCATATTCCATCTTTTGTTGAATGGTTTTTTTCAAGCCAATCTCTCCATTCAACTCTATTTTTAAAGAGTTTTGCTTCTGATAATTCTAAAATTTCCATGTTTTACCTTTTTTTGAAAAAATAATAAAATTCTAAAATTTAATTCTTACTAATTTGTAAAAGTGCTCCCATCGGGATTCGAACCCGAGTAGCTGGCTAACTTCGGATTATAGAACCACTTGCTTTTCTAACCCGCGAAAGGCCAGAATGATTGGCCGGACTACACCATGGGAGCGTTTAATATTAATGCAGTGCATAAGAAACTCTATATATAACCTTTAACGTCTAATTAGGTAATTCCTTTATATATCAATCATATATTTCCAAAATTAGCTTATGAATTTGAATAGTGAAGAACTTCTTGAGAAGATTTCTACTATTTTGAAACAAAAAGATCTTAAAATCGCCACAGCTGAATCTTGTACAGGAGGTTTGATTTCACATTCTTTTACAAATATTTCAGGAAGTTCTGATTATTTTGATAGAGGAATTGTATCTTATAGTAACAAAGCTAAAACTGAACTTTTAGGAGTATCTGAAGAAATATTGAATAGATATGGTGCAGTAAGTGAGCAGGTCGCAACAGAAATGGCTGATGGTGTAAGAAAAAGATCAAGAGTAGATATTGGAATTGCTACAACAGGAATTGCAGGACCTACTGGAGGAACTAAAGAAAAACCGGTCGGTCTTGTTTATATTGCAATTTCTACAATAGATAAAACACAAGTAAAAAAATTTCAATTCTCAGGTAATAGAATAGAAAACAAAGATAGCACATTAAATGCAGCACTTAGAATGTTATTTGATATATTTTAAACAGTTAACACTGGTGATATATTTTGTTGGAAATTGATGGATCATATGGCGAAGGTGGAGGACAAATTCTTAGATGCGCAGTAGGACTATCTACCATTTTAAATAAACCTGTTAGAATTACAAACATTCGTGCAAATCGTCCAACACCAGGAATTAAGGCACAGCATTATGTAGTAATTAAAAGCATAAAAGAGATGAGTGATGCAAAAACAGAAAATCTTGAGATAGGATCAACAAAGCTTACTTTTATTCCGGGAGAATTCAAAGGGGGAAATTACAAATTTGATATAGGAACTGCCGGTAGTATTACACTTGTTTTTCAAGCACTTATTCTTGCATCACTAAAAACTGATAAGAAATTAAATATCAAACTTACGGGTGGAACAGATGTTAAATGGTCACCATCCTGGGACTATTTTAAACATGTTTTTTTACCGATAATTAAAAAAATCGGTATTAAGGTTGATGTAAATCTTATAAAACGTGGATATTATCCTAAAGGTGGAGGGGAAGCCGAAATTAATATCTTCCCAGGTTTTAACCTTAAAACATTGAGACTTGATAAAGAAACTGTATTTTCAAAGATAAAAGGTATTGTAAACATCGGGCAACTTTCAAGTGGAATCAGTAAAAGAATTAAACATTCAACAATAAGATCGCTTTTAAAAAATAACTTACAGGCAGACATTACAATTGAAGAAAGTAAAACTCTATCACCTGGTACTGGAATTACTATTTGGACAGATTCAAAAGATATAATCTTAGGTTCATCTGTTTTAGGGGAAAGAGGAATTCCATCTGAAGAAATTGGAAAAAATGTAGTAAATAATCTTCTAAGTGAGGTAAGCTCAAATTCAACAATAGATACATATGCATTTGATCAAATATTACCCTATATAGCAATTTCAAAGGGAGAATCAACTTGTATTGTTAGAGAGATAAGCAATCATGCACAAACAAATATGTGGCTTATCAAACAATTCCTTGAAACGAATTTTCAAGCAAAACAAGAGGAAAATAACTTCAATATTGTTGTAAATAAACAATAAAATATTTAGATAAAGCATTTAAAGAAACCTTATTTATCTACAATCATGAAAATTGCTCATATCTCTGATATTCATTGTAATTTTGGAACTGATTTTAATGAAAAAATCTATGAAAAGGCAACTTCTATTTTAAACAAGATTGATTCAGATCTTATATTTATTTCAGGCGACCTGACAACAGATGGTCTTCTTCCAGAGTATGAACTAGCCAGAGAAAAACTAAAAAATATTAAGGGAAAACTTGTGATTGTTCCAGGAAATCATGACGAAAGAAATCTAGGATGGAAATTGTTTCCCGAGTTTTTTGATGAAACTGATTTTATTCATGACTATGATGATATCACACTTATCGGTCTTGCCTCTAGTGAACCAGATAGAGATGATGGAAGGCTTGGTAGAGGAAGACATAGACTTATTGAAGAAGGAATTAAAAAGAAAAAAACTACAATTCTAGGATTTCACCACCATGTAATACCAGTTCCGCATTCAGGTAGAGAAACAAACATAATAGAAGATGCAGGTGAAACACTTGACATTATATTAAAAAATGAGATTCCTTTGGTTCTCATGGGACACAGACATGTACCATGGGCAGTAAAGATTCATAAAACTCTCCTTGTAAATGCTGGAACATTTTCTTGCAATAGAACAAGAGCTCATTTTGGAAATACCTTTAATATTATTGACATAGACGATGATGAAATAGAGGTATCTGTAGTAAACATTAGAAATGAAAAAGTAAAGAAAATGATAGAGTTTAATTTATCTGACGGTTGTTGTGAAAATAATTATTATGATCTTGACAATAGAATTTAGAAAATATATTTTCTAAAATATTTCGTAATACTTTTTTATATAGTCTATATACCACTATATACCAAACAGTGAATACGATAATGGGTGGAGGAATTCATTGGATTTTACATTGTGGTTGATTATCGGTGGTGCAAGTGCTATTGCATTTTACATGGCGTGGAGCATTGGTTCAAATGATGTCGCTAATTCCATGGCAACAGCTGTTGGTGCAAAAGCCATTACTTTTAGACAAGCAGTACTTATTGCTGGTGTTCTAAACGTAGTTGGTGCAGTTTTTGTTGGTAGTCATGTTACTGATACTGTAAGAAAAGGTATTGTTGATGTAAATTCTGTTAATATCGATTCTCAAATTTTGTTAATTGGATTTGTTGCAAGTCTTTTATCAGCTGCAATTTGGGTTACTCTTAGCACTTGGAAGGAAATGCCTGTATCAACTACTCATTCTATTATTGGTTCATTGATGGGATTTGGACTAATTGCTGGTGGAGTTCAAGTTGTTATGTGGGGAAAGGTTGGATCAGTTATCGCTAGTTGGGTAATTTCTCCACTTGCTGGATGTATTATTGCATTTATAGTTTTCAAAATTATTGTAAAAACAATTTTTTCAAAAGAGTATCCTGTAAAATCTGCTAGAATTGTTGGACCAATAATTTTTGGATTTACTGCCCTTCTAATAGTAAGTTCCCTTTTTTTAAAAACTTCTCTTAGTAAAAACTATGGTATCTCTGATTTAGATGGAATATTAATTGCAATAATTGCAACAATAATTGTAGTAATACTTGGAATAATTGGTCTAAGGAATATTAAAGATAAAGGTCCTGAGGACTATCAAACTGTTGAAGGAATATTTAGGAAATTACAGGTGGGCACTTCTTGCTATGTTGCTTTTGCTCATGGAGCAAATGATGTTGCAAATGCAATTGGTCCTGTTGCATCAATAGTACCTCTTGCCCAAGGAATTGAAATTGGTACAACAGTTGAAGTACCAACATGGTTACTTTTACTTGGTGGAATAGGTATAGCAGTAGGTTGCATGACATGGGGCAGACGTGTAATGAAAACAGTAGGTAGTAGAATTACTAGTCTTACTAATACTAGAGGCTTTTCAGTTGATTTTGGAGCTGCAACAACCGTTCTTATTGCATCAAAAATGGGACTTCCCATATCAACATCTCACACTGTTGTTGGTGCAGTAATTGGAGTAGGTCTTGCTCGTGGTCTTGAAGCAGTCGATCTTAGTGTGATTAAAAGAATAGTTGCTTCATGGCTACTTACACTACCAATTGCAGCAGGAACTTGCATAGTTATATTTTTTATATTAAGGGCAATATTTGGAATATAAGGAGGATTAAAATAATGGATAAAGAAAAAGATCATTTTAGAACACCTGTAGCGGATACATATAGAAGAAAATCACCTTTTGAACAATTAATAGAACATATGTGTAAAGTAAGAGAAAGTATCGATATACTTGGAAAAGGACTGATTCGTTATTATAAAGGTGATTACAAGGGTTTTACAGAAATTACAGAAAAAATATCAAAACTCGAGCATGAAGCAGATATTATCAAAGGAAATCTTAGAAATCATCTTCCATCTCATCTATTTATGCCCGTTGATAAGGGAAAATTTTTGTGGGCATTAAGAGAACAAGATGCAATTCTTGATCATGCTGAAAATCTAGCTCACATGCTTGATTTGAGACATACAAAAATTCCAAAATCAATTCAAGATGTATTTATCGAACATATTAAAATCGTCATGAAGACGACTGTTGCTATGGAAGAAGCTGTTGGAAATATCAGAGATCTTGTTGAAACTAGTTTTGTTAAACGAGAAAGAGAACAAACAAAGGAATTTATCTATAAAATCCATGATTTTGAGCGAGAAGCAGATAAAAAGAAATACGAGATGACAAAAGGGATTTATAAACTTGAAAAAAAGCTTTCACCTATGGATGTTTATCATTTACTCAAAATTGCCGATTGGGTTGATGATATTGCAGACCATGCTGAAAATGTTGCTGATTGGTTAAGGGCAATGATTGCAAAATAATAAATTAAGATTTTTCTTCACTAATAAGATAATTTATTACATTTTCTGATATATCTTCAGCATATTCACCTATTCTTCGTATACTTTCAACAATGTAACCGATTGGAATCGATATTGTTGGGTCTTGTTCAAGAGCAAGAGCACTTATCACTTCACATTTTTTTCCAAGTTTTTTAACCGTTACAATATTATCATTTGCCTCTTTAATGTCTCTTTTTGAAAAGGATCCAATGCTTTTACTAAATATATCAAGAGAGAGATGACTTGCTTCATCAATCTTTTGTATTATTTTTTTATCAAGTTTATTATCAATTATTTCTATTACATTTTTAGCAATTCTTATAATATGATCTCCAATTCTTTCAACAATTCTACTAATTAGAAATGATGTTGTAGCAACTCCTGGTGTTATACCCATTTTTTCTGCAAAGTTAATGTTTCTAAGAATAATGTTATGTTGTCTTGCTACTAGCCAATGGAGTCTATCTATTTCATTATCTCTTGTGAGTACATCCTGAACAAGTTCTATGTCATTATTTCTTAGTCCATGCAAAGTATCTTCATACATTCCCTTAGACATTATGTGCATTCTTTTTATTGTTCTATGAAATGGCATTTCTGCTGGATTTAATAAATCTTTTAGAGTAATTGAGTTATCAGTTTCTTCAACTACCTCTTGACCTATTGTTGTCTGAGTAAAATTTCTAACCGTAATCCTAACACCAGGTGGCATCCTTCCTTTAGAATTAATTCTAATTGAATTGTACCCTGCTATATATGCTCCTATTAATTTTCTTAATAAGAATTCATTATCTGTCGTATCATCTACTTTAAATTCTTTAACTCTTTGAGTTTGTTCTTTATCTATCTTTGATGAAATAAGCAATGTTCCATCAGATTGTTGAAAAAGACCTATAGGATCATTTTTATGTATGTTTAACGTTTTTATCCAATCTTTTGGTAGTGTTACGATATATGATGACCCTCCGGTCATCTGAACTTTTCTTATTTCCATAAAATCCCCAACTGCTCCGGTATAAAAAAATACTAATTTAAATTTTTCTATAGACCTATATGCGTACTATATATCTATATATAACCCTATAGATTATGTAGAAAAAGTATATAATAAAAATTTAATTTTCTCCAAAATTGAATTAAATATATGTAGATGAACTACTCCAAAGGTGACATAATTATGGGAGAGGTAAATCAAAGAAATTTAAAGAAGCTAGTGATAATCATTGCAGCACTTTTATCAGTCGTAGCAATAACTGGATGTGTAGAAGAAAATGGTACAGCATTACCAAAATTAACTCAAACAGGGTCAAGTACTGTTCTTCCTTTAGCAATTGCATGGGCTGAAGAATTTGATGGTGCAACAATATCTGTATCAGGGGGCGGATCAAGCCATGGCATTAATTTTCTACTTACAGGACAAGCAGATTTAGGTGATGCAAGTAGACTCATGAAATCTTCAGATTATGAAAAAGTTGGTTGTAATGGAGATTTAGTAAATGATGATGGAACTGCCAGTGCAGCTTGTAATGGTGTGTTACCAACTAAATGGGTAATTGCATATGATATGCTTGCAGTTGTTATAAATCCAGATAATGATTGGGCAACTCAACTTAACTATACCCAATTATACGAAATTTTTACAGATGATAATCCAGCTGTATTTTGGGATGAAGTATCTGGTCTAAATGAAACAGCCCCTCATGAAGAAATTGAGATTTATGCTCCAGATGAAGCAAGTGGAACATATGATTATTTCTTTGAAGAAATCATACCAAATTGGGGAAAGGATGATCAACAAGCAAATACACGTTTAGAAATGGAAGACAGTATTTATCATCCAAGTGCGGATGACAATGTCATTTTAAATGCAATAAGAGACAATGAATATGCTATTGGTTTCTTTGGATTTGCTTATTATAAAGAAAATCCCACAGCAGTAAGTCCAGTTAAAATAGCAGATGGAGATGATAACTATCAAGAAGCATCATTGGATAATGTAGCAAACTACCCAATGGCTCGTCCATTACATATCTATACAGATGGTACCCCAGAGTCAGATCATGTCATAAATGATTATCTTCAATATGTTTTAAGTGAAGATGGTCAAGATGTTGTTCCATTAGTTGGATACGTTAGATTAAGTCTTGTTGATGAAGATTTAATCACAGGTCAGCTAGGATTGTTATAATAACAACTATATCTCTTAACGAGTCCTGAGGCAAATGTTAGGTATTAAATTAGGTAAAAAACCAAAATTGGCCAATGAAGGAAATCCTTTTTCTTTAAAATTTAACTTTAAAGAAAAATTAATTGTTGTATTATTATTTTTATCAGCAAGTATTGCAATTTTTTTTAGTGCAGCAATTATTTATACATTATTTGATGGCTCTTTTGATTTTTTTTCAGAAGTAAACATCATTGAATTTTTGACAGGAACAATTTGGGTTCCAACTGAGATATTCAGAGCATTTGGAGTTTTACCATTACTTTCAGGAACTGTTTTAATTGCAGGTGGTGCTCTTCTAATAAGTATCCCACTTGGCGTTTCCGCTGCTTTATTTTTATCAGAATTTGCTAGTATGAGGTTAAGATCAATTGTTAAACCAATAATTGAAATTCTTGCTGGAATTCCATCAATTGTTTACGGTTTTTTTGCATTAATGTTTATCAGTCCAATTTTCCGAGATAATTTTGGTGCAAGTTATTTTAATGCAATAAGTGCAATTTTTGCAGTTGCGATAATGATAATGCCAATAATAATCAGTATTTCTGATGATGCGATGAAAGCAGTACCTAATCACTTGCGAGAAACAAGTCTTGCACTTGGTGCAACAAGATGGGAAACTTCTACAAGGATAGTAATGCCCGCTGCATCAAGTGGTATTGTAGCTTCAATCTTACTTGGTCTTGCTAGAGCATTGGGTGAGACAATGGTAGTTGTTCTTGCGGCAGGTAGTATTGCAAAACTTACTTTAAATCCACTTGATGAAACAATGACTATGTCAGCATACATTGCAAAGGTTGCAACAGGTGATATACCTCCAGGTCTTGCAGTATCTGCAGGTTTTGCAGTAGGTTTACTTTTATTTTTAATTACATATGTTATAAATACAATTGCATCAAGAGTTGTTATTCAAATAAAAACTGGAACAACAGTAAAAAGCAAGAAAAAACAAGAAAAGAAAAGAAGCATATTATTTATAATATTTTTAAAGATCAAAGAAAAAATAAGCAAACTTTTTATAGATATTAGAGAAATAATAAGTAAAATCAGATTTAAGATATTGAAACCTAGACCGGTTTCTCTAACTAAAAGATATTGGAAACAAAGAATTGGTGTAACTTTAATAGGTGGAAGTATTCTTGTAGCAGCTGTATTTTTAATCTTACTTTTAGGTCATGTCATATCCGAAGGAATAGGGGGAATCAATAGTACTTTTTTAACATCTTATCCAAGTTGGATGCCTGAAAAAGCAGGGATTTTTCCTGTTATTATGGGTTCAGTATATCTTATGGGTTTAACTCTTGCATTTACTGCTCCATTAGGTGTAGGTGCAGCAATATACTTAAATGAATTTGCAAAGGATACCAGATATACTAGATTTCTAAGAAGAATTATTCAAAATCTTGCGGGTGTTCCTTCAATTGTTTTTGGTCTTATGGGAGTTACAATATTTGTTTCTCTTTTTCAATTTGGACCTAGCCTTCTTTCAGGAAGTTTAATTTTAACTATTATGGCACTTCCAATTGTAGTTGTAGCTACTGAAGAATCATTAAAATCAGTTCCAGATAGTTTTAGAGAAGCAGCAAGAGGAGTCGGTTCGACTAGATGGCAGGTTGTAAGACATCACGTCCTACCAAATGCTGCACCAGGCATTATGACAGGAATTATTCTATCAATTTCTAGGGCAATTGGGGAGACTGCGCCAATTTTATTTATTGTTTCATTTTTTGCAAAAACTGCTCCAACTGGAATATTTGATAGTTTTATGGCTCTTCCTGCACAAATCTTTTATTGGACAACCCAACCTAAGGAAGAATTTCATGTACTAGCTGCTAGTACAATTTTAATTTTATTAATTATTTTACTTGCAATGAATGCAGTTGCAATTATTATTAGACAAAGAGCCCAAGCAAAGAGGGATTGGTAAATGAATAATCATAAAAAAGATAAAAAAGAGAAAATTAGAGGAGATATGAGCATAAAAAATGTTGATGTCTACTATGGTGATAATCATGCTATAAAGGATGTATCAATGGAAATAAAACAAAAACATGTTACAGCCTTTATTGGACCATCAGGATGTGGAAAATCAACTCTTCTAAGATGTCTAAACAGAATGAATGATGAAATTGTTGGTTGTAAAACCACTGGAAAAATCCTCTGGGGAGATATTGATATTTTAGGTAAAGATGTAGATCCTGTTCCATTGAGAAGAAAGGTTGGAATGGTATTTCAAAAACCTAATCCTTTTCCAAAATCAACCTTTGATAATATTGCATATGCCCCAAGGATCCATGGTATTAAAGAAAAAAAGAAACTGGAAAAAATAGTTGAAAAAAGTCTAAAAGATGCAGTCTTATACGATGAGGTCGGAGATAGACTTGGAGATTCTGCGATGGGGCTATCTGGTGGTCAACAGCAGAGGTTGTGTATTGCAAGAGCTCTTGCAATCGAACCAGAGGTCATACTAATGGATGAACCATGTTCTGCACTAGATCCCATTGCTACTGCAAAAATAGAGGATCTGATAAACGAACTTAAGAAAAATTATACAGTGGTAATTGTTACTCATAATATGCAACAAGCAGCTCGAGTTAGTGATTATACTGGATTTTTTTACTTAGGTGAATTAATTGAATTTGGAAAAACTAAACAGATATTTGAAAATCCAAAAGAGGAATTGACTGAAAAATATATGACTGGAAGATTTGGTTAAAGGGTGAAATAAATGGTTGAAAAATTTCATGAAATGTTAGACGACTTGAAAAAAGAAGTAGTAAAGATGGGTGATCTTTCAAAAGATATGTTAAAAACCTCAGTTAAAGCATTAAAAGATAGAGATGTTGATCTTGCATGTGAAGTAATTAAAAAGAAGGTGAAACTTGCAGATTTGGATGATGATATCGAAAAAAAAGCTTTTCGATTAATTGCTTTGTATCAACCAATGGCTGGTGATATGAGAGAAATCGCATGTATATTAAAAATGATTACATATCTTACTAGAATTGGAAGATATGGTAAAGATATCGCAAGAATTACTGAAATAATTCATGAAAAAGTCCATATTAGAAAACTAGTAAATATCCCGCATATGGCAGATTTAGTAATAAGTATGATTGATGATGCCCTTTATGCTTTTGAAAAAAAGGATGTATCAAAGTTTAATGATTTTATAGATAGGGAGAGCTCAGTTGACCAATTACGCCATTCTATTTTTAGAGAATGCTTGACATACATGCTTGAGGATCCTAAAAAAATTGAGCGTTGTATGTATTATACAATGGTAGCTCGCTATCTAGAACGTTGTGCAGATCATGCATGTAAAATGGCTGAAAAAATCCATTATATGGTTCATGGAGAAAGGGTTGAGATAGATTGTCGCGAAGAAACAAGTAAATCTTGTTTTGTCGGTGAAAAATAAGATGGATAAGAAGAAAGTCTTATTCCTCTGTACTAATAACTCCTGTCGATCTCAAATTGCAGAAGGATTACTTAATTCAATTTATCGTGATAGATTTAAAGCCTATAGTGCTGGAATAAATCCTACAAAGGTAAATCCCTATGCTGTCGAAGTTATGAAAGAAATTGGTATTGATTTATCGAAACAATATTCAAAGAATATTGAGGAGTTCAAAGGTAAAAATTTTGACTTTGTTGTAACAGTTTGTGACAATGCAAAAGAAGCATGCCCCTTTTTTCCGGGAGAAAAAATAATTCATAAGAGTTTTGAAGATCCGGCAAGTTTTTATGGAAATATTGAGGATATTTTGGACATTTTTAGAAAGACAAGAGATAATATAAAAACATGGATTATTGATATCTTTGACTAAGCAAAAAATCTATTATTAATTTTAAAATGAGGGTTATTGTTATATATTATAAAAACCTATATATGTAAATAATTGTGATAATAATGAGAAATAAAAAAATTATCATATCATTGTTAATTATTACATTTTTATGCAGTTCAAATATTGTAATCTCTGCAAATTTTAATGAAGATATAAGTGACAATAATAATGAAAAAATATTTTCAGAAAAACCTTCTTTAATTGACAATATTGTAAAAAATTCATCGGTAAAAATTGATTATCCTTTATCAACAGTTCCTGTCATAGTTGAAAAAGGGGGAGAATTCAATGTTAGATTTACAAGTGATTCCTTTGATGTTGCTTATGCATATATTTCAACATCTTATGAACCAATAGTTGATGAGTTTTGGTTAACAGTTGGTGATATCTGGTTTTCAAATAATCAATGGAATATGAATGTAACAGTTCCTTATATAGCAAATGAAGAATTATATAACATTACAATATTACTTGATAGAAATGGTATTTTATTATCATCATCTCAACCACGAGCAGTAAGTGTGGTTAAAGAATTTACTGATGATTTTTCATTTATACATATAACAGATTTTCATGTTGGCGATCCAAGAGGTTTAATAGAGAGCATACGTGAAACTATTGGTATGAAATCAATTAAAAGATGTATATCTGAAATAAATATTCTACATCCAGATTTTGTTATAATTTCTGGTGACTTGGTATTTGGCCAGCTATACCCTCGGGAATACTCAAGAGAATACAAGAAATGCTATGAACTAATTCAGATGTTTGATGTACCAACCTATCTATGTCCTGGAAATCATGATGGTTACAGAAGACCATTTGAAGACGGACTTGAGTTTTGGAAACAATATTTTGGACCCCTATATTATTCATTTGATTATAGCAATTATCATTTTCAGGCAATCAATTCTTATGATATGTCTGCTTTGAGCAGGTTTACATTTCTTTTTATTCCATTAAATTGGGGTGGTTCAATTCAGGATGAACAATTATCGTGGATTGAAGAGGATCTTGCTTTAAACAGTCCTGATTTAACATTTATGTTCATGCATCATAATCCATTATGGGAAACAAAGAGTGAGTCTCTTTTTAGAAAGAGTTATAAAAACCGTGAAAACCTGCTTGTTTTGATAGATAAGTATGATGTTGATATGGTTCTAGCAGGCCATGTACATTTTGATAATGTTACAATTATTAATGAAACAATTTATTTAACCACTATAACACCAAGTAGCTCGAATTCGGGGCCTGATAGCTACTGGGGTTATAGACTTGTGAAAATAGAAGATGGTGAGATTGCATCTTATAATTATAAAGAACCGAAATATTCAATTCCTTCTTATAATCTAGAACTATCTTATATCAGTCAGGATAAAGCTCAGATTATAAATGATCTTGAAACAGATATAAATGCTCTTGTTAAATTCGTTCTTCCAAATGATGAATATAAGGTTGACTATGGAGATATCGTTCTAACACGTGAGAATGAAAATTTTGTAGAACTATATGTTAAGGTTTTAGTCGAAGAGCTAAGTACTTTAACAATTACAGTTACTCTAAAGACAGCTACTGGATCAAGTTAATCTAGCATATTTATTTAGGAAAAGTATTATATAACAATTTAAATTTATTAATACTTGGATAATTATGAAAAGAAAATGGATCGTTATTTTAATTACATTTATTGTAATTTCAATATCTAGTCTTACTGGCTGTCTTTATGAGATTCCAGAAGATCCAAACACTTTTACTAGATTAATTATGTTTGATGGACTAAATCGGACTTACCGTATTCATATACCACCAAACATTAGTAAGATTGATTCGCCATCTTTAGTTTTTGTTCTTCATGGAGGAGGTGGTACTGGTGAAAATACAGAAAGAACACTTACTCTTGGGGGATTTAATGCTCTTTCAGATGAATATGGTTTTATTGTAATTTATCCAGATGGAATTGATAGGAATTGGAATGATGGCAGAAATATAAATGACACTGCTCATCAAGAAAAAATCGATGATGTTGGATTTTTATCAAAATTAATTGATAATCTTATAGATGAATTTAATGCAAATCCAAAAAAAGTATATTTTACAGGCATTTCAAATGGTGCCATGATGTCATATAGACTTGCTTTTGATATTCCGGAAAAAATTGCAGCAATAGCCCCTGTTGCTGGTGCAATTCCAACAGATATTCTACCAGAGAATTTTACTGGAATCCCGCTCTCAGTGTTTGTTTTAAGTGGAACACATGATCCTTTAGTTCCTTGGGAAGGTGGAAATATAGGTACACCAAATTATCCTCGTGGAACCTGTATTTCAGTTCCTGAATCAGTTGATTTTTGGGTTCAGAGAAATAATTGCAATACTAATCCAAAAGGAGAGTGGTTGCCTAATAAAAATAAACTTGATCTATGTAGGATTCATAGTGATACTTATGAAAATGGTGACAATGATACTGAAGTTGTATTGTATGAAATAAAAAGAGGTGGGCATACTTGGCCTGGTGGTTATCAATATTTTCCAAAATTTTTGATTGGAAGAACCTGTAGAGATATTGATGCTAATTTAGAAATTTGGGAGTTTTTTGATTCACATCCAAAAAAATAAAATATTAGATATGTTAAACATTGTGAGAAGGTGTATGAGAAGGTAGATATAAATGGCCTATAAAAAGAAGACTTGGACTGAAAAATTAGATAACAATAAGAACTTTCCTAAAATTCTTCCATTTGAGAGAAGTTTTCCATGCGGAAAGGCACTTGAAAAATGGGGTGCAAAACCTGGGGATTCCGTTGTTCTTGCTCCACCTCTTGATGTTGACAATATAATGAAAAATGTTCCTGAAGGTAAGCTTATTACGATATATGAGATATGTTGTAAACTGGCAAAAAAACATAAAGTGAAATATTGTTGTTCACTTACAACAGGAATTTTTATAAACATTGTAGCAAATGCTACTGAGGAATTAAAAAAGAAAGGTGCGAAAAATCTAACTCAATATTGGAGGACTCTAAAAACCGATGGTTTTCTAAATCCAAAATTTCCTGGTGGGGAAGAAGCACAAAAAAATAAGCTTGAAAAAGAGGGATTTATAATATTAAAAAAAGGAAAAAAATTTTTTGTAAAAGATTTTGAAAAACATTTAATATGATATATTTGTAAATTTTAATTAATTTTTTTATAGTTGCAAAACTTTAATAATAAATTAAAGATTATTATTTTTATAGGGGGAGTAATTTTTGGATATAAAAAGAAAAGGAATATTTTCTGTAATTGTTTGTTTTATTTTTGTTTTAGGCTGTTTTTCAACATTAGCATCAATAACAACAGATAAGGGTAGCACAAATACACATGTTTTTTTAAACATATTTGGTCATTGTGACGACTTACATATTAAATATAACAAATTTTTAACAGAGGGTTCAATTGATATTGTAGAATATGAAGGAGCAATGGTTTTTGAATATGAAATTATAGAAGGATATGAACTATACTTGGGTGGATTATTTCCTCAAGGTTCCTCACTTGAAATAACAGTTCAATCACAGGAGGATGGTGTTCTTTTTCCAGTAACCTATTATTGGACTGTTGGAGGAGTACCAGCATCTCCTGACATCCCGGTAAAGTTTTTACATAAACCATTTTATAGAAAGGATGGATTTTTTCGACTTGATGAATTTGTTGATAAACCAATTGATGACGTAAGGGTAGAGGTTACAAGAACTCAAAATGTAAAAGGGGGTAAAGATGGAATAGGTGTACTTGTTTCCGAGTATGAAGGTGGAACAATAATTACTTATTATGGCTATGCAGAGGATATATATGATAAAGCAAAGTTCTGGGTTATTGTTGATCCTCCAGGGATTATTATAGATGAAATAATTGAGCTAAAATATAATGTTGAATTTAAAGGACTTTTTGGTGTGTCTGTTTCTGTTTTGAACGTTGGTGAAACTATAGAAAATCTATATTGGAGCATTGATTTAAGTGGCCTTTTATTAATAGGAAAACACACAGAAGGAACAATAAATTCATTTCCAACAAATGCAACCGAGGTATTGAAAACAGGGTTAGTCTTTGGTTTCGGTCCCTCGATAGTTACTGCTACTATTGGTGACGGATCAATAAATGCCTCCTGTTTCATATTAGGACCATTAGTTCTAAATATTCAACAACCACCATCTTAATTTTTCAGAAACCTTCAAATATTTTCTTAAATCAATGGTATTATTTCTCCTCATTTACTTTTTTTATTTAGTTTTATAATATTGCAAACATTTAAAAATGTTAAAAATATTATTTTTTTATTGGGGGAGTAAATTTTGAATATAAGAAGAAAAGAAATAATTTCAATATTTGTATGTTTTATTTTTGTTTTAGGCTGTTTTTCAACATCAGCATCAATAACATCAGAAAAGGGCAGTACAAATACTCATACATTTATAAACGTCTTTGGACATTGTGACGATTTACATATAAAATATAACAAAGTAATAAATGGTGAAGTCATTATTAATGAACATGAGGGAGCATTGGTATTTGATTATGAAGTTATAGATGGATACGTGCTTGTACTTTTTGGATTATTTCCACAGGGTTCATCACTAGAAATAACCGTACAATCTGATGAACTGGGAGTTCTTTTCCCAGTAACTTATTTTTGGACATTAGGTGGAGTACCAGCATCTCCAGATATTCCTGTAAAATTTTTACCAAGACCATTTTATGGCTATTCAGATAGAGGCACTTTTAATATTGAAAAGTGGGTGGATAAACCGATAGAATTAGTAGAAGTATGGATTACAAAAACAAATAATGTGTTAGAGTTAACTTATACAATTACTGAACATAATGGAGGAACATTAATAACCTTTAAAGGAAGGGTTGCAAATCCTCTTTGGAGAGGATCATTTTGTTGTTTTATTGATCCTCCAGGCCTTGTCTTTGATGAAATTTACGAGCTAAACTATAATGTTGAATTTAAAGGACTTTTTGGTGCATCAGCATCTGTTTTGAACGTTGGAGATACTGTAGAAAATCTCGATTGGAGCATTGATTTAAGTGGCCTTGTATTAATAGGAAAACACACAGAAGGAACAATAAATTCATTTCCAACAAATACAACCGAGGTATTGAAAACAGGATTAGTCTTTGGTTTTGGACCTTCAATAATTACTGCTACTATTGGTGACGGATCAATCAATGCCTCTTGTTTCATATTAGGACCTTTAGTTCTAAATATCCAACAACCACCCACTTAACTTTTTTTATAAAAATTTTTCAGTAATCTACAAATGTTTAGAGTAAGCCATAATCTTCTTTCTTTCGATTTTTTATTTTCTTCTTTTGTTTTTTTATTTGGATTATTTTCAATATTCCACATTCCATCCCTTTGTTGGTGGGTTAGAAACCATCTTATTCCATGAATTATATCCTTATCATTTAGTGTAAAACCAATTTTATATAGGCTATCAAGTGCAGTTAAAAGATTTGGCCACCAAAAACCAAATCGAACCCAGTAGTAACCTGATTTGTAAGAGTTATAATAATCCTTCTGAAAAAATCTTGATTTCATTAGTGTAGCTGCTTTTTTTATTTCTGGTTTTAACCTATAGGATGGATGTTCAGCAAATCCCCTTAAAACCATATTTGTCCAATTATGTGAAAACGGTTGAGTTCTATCTGGTTCAACAGGATCAACCTTTTCACTTGTTAATTTGTAGCCAGTTCCTTTATCAAAATAATGAGTAAGAATTGGAATTGTCCATCCACCATCATCCTGTCTCATATCTAAAAGCCAGTCAAGACCATTTTTTATTCTTTTATCATCTTTATATCCTGCTTTTATGAGAAGAGAAATGAAATATCCGGTGTAATATGTTGCATATTGATTTCCTATCATACCTCTAAAATCACCTTTTGGTGTTTGACATGAAAAAATATACTCAGCAGCCTTTCTACATGAATCATTTGTTTTATTTAACTCGTATTTTTCAACAAAAGTCCTAAATTTCTTAAATGTTTCAACCATTGGATAGTGATGTGGTGGGTATAAATTTGCTTTTTTTCCAGTATATCTCCAAGATCCATTATTTTGTTGTTTATTAATTATATTTTTTACTTCGGGTAGGTTCCAAATTTCATTTATCAATGGTACTTTTTTATTTTCAAGATCTCTTTTTGTAAAATATATAATAGGTCTATTTTGTGATTCTAATAAATGTTTAATTGGATTATATTTTAGAACATCTATCCATTTTTGCATGAAATTTTAAATATAACATAATATTAAAAAATATTTCATAACATTATATATTTAATATCTATTTTGAAAAGAAATTCAATTTATTAAAACACCTTTTTATAGAAAAAAATAATACTAATTTGTATTCTCTTAGAGGGTTATCATATGGTATACTGCACAAAATGTGGTAAAAAAAATGATGATGATGCTGAGTTTTGTAGTAAATGTGGAACTATTTTAGACAATGAAAATATTGAAAAATCATTTGAAAAACAAATGAAAATAACAGCAAAGAAATTAGAAGAAAAAGCAGAAAAATTTGGAAAATCAATGGATGAAGCAGGAAAAAGATTTGAAACAAGAGTTGAAAGTTCATTTGAAGATTTCCAAAAATGGTATGATAATAAATTTAAATTTTTTGGTCCATTAATATGGAGCTTTTTAGGTTTGATTATTCTAAGATTTATAATTTTCTTTTTCGATATTTCAAGAGATGAACTTACTATTTTAGGAGAACTTAGCGATTTTCTTTTATCATATATATTGATTTTTTTTGGCTTAATGCTTTTAAACACATACAATTCATATTTCAATAGATTATATAAAAAACAATATAGCTGGATTTATCCTGGAGTAACTGCAATAAGTTTTACTGTTTCAATCTGGATTTTTTCAAAGATTTTAATAATAATCGATGACAATTTAAATATCCCAGTACTAACAACAATTGCAAACTTTATTGATAATTATATTGTTGTTATATTTGTTGTAGCCTTAATTATTTCTTATAGTTTTAAGAAATTTTTGATACCATATATTAAAGAAGTTAATCAAAAATAATAAACTAGGTCTATCTAATGAATAAGAATGAAAGTATAACTCTTTTAACAGTAAACTCTAAAAAAGATCTAAGGAGCTTCTATAAGGTTCCATGGACTATTTATAAAAATGATGAAAATTGGGTTCCTCCCTTATGGTTGGAATTCAAAGATTTTTTTAAAAAAAACAATCCTTTCTGGGTCCATGCAGAAAAAAAATTGTTTTTGATTAGAAAAAATGGTTTAATTGTGGGGAGGATTGCTGCAATAATTGATCATAAATATATTGAAACTATTGGTAAAAAAATAGGTTTTTTTGGATTTTTTGAATGTATTGACGATTTCAATTGTGCTAAAGTTTTATTTAAAAGTGCTGAGGATTGGCTTGTTTCTAGAAAAATGAATGTTATGCGAGGTCCGATAAATGGAAGGGTTGATGTTGGCTGTGGCTTTCTTGAGACTGGTTTTAACTCAACACCGGGTCTTCTTTCTTCTTATTCACCACAATATTATCTTAAATTTGCTGATAGATATGAAATGAAAAAAGCAAGAGACCAACTTCTTTATTTTATAGATTTAAAAAAATCTATCCCAAAAAAGCTAGAAGAAAAAGCAAAAAAGTGCATAGATACAGGAATTAAAGTACGCAGGTTTAATCGCATTCGTACAAATAAGGAACTAAATTTGTGGATCGATTTATTTCTTGAAACCTTTACAGAACACTGGGGTTTTATTCCTGCAAAAAGAGAAGAGGTAAAAATGCGTTTTGGAGTTAAACATCTTAGATGGATTGTAGACTCGAAACTTTTTTTGATTGCTGAATATAAAGGTTCACCAGTTGCATACATTTGGTCAACACCTGATTATAACCAAGTGTTTCAGAAACTTAATGGTAAATTAGGAACTCTAGAAATAATAAAATTTCTTTTTATGAAACGATATATAAACAAGGGTAAGTTACCCCTGATTGGAATAAAAAAAGAATATAGAGATAAAAATATTGCATCATATCTAAATTATCTTACCTTAATTGAAATGAAAAAAAGAGGTTACGTTGGTGCTGAAGTTGGATGGATAGATGAAAAAAACTCAAGTGCCAATGCAACAATTTCAATTACTGGAGCAAAACTCTATAAAAAATTCCGTGTATTTGATAAAGATATAGGCGACTAGAAATGAAGGATAATAAAGAAACAATACAACATCCACTCTTTGGGATATCAACAAGAAATTGGATAAGACTACTTAAAGCAAACAAAGGGATTGATAATAGATACTTAAAAAGAGGAATATTTATCACATTGTCATCAATTTTTTTTGCTCCAGCACGTTTACTTTTTAAAATTAGATATGATTCAAAAATAAATAAGACTAAAATTAAACATCCACCAGTAATAATTATTGGTCACTGGAGAACTGGTACAACATATCTTCATGAACTATTAAGTAAAGATCCACAGTTCTGCTCAGTAACACTATGGAACACACTTCTACCAGATAGTTTTTTAATACTAAATCCCCTAAAAAAATTTTTCTCAAATTTTCTACCTAAAAAAAGACCTATGGATGAAATAAAAGTCGATATAGACGGCCCCTATGAAGAGGAAGCAGGAATTGCTGTCATCTCACCATGGTCATTTTTTCATGGCCTTCACTTTCCAAGAAATGCAGAAGAGCAATACCTAAAATCGATGCATTTTAAAGGATTAAATAATAAAGAAATAATGCAGTGGAAAGAAAACTACCTAAAGTTCATGAAGACAGTAACATTCTCAAACAATGGAAAAAGACTTTTATTGAAAAATCCTGCAAATTCTACAAGAATTCCAATGCTCCTAGAGCTTTTTCCTAACGCAAATTTTATCCATATCTATAGAAATCCATACAAGGTTTATCTATCAACAATTAAGATGAGAAACAGGGTCCTTGATAAACTTTCCCTTCAAAACGCATCTAAAAAAGAAATTGAAAATCAGGTAATTGAAAACTACAAGAGAGTTATGAACAGTTTATTTAAGGATGTAAAGCAAATTTCAAAAAACAAAATTGTTGAAGTAAGGTATGAAGATTTGGTAGCAGACCCCAAAAAACAAGTTAAAAAGATTTATGAAAAACTAAAACTTCCTGGCCTAGAAAAGGCCATTCCTGAAATGAATAAATATCTAGAAATTCAGAAGGATTACAAAGTAAATGTCTACAAAATTGATAAGGAAATACTTGATCATGTTAAGAAGAATTGGAGTTTCACAATTGACTTGTGGAAATACAAACCACCAAAATAATTTTTAATCAAATGTTGGTAATAATCTAGAAAAATGAATGAAAACAAAAAAATTCGTGTAGCAATACTTGCAGAAGAACCTATGGGCTGGGGATCAGGGAAACATTTCTTTCCTGTAATACTTAATAATTATTCTTGGGAAAAAAATGGTAAAACCTTCTCCTTTTCTACAAAATATATCTTTGATAAAGATATTTTACAGGGGAAATTAAACAATAAGGATTTTGACGTCTTATTGATACCTGGTGGAGGAGTCGGTGATGGACAATCAATCATGAAGGGTTTTTCTTTTTTTCTCAATACTAGAAAGTGGAAAAAAAATATAAAAAAATTTATTGAAAACGGTGGAGGTTGTGTAGGAATCTGTGGTGGTGCTGCACTTATTACAAAACTAAAAACAGGAAAATACAAAAAACCCCATACAATTCTTGAAAAATTATACGACAAAAGTAACCTAAACATATCTAGTGTATTTTCTTATTATAAAACACTTGCATTTCCCCTACTCTATCCATTTCAAAGAAGCTACCCTGAAAACATTGGTGCAACTGGATATGTATTTTCTTTTTCACCAGGGGAAACCGATGACGGTAAAAGCGTTTTTACGGGTGGTGTTCCAGTAGACTTTAAAATTTTCAAGGATAATCCAATTTTTTCTGATTTTAAAAATGATTATGATAGAATTAGGTGGTGGGGAGGTCCTGCACTTTACATCACTGAAAATCCTGACAGAGAGGTAAAGGTTCTAGCAAGATATCCCTTAGAAGAAATATCAAAAAATAAAAATACAAAAATCTATGCATGGAAATACATTGGAGGAGTTCATGGAATATTACTTGCGTTTTTTAAATCTTTAAGATTTATTAAAAAGCATAAACTTAGTCTAAAAAACATAATTTTATATACTTATTACTTTGCTGGTAACTGGAAATTAACTGATAGAATAATCGATCTTGATTTTTCAAATAAGCCTAGTATAACTTCTGAAATATATCCAAATGAAAATAAGGGCAGAATAATTCTTTGTACATCTCACCCTGAATACATGATTTGGAAAGGTGGTCATATAGAAGAAAGCAATAAAAAATATAATAACCTTGGAAATGGTCTACACAAATGGATAGATATTGATAAATTTAGCAATGATTTCAAAGATGAACTTACTCATACCTGGTGGATGATCAGAAGATTTACTGCCTGGGCTGGAAAAATACCTGATAATATGCTTCCTCCAATTGAGGGAAATGATATTACAGAAAAGGAAAAAAAGTTGATTTCAGAAAACATAGTTTATACTGGAATCTTGCTTGAAAAACTAAAAAATATTTAAAAATTAAATTTTTTCATACAAATTAGTATTGATTTGGGAATAACTTTATAATATTTATATAAATTTAGTATAGTATAATAAGTAATTAAGGATTTGAATTAAAATGATTATTAGAATTAACAAAAGAACATTGGTTATTTTATTTGTTTTTTTGTTATTAGCATCTTGTTTTATTCCTTTAACCATTACTCAGAAAATAAATTGTATAAATAATTCCCCATTAAAAATAAATGAAGGGCAAATCTTGTTTGTACCAATGCAAGCAAAAACTGCATACTTAATAAATTATGATGGAAGTTTAAATCACTCTTGGGATTGTGATTATCGACCTGGGGAAGCTGTTTATTTGCTTGAGGATAAATCCGTTCTTATTGCAATAAAGCTTACATATCTTTATGGTGGTGCTGGTGGAGGAATTCAGAGAATTGGAGAAGATGGTACCCTTTTATGGGACTTTAGATATTATAATGAAGACTATCTGAGCCATCATGATTTTGAAATTCTTCCAAATGGAAATATCCTAATGATTGCATGGGATTTCAAGACTCGTGAGGAAGCAATTAATGCAGGAAAGGATCCAAATAAACTTACTGGTAGTTCCTTTATGCCGGATCATATAATAGAGGTTGAGCCAACCGGTCCTTCGAGTGGAGACATAGTTTGGGAATGGCATTCATGGGATCATCTCATTCAGGATTATGATTCTCAAAAAGATAATTATGGGGTGGTTGAAGACCATCCTGAACTAATTGACATCAATTTTGGAGGAATTCAGGCCGACTGGCTTCATTGTAATTCAATTGATTACAATGAAGAGTTTGATCAAATTATAATAAGCTCAAGAACCTTTTCTGAGGTTTGGGTAATTGATCATAGTACAACAACTGAAGAAGCAGCAGGACATTCTGGTGGTAATAGTGGTAAAGGTGGCGACCTTCTTTATAGATGGGGAAATCCACAAGCATATGGAGCTGGAAGACCTGAAAATCAAATGCTTTTTCAACAACATGACGCTCAATGGATCGAAGAAGGTTGTCCTGGCGAAGGCAACATTCTCATATATAACAATGGAGTAGGAAGGCCAGGTTATGATTATACATCTGTTGATGAAATAATTCCTCCTGTTGATGAGAATGGAAATTACACTCTTGAAACTGGTGAAGCATTTGGACCTGATAATCAAACATGGGTTTATGATTCTGATTTCTTTGCCTGGTATATTGGAGGCGCACAACGTCTTCCTAATGGTAACACTATGATATGTAATGGTCCAGGTGGGGACTTTATTGAAGTTACTCCTGAAAAAGTAATTATTTGGGAATATGAAAATCCCTATCCAAATCCTGTACAAAACAATGTATTTAAGTTTAAATATTATTTACCAGAAGCAGCTCCCCCCGAAGACCCTAACTTGGATTGTGAAGGAAATCTATATTGGAATTATGTAGAACCTGGTGAAACTGTAGAAGACAGTTTTACTGTTAAAAACATTGGAGGAGCTAGATCATTATTAAATTGGGAGATCAATAAAACCTCAATTGAATGGGGAAATTGGGTATTTGAACCTGAATCTGGAACAAATCTTACTCCTGAAGATGGACCAGTAACTGTAAAAGTAATATTAAAATCTCCTTATGATTTAAACACTGAATTTGAAGGTTTTTTAAGGGTTGAAAACAAAAATGACTCTGAGGATTATGATGTAGTTCCAGTATATTTGAAAACTCCAAGAAAAAGATCATTTGTTTTATCATTTTTTGATATTATCTATCTTCAAATAGATAGATATCCAATTTTAAATCTTATTTTGAAAAAAATTGAATATAAAACGTAAATCATATTTATATGAACATTACTAAAAAGAATAATGTGTGGTTATAGGAATTGAGCTTGAAAAAAGAAAAACAAAAAAATATTCTTACCTCAAGATCAGTTATTAAATGGCGTGATTTTCCATTTTATGAACTGGTTTGTTATATTTTCATGTATGCAAGTGTACCTATGCTTGCTTATGGTATCAGACCATATAATCTTGAAATAATTAGAATAATTGGTCTTACAATTCTATCAATGTACTCTGGTTTTTTTGCAGCTCTTTTTTGGAATGACATAACTGATGCAGACATTGATAAAATTGCCCATCCTAACAGGCTTATCCCTTCAAAAAAAATAAATTCAAAAAAATTATTCTCAATAGCACTCATCCTTTCAGCACTCACTTTTATTTTTGCAGCACTTATCAGTATCTGGTGCCTACTTTTAGTTGGAGCGTTTGCAATTTTTGTTGCAGTTCATAACAAATATCTAAAAAGAAGGGTAAGGCTACCCGCCTATTCAGAGATATTCAGTCCCGTTCAATGGACTCTTGTAGCAATATTTGGTTTTATTGCAATTTTTACATCTCTTCCACAAAGTATAGATATATCTTTTGATTTGCAATTATTAGGCAGATTCTCAACAAGCAGCAGTGCAATTCTAACAATGATTGTTCTAATTCTTTTTACATATTTTTCAGACGGTTCCCATGATATAGCCGAAGGAATAGTTGATTATCAAGCTGATAAAAAATATGGTATCAGAACTTATGCTACTTCATTTGGTGAAACCAAAGCAATAAAAATATCCATTTTTATGTTCCTTCTTTCAGCAGTATTTGGAATAATACTTTTTCTTCAATCTATTCTTTCACCATTTTTTTTAATTATTTTTATAATACTTACGGCTTATACCTTTCGCTTTCCTTTGAAACTTATTAAAACAAAAAAAGAAGATTTAAAGCAGCAGGGTGCTGTTTCTGGACGGAAATTGTACGATTACTTTCTTTTTACATATAATTTGATTTTTATTGATTTAATCCTTCAATTGGTATTTAAGTTCCTAAAATTATAAATAACATATCTCTCTATTTTATTATTATAAAAAATAAAAAATGGGTAAATTATGATAAATCATATTAGAAAAAACAAAATTATTGGGATTATAATTCTTGGAATCCTTTTAACATCTGTTTTTTCTGTAAGTTCAAAAAGTTCAACCTTAACTTTTTCTGAAAAAAATGAAAAGACACATTTAAGCTTTGCAGCATTTTCAGACACACATATTGGCGCAAAATACGAGTATCCCAGATTTATTATGGCAAATCATCTAGATAAAATCGGTGATGACCTGGTTGAAAACACGAATCTTTTGGATTTTGCGATTCATCTAGGCGACATTATAAATCATAATACAGGTCAAGTAAATGGAGTTGGACTTCCTTTTTTTGTAAACCAATACAAGAACAATCTAAAAGCATATCTTATAGATCATTTGAATTTACCGTTTCATTGCATACTTGGTAATCATGATCTTGTTGATTACAAAAAAAATCCAGATAATCCATATAATCTTACAAAATCCTTAATTGATGAACTAAGTATGAACAATCCTATATATGCTATGATGCGTGATGGAATTTTATTTCTTATAGTACCTACTCTGGGTTTTATTCAGTGGACACATCCTGTCATATATGAATGGATTGAATTTATGACAAAAACCTACAAAAACAGAACCACAGTAATTCTATGTCATCAGGCAATTGAGGATACTACAAGGGAGGATTCAAATGAACCTTATCGTGGAAAGCAGGATATGGAATTTTGGGCAAATCTTTTTAAAAATAATCCACAGATAAAGATGTGGATAAATGGTCATAACCATATGCTTGACTGGTATGTAGGAGATAGAAGTACTGGATGCTCACATGATGTTTATGATTTTGGCCATGAAATGGTATTTTCTGCACCCTATTCTCAATTGGATTGGGGATTTTACCACGAAGAAGATAGAATCGTTATATACAATATAAGTTCATCAAAAATAACTACTACATCATGGGAGAACAATGGTCGCGGTGGCCATTTTGTTTCTGAATATATTAATTCCTGGAACGTTCAAACAACATTTAATCCAGATACTCCTGATTGGTATTCCTTTCCAATGTTTCTTCAGGACAATGAAACACAAATTACTGATCAAAAGGTGCTTTCACCAAATATAACACTTCAACTCATTGGAACAAAACCGATGGAGCTATTTTATGATTCAAAGATGGAATCACCTTCAAGCAAACCCCATGTTCAAGAAGTAATATTAGGATTTGGAAATGATAGATGTGGTAACGTTGAATGGAACAATCCCGGAATGATTGCTCATGGTAAAACATTTGTTACATTTCCTGAAAAACATCATTATCCAAAGAAAAAACTTCAAGAGGACGGTAGAAGTGGCCAGCCATATCATTTCTTTCCAATGGGTACGATTTGTGCGGCAATCCCTGGTCAAACCTATGAGTTTAAAATTTCTGCTCGAACCTTATCTGGTAATGGTACAATCAAACTAAGTGTGAATTGCTCAGATTGGAATACTAAATCACAATATAGCATACTATCTGATAGTGAAAAACAGGTGATTTCACATAAATTTGGACAGGATTTAGAGACAGTTACAGGAACCTATACCGTTCCAAAAGATAAAGAAGCTTGGTTTTTGCAGGGAAGGTTAGAATTTCTAGATTCTACTGATTATGAAGTTACTCTTTTTAGTGTAAAAAGAAAACAAAGTAGCTCATCAACTAAGGATTTTCATCTATTCTTGAGTAGTAAATGGTACAATTTATCAGTTAGTCTTATAGAAGACAATTTTGTAAACTATTCAATAAATCCAGAGAACCTCACTGATGAATCTGGAGTAATAAATTTCAATTCTCACATCGATGGAAATTGCTACGGTATGGTAAATCTGATTTTTCATGAGCCAATACTTCTTTGTAGGAATGCTAGATTCAAAGTAAAAAGTGTAAATGATAATATTTTTAATCTGAGTTTAACAAAAACTATTTCTAGAATCTCCCCAGAAAAAATGGTTATCTGGAATTCAGAATTATTTGAAAAATATCCGTTTATTACCGAGCTATTTTCAAGGTTTCTTACAATTGGTTTATCTGGTAAGATTTTTAACTTGATTTTAAACAATGAAACTTCAGAATTTAAGATAATTCCGTTTAGTACTGATTCTTTCTATAAAAATATAAATATAACTGTTGAGGATGGCTCAGGTAAAAAATATACCAGTTCTAATGGTAACATTTGGTTATCCTGTAACAGCCCAAAAAACAAAGAATACTTTATTGAAATATTTTTACCTTCAAACTAAAAAAATTCCTAAAAATTATTTATATTTGAATTAATTATACATCATAATATGAAAAACGAAACCTACGGATTTATTTCTAAGGATATAATTCTTGGCATTGGTGAAAAAACTAAATTAAAATCTGGATTTCTAAACACAATTAACCTAATTTATTGTGGTATGATATCAAAAGAGATTTTTTCAGTATCTATTCTGTTTGGGACAGGTAATCAAGGTTTTTCTTATAATTTATATTATCAAAAAGATACTAAATCTATATCAGTTGGTTCTGAAATATTTTCTGTAATTGAGGTAAATGCAGAAAAGTTAATATTAAGAAAAATTGAAATATAAATTTTAGATAAACAAATTCAATGATTGAATATTTCCTAGCAATATTTATTCCATTATTTATTATAGTTAATCCTTCATCAACGCTTGCTCTTTTTTCAGCAATAACAAGCAAATTTACAAAAGAGAAAAGAATAAGAACAGCAAAAAATGCTGTAATTTATGCAGGTATCTTGCTCATCATTTTTGCTTTTGCAGGTTCAGCGATTCTGTCTTTCCTTCAAATTCATATATATTCATTAAGAATTGCAGGTGGAATACTACTTGCCTTTGTCGGTCTTGACATGACAAGAAGAGGTCAACAGTTCGGTGAAAGCCCACCCGGTAAAGAGCAAAAAGCAGATTTTGCATTAGTACCCCTAGCAATGCCTTCTCTTTCAGGTCCTGGAGCAATAACAGTTACTATTGTAAGCATGCAGACTATAACGGATATCTCTTGGACAATAAGAATTGCATTTACCATTGTTGCTATACTAATTACAATGTTGATAACATTTTTAATATTTTTAAGCTCAGGATTTGTAATAAAAGCACTTGGAAAAAAAGGAATGGATGCATTCACCCGAGTCATGGGCCTTTTAACTGTTGCAATAGCTATTCAATTTGCACTAACTGGTCTTGCAAGTTGGATATCATCACTTAATATCTAAAAAATTTATTTAATAATTTTTACAACATTAATGTTCATTGGAAGACCAATTGACTTAGCAATGGCACTACATTTTGTTCTTAAAAGATATGCTACTGGTTTATAGTCTGTCTCTGAAAAGGCCTCATAATTAGCCATTCCTTTACATATTATTAAATCAGCTTTTTTTAGAGCTTTCTTTAGTTCAGGAGGCATCTTTCTAAAGTCAAGACCAATTGCAAAGCAACCTGTATTTAAAATTTCATCAACTACTTCATCAAACTTTAGTTCCATTGCATCCTTTATTGTCGCATCAGAAATAATCGGCTCACCCTTTACAACAAGTGTCAGATGTATATTGGGACTAAACTTCTTAAGCTCACGACAAAGAATTTTGTCAAAAACTATCTCACCACAATTATCAGTAAAAAGAACAACATTTTTAGCAGTTTTCAGTATTTCTTTAATTTCCTCTGTATCATCATGACCCAAATCTTCAGCAAATGTATCCTCAAAAACATAACCTAAAACCTCAGGACGCGCGCTTGCTCCAGAAATACCAAAGTCCATTAGATTTCCAATGATTGTTGCAAGCATTGTAATCCTTAAGGGATCATCACTGCATTCGATTAGTTCATTTACTCTTGAAACCAAAGTTTCTGCAACTTTATTACTTTCTTCCTTTATCTTTTCATAAGGATCCTTATCACCTAGGGTGCCATAAGCAATCTTATGGACTTTAGTTGCAATCTCAGCACTTGAGTTGTTTGGGTCATATAGCTCTTCAAGTGCTTTACAGGAGTTTTGAACTGTTTTGAGTCTAAGGAGAGGATCATCAGTAGATAGCTCTGCTTCAAAAATAATACGCTTTAGTAGACAAGTCACGCACTCTGGCTGAATTTTCATGTTGGGACCTGAATTAAAAGCCCTATATTATAAATTTACTGAATAGACTAATCTAGTACAATATAGAAAAACCAAAAAAACAAAATAAAAAAGAGAAAGAAAAAATAAGTTTTAGGTTTAATACCACCACTTATCTTTCCAGCTTTGATTCCACCAGGATTTTATAGGTACTTGAGCTTGAACCTCAACATTCTCGGATTTTAGCTCATAAAGGTGATTCCAGACGTCTTGCCAGTTCTCACCTTCAACCCAGGCCATATAGTCCCAATCACCAGGGATACTTGCACCACTAGTAATCCAGTTCCATCTCTTTGTGTAGTCATATGCGTTTCCTAGTCTCTTTTCCTTCATAAGTACCCAGGCACCGGCTGGTTTTTCCCACCACCAGTAACCATTTCTGTATCCATTGTATACCATATGACTGCTAGTGTGTTCTACTTCATCCCAGTTCTTGATATCATATACACATTTATGAACAGTGTCATAGTCTTGTGCATCAAACCAGGCAATTACATCATAATCTCCAGTTACTATCCAGGTTCCGATTATATTTTGCCAGCTTTGGAATCTTTGCCAAACTTCATTAGCCTTTCCTTCTTTACATTTTATAAAAACATATGCGGATCGATTTTTCCAATCTATTTTCCCACCACCTCTACTAAATTGGTTATAGAGTAATCATTTAAAAACATTATCTTTATAATGAAAATAGACAAAAAAAAAAAGAAAAAAAAGGGTTTTTTAATCGTATGCTTCGTGTTCACCTTCGACAAAGAATGTTGGCCCTATTTCACCCATAAGTCGCCAATGGTAATTTGTCTCATTATATCTGCCGATTCCAACAAATAGTGTTTCGTTTGCATACTCGTTTTCACCTAGGCTCCCTAACATAAATGGTCCTAGGAAATATCCTTGAATATACCAAGTTGCATTTTCAACACCGAAATCAGCAAATCCTGCATAGAAGTATCCCCAACTGGTCGTTCGCTTGTAGTAACCAAACATCCATCCAGCAGGTATGTGCCACTCTCCCCATATGTCAAGACCCCAGATACCGGCAAATTGACCATTTGCCCATTCTGGTGGGTCATCAGCAGGTATTGGACCTACTATTTCTACAGGTTCCTCATTTTCAAAAATCTTATTTAATCTTTTACCAATTCTTTGGGTCGGTGATGATACCGAAAGACTGATTGGCATTGCTGCAAGTAGGAAACATACTCCAATTGCTATCAATACTTTTCTCATGGAATTGTACCTCCCTTATTTTTATGATTTTATAATATATTGGTAGAATTTAAATGTTTGGGGAAAAATAAAAAAAAATTAATAATCAGAATCATATGGTACAAAAGGGTCTATCACAAGATTTGTATATGTTCTGATTATATTTTCAAAAAATCTAAAAATCCTACTGTTTAGTATGTCTCTATAGATAATGTGTCTTACCTTGAGATCAACAACATTTGTTTTTGATTCAAGTGGTTGTCCAGTTATCTCAGGTAGTATTATACATGATGGATGACTGCTATCTAAATAAACTGTATTTTCAGCAACATTGTATGTTGTATTTTGCGCCATCGGATCATCTGTGTTTGGATTATTTAGAAATCTTGGGTAATTAGATGAAGATATCGACATTCTAATCTTATGGCCTGTGTTCCAGATATATGAGGTTGTCCACATATCTATTTCAACTTCGTAAACCTCACCTTCTTCTATAAACTCCCAATGATCAAAACCATTTCTGTTTCTCATACGTAGAATGCCATCTGTAATCAGCATCGATCTTCCATCAGGATAGACATCAGTAAGTTTTACTGTAAAGTCTGTATCTGGACAGTCCGATGAAACAAAGAGATTAGCAATTATCTGACCAGTCGCTTCATATGGTTCAGTAAGTGTTTCGCTAGTAAATACAAGCACGTCATCTCGTGTCTCAACCTCGCTTTGATTATATGGACCTGCTGGAAGATTTAGGTTTTGTCCACCAATAGTTGGTACCGGATCGCTTGGATCATAAGTATAATTTAAAGCTTCATAATCACCAGGATAGTTTGTTGAAAGAAGGCCGTCTTCGTGAATGTACCAGTTCCTGTCGGTATGCTCAGGTGGCCAATCTTCAGCAGATCGCCAAACATTACCTGGAGCACCTGTCTCATTAACTGCTCCCATTACATAATAATATACTGCTGGCCACTCATCATAACTACCTGGAATATCCATGGTGTATTCGTTTACCATTTCCCAAAATAAAGCACTTGAAAAGTTATTTACGCTGTTTTTTGGATATATAAGTTCACCTTGTTGTTGTCTGCCAGGTCCTCCATGTGTCCAGGGACCCATAATAAGCTTTGATTTTCCTTGAGCACCAGGTCCTCCATCATATTGATATCCCATGAAACCATCTACTATTCCCTGACAGAAACAATCATACCAACCTCCCATGTGAACAGCAGGTACATTTATATCCTGCCAGTCATCTTCAAGTGAGACATTTGTCCAAACCTCAAGGGTGTAATTCTCGTTTTCATAAAGCTCTGGTAAAACATGTAGACTACCTTGATTTTTTAGCCATTTATAAATCATATTGTATCTGAATTGCCCGCCTTGGTATATTGCATGTTTATAAAGATTTGGTGTTGCAACTTGAATGAATTGACAGGCAAGGTCAGGTGGGTTTGCACTAGCCATATAATATTGACAGTTTCCTGAAGCAGAAGCCCCATAGGTTGCTACCTTTCCATTTGACCATGACTGGTTTGCAATCCATGCACTTGTATCAGGTCCGTCTGTATTATCAGTTCGAAAAACCTCATCAACTCCTTCTGAGGCAAACCTTCCCCTCATGTCTTGAATTATCGTTGGCCATCCACTATTTGCAAAATTATTTCCAATTAATACAAGAAAATTTTTATTATAAGGAGTCCTTATAAGAATTGAACCATGAGGTTCAGGATTTTTACTTGGAAGATAAACATCTGTTGCAAGTTTTATTCCATCTCTCATCGGAATCATTACTGTTGATTTTTGAACGCATCCTGAAAAAAGAGTAATTAGTAGCAGCATAATAATTGTTATAACTACAATTTTTTTATTCTTCATACTAATATTATACCTCCCTTTATCAATTTAATAAAGAGATTGTTTAATTTAAGTTTTTCTAATATAAAATTAAAAAATTATTTTAAAAATCTAAAAAAACAATTAATACGTTTATATTACAAATGTTAAATAAAATAGGAATAAGGGATCTAGCGTAGGAGAGGAAGGAAAGGATGAAAAAGGTTTGTTATCCTAAGAATTCATTCTTTGTTCCAACTAGACCCCCATAACATTATTATGTTTCCTATATTAAATAATTTTCTGCAATTATGAATTAGCTTTGAACTATTTTTTTAAAAATGCATGGAAAAAATTAATTTATGTGCAAAATACATATAATATCAAAATGTAATATTCGAGAGGAAATTATTCATTAAAAATTTCAAGTGATTTTTCAATTGCATCCTTTGGCGTTATCCCATTATTAAGATTTTCAAAGAATTGTTCTCTTAATATTCTTTTCTGTTCATTTGAAAAATTGTTAAAGTATTAATCCTCCAAACCATCAGCAAGTTCCTTTATCCATTCAGGATCGTTTTCGATAAATCTATGATGATCTTTTTTGATTATCAAGTAACTCTCTCTCCTCCAAATATTTTGATTATGTAATAATTAAATTTAATTTAAAATAAACCCAAAAAAAGAAAAAAAAATAGTTATTTGAAAATTTGAAAGAATCTTAGAATTGGTAATGCATCTAAAAGTTTCTCAAACAACCAATTTATTATGTTAAAGTTGAAATTTATTTGTTTTGTCCTTGGCATTGTGACATTTAGGGTTGTCCACCCACTTTCATAACCTGCTGAATCCTTTGTCTTAGCCTGAATTGTAAACGTACCCTGATTTGCATAGGTATGAGATATCATAAAATCCTCGCCAGAGGGATGTGGACCATCCCAAGTTTCTACATATCCATCTCCCCATATTATGTAGTAATAGACATCATCTTCATCAGGATCTATCGAATTAAATGTAAAATTATAGGCAGTATCTGCTTGTCCACTCGAGGGACCTTCAATAGTTGGAGCCTCAGGGGGACTATTTGGAAATTCACCGCTGCAATTTGAAATCCAAGTATTCCATGTTCCATCTCCAGGAGTGTATTCATGCATCATCCAGAATGTAAGATTATCAGATGGATCACAACTAACACCACTGTAATCACCCCACCTTCCAGAATTATATGGACCTCCGCTTTCCTTTACAATAACCATGGGTCCCATTGTACCAAGTGGGTCATCTGCAAGTCTCATACATCTCGCCATTGAAATATATTCATTAGGTGAAGAACGGGCAAAGCACATTGCAGCATTACCATATCCATCTGGAGCAATTGAAGTAAAAAATGTTCGAATATCTTCTCCAGGGTCGATATCACCAGATTGATATAAGCTGGGCGTTCCTTTATCTGGCCAATCATTTGTTTTGATTTCATACCAGCGTGCCATCACACGTGATGTACCTTGATGATGGGTTGCCCAAAGTGATCCATCTCTCCATACACAGCTCCAGAACCTACTATCAAATGTCTCAGGTCTTGTAGATGTGTCCTTTTGTGGAGGATCTTCTGGTGGAGAATATGCTGGAACAGTCAAATCATATGTTTCTCTTTGAGGTGTTCCAAGTGGATCTGTAATCGCATACAAGCGAACAATTGTATTTGACGGGCTTTCAAAATGCTCAATCATATACATTGCAGGTGGATTTCCGTAGGTAACCGGAATTCCGAATGATTGAGAGCCTGTAATAAGTAAGTGTCTTGTCTCACCAATACTACCACTAAGAAGAGGCTCCTTTTCAAGAATATAAACGAGATATTTCTGCCCACCCGTGAAAAAATCAGCAGAAAGATACACTGCTTCTGAGTCAACTGCAATGTTTGGTGAATCAATATCACCACCTCCTCCTTCTGTTGTAACATCTATTCTATATTTATGCCAATCACCATTTGGATTTGAATCATCAGATATTGCAAGAAGATAGTATGAGCGGCTATTTGGGGCCCTTTCACAAGCCATAGCCATAAACCTGTCTGTATGAGGATCGTAAATTACCTCCGGATCAAACACAAAACCTGTAGCACCTTCTTCACCCCAGAAACCAAAACTATCCTCTATTTCATCCTGAAAATCCTTTGTTCCGTCCTTCTGGAAAAAAGCAATTCCACCATTTGTCATTGCAACCAAATGCTCGGGTCCTGCAGCAATAATTGGATCAGGGGGAGTCCACCCAGTATACTCAATACCCATAAAACCATCATCTGGAAGTTTCAATGGTAATATATTATCGTTACTTTCTCTATTTTCAAATGTTGGTGGTTGATGATTTGTTGCATCTATTGACACAAGTTCATCTGAATAAAAACCAGCTCCATGAACCTGCGAAATAGTTCCAATTAAAAATATAATTACAAATACTGTGATTATTTTTTCTTTCATATTTTCTACCTCCGCCTTAAATTTATATTATTAATATATTATTCAAATTTAAATGTTGTCTAAAAAAATATAGATAGAATTGTTAATTTTTGATATCTATTATCTTTTCAAGAAAAACTCCATTGTCCTTAAAACCTAGTTTCCTGTAATAATCCTTTACACCGACTCCACTAAGTACAAAAAGATGTTTTTTATTATATTCCTCCAGACAAATCCTTTCAGCCTCTCGAATTAGTTCTTTTCCAAATCCTTTGTGTTGGATTGCACTACTTGACCTTTTTCCAATAGATAGTTCCCTACCAACCACCTTTAATTCACGAATTATCATACAAGGCTTCTTTTGAAGCTCGAATCGATGAGAATTTTCAATATTTCGAAGTCTAAGATAACCTATCAAAGCATCAAAATCTTCTAAAACAAGAGAAATAAAAATCTCCTCATCAAAACTTGCTTTATAATAATTCAAATCTAGAATTATATCTGAATCTTCTAGATTTATTTTTTGAATAAGAGATTTATGACCTATCTCTCTACAGCGTATGCAATTACACACAAAACCTTGTTTTTTCATATCTTTTCTAACAATCTGGCGAAGATTTGATTTATCAACTCCTGCATCAATGTATGGTGAAGGAACGTCCCTTTGAATTCGTTGAATGCGAACCCATTCTGGAATAAAATCCTTAATTCTTGCGATAAGTCTGCTTGCTTTTTCAGTTGTAAGAGGAATATATTCTCCTTTTTTCCATAGATCATATAGTTTTGTGCCTTTTATCGTAAGAGTAGGATAGATCTTTATCATATCAGGTTTGAAATTTTGATTTTCAAAAATTTCCTGGAAACATTCTAAATCCTTGTTTTCATCTGAACCTGGAAGACCAGGCATGAGGTGGAAACAAACCTTAAGTCCACAATCCTTAGCAATTCTAGTGGCATTTATAGAATCAGTCACTGTATGACCGCGTTTCATTAAATATAGTATATCATCAAATACAGTTTGCACTCCAAGTTCAACACGTGTTGCACCTAGATATAGCACATTATCTGCATGAAAAAGTCTGAACCAATCAGGACGTGTCTCAACAGTAAGTCCGATACACCTTGAAGAAGCTTTCTCATTTAGTTTTTTTGCTTCTTCAATATTTTTAGATTCTTTGTTGTTTAATGCATCATAACATCTTTTGACAAACCATTCCTGATAAAAAGGTGATCTTGAAGTAAATGTTCCACCCATCATAATGAAATCAATCTTATCAACAGAGTGGCCGATTGCCTTCAGCTGCTCAAGTCTACTTTTAGTCTGAAAAAACGGATCAAAATCATTTAAAAGTGCTCTCATAGCAGCAGGTTCATAACCAGTATAACTTTGCGGAGTGTTATAATCAGGTCCTCCCGGACAAGGAATACATAGGCCATGAGGGCAACTTTCAGGTGATGTCATAACAGCAACAATAGCAACACCAGATATCGTTCTCATGGATTTCTTTCTTAAAATCGAAACTGCATACTCTCTATCTTCTCCTGTAAAATCTCCAGGTAGTTTTGCAAGGATCTCACTATCAGAAGGAATTACATCGATTTTGTATTTTTTACAGAGTTTTACCTTTGTCTTATGAAGGTTTTCTTTTGAAGTAATTTTTTTTGACAAAATAAGGTCAGTTATTTCAGAATAGAAGTCCATTATGTACACCTGAACTTCTCAAAAAATAAAAATCTTTACATGATTCTATAGAAAAGTCTTTTTGGATAGCTTTATTAATAGTATCTTTATTGTAGGCCCAAATCATGGAGACAGTGAGCTTTTGGATATTATAAAAACAGAAAATCTAACAAAAAAATTCAATGGTTTTACTGCTGTAGATAATATATCATTTTCTGTAAGGGAAGGAGAAATCTTTGGATTCCTTGGGCCAAATGGTGCTGGAAAAACTACGACAATTAAGATGCTTACAACGCTACTAAATCCTACAAAAGGAAATGCTTCTGTATCTGGTTTTGATATTTTCAAAAAAAGAAATGATGTAAGAAAGGTAGTAGGTGTTGTTTTTCAGGATCCAGCAATTGATTTTAATCTAACTGGTAGAGAAAACCTTGATTTTCATGCAAGACTCTATGGTCTTGACAGTGAAACAAGGAAAAAAAGAATTGAAGAAGTGATAAAACTAGTTGACCTTGACGAGAAAATGAGCATTTTTGTTAAAAACTATTCAGGAGGAATGAAAAGAAGACTTGAAATTGCAAGAGGTCTTATGCATTATCCAAAGGTCTTGTTTTTAGATGAACCAACACTAGGTCTTGATGCTCAAACAAGAAGAGCTATTTGGGATTATATAAAAAAAATGAACAAGGAAGAGGGCACTACTATTTTTCTCACAACCCATTACATGGATGAGGCAGACTATCTATGTGATAGAATCGGTATAATTGACCAAGGAAAGATTCTTGTGATAGATACTACAACAAATCTGAAAAATTCTATCGGTAATGATGTAATTACCCTATCCTGCTCTGATATGGATAAGCTACTAAAAGGTCTTGAAACGAAACCATGGATAAACAACACAAAAAAATATGATAAGTATCTTAAAATTGGAGTGGAAAAGGGAGAAGAGAAAATTCCAGAAGTAATTTTTCTTGCTCAAAAAATGGGAATAAAAATCAAGTCAATAAGTATCAGAAAACCAACTCTTGATGATGTTTTCTTATCATTTACAGGTAGAACTATTAGAAATGAAGAAGCAGAACACCCATGGAAACAATTTGCACGTAGGCATGAAAGAAGAGGTGGTTAATTCCTGCAAACTAATGAATTTCAAGCAATCTATATTATGTGGCTTCGTCAGATGAAACGATTTGTAAGGTCAAAAAGTAGAATTATTGGTACAATTGTCCAACCATTATTCTTTTTGTTCATTCTTGGGTATGGATTCAGTAGAGCAACCCTACCAGGAGTAACTGGTGACTATGTTCCTTTTATTGCACCAGGAATTGTTGCAATGGCAATACTATTCTCATCGATGTACACTGGAGTGTCTGTTCTTTGGGATAAAAAATTTGGATTCTTGCAGGAAATTCTAGTTGCCCCTGTAAGTCGCTTTTCAATAATTATTGGAAGAACTCTTGGTGGTGCAACAACAGCAGTATTACAAGGAACAATTGTTTTAATTATCGCACTGATTATGGGAGTTCCTATTGCTAGTACTGGTGGTTTTTTACTTGCATATATCTTTATGATTCTAATTGGACTTACTTCAGTAGGTTTTGGTCTTATAATGGCATCTAAGATGGATGATTTCGAAGGATTTCAGATAATAGTAACACTAATTATTATGCCGCTTTTTTTCCTTTCATCAGCGCTATTTCCAATTGCAACAGTTAAAGGAATCCCAGAAATTCTTGTAACATTATCATATGCAAATCCCCTCTTTTATATGATAGATGGGCTCAGAGGAAGCCTTACAAACATGAACCATGTTTTAAATCCTCTTATAAACTTGGTTATAGTAAGTATTATCTGTATCATAATGCTAGCGGCTGGAAGCTATCTATTCAGCAGAACTGAAGCCTAATTTCTAAAAGAAAAAAAGGATACAATAATTAGAATTATTGCAAGAATAATTGATATAATTGCAATTTTCCAAGAAGAACCAAAGATAATTGGAATCGGACCGAATAGAATTACTCCCCCACCTTTTATGGATGTTTTTTTTCGAGACTTTAACTCTGAATCTGCAGGTTCATTAATTTCATTTTCAATAAAATTTGTCAAACCAAACAAAAAAAGAAAAGTTGATGCAATAATAAAAACAAAACCAAAAAATCCAAATAGTCCAGATCCTGAAATATAAGGTATAATAAAAAAGATGCCTGCCTCAACATCACCTAATATAAAACCTATAAACAAAAAAACAATTCCAAGAAATAGACAAACTAAAGAAAGAAAATGAAACTTATTCATCTCTCCTCAACACAATTTTCATATGTTTTAATCATATTTACTAATGAACAAGCAACAGTAACAGGACCTACTCCACCTGGAACCGGGGTGATTTTTCCTGCTTTTTCTAAAGCTGATTCATAATTAACATCACCACAAATCCCTTGCTTAGTATTTATAATTCCAACATCAATTACAGTAGCACCCTTTTTTATAAAATCTGCATTAATTAGGTTTCTAACACCTGTTGCTGAAATCAAAATATCAGCATTATTTGTATAACTCTTCAAATCTTTTGTAAAAACATGACATACTGTTACAGTTGCATTCCTATTAAGCATTAATGCAGCTAGAGGTTTTCCGACATGATTGCTGTGATTTATGATTACAACATTCTTACCCTTAAAAATTGTTTTTTCATGTTCAAGAATAGTAAGAACTGATAAGGGAGTAATTGGAACAATACCTTCATCACCATTAAGAGTTTTACCAATATTGCTGGGATTTAATCCCTCTACATCTTTTTTTGGATTAATTGAATTAATAAGATTAACCTGTGATATATGACTTGGAGGTGGAAGCTGAATCAAAATTCCATGTACATCTTCATTATTATTCAGTTTGTTTATTGCCTCAAGAACCTCTTTTTCTGAAATTTTATCTGAAAATTCCAAGTGATTAGAAATGATTCCAACCTCACTGCAAGCCTTATCTCTTAACTTTAAATAAAGTTCCGAGGATTTATCAGTTCCAACAATAATTGTAGTAATATGAGGAGAAATTTTGAATTTATCTTTTAATTTTCCAACATTTTTAGAAATATTATTTTTAATTTTTTTTGCTATCTTTTTCCCATCAATTTGTATTGCAGTCATATTTTAGTCCAGAATTTAAATTTGAGTTTGGTTTTTAATGCTATGGTTTCTTTCCAATTGCATAAAACTGTGGAAAGAAATTAAGCTGGACGCCTTCATCAAGAGACCTGAGATAATCATATTCCCATTTATCTATCTCATTTTGTGAAAGCCCTGCTTCTTTTAGTGCTTTTACATAGAAATCCCTTGCATGGAAATAATATGCTCTGTCTTCTTTGCAGCTCCATATTCTATTATTACCGATTCCAACAATTGTTATAAGACCCGCTCTTACAAAAAGAAGTCGCAGTTTTCTACCAATGTGAGGATCTCCGCCCCTTGCCTTTATTGCCTCACCAGCAAAAATAGGATCGACCTTAGGATTTTCAGGATAATGAAGTTTACCACCATAATCAGGTTCAAGAGAGGCAAGAACAGTTCCACCTGGTTTTGTAACACGGGCCATTTCATTAACGACCTTTTGAGGGTTTTCTGCCCACATTAAAAGCAAATTGCAGGTTACAATGTCAAACATATTATCTTCAAAAGGAAGGTCTTCTGCTTCACCAATCCTTAATTCAACATTCTTATACATTTTTAGTATTTTTTTAGCAACTTTAATCATTTCCTCTGAGCCATCAATTGCAATAATCTTACCTTTAGTAAGATGAGCAATATCTCGAGTAACCATTCCAGAACCGCAGCCCACATCAAGAATTATACCTGCTTCTTTCACACCAATTTTTAAATAAAGAGGGATTCTTTCCTCGGCAGTTTCAAGAGCTTGAAGTTCGAGTTTCTTTATAAATACTTCAAAATCTTCTTTTGAAGTTTCATGGGAACTTGCTTTACCTTTCTGTTTCATTTCAAAATAAATATTAGTATATTTAGTATAAATCTTTCTTTTATATTTGAATAGGAAAAAGTTTATTTTATATTAAATATATATTATAATAAAATTAATGGTTGCCTTTGATATGAAAAGAATCTATAGATATAGGTTAGTTATTTTTTTTATTCTGATATTATTTTTAGGAATTAGTTTTAATCCTATATCAATTACCCAATCGTTAAACAAGAATTATAAAATTTTAAAATATGATGGTGAGGAACAGATTCTATATTCACCAATCTACTCTTTGTCAACTTATTTGATTAATCGAAATGGTACAATTATTAATAATTGGACAAGCAATAATTATCCAGGCCAAGATGTTTATATGGCAGATAATGGTGCAATTCTTAGAACTAAAAGACTTGCATATCTAGCACCAGGAGGGGCTGGAGGAGGAGTTCAAAAAATTTCTAAACAAGGAGAAATAATTTGGGATTTTGAATATTATACTGATGATTATCTAAGTCATCATGATATAGAACCACTCCCAAATGGAAATATCCTAATGATTGCATGGGATTTTAAAACTCGTGAAGAAGCAATTGCTGAAGGTAGAAAACCAAATTCAATCTTTGGTGATATATTTATGCCAGATCACTTAATTGAAGTAAAACCCACAGGTCCAACTTCTGGTGAAATTGTATGGGAATGGTATGCATGGAACCATCTAATTCAGGATTATGATCCGACAAAAAATAATTATGGTATTGTAGAAAATCATCCAGAGTTAATTGATATTAACTTTGGATCGACCGATGCCTCAACTAGGACTGATTGGCTTCATACTAACTCAATTGATTATAATGAAGAATTTGATCAAATACTTCTTAGTGTTCATAACTTTTGCGAAATATGGGTAATTGACCATAGCACAACAACCGAAGAAGCAGCAGGACATTCTGGTGGTAATAGTGGTAAAGGTGGTGACCTTCTTTATAGATGGGGCAATCCAATGGCATATGGTGCGGGAAATAAAAGTAATCAAAAGTTATTTGAACAACATGATGCAACTTGGATTGAATCAGGATGTCCAGGTGAAGGAAACATACTTGTTTTTAATAATGGAGTAAGTCGCACTGAGGGAAAATATTCCTCAATCGATGAATTCACACCTCCAGTTGATAGCAATGGAAGTTATTACCTTGAATCTGGAAAAGCGTTTGGACCCGAGGAACAATCTTGGATATATACAACAGAAAATCCATTTGACTTTTATTCACATTATGCATCTGGAGCTCTAAGAATATCTAATGGAAACACACTTATTTGTGATGCACCTGCTGGTAGATTTTTTGAAGTAACTCAAGAAAGGGAAACAATTTGGGAATATGTTAATCCTTATCCAATAAACTACATAAATCACGTATTTAAATTTTATTATATTCCTTCCAAAGATCCTCAAATTGAGGAACCTGACCTTGATTGTATCGGAAGCTTGCACTTGGGAAATGTAAAAACTGCAAAGACAATTGAAGGTAGTTTTAAGATAAAAAACATTGGAACCTCTGGTTCATTTCTTAACTGGGAAATAAATTCATTTCCAAGTTGGGGAAGTTGGGAATTTAATCCAAATTCAGGAGAAAATTTAACTCCTGAAGATGGTGAAGTAAATGTAAAAGTATCAATTACAGTTCCAGATGAAAGTAAAATGGAGTTTGAAGGTTATATTGAAGTTGAAAACCAAGAAGATCCAAACGATTTTGATGTCATTCCAATATCTTTAAAGACATCTCGAAAAAGAAATAATTTTACACTATTCTTTGATTTGTTAAGAAATCATCCAAGTCTCTTTCCAATTTTTAAACTCCTATCAAAAATTATGAATTCTTAATTTTTTTTATTCTATTATTTCTAATCCAATATTTTAAATAATAATTATCAGTTGTAAAATATGAGGGAGAAAAGAATATGAGTAAAAAATCTGTTATATATAAATATTTGGTAGTTGGGGTTATAGTTCTATTCATTGGTGTTGGTATTCAACCAGCAATTGCTAATAATGTATCTATTAGTAAAGCATCAAAAAGTGAAGAAGATTGTGATATCTGTCCAAAAGTTAGTAAATCTCATATTCTCATATTGAAGAATTTAATAAGTAGATTAGAGAAATATGATACTCAACTTTCAGTATTATCTAAACAATATCCTGAATTTGAAAAAAAATATCAAGAAATATCTAATATTACTAAAAATCTAAAAGATATAAATTCAGTTTTAAGTACTGGATGGGGTTTTCCAATTATTTGTTTTATTTTAAATTTTTTAATGATAATACCTTTGATCCTTTTTGGATTTGGTTCGTCTCTTGGGGCACTTGGTTTATGGTTTCGAGTGATAGGGCTTATCGGTTATGTTATAGTTATGATAACAGTGCCTATTATATATGCTATAATTGATGTGGGAACAATATTTGATTGTAATTGGTGGTTTATTTCTACATAATTTTATCTCTATTTTTTTATTACAAGTTATAACAAAATCTTATTAACAAAAAGTTTATTTTGGAATAATTCAATCCTTTCTCACCCTTTGGGGCATTTTTGAAAGAGTTTTATTGATAGAACAGTTTTAAATAAAAAGTATTTATTCCCATTTTGATGAAACCGATTTTACAGGTAGCTCTTGATCTGTTAAATGAACATAGAGCACTTTCAATTGCAAAAGACTCAATAAGTGGGGGAGCTGACTGGCTTGAAGCAGGAACTCCATTAATAAAAAGCGAGGGAATGGAAATAATAAGAAAATTAAAGGAAACCTATCCTGAAAAAATACTTGTTGCTGATATGAAAACAATGGATACTGGTGCTTTTGAAACAGAGATGGCTGCTAAAGCAGGTGCAGATGTTGTGTGCGTTCTTGCTGTATCAGATGATAGTACAATAAAAGATGCCTTAAAATCTGCTCGAAAGTATGGAACGAAACTGATGATTGACCTAATCGGTGTAAAAGATGAAATTAAACGGGCAAAAGAGCTTGAAATAATGGGTGCAGATTATCTATGCATTCATGTTGGAATTGACCAACAAATGACTGGAAAATCACCACTAAAAATCCTTAAGAATCTTGTTAAAAACACAAATGTACCAATAGCTGTTGCAGGAGGAATCAATAGTGAAACAGCAGCAGACATTGTTAATGCAGGAGCAAGTATAATAATTGTTGGTGGTGCAATAACAAAAGCAAAAGATGTAACATATGCGACAAAACAGATAAAAAAATCAATTACTGAAAAAAAAGCAATAAAAACTGAACTTTTCAAAAAATATGACAAATCAGAACTAAAAAAGGCTTTTTCACTTGTTTCAACACCAAATATCACTGATGCAATGCACAAACAAGGTGCAATGCAAGAAATTAGACCTATAAAACTAGGTTTTCACATGTGTGGAAAGGCATTAACTGTTCGAACTATGGACGGTGACTGGGCAAAGCCTATCGAGGCAATCGATAAAGCAGAACAGGGAGAAATAATTGTTGTTGATGCAGGTAGCGGGAGAACTGCAATTTGGGGAGAGCTTGCAACTTGGAGTGCTAAGTTAAAGAAACTTTCTGGAGTGGTCATAGATGGTGCCATAAGAGATCTTGATGACCTTGTAAAAATGGATTTTCCAATATTTTCCAAAAATATTGCGTCAAATGCAGGTGAACCAAAAGGATTTGGAGAAATCGGTGCAGAAATCGTTTGTGGAAATCAAAAAGTAAAAAAAGGTGATTGGATAATTGGTGATGATTCAGGAGTTGTTGTTGTTCCGCAGGAAGATGCCCAAGAAATTGCTAATCGAGCACTTGATGTAAAAGAACATGAAAATCGTATTCGTGAGGAGATAAAGAGTGGTGGATCACTTGGTACTGTTATAAAAGTTAAGAAATGGGAGAAAAAAATCGGATGAAAAAAGTAGTCTTTTTTACAGATATTACTAAATTAAATGATGCACTTGAAAATTTTAATCTTGATAGCTTTTCAGGTAAATCAATCCCCATAAAACTTCATATGGGTGAAATTAGAAATAAATATTTTCTAAGACCTGATCTTGCAAAAGTTGTTGTTGACTCATTAAAAAAGGTAAATGCAGAACCTTTTCTTTATGACACCACAGTTGCCTATCCAGGACTTCGCAGTACAAAAAAAGGTTATGAAAAAGTCGCAAAAATTCATGGTTTTACAGAGAAAAAGGTAGGTTGTGGTGTAATTATTGACGATAAGGGTAAAATGGTAAAAATCGAAGATAGATACTATGAAGTTGGAGATCATATTATTGAATCTACTCATATTTTTGGACTAACCCATGTGAAAGGCCACATTCAATCAGGTATGGGTGGCGCGATTAAAAATTTTGGAATGGGATGTGTGACAAAGGAAACTAAAAGAGCAATTCATCACGGAAGTAAACCAGTCTTTACGAAAGATAAATGCACTTATTGCGGGGTTTGTGCTGAAGTTTGTCCATTTGAAGCAATCAAAGTTAAAGATAGCTCCTGGAAAATTTGCAATAGGAGATGTTTTGGTTGTGGAGTTTGTGTAGATGCATGCAAGACAGATGCAATAATTAACACGGATGCAAATTTTCAATATCTTTTGTCTTGCTCTGCAAAGGCATGTGTACAAAACAAAAGTGTACTCTATTTTAATGAACTAAAAAGGATTGCAAAAAGCTGTGATTGCGATCCTACATTAAATAAAATAATATGTCCAGATGTAGGTTACATTGTATCTGATGATATGGTTGCAATTGACAAAGCCTCACTTGATATTATAAACGATGTAAAAGAAAATATTTTTGAAAAGGAAAATAAGGTTAGTCCTCTAAAACAAATTAAATACGGAGAAGAAATCGGTTTAGGATCTTCTTCTTATCAACTTATAGAAATCTAATTATTTTTATTTTTTTAATTCTGGTTTATAGATTATCGCTAGAATTGCTGCAATAAAGCACATTATAGCAGCAGGAATAAATGCATATAAAAAGCTTAATCCTGCATCTTGAACTGCTCCTGCAAGAATAGGGCCTACTATTCCACCAACACCATAGGACATGAATACAAAACCATAGTTCAAGCCAACATTTTCTGAGCCAAATGAGTCTGCTGTTGCCGCAGGAAACAGTGCAAAGTTTCCACCAAAGTTAAAGCCTATAAGTGCTGCAAATATGTAAAAGAAGTAAGGATTAGAGGTTGAATAAAAGAAAATAATCATAGTAACACCCTGAAAGAAAAACATAGAGAGAAGTGCCTTTCTTCTTCCAATCTTATCAGATACTTGGCCCCATACAATTCTACCAATTCCGTTAAAAATTGGAAGACAAACTGCTGCACCAATTACTGCAAAATCAACTGCCTCTGTAGCATTAAAACCGTATCCTATGAATCCATCAACTGGATTTTTTGCAAAATTTTGAATGTTTCCTATAACCATAAGACCTGCTAGAGCACCTATACAAAACATCAACCATAAGAGATAGAATTGTTTTGTTTTAAGCATCTCCTTTGGAAATAGGTTTTTTGAAGATTTTTTATCATTTTTTTCTTCAACAGGTGGATTCCAACCTTTAGGTTTCCAGTCCTGAGGTGGATTTATCATAACTATTGAACCTATTACAACTAGAATAAAAAATGCAATACCATACAATCTAAAAGTCTCATCAACATTTGAAATAGTATATGCAAATGAACCTGCTTGTTGTGTGATAAAACCATTAAAACCTAAAATGCTTGGTGGATTAGCCATTAAAATCCAAATAAATGCACCAAAACCAAATCCTGCAACTGCAAGACCTGATACAAGACCTTTTTTATCTGGAAACCACTTAACACCTACGGCTATTGGAACAACATAAGCAAGACCGATTCCTGCTCCGCCTAGAATTCCAATAAATAAAAGCTTTAATGGAAAACTAGCCCCTACAAAACTACTAAGAATATATCCTAAACCAAGTAAAACTCCACCTAAAAGTGCGATTTTTCTTGGACCGAATTTTTTCTGAAGTCGTCCTCCAATAATTGTAAATACAGCAAAAGAAGCAAGTCCTGCTGAAAAAATTGCTTGGGTTTGAGTTTTGTTAAATGCAAATTCAGAAATTGCTGCCTCGTTTCCCTGCAAAGGTGTTGTAAATGCAGACCACGCATAAATAGCACCCAATGCAAGTTGGATCATTATTGCTCCGATTACAATTATCCATCGATTGATTGTCTTTGTTTCTTCTTTGGCCATATTAATCTCTGGCTGGCAGCAATAAAGATTATGTATAAATACCTATCGAGAAAACCTAAATTGATTTCATCCTCTGACAATTACTACAACAACAGATAAAATCATTATAAGAACTACAGCTATAACAATTAACTTATAGAGCCAACTTTTAATTGTTTTCTTATTTATTTTGATATTAATCCCTCTACAATTCTAGATAGAAATCATCAAATGTTAAAATTTTACTATCCTTTTTGCCTTTTACTTTTATATCTTTTTGAATTTGAATGAATCCCTCTTTAATAAGTCCATCCTTTTTATCAGAATTTAGAACTGGAATTTCTGTAAGCAGAATATCACCATTTTTTTCAATTATATCAATTATTTTTTCCTGGTTTTCAGAAATCCATTTAACCAATTGTTTACCATCCTTTTTGAGTGTAGGACCAATCTTAGAATAAACAGGGGTAACTTTAGTAATTGCCTCTTTTATATCTGGTTTTCCAACAATAAATTCATGGCAATCTGGATATTTGAGTGTCTTTTTAATAACAAACTCACATTTATTGTATTTTGATATCAATTCCTTTGGAGCATATGTTGCTGTTGAATTTAATTCAGCATTTAGAGCAATTCCATTTTCGCTTTTCCAAGCTCTAACTTGAGAGATATATCTCTTTACAGATTCTCCAACTACTTCACTATCCTTTTCAATTAATATTGGCTCAGGCCAACCTGAAATATGAATACTTACATCATCTTCATTTTGTTTGTAAACTTCAAAAAAGATTTCTTCAGTAATATGTGGAATGAAAGGCGAAAATAGCTTTAAAATTCCTAGACCAATCGTATATAGAGTATATTTGATACTATCAACATCTTTGTTTTCATAAATTGAGGATTTTATCATTTCCAAATAGTGATCAGCTAGTTCATGCCACAAGAAATATTCAACATCCTTCATTGTTTGCGAGTAATCATAGTTGTCCATTTGTTTTGTGCATTTTTTAACAAGCATGCTGTATTTTGTGAGGATCCATTTATCAATTTCCGTTAATTCGATTTGTTTTGGTTTATCATTTTTGATTATGTTTTTAATAAATTGTTGAACATTCCAAATTTTTCTAAGAAGCTTTACCCCACGAATCACATCCTTTTTTCTAAAGGGATTATCTTCACCAAGTGCACAACTCGCAGCATAGCATCTGAATGCATCTGAACCGTATTCATCAATAACCTCTATTGGATCAATTACATTTCCAAGGCTTGCATGCATAGGTGTTCCATCTTCAGATAGGATAAAGCCGCCCATCATCATATTTTCAAATGGTTTTTCATCTGTAAGTAGAGTGCAACGAAGTATCGTGTAGAATGCCCATGTACGAATAATATCATGAGCCTGAGGTCTAACTGACATCGGATATAGATTTTTGAATTTTTCATCATCTCGGTACCAAAATGTGTTATATAGAGGTGATATGGATGAGTCCATCCAAGTGTCAAAAACATCCTCACATCCGATCAATTTTCCCCCACACTTAGAACATTTATCAACTGGTGGAGTATCAATTGTAGGATCTACATAGCAATCCTCAATTCTTGCAAGAACCACCTCACCACACTTTTCACATTCCCAAAGTGGAATTGGTGTAGCAAAATATCTCTGTCTTGATATAACCCAGTCCCATTCAAGACTATTTACCCAATCCTCAAGTCTAATTTTCATAAACTCGGGAAACCAGTTCATCTCATCTGACTTACCAAGTACCAATTTTTTGAATATGGTTGTTTTTAAGAACCATTGCTCAGCATTTACAAACTCAACAGGTGTCTTACAACGCCAGCAAACACCAACATTTTGATCAAGTGGCTCTTGATTTAAAAGTATATTTTCCTTTTCCAAATCTTCTATTACTGCTTTTCTTGCATCAATTATCTTCATTCCTTTGTATTTTCCACAAATATCAGTCATGCATCCTTCTTCATCAATGCTCATCTCAATTGGAAGCTTATATTTGAAAACCCAGTTGAGATCCTCTTTATCTCCCACTGTACAAACCATCACAATTCCTGTTCCAAAATTCGGATCGACTGAATCGTCCTCAACGATTTTTACCTCTTTATTAAATAGTGGAACAACTAGAATTTGATTTAGAAGCCATGGAGCTCGCTCATCTGTAGGGTGTACTGCAACTATTTGACAAGAAGGTAGCATTTCAGGTCTAGTTGTTGCAATTTCAACATATGCGCCCTTGTCATCTTTGCCAATACTATGATACTTAAACACCTGTTCTGGTGGTTTATCTTTAAAATAGAACTTGATTGTATTTAGTTTTGTAGTCCTTTCTGCATATGTAACCTCAGCATCAGCCATCGCAGTCATACAGCGAGGGCACCAATTAACTGGAAATTCTCCCTTATAGATATGTTCTTTATTGTATAGTTCGATAAATGATATCTGGGTTATTCTTCGGTAGTATTCTGCATTTGTCTGATAGTAAATGGTGGGATCCATACTTTCCCCAAGAATTGTGAACTGATCAGTCATGGTTTTAATATTTTTTTCAGCAAATTCTGAGCAAAGTTTTGTAAACTCATGTCGTTCTATGTCTTTCCTTGTAATGTTTAATTTTCTTTCAACTCTTTCTTCAATTGGTATGCCATTAACATCAAAACAAAGTGGGAAAAAAACATTGTGATTTCTCATACGTTTGTATCTAGCCGCAAAATCAATATGTGTATAATGAACAGCATGTCCTGCGTGAAGTGGTCCTGATGCATAGCGAGGTGGAACATCTATACTATAGGCAGTTTTTGAGCTATTAAAATCAAAATGGTAGATTTTCATTTCCTGCCATTTTTTCTGCCATTTCTTTTCTAGTGTTTTTTGATCGTAATTAGACATTATGTTTTCTTCCTAAACAATATGATAAATTTAATAGATTTCATTGTTTATTATTTTATTATAAATTCTATTTTTTTATCTGAATATCTTATGTTTTTTCTGCGATTTCGTGTTTCTATTTAAATTTTACTACATAAATTCGAATATTTAAGAAGATTAAAATAACAAAATACAGTTTTCAGGTTGGTGACCTATTAAAATATTGTGGGGAGAAGATTATGGATATTATGAAAACTATTAATCAAGCAATTTCTGTTTTAACAAATCCAAGGCAAGCACTACAAAATGTAAAAAATGAAAAAATGGAAATGATGGATATTATTATGTATCTAGGAATTGTTGGTGTACCAACACTTATTGGTTTTATAATTGGTTATGGAGTTATTGGCTGGGGTGGATTTCTTGGACCGTCAATTGGTGCAGCAATATTATACTATATTCTTGCAATAATTGGAATTGTTGTATTTGGATACATTTTAAATGCTTTTGCTCCAACATTTAAATCTAAGCAAAATTTAATGCAAGCATTAAAACTAGTTTCCTATGCGGCAACTCCATGGTTGATTGCAGGTATTTTATACTTTCATCCATCTATTTGGTTTTTAGCAACACTTGCAGGTCTTTATGGTATTTATATTCTATATATTGGAATTCCAATTCTTATGGAAACTCCAAAAGATCAACAAATCCCCTTTCTTATAGTAGCAATTGTAATTTACATAATAATAATGGGTGTTGTTTGGCAAATCGCTTGGAATGTTTACTGGAGAATTGCTTGGGGATCAGTATTTCCCTATAACTATTATAGATAATAAGGACTATTTGAATAGCATACTGAATAAAGCTAATCCTTAATTTCAATGGTAAAAAATCGATAAAAAATTATTTATCAATAAGTAGGGCCTTTAACTGTTCCAAATCATCCTTTACATTTTTAATTTCTTTCATCTTTTCTTTTTCAAAGTTGCTTACTATTTCAGTTATAGGGGATGTAAGTTT
>Ga0209536_100000478_pt1 | contig 64840 bp, 60 predicted proteins | sample DeeMarSeWOR28_12_FD_187461 | JGI IMG/M metagenome (GOLD analysis project Ga0209536, IMG submission 187461) | Marine sediment microbial communities from White Oak River estuary, North Carolina - WOR-2-8_12 (SPAdes) (version 2) | ecosystem: Environmental > Aquatic > Marine > Intertidal zone >...
ACCAGTTCTTCGGGCCGCTCTTGACCGTCACCTCGCCGGAACCCGTGGCCATCATGTGGCAGTTGAGGCAACTGCCCTTGTGCTTGGTGATGAACTCGCTGTTGCTGATGCTCGCGTAATGCATGCTGTGCGCGACCATCGCCATCGACTCGAGCCCCTGATCCTCGCTGTGGCAACTCTTGCAGTCGTCCGGAATGACCTCGACCTTGCCGTCGATGTTCCGGTGCTTCAATGCCGCCAGCTTGTTCTTCAGGCTCATGGCGCCGGTGTGGCACGAGACGCAACCCTCGGGCGCCTCGTCCGGGCTCGTGATGCCCGGCAGGTCGGGAAGGTCTTCCGCGGCGGCCGGCACTGCACCCATCCAGCCACCGACTGCCATGACGACGGTCAGTGCTGCGATCCAAGGCTCGAGTGCTCTCATGGGATTCTCCTCCAAATCAACGCGCAATGCGGACGCTGCCGCCCGTTCCGGCGGCGACGGGTCGCCAAAGCGTACCGAACAGCAGGTCCCCGATGGGGTAGGTGATGTTGAAGTTGTAACGCGCCATCAGGCGCGGGTCGTGATGGACCTGGTGCAGGCGGCGCAGGCGGCGCACAAGTACGAGACGGCCCGCCACGCTGTCCTGCGGCAGGTGGTAGACGAGGTGCAAAGCCTCGTAGTTGAGGAAGTAGGCCATCGCCGTCATCACGAAGAGCCACGCGACGTTCGGCGTAGCGAGCCACGCGAGCAGCAAGCCGACCGGCAACGCGAAGGCCACGAGAAAGAAGCTGATCATCACCGCGGGGAACAGCACGGCCTTCAGATCGCGGGTCGACTCGAGAGCCATGTGGCGATCCGTGAAGAACCGGTGATGCTGGCCCGCATGTCGCTCGTAGACGATCTGCAGCCCCCTGCGAGGATGATGCATGGGTCCTCTGTGGCCGAAGTACTCGGCCAGGTTGGCGTACAGAAACGTGAGCGGAACTGCGAGCCACTCCAGCGGACGGACGTGCTCGAGCGAGAGGATCGAGACCCCGATCACGACACAGCCGAGGCCGAAGGTGAAGCACAGGTGCACGAGGCCGCGGTACTGCGGGCCTATGCTGTCCCGGCGGTACGCGGCGCGGAAACTGTCGACCTGTCGCTCAGCAAGATCCAAGCAGACCCCCTCGAGCGTAGCCTGTCCGATGTTGCACCGCGTTATCCATATGGACTTTCACGGGGAAAGGTCCGGCAGCACGCCGGCGACTTGGCGGGGGCCCGACGTGCCCGCCGACGAGCCGTCCGTGGCCCGCAACGCTGCTCATCGCCCGGCCGCGGTGATCAGATAGACGGCGAACGTCGCGAGCCAGTGCCCGCCCTCGTAGTGTTCACCGGTGACCGCGGGCAGCGCGGCCTCGGCGTGCTCCGAGGCCGCCTCGAGCAGCGAACGGCGTCGCGGATCTGCGTCGGCCAGGGCGGTCGCCACGCCCTGGAGCATCCACGCCCTGCTGAGGTTGAGTCCGTCGATGTGCGCAAGCTTGGGGTCCGAACGGTCCGTGACGACGCCGGGCCTCAGCCAGGTCGTCGAGCCGTCAGACGGAATCCCCGGCAGGAAAGCAGACAGCCAGCGCCCGAATTCCTTCGCGTCCAGTACCCGGCGCATGAGATCCGCTTCCGCGAGGCAAGGCGAAAGGAAGTCCTCCCCCGAAGGCTCGTAGCCGAGCGGGCAGTCGCGGTCGAGCAGATAGAACTCGCGCGCCTTCGCGTCAATGAGCGCCCGCATGGCCTCGTTGCCGGCCGCCAGCGCCCAGTCGCGGACGAGGCCGAAAGCGAAGGCGGTCTGCGAATGCTCGCCCACGCGAATCGGGTAGTGCAGCCGGGGCAGCCACGTCGCGAACCTGAGCGCGGCCTCCTGCTCCAATGGCTCGATCGTCCTTGCCCAGACTGTCGCGTCCGGGTCCTCCCACTGGCGAAGCTCGGCGGCGAGTTGCAGCAGCCAGCCAAGGCCGTAAGGTCGCTCGAAGGAAGCACGGCCCGGGCCGCGGACATACTCCAGTTCTCCCGCCATGTTGGCCGAGGTGAGGCTCAGGCCCAGCGCAGCGCGCGCCTGGGCCGCGAAAGCCGCGCCGGGAAAGGTCCGGGCGAGTCGCGCCAGGAGCCAATGACCGTGCACGGACGAATGCCAGTCGTAACACCCGTAAAACGCCGGGGTGAGTTGGCGCGGCGGCCGCGCATCCTCATCGGACTGAAGCACGTGCGACAGCTTGTTCGGGTATTCCCGGTGCACGCAGTCGAGTGCCAGCCGGGCAAAGCGTGCCGCCGCCGACTCGTCAACCTGGACAGACGCTGGCTTCATCTCGACGGACTCCACTGCCTGCGCTGGCGACTCGAAGGCCACGCCGACCACGAACGCGACGACGACGACGCCGAACCGGATCATCTCTCGACAGCGGTCCCGGCGCTCAGTCCATCGGGCGCCAGGGTCGGAGCCGGGTCCGCACTCCCCCGGCTCACCCTCCCCCCGTCAGTCCGTGCCAGAACATCCGGGCGCTCAGGTAGATGAACGCCATGTAGAAGACGACGAGGGCGGCGTAGACGACGGCGGCGATGACACTCTGCAGGACGCGCATCGAGGGCGGCTCTCACTCGAATCGATGAAGACTGTGTCGCCCGATGCTGCCAGCCGCCGACACGGCTGGCAAGGCGCAGCAGATCGACCCGCCTCCCCGCCTCAGGCGCCGGCGACCGCCTTCAGCAGGGCCATGCAGACGAGCCCGGCATAGGTCCCCATGACGTACCCGGCCACTGCGAGCAGCACACCTACCGGCGCGAGGCTCGGGTGGAACGCGGATGCGACGATCGGCGCGCTTGCGGCGCCGCCGATGTTGGCCTGCGACCCGACCGCGACGAAGAATACCGGCGCACGAATCAGCCGGGCCACCGCGAGCAGTACGCCGACGTGGCACAGCATCCACACGGCACCCACCGCCACGAGGATCGGCGCCTCGCGCATCTCCCTGAAGTCGGCGTGCGCGCCGATGCTGGCTACCAGAACGTAGAGCATCAGCGAGCCCATCTTCGACGCACCCGCCCCCTCGAGCCGGCGGACCGGCGTGAAGGACAGGACCACGGCAAGCGTCGTCACCACGATGAACTTCCACACCGTCGCCGAGAAGAGCGGCGCAAATTCGCCGAGCACCCTTCCGGCGAGCGTCGCGAGCCACATACCTCCGAATGCGAGTGCCGCCATCAGCACCAGGTCGACCAGTTGCGGAACACGCGTGGTCCTGGCCTCGAACTCGGCAACGCGACGCTTCAGATCCTCTATCGCGGTGGTGTCGGCTCCCATCCACCGGTCGATGCGGCCGGACTGGCCGGCGAGATAGAGCAGCACGCCCATCCACACGTTCGCGACGGCGACGTCGACGATCACCATCATGGCGAACATGCCGTCGGAGGTTCCCGCCATCTGCGCCAGGGCCACCATGTTGGCCCCGCCTCCGATCCAGCTCCCGCTCAAGGCCGTCATTCCCTGCCACGTGTCGGGTGGCACCATGCCCGAGAACAGCCACAGGGCAGCCGGAGCCCCGATGACGACGCCGGCGGTACCGGCGAGCAGCATGATGAGCGCCTTCGGCCCGAGCCGGAGGATGCCGGGCACGTCGAGCGCCAGGATCAACAGCACGAGGCTCGCCGGCAGCAGGAAGGTCTTGATCCAGTCGTACAGCGGCGAGCTGCCCGGGAGGACACCGAGGGTCGTCAGGGTCGTCGGGATGAAATAGCAGAATACGAGTTGTGGTACGACGCTGAACAGTCGCCGCCCCGGCCCGGTCTGCGCGAACCAGAAGATCGCGGCGAGCACGGCCAGCAGCACGGCGAGAATGCCTGCGGGTTCCGTCACCCATGCCGTCTTTTCTTCCATTCGACCGGTCCCTCGTGGGTCATCAACCCGTTGTGCATACACGATGCGCCGTGCGCCGTCCACGGTTTGGCTGGAGCGAACGGTTCCGCTAGCCTTGCGGGATCGCCAACCTCAACTCATGGAGAAACCGCAATGAACCGCAGCCTGGGTGCCGTGCCGGCCCTGATATCGATCCTGGCCGCCGGCGATGCCTGCGCCGGAGTCGTGATCGAGTCGGCTACCGTGGACACCCGCGACGGCTCCTCGCGCCCCGAGCAGAAGCTCTACGTGCAGGACGGAGCGGCGCGGGTCGAGCAGCCGGCCGAGGGGCCCGGCGGGGAGTACATGATCTTCAGGGACGACGTCTTGTACGTGGTCGAGCCGGACAAGAAGTCCTACGTGACGCTCGATCGGGAGACGATCCAGGCCGTGGGCGGTGCCGTCAACGACGCCATGTCCCGCATGCGCGAGGAACTCGCCAAGCTGCCGCCGGAGCAGCGCGCGATGGTCGAGCAGATGATGGGCTCGAAGGCCGGCGCGATGATGAACCCGGGCAGCACTCCGCCGCCGCCGATAGCAGCACGAGACACCGGGCGTACAGACGAGGCGGCGGGACGCCGGTGCAAGGTCTGGGAGCTGCAGCGCGACGGCGAGGTGTTCGAGGAACTGTGCGTCGTGGACTTCTCGGAGGTGCCCGGGCAGGAGGATCTCAGGGCCCTGGCAAGTCGCATGAACTCCCTGCTGCAGGAGCTCTCCGACACCCTCTCGCAGCTCGGCGTGAATCCGCAGGACTTCGAGTCGATGCGGGACGTGGGCGGATATCCCATCCGTAGCCGCGACGTCGTACGGGGCCAGCCCGCGTCGAAGGAGACCGTCCTCACCGACTGGCGCGAAGAATCCCTTCCGGCGACGCTCTTTGCGGTCCCCGAGGGCTTCGAGCGGCGCGACCTGCGCGCCGAGCTCGAGCGGGCGACCGATCGCCCCGACTGACCCCTAGGCGAGACCGAATCCCGTGACCGATCTCGACCTTGACTTCGTTCGTGCACACTTCCCCGCCTTCCGCGAGTCCTCCCTGCGGGGCTTTGCCCACTTCGAAAATGCCGGGGGTTCCTATGCGTGCCGCCAGGTCGTAGAGAGGCTGGAGCGGTTCTATCGCGAGACCGGCGTGCAGCCCTACTACCCGTCCGCGCCGTCCAGGCGCGGCGGCGAGCTCATGGACGAGGCCCGGGCGCGGCTTGCACGCTGGCTTGGCGTCGAAGCGGAGGAGCTGCATTTCGGGCCGTCGACCTCCGCCAATACGTACGTGCTGGCCCAGGCCCTGCGCCAGAGGCTCGAGGCCGGTGACGAGGTCATCGTCACCAACCAGGACCACGAGGCCAACGTCGGCGCCTGGGCGCGGCTCGCCGAGGCGGGGATCGTGGTACGCGAGTGGCAAGTCGATCCGTCGAGCGGCGAGCTTCGCCGCCACGACCTCGAGACACTGCTCAGTCGACGTACCCGCGCCGTCGCCTTCACGCATTGTTCCAACGTCGTAGGCAGCGTCCATCCCGTGCGCGAGCTGGCCGACCTCGTGCACGAGGCGGGGGCCTGGGCAATCGTCGACGGAGTGGCGTTCTGCCCGCACGGGCTGCCCGACCTGGCCGAACTGGGTGCGGACGTCTACCTGTTCTCCCTCTACAAGGTCTACGGTCCCCACCTCGGCGTGTTCCACATGCGGCCTGATCTCAACGCGGAGCTGCCGAACCAGGGACATTTCTTCAATGCGGACAAAACCCTCGCCCGCTTCACGCCCGCCGGACCCGACCACCCGCAGATCGCCGCTACCGCGGGCGTCGCCGACTACCTGGACGCCGTCGCGGTGCACCACGGGCTGGGCGAATCCGGAATGACCGAGCGGCGGGCAGGCGTCAGGCAGCTGTTCCGGCAGCACGAGGCCAGGATCCTGCAGCCGTTGCTCGACTTCCTCACGGCCCATCCTCGAGTTCGCCTGATCGGGTCAGCCGTCGCGGCGGAGCGAGCGCCGACCGTCGCGTTCACGGTCGAGGGGAGCCGTCCGCACGACCTTGCTGCACGCCTCGCCGAATCAGGCCTCGGACTCGGTGCCGGGCACTTCTACGCCTACCGACTGATCCAAGCCCTTGGAATCGACGTCGCGCAGGGGGTCCTCCGGGCGTCGCTCGTCCACTACACGTCGGAGCCGGAAGTCGTGCGACTCATCCAGGCGCTGGGAGCCGCCTTCTGACGAACCGATGGCCGGCGTCGTCCGGATTCGGCCGGCGCAGACCGGGACAGGCCGGAGCGCTCGACGATCAACTCTGGCCGGCGCCGATCTCCAGCCCTCGGAACGACCGCTGTGTCTCGACGGCAGGATCCCAGATCACGACTCGATTCCGGCCCGCGCCCTTCGCCAGCAACAAGGCCGTATCGCCACGGTCCACCGACTCCTCGACAGGAACCGACGGGTCCAGCATGGCCAACCCGAACGAGCCGGTGGTACCGATCTGGATGCCGCCCGCCCCCCGCGCCAGCGTCGTCGACGCCAGCGTCCGCCGGACGCGCTCGATGACGGTACGGCCCGACACCAGGTCCACGGCCGGCAAGAGGATCAGGAACTCGTCCCCCCCGTAGCGGAACAGCTTGTCGTAAGGACGCAGGTGCCGCGCGATGCACTGCGCCGCACCCGCGAGCACCTCGTCACCGATTCGATGACCGTACGTGTCGTTGACCTCCTTGAAGCGATCCAGGTCCATGAAGGCCAGGCCGCACCGCTGGACACCGCGCTTGACCAGTTCGTGCCACTCCCGCAGCTCGGGCAGCAGCGCCGATCTGTCGTAGGCGCCGGTCAGCGTGTCGCTCTGGGCGATCGCTGCCTGGATCTCGTGTCGAAGCGAATCGAGCTCCAGTCGTAGCTTCGAGCTGGCCGTCGCGAGCTCCTCGTAGCAGGTCCGCGAGACCTTCTCGCCTCGCGATGCGGCCTCGAGCAACGCGGCGCCGAGTGCGTGGAGCCGTTGATGTTCGGCACCCAATGCAGCGAACGAGGGGTGAGCCCGCAGCTCGGCCGGCGCTCTCTCGTGGTACCAGCGGCCGAGGCGGCAATGGCGATGTCCGCTGTCCGGGTGCTGCCGAGCCTCGGACGGAGAGCAGCATAGAAGCTTGCCGATCAGGTCCTCGTGCCAGTCCGCGTGGTCCTGCCGGGCCTGGTCGAGCTGCTCGAGGGCATCCTTGAGACCTTCCGACTTCATCCTGAACATGAGCGTCCACTCCATGTGCGCATCATGTGTCCAGCATACTGTCATAATGCTCGGGCGCCGCCCGAATGCAGTTCACGAGCCGGTCGCGCAATCAACGGGAAAAGCCTGCACCGTGAACTGGCTCACTGAATCGAGCCGGAGCGGCATGCATTCGGAGCCTCGCGGAACGCCGTGAGTTGGCCTGATGAATGGTGCGCTGCCTCCCACCAGCATGTCCCGGGCCCGCCTACACTGGTCGAGCATGCGAGATTCCCACCGGCCGAAACGGAGTGGCCAGGGCAACCACGCCCGGTCCCTTCAAGCAGTGCTTGCAGCACTAGTCCTGGTGCTGACCCAGCCGGTCGCGGGCGACGAGATGTCGCCGCTGACCGAGCTTCCCTACTCGCCTGGTCTTGCCCTCAGCTCCATGGATCGGGCCGTTGATCCCTGCGAAGACTTCTTCCTCTACAGCTGCGGCGGCTGGATCCGGGAGAATCCCATCCCGCCAGACCGGGCAGCCTGGGACGTCTACCGAAAGCTGGCCGACGAGAACCTGCGGTACCTGTGGGGTCTGCTCGAATCGGCCTCCGGGCCTGATGCGGGGCAGGACGACACACAGCGCCTGATCGGCGACTTCTACGCCGCGTGCATGGACACCGGACGCATCGAGGCGCTCGGCACGGCGCCGCTCGCCCCGGCATTCGCTGCGATCGACGGCATCCAGTCACGCGAAGAGCTGGCGGGCGCCCTCGCCAGGCTGCACGCCGCCGGCGCCAACGGCGCACTCTTCTTCGAGTTCAGCTCACTCCCGGACTTCGACGACTCTGGCCGGGTCATAGGCATGTTCTTCGCCGGCGGCCTCGGGCTACCCGACCGTGACTATTACCTGTCGACCGAGACCCGCATGCAGCAGGCTCGTGCCCGCTACCGCGACCACGTTCGCCGGATGCTGCAACTGGCCGGCAGCGAGCCTGCCGCAGCCGCCGAGCAGGCGGATGCCGTACTCCGGGTGGAGTCCGCACTCGCTGCGGCGACCCTGACCCGGCTCGAGCAGCGCGACATCGAGAACCTGGACCATCCGATGTCGCTCGCCGAGCTGACCCGCAAGGCGCCCGGCTTCGACTGGCCGGGCTACCTGGAGGCCCGCGGCGTCGCGCAGCGCGACCGGCTGAATGTTACGGAGCCCGTCTTCGCCGCTGCCGTCGCACGAATCTCCAGCGAGGAGCCCCTGCAGGACGTGCGAGCCTACCTGCGCTGGAGCTATCTCCACAGGCACGCAGAGATGCTGCCGTCCGCCTTCGTGGACGAGCACTTCGACTTCAACGGTCGTTATCTCCTCGGTATCGGGACGCAGCCACCGCGTTGGCGCCGCTGCGTCGAGAACGTCGATGCCGACGTCGGTGAAGCGCTCGGCAGAGTCTTCGTGCAGAACACGTTTTCCCCGGATACCCGTCGACTGGCGATCGAGATGATCCGGACCATCCAGTCGGTGATGGCCGCCCGCATCCGGCGGCTGGACTGGATGACCGAGACCACGAAGGAAATGGCGCTCGATAAGCTGGCCGCAGTCCGCAACAAGATCGGCCACCCCGATCGCTGGCGGGACTACGGCGGACTGGTGATCCGACGGGACGATCACTTCGGCAACCGGGTGCGCAGCGCCGCGTTCGAGGACGCGCGCAGGCTCGGGCAGATCGGCGGACCTCCGGACCCGGGCGAGTGGGAGGTGACACCACAGACCGTAAACGCCTGGTACGAGCCGCTCAGGAACGAGATGCTGTTTCCCGCCGGGATCCTGCAACCGCCGCTGTTTGACCCGACGATCGACGCAGCGCCGAGCTGGGGCAATACGGGCATGACCATCGGCCACGAGCTGGTGCATGCATTCGACGAGACGGGCCGCGACCTGGACGCGCAGGGCAACCTCGTGGACTGGTGGACACCACAGGACGAGCGAGGATTCGAGCGGCGTGCACAGTGCATCGTCGAGCAGTACTCGGGTTACTCCCTGGCCGACGGCGTCAAGCTGAACGCAGAGCTCACTCGTCGCGAGGACGTTGCCGACCTCGCCGGGACGATCCTCGCCTACCTGGGCTGGAAAGCCGTCACGGCCGGGGAGCAGCTGGCGTCGCTGGACGGACTGACGCCCGAGCAGCGCTTCTTCGTCGGCGCGGCGCAGTGGGCGTGCGGTCACGAGACAGAACAGCGCGCTCGCGCCCGCGCCGTCAGTGCCGTGCACTCCCCGCTCCGCTACCGGGTCAACGGCGTCTTCGTCAACATGCCCGAATTCGCCGAGGCCTTTCAGTGCAAGATCGGCCAGGGGATGGTCAAGCGACCCGAAGAGGTCTGCCGCATCTGGTGATCGAGGCACTGCCGCGCCGCAATACCACCGCCGGCGGGCTGCCGGTCGACCCGCCAACGGTGCTAGGATGACTCGCCACTCCGAGCAGTCAGCCTGGCAGAGGAAGGTGCGCGATGAATCATGACGTATCCATCCCCGAACTCGAGCAGCATCACTTCGTGTCCGGCTTGTCGCCGAAGCACGTGCAGACGCTCGCGCGGCTTGCCGGCAGGACCCGCTTCGCCAAGGGCGACGTCATCTTTCGCGAAGGCGAGCACTGCAGCGAGTTCTACCTGATCGTCTCCGGGCCCGTTGCACTCGAGCTGACGCTCCCGCGGGGCGTCCTGCAGGTGCAGAGACTCGGCGCCGGCGACGGGCTCGGCTGGTCGGCCGCCCTCGTCGGCCGCGGCAAGCACTTCCAGGCCCGGGCCCTCGACGACGTGGATGCATTCGTCTTCGAGGGTCCCGACGTGCTGGCGGAGTGCCAGAAGGATCCGGAGTTCGGCTTCGCGTTCATGGTCCGGATGCTGGATGTGGTGTCCAAGCGGCTGCAGGCCACCCGGCTGCAGCTGGCCGACATGTACTCGCCTGTGGCAAAGCAGGCCGGCGTCTGACGCGCGCGTCTGCGCACCGTGCGGAGCGAGACGTCCCGTGTCCTGAATGGTGTCGCGCGGAACTTCGCCACTCTGGCGACTTTCTTCGCGACCTGGATCATCGTGTTCGCCCTCGGCGCTCAGGCGGGCAGCTACTGGCTCTGGCTCGGGCTGCTCTTCGGTTGGGTGCCCGCGATCGCGGCTTCCAACCTCGTCGAACGAGCCTGGCCCGCGTTCGTCCTGCTGGCACTCGGCGTCGCCGCCTGGCGATGGCTGTCCTGACGGAATCAGCGAAGGCCCGTCCCGCGCCTCGCCGGCAAGCGGTCGAGCAGCACGGCCAGGATCGCGAACGAGGCCGCCAGGAGCAGCGCCAGGAATCCGGGACTCCCCGACAATAGCCTGTCGATCATCCAGTCCAGGACGCCCGAACCGCCAGAAGCCTCAGGCGCAAGTCCGAGCCTGCGCACGGACCAGTCCGGCCAGCGACCGGTCCGGACCCAGTTGACCGCCGCGACGAAGTAATAGGCGCCGCCGAACGTCAGGAACAGCGCGGCCCCCGCCGACAGCCGTTCGGAGAGTCTCCTGCCGCGACCTGCCTCGCGCTCCAAGAAGTGCCGCCTCGATGCCAGCTGCCCGATTGCGGACTAGTTTGCGCAGCAGCGCGACAAATGCAAAGACTTGCCCAATCGCGACTCGACTCGATCGGGGACCGCCGTCGTCACCGACGCGTTTGCGGTACCCCACAAGGGCAAGGCCCGGGCTCACGGTCGAACACCGTGGGCCCGGGCCTCGCTCATACACGCTCAGGCGCTACCGAACGCGATCCGTACGCCCGGCGGCAGCCGGGACGGTCCGCCGCCGACAGGCCAAACCCAGGCAAGCGAGACCGAGCAGCGCCGCCGACCCGAATCCTCCGGCACCACCACGGGTGCCGCCACCCGGCACCGAGGTCGCATCGAGCGGATCCGTTCCGGCGCGGAACTCGGCCAGGTTGGTCTTGCCGTCCCGGTCCGGATCCTGGCTTGCGTCGGCCGGATCGAAGGGGTTGAACCTCTTCTCTTCCTCGTAGGCATCCGGCATGCCGTCGTTATCGTCGTCGTCGTCGTCCTCGTCGCGACGGCCGTCCGCGTCGCAGTCGTCCTTGCGCTTGCACTTGTCACGCTTGCCGCGCTCGTCGGACCCCGGGCCCCTGGCGTTCAGGAACGACGCCATGAGCGTGACGTCGGAGGACGGCACGCACGCCAGGTAGGCCATGTCCTCCTCCTCGTGAATGGCCTCGAGAATGTCGGCCGCACTTGCGCCACGAACATCCTCGTCGACGCGACCTCGACGGCCGTCGTTGCCGTGACAGCCGGCGCAATCGGACACGTAAAGCTGCTCGCCGGACGCGGGGCGCGAGTGCAGGTACACGGCGATGGCGTCGATCTGCTCGGTCGTGAGCGCGAGCCCGGACATCTCGGGAACGCCGCCAGGGAAGACGCTGTTGCCGCTGATCGATGCCTCGATCACGCAGGCGCTGGCGCCCGCCACGCGCCTCATTCCGTCGAGCGCCGCGTCGACAGGCGGGCCATCCCAGGGATCGCCGTGGCAGCCGGCACACTGGCCGTTGTACAGGGCCAATCCATCGCTCGCCGGCTGAATGGTCACGGTCGTCGACGCGACGTCGCTGGTCGCGCCGAGCTCGTCCGTCACCTGTAGTCGCACGAGGTAGTCGCCTGCCATCGAGTAAGCGTGGCTGGGCGTCGGACCGGCATCGATTCCGGCAGCGCGGGCAGCGCCGTCACCGAAGTCCCACGAGTACGAGAGGATCGTCCCGTCGACGTCGACGGAACTGGTCCCATCGAACTGCACCGCCACACCGGGCGTGCCGAAATACGGCCCACCGGCGTCGGCCACCGGAGGCTGGTTGACGGCGGGGTCGTCGACCCGCGCCGTCGTCGTGGCGGTGGCCGAGTTGCCCATGGAATCGGTGACCGTCAGGGACACTTCGTAGGTGCCAGCCGCCGCATACGTGTGCGCGGGGCCGACGCCAGAGCCCGTGTTCCCGTCGCCAAAGCTCCACCCGAAGACGCTGATGTCGTTGTCCGGGTCCGAGGACCGCGAGCCGTCGAAAGTGAGCGCCACTCCGACGGTTCCAGCGTACGGTCCGCCGGCGTTCGCCACCGGGGGGCTCTGCCCTCCGGCATCTGCGATAGACGCAGTAGTTTCCGCGACACTGGTCAGGTTCTGGCTGTCCGTCACCGTGAGCGAGACGTTGTACGTACCCGACGCTGCATAGGTGTGCATCGGCGTCGGCCCGGTACCGCTGCTGCCGTCACCGAAGTCCCATGAGTAGGCAACGACCTGGCCGTCGGGGTCGCGGGATCCCGATCCATCGAATCGCACGGAACTGCCTGCGTCTCCGGTGTAGGGACCACCCGGATCGGCGATGGGCGGCTGCGCCCCCGCGTCGACGGTGACGGTCGCCGTTGCCGAGTCGGTATCTCCGGCGTCGTCGGTGACGGTCAGGGTCACCGTGAAGGTGCCGGCCGAGCTATACGTCACGCTTGGGCTGGCGCCCGAACCGGACGTGCCGTTTCCGAAATTCCATGCGTAACTCACAATGCTCCCGTCCGGGTCGGTGGATCCGGTCCCGGTGAGCCTTACCGGCACATCGACCGTAGCGGCATAGGGCCCGCCGGCGTCGGCAACCGGCGGCTGGTTCGGCGGTGGCGCCGAAGGCGGATCCAGCGGACCGCTGACAGAAGTCGGGGGCGTTGCGCAGCCCGCAGCCCCGCACCAACCGGGCTGTGCGCCCGCCTGGATCTCGGCCAGGTTCGAGTTACCCTCGCCGTCCGAGTCCGCGCCTTCCACTGCTGCCAGGTTGCCACCGGCTTGCTGCACGGCAAGTCCGTAGGCATTCAGGCTGCTCCTGTTGAAGGATCCTGCATGGCAGGTATTGCATCCGGCATTGTCGTGCGTAGCCGACGAGTATCGCTGCACGAATGCCGAATCGAGCCCGCCATTGGCTTGGGCCACCGGTGGCATGCAAGAAATGACAATTGCCAGAGCAAGTGAGAGCCAGATCAGTGCTCTCGAGTCGTATCCGCCCATCGCCGTTTCCCTCCTCGACGCGCCCTGGCGCCGGCACAGCTTCCGAACCTTGTCCGGAAACGAATGCAATGCATTCGCCCCGAACCCCCGTTCGCGGCACAGCGTCGCGAAAGGCAGCGCTCCAAACAAACGTGATCCGTCGCACATCGCAGACATCTCGGTATCTACGGGTGTGCGATCGCGCCCGCAGTTCTTCACGGCCGTCCGGATATATGTAACAAGGAAGCGACCGCAGCAACGAATGAGAATCGTTCGCGCAGGGGCTGCGCTACGGCTGAAAGACGCATCTGACGGGAGCTTGCAGACCCTCTGCACATTCCACGTTGAGCCGTACGGCCCGGGCCGCTGGAATTCGTTTCATGACAAGGCGCAACAGGCCCGTCTACCCATGAGCCTGCCCGGCACGCGACCCGGCGACTGGCGAGGAGCGGTCGAGTCTCTCTTCCACAACCCCGAGGGACGATTGCTCCTCCTGGGACTGTCGCTGTTCGCACTCATGTTGCTGTGCTTCGGTATCGGCTGGACGCTGTTCCCGGACGAGACCCTGGTCCTGGCCGGCATGGCCGGGCTCAACCTGCTGATCGGACGGGCCGCGGGCATGTCCTTCGGCTACGCCGCCGGTCTCGGTCACGATGTGGTCATCCCCGCCAACATGATCGTGGAGAGCATCCAGGTCATCGTCGTCTACCCGCTGTTCGTGCTCAGCTGGACGCACCTGATCGATTCGAAACGCTGGAACGCCACCATGAGCACGATGCGCAGCGCCGCCGAGGCGCGACGGGGCACGATCCAGCGCTTCGGCCTGCTGGGACTCGTCGTGTTCGTCTTCACGCCCTTCTGGATGACCGGGCCCGTGGTCGGCTCGATCATCGGTTACCTGATCGGCCTCCGAATGAGGACGAACCTCCTCGCGGTGCTGTTTTCGACCTACGTTGCAATCGGGGTATGGGCACTGCTGCTCAACGAGTTGAGCGAGTGGGCGGCAGCCTACAATCGCTACGCCCCCTACGCACTGGTCGCGGCTTTCGCGCTGATCGCTCTGGCCGGACGCTTCATGCACGCCAGGCCCGGCCGCCGTGGCCCGCGTACCTGACTGCCGTACTTCTCGGAATCTACTGTCGACGGTCACGCGCCGCCGACGCAGGCTGGCCTCGAGCCCGACGTGCCGGCCGTGGGCCGGGCATGAGTCCGCATCGCGGCTGCACCTGCCTCGGGGGGCCCAGAGTTGCCTGAAGCCGATACCAACGTCGTAGTGGGATGGACGCTGATGGCCTTCGGTGCCGTCTCCGGCGCATTGATAGGGCTCGGCTTCCATCGCGATTCCTGGGCCGGCGGCTACGGGTCCTTTCGCCGCCGGCTGATGCGGCTCGGTCACATTGCGTTCTTCGGGCTCGGGATCCTGAACGTGCTTTTCGCAATGTACGCGGCCTCGCTGCCTCGAGCGGCCGGCAGCCTGTCGATCGCTTCCTGGGCCCTCGTGGTCGCCGGCGTGACCATGCCGGCAGTGTGCTTCCTCACGGCGTGGAAGGAACCGTTTCGCCACCTCTTCCCCGTCCCGGTGCTGGGCGTGCTGATAGGCGTCATTGCGACGATCTACGGGTCGATGAATCCATGAGGATCGGCTTCATCGCCATGAGCGGAGTCCGGGCGCACAACCCGGAACTCACCCGACTCGGACTGACGCTGCCGGGATTCGTCGAGCGCAACAAGATCATCGCCTCGCTGCCGAGCCTCGGTTTGCTCACGCTGGCCGGGCTCACCCCGCGCGACGTGAGACTCGGGTATCACGAAGTGGCGGAACTGGCGACCTGTCGGACCGAGTTCGATTTCGACGCCGTGGCCATCTCCTCGTTCTCGGCCCAGATCCCGGAGGCCTATTGTCTGGCGGACCGGCTCCGGGCAGCGGGCACGCGCGTGATCCTGGGTGGCCTGCACGTGACCGCTCTGCCGGAAGAGGCCGCGAGGCACGCCGACGCGGTCGTGATCGGCGAAGGCGAGCCGGTCTGGCCGGCGCTGGTCGCCGACCTGCTGCGCGGGGAACTCAAGCCGGTATACGACGCCAGACCTTACCCGTTCGACCTGGCGCTGGCGCCCATGCCGCGTTTTGAGCTCCTCGACCCGTCCCGCTACAACCGGCTTACCGTGCAGACGCAGCGCGGCTGCCCGTTCAACTGCGAGTTCTGCGCAGCCTCGATCCGCCTGAGTCCCCGCTACCGCGTCAAGCCCGTGACGAAGGTGATCGCCGAAATCCGGCGTATCAAGCAGATCTGGCCCAGGCCGTTCATCGAGTTCGCCGACGACAACACCTTCGCGAACCGCCGCCACGGGAAGCGGCTGCTGCAGGCTCTCGCACCCGAGAAGGTCCGCTGGTTCACGGAGACCGACATCTCCGTGGCCCGCGATCCGGTACTTCTCGCCATGATGCGCGACGCCGGCTGCGCACAGGTCCTCATCGGACTCGAGAGCCCCGCTCGGGAAGGCCTGAGCGGCCTCGAGATGCGTTCGGACTGGAAGTCACGGCAGAGGGACTTCTACCTGGAGGCGATCCGGCGCATTCAGGATCACGGGATCAGCGTCAACGGGTGTTTCGTGCTCGGGCTCGACGGTACGGGACTGGAGAGCTTCGACCAGGTGCGCGAGTTCGTTCGGGAGAGCGGCCTGCACGAAGTGCAGATCACGATCCAGACGCCGTTCCCCGGCACCCCGCTCTACGAGCGCCTGCGGCGCGAGGAACGGCTGACTCATGACGGCGAGTGGGATCGATGCACGCTGTTCGACGTGAACTTCCGGCCTGAGCGCATGACCGCAGCCGAGCTCGAGCGCGGCTTCACGGCGCTGGCGCGGGACCTTTACGGCGAAGCGGAAACCACCCGCCGCAAGGAACACTTCTACAGGCAGCTTCGCGCGTCGGTGCGCAGCCGCTGCGCGCAGTGGAGGAAGGGAGATGAACGAAAAATGGGTTAAGCCGCTGTTCATCCTGGCGGCCATTTACGACGGCTTCCTGGCGCTGGCGTTCCTGATCGTCCCGGCCCAGATCTTCGCCATGTACGGCGTGACGCCCCCCAACCACATGGCCTACATCCAGTTTCCCGCACTGCTGCTGCTCGTGTTTGCCGTCATGTTCTTCCGGATCGCCGCCGATCCGCATGGACGGCGCGAGCTGATCCTGTACGGCTGCGGCCTGAAACTGGCCTACTGCCTGACCGCCTTCCTGTACGACATCACGACGGGCATTCCTTCCATGTGGATGCCTTGGGCCTGGGCCGACCTCGTCTTCCTGGCCCTGTTCCTGGCAGCCTGGCAGCGACTAGCGCCGGCCGCCGCCCGCAGCTGAGTCCGCCAAGAGTCCAGCCCGCCTGACAGTCGGCGGGCTGGACCTCGAGCGCCGAGCGAGAGATGATCGGCACGCGCCGACCGCTTGCCCGGTCGGTACGAGAGCGCTCGGCCTGCCGGAGAGAGAAAAATGAAGCAGCCAGAAGCGAGCCCGGGGAACCACCGTCCCGCTCCCACGCGACACGGCGGCGGCAAGCAGCCTGCAGCGCGTCGGCCGTCCCCTGAGACCGGCCACCGGCTGCTGCGGCGGTTGCTGCATCGTCTCGGCGATCCGCCGCTCGGGATCGAGCTCGAGGGCGGCGCAGCGGCGGCCAACCCTGACCCGGTTGCCCGGATCAGGATCCGGGATCGCGGCACGCTGTTTCGCCTGGCGTTGAACGGCGCCATCGAGTTTGGCGACGCCTACTCGGACGGACGCCTCGAAGTCGATGGCGACCTCGACGGGATGCTCGAAGAGATCTATCGCCGTGCGCCACCGCCGAGCGAGGCACCGGTGGGGGGTGCGCGCTGGCTCGCGCGCTCCCAGCGCGGCCGGAGCAACTCGCTGCGCGGTTCGCGGGACAACATCCACCGGCACTACGACATCGGGAACGGCTTCTATTCTCTCTGGCTGGGGCCGACGATGGCCTACACCTGCGCCTATTACCCGCGCCCGGACGTCTCGCTCGACGAGGCCCAGCGGGCCAAGATGGACCACGTGGCCCGCAAGCTCCGGCTTGCACCCGGCGACGAGGTGATCGAGGCGGGCTGCGGATGGGGCTCGCTCGCGATCCATATGGCCCGGCACTATGGTGCTCGCGTCCGGGCCTTCAACATTTCCTCGGAACAGGTGGCCTGGGCCCGCGACAAGGCCGCTGAGGCCGGTCTCGCGCGTCAGGTCGAGTTCATCGAGGACGACTACCGCAACATCCAGGGATCCTGCGACAAGTTCGTCTCAATCGGCATGCTCGAGCACGTCGGGCTCGACCGTTACGAGGATCTCGGGGGAGTCATATCGCGCTGCCTGCGTCCGGATGGCTTGGGCCTCGTACACAGCATCGGGCGAAACCGGCCGGCGCCCATGCACCCGTGGATCGAGAAGCGGATCTTCCCGGGCGCCTATCCTCCCAGCCTCTGGGAAATGGGCCGCATCTTCCAGCCTTACGACTTCTCGGTACTGGACGTCGAGAACCTGCGCCTCCACTACGCGAGGACACTCGATCATTGGCGCGCGGCTTTCGAGCGATCGGTCGAGCGCGTCGCCGAGATGTTCGACAAGCGTTTCGTGCGGATGTGGAGGCTCTATCTCGCGGGATCAGCGACGGCATTCCGAGTCGGCCAGCTGCAGCTCTTCCAGGTCCTGTTCGCGCCCGGCCGGAGCAACGCCGTGCCGTGGACACGAGCGGACCTATACCACGGGTGATGAACCGGCACACGACACGCTGCGACGTGCTGGTCGTAGGCGGGGGGCCGGCTGGCTCGACCTGTGCAGCCGAGCTCGTCCGAGCGGGACTCGACGTCGTGGTCATCGACAAGACCCACTTCCCTCGAGACAAGACCTGCGCGGGGTGGATCACTCCGCAGGTCGTGAGCACGATCGGCCTGGATCTCGAGGACTACGCCCGCGGCCGGGTCCTGCAGCCGATCAGCGGATTCGTGACCGGCGTCATCGGAGCCGAGCCTCATCGCATCCGGTACGGGGACACCGTGAGCTATGGGATTCGGCGCTGCGAATTCGACCACTACCTGCTGGAGCGCAGCGGCGCGCGGCTTCGCCTGGACGAGCCCGTCGAGCGGATCGAGCGCCAGGGCGCAGGATGGCGGGTGAATGGCGACATCGAGTCGGCCATGCTGGTCGGCGCCGGCGGTCACTTCTGCCCTGTCGCCAGCTACCTCGGCGCACGGGTCGGCCGCGCCGAGCGGGTCATCGCAGCACAGGAAGCCGAGTTCCTCGCCCAGGATGACTCATGCCTGGCTAGGCCGGAGGAGCCGGAACTCTACTTCTGCAGGAATCTGTCCGGCTACGGCTGGTGCTTCCGGAAGGGTGACTTCCTCAATGTCGGACTCGGAAGGATCGGCCACCATGGGCTGGCCGGGTCGGTACGCGAATTCTGGGACTGGCTTGCAGAGCGCAGACGCGTGCCGGCCGGACCCATGCCCCGCATGAAGGGGCACGCCTACCTCCTCCACGGTTTCGGCGCGCGGCGACGCATCGACGACGCCATAGCACTCGTCGGGGACGCGGCAGGGCTCGCCTACCCGCAGAGCGGCGAAGGCATCCGGCCGGCAGTAGAGTCCGGCGTCCTGCTGGCTCGCGTCATCGCTGCAGCGGCCGGTGACTATTCGCGTGTCCGGCTGCAGGTCTACATTGCCGAACTCGAACGCCGGCTCGGCGAGCCCGGCATCCCACCGGGCAGTGCCAGCTCTCTTCCCTCACGCCTGCGCGCCTTGCTGGGAAGGAACGTCATTGCACAGCCCTGGTTTGCGCGCCGCGTGGTGCTCGACCGGTGGTTTCTCCACGCCCACGAGTCCGCGCTTCCGTCCCTGGCCAGCGCCGGCGCCGCCGGCCAGACAACCGTCCAGGCGCCTCTCCGGGCCTAGCGCAGAACTCCTCGATGCGCGTGCCGCGCTACGTGCCCGGGCAGCGGGCTCTGGCCGGACCGGGCACGCTCAATGCCGAACTGCAAGAGAGAGCCGAACCGGCGCGTGGTCGTGCGGGTTAACATCCCTTCCATGGCCGTCCCCGGCCCTCTGCCCCCGACGCGGAGAACAGCATGCCCGACGACGAACCGGTGACACTGAGATTGGTCGCGTACTTCACCGAGCGTCTGCAGAATCCAGAGCAATGGTGGCAGGTCGCCGTCTTCGCCGTCGCGGTCGCTATCTCCTGGGGCGTTTCCAGGCTGACCCGCCGCCAACTGGGAAAGGCGGACGGTGAGGAGCCCCGCACGACGGCTGCCATCGCCGTAGCGCTCACCCGGCGCATCGTCTTTCCCGTCACGCTCGGGCTGTCGAGCCTCGTGGGGGCGGCCCTGATGCGTCGCCTGGCTCTGCCGGAGGCGATGCTTTCAGCCGCCGCCGTGCTTGCGCTCGCGCTCGGCGGCATTCGGCTGTTCGCGGAGGTGCTCAAGCGGGCACTGCGCCCGGGTCCGTTGCTGATCGCCTCCGAGCACATCATCACCTGGTTCGTCTGGATCGTCGCGGCGCTCTACCTGCTGGGCTGGACCGGTGCCGTCGGGGAGGCGCTCGACGCCATCGCAATCCCCATCGGCCAGACTCGCTTCTCCCTGCTCGACGCGCTGCGCGTCCTCGTCACTCTCGTCGTGTTCATGATCGTGGCGGGCTATCTCGGTACGCTCGCCACTCGCGGCATCATGGCCTCGACCCAGATCTCGATCGGGCTGCGGGTCGGCATCGCCAAGTTCATCCGGCTGTTCCTGATCCTGATCGCCGCATTGCTCGCCCTCAATACCGTGGGTGTCGACCTCGCGGCACTGACCGTGTTCGGCGGCGCGCTCGGCATCGGTCTCGGTTTCGGCCTGCAACGGATCGCGGCGAATTTCGTAAGCGGCTTCATCCTGGTCGGCGACCGCTCGATCCGGCAGGGCGACGTCATCACCATCGGCGACCGTTTCGGCGTCGTCAAGGATCTGCGGGCCCGTTACATCGTCGTCCAGGACCGTGACGGGGTGGACACGCTGATCCCCAACGAGAACGTCATCAGCTCCGAGGTGATCAACTGGAGCTACGCCAACCGGGCCATCCGGTTGAAACTGCCGGTCCAGATCAGCTACCAGGACAACCCTCGCAAGGCGCTGCAACTCCTGCTCGATGCAGCTGCGCATCACCCGCGCGTGCAGAAGAAGCCGGCACCGGCGAGCCGCGTCATGAGCTTCGGCGACAATGGAATCGATCTCGAGCTGCGATTCTGGATTCTCGATCCGGAGGACGGAGTCAACAACGTCCGGTCGGATCTCTACCTGGAAATCTGGGACCTGTTCGAGGAGCACGGCGTGACCATTCCCTTCCCGCAGCGCGATCTCCACCTGAAGGAGGGTTGGCCGAGACCGGAACCCGATCGGACAACGGCGAGCGCCCCGGGATGAACCCTTCCGGTCGACGTGCCGCACGAACGAGCCGCGGCCGGGCTGGCAGGAAGAGCCGGTAGGCCGGCTCGTCAGCCGATTCGGACCATGAGGTACAGGACAGTTCGCCCTCTCACGACCGAGGGGTCGCCGGAGTGATTCCCGATTCACGGCGGGTCGACGCTTGACAATAGTCCCGGGCCCGCGGCCCGGATCTCCACGGTGCGCGTCCGGATGCCGGCAAAACGTGACCCGCAGCCGCTTCAGGACATAGCCCGTTTGGGTAACCTCGGATCACGGCCGCCTTTGCCCTGCCAGTTCGAAGACGACAGCACTCGACGGCCGGAACCGCTCGGGGGGCAGGTCATGGACTTGTACGAGTTGTCAATTCTCGGGATGCTTCTGGCGGGCTCCAACGTGATTCGAATGCTGGTGGACTCCTATCTCGACAGCCGGAATCACCACCCCCGGGTACACTGACGGCCCGATCTCGCTGTCCCTCGGCAGGACCGGCCCCCATGGGGACCGGCCTGCAACGTGTCAATGCGGCTGGCCCGGAGCACCTGCTGCCGCGTTCGCGAGCGCCATCCAGTACTCCGCACTTGCCTTCATCGCTGGCGCCCGCGCCGCCTGCTCGAACGCGGCCCGGGCGCCGGGAACCTCTCCGGACTTGAGCAGGGCGACTCCAAGCATCAGGCGCGTGCGTGGCTCGTCGTCGAGATTGCCCCGCTCGAGGGCCCTGGTCAGCGAGGCGGCCGCATCGAGCCACTGGCCGTCTTCCATGCAGAGCTTGCCGGCGAGCTGATCGAGCTCGCCGGCACCGGTATCCGCCGCAAGCCGCGTGAATGCCTGCTTCGCCCTCTCCCGCTCCCTCGCCAGGAGCCACAGTTCGCCGAGATACCGCCGACGCTCGGGCGTCGGCTTCAGCAGCCCTGCAGCCGTCCACGCCTCGAGCAGCCGGGCCCCCTTGTCCGGCATGCCCAGCGTGGCGTACATGCTGGCGATCGCGTCGAGGTCAGTGGTCTCCAGGCGGTGCAGATGCTGTGCCAGCCTCAAGGTCGCGAGGGCGGCTGCCCGGTCACCGCGCTCCAGTTGCACGCTCGCCAGCTTGCGCCAGAGCAGCAGCTCCGCCGGTGTCTCGCTGATCAAGGTCGTTAGCAGCCCGTCGGCCTTCTTCAGCGCGCCTCCCTGAACGTAGGCCGCGAGCAGTACCTCTCGCCAACGCCGCTCGGGCTTGTCGGCCAGCGCCAGCGCCCGCTCGAGGGAAGCCTGGGCCGCAGCGTAGCGGCCCGTCTGGTACTGGGCCATGCCCCGGTAGTAGAACGCCTCGGCGAGCGGGTCGGGGTCCTGAGCGAACCAGGCGTCCAGCGCAGCGAGCGCCTCCTCGTAGCGCTCCTCGGACAGGAGCAGCCTGGCCTGGAAGAATCGCAGGTCGAGGGCCAGATGCGGCGGAAGATCCGTGCGCTCCAGCGCCGTCGCGAGCGTTCGCAGCGCTGCCTCGGGCTGCTCCAGCAGCGTCTGTGCGTGCGCCAGGTACTGCATGACGTACGCGTACTCGTAGGGGCGCTCGGCCACCTCCGCGGCGAGCCCCCGGAGCGCCTCGATGGCCGTCCCCGCCTGCTGGCCGTCCAGCATCTCCTGCGCACGCTGCAGCTTCCGGTAGGTCGGTACCGAAAGCGTTTCCTCTCCCTGTGCCAGACCGATGGCGAAGACGAGGAGGAGTAGACCGGACCCTAGCGCTGCGATGGACGACTTGACGGGGCCCATCGGCATCACCCCGGCGAGTCCGCAAGCTTGAAGGTGAAACGGTTGCGACAGGGTATCGCGACCGGCCGGCCGTTGCGCACCACGGGCTGGAATCGCCAACGCGCCACGGCCGCCAGCGTCACGTCTTCGAACACGCCTCGCGGCGATGCCGAGATCACGGAGGGACTCGTCACGTTGCCGGTCTCGGTCACCGTGAACAGCACGTCGACGTATCCCTCGATGCCCCGGGCCAATGCGTTCCTGGGATAGGTCGGGGGCACGCGTACCAGCACCACGAGGTCGCTCGCACTACGGACCGTCATCGGCACCGAGCCGCTGCCTCCCAGGCTCCCGTCCGGCGCGCCACCGAAGTCGAAATTCATCCGGGTGTCGATCGTTGCTCCACCGAGCCCGGTCGCCGAGGTCTCGATGAGCTGGTTGATCCTGCTCTGCTCTTCGGCCCGAGGCTTGCTGGGCGGCTCCGCGCTGCGGCGGGTTTCCGGAGGCGGCTCCAGGTCGCTCATGCGGATGAAGTTGGCGATCTGAAGGTCCTCGGCCTCGGTCAACCGGACTTGCTCCTGGTGGACCATCGCCTGCATCGCCGAGAACAGCAGCAGGTTGACGACCGCGGTCACCGCCAGGATCACGGATAGCCGGGTCGTCTGCAGCTTCATGTGCCACCGGCTCCCGTGGCCGCGACGGCCACGTTTTCCACGCCCGCGAGGCGAGCCTGGTCGAGCACCTGGATCACGAGGCCGGTCAACGACTCCTGGTCCGCGAGGATGACTACCGAACCTTCCGGGTTCTCGGCCCGCAGGCGCTCGACGTGGCCGCGCACGCTTCGCGGATCGACGCGCTGCCGGTCGATCCAGACCTCGCCGCTCCGCGTTACCGCGATCATTATGTTGGCGGCCTGCTGTACCTGGGCGCTCCGCGCGGACGGCCGCTCGATCTCGACGCCCGCCTCCTTGACGAAGGAGGCGTTCACCGCGAAGAAGATGAGCAGGATGAACACCATGTCGATCAGCGGAGTGACGTTCAGCGCCGTGCCGCCGTTCGTACCGATGTGATGCTGTTTCCAGTTGATCACTTGGACACCATCTCCTCGATCATGCTGGACCGGAGTGCACGCTCGCTTCGCTCCGCCCGGTTTTCAAGATTCGAGACGAAATACAGCCCCGAGAGCGCCGTCAGCAGCCCGGCCATGGTAGTGAGCAGGGCCTCGGCGATCCCGGCCGCCATGCCGCGGGTATTACCGGTGCCGAAGACGGTGATCACCTGGAACACCTTGATCATGCCCGACACCGTCCCGAGCAGGCCCACCAGCGGCAGGACGCCGGTGAGCGTGCGGATGACCTCGAGGCGCCTGGTACACACGCTGCGGAACTCGCGCACGCGTTGTTCCAGAGCGCGCAGGCGGGGCGTGGCGGTCACTCCGGAAACCGCCGTCTGCCGCCATTCCGACAGGACCCGTGCCAGTGCGGGACCGAGCTCGCGCGCGTAGAACCAGTAGCGCTCTGCGATCAGGGCCCACATCAGGATCGACAGGCCGAGGATGATCCACAACAGGTGGCCCCCGTCGTCGAAGAACTCGGCCAGCCCGGCCTGCCACTCAGCCAGCCACATGGCGTGCGTACAGCTCGCTGGCGTGTTTGCCCAGCGTGTCGATCACGGCGTTGGCGCGTCCCGTCAGCAGGCTGTGCAGCAGCACCAGCGGAATCGCAACCGAGAGGCCCAGCTGGGTCGTGATGAGCGCCTCGGAGATGCCGCCCGACATCAGCTTCGGGTCGCCGGTTCCGAACAGGGTGATCGACTGGAAAGTCTGGATCATGCCCGTCACCGTCCCGAGCAGCCCGAGCAGCGGGCTGACCGCCGCCAGGACCGCGACGGTCGCCAGGCCGCGCTGCAGCCGGGCCGACTCCAGCGCCATCTGCTCGTCGAGCTGGACACCCAGTGCATCCGCCCCCTGCCTGCCTGGGCCGGCCACCACCTTGCGCAGACGGCCGAGGGCGTTGTCCTCGGCCACGGCCTCGTCGCCGGCGGCGGCAGCGCGGCCGATGCGGCGCCCTGCGAGCCAGAGCCCGATGAATCGCTCGGCCACGATCACGAGGCCGACGAGTCCCAGCAGCAGGATGATGTAGCCGATGACGCCGCCCTGGGCGACCTGTTCCTGCAGGTCCGGCGTCTGGACCAGCAGCGCCAGGATGGCTCCCTTCGAAGGATCGAGCGGTACGGCCCGGATGCCGTCGTCCGCCTCCTGGAGGTCCGCGGCCATCGACCGGAACCGGGCCGGCGGCTGCCTGCGCAGCTCTACGAACTTCTGCGCTTCGGGAAGGTACCGCAGGAACCGGCCGTCGCTCGTCGCCGTGTATACTCCGACGCGAAGTACTGGCAGCGGCCGTTCGTCGCCCTCGCCGGTGATGACGGGCACTTCAAGCCTGACCACCTTGCCTGCCTCGCTGATCTCGGTCAGCGCGGCGAGCCAGATCGAGCGGATGTCGTCCAGGCTCGGTGTACGCTCGCTCTTGCCGAGTCGTGTCAGCAGCGCGGTGCGGTCCGGGTGTTGCGCCGAGACCATCGAGGTCTCCACCACGTTGTTCGCAGCGAGGGCTGCCTGGCGAACCACGGCAAACAGGTCACCGAGCTCGGCCGATGCCTCGGCGAGCGCCTCGCGGTGCGCGAGGATCTCCTTCTCGTTAGATTCGTAGCGAGCCCGGAGGAGGTCCGCCTCGCGATTGAGCGCATCCCGCTCCTTCCTGGCCTGCTGGAGCAGCGCCTGCTGCCTCTGTTGCTCCTCCAGGAACCGCTGCTCGCGCTCCTTGCCGTAGCGCAGTTCCTGGGTCGCTTCCCGGCGGACCTGTTCGATGAGCTCGTCGATGTCACCGGCCGCGGCCATAGAGGGCCCGGGCGGCACGACGGCGAGCACCGCCAGCAGCATGAGGTCCCGCGCCTTCATGGTTCTTCTCCCGCGCTGGCCACGATACCGGCCGCCGGCGCCGGCACCGGCAGCGGCACGAGATCGGGCGGCAACTGCTTGCGCGCGATCCTGAGGCCGCGCTCCAGGTCGTCCCGGAAGCGGGCGTCGATGGACTGCCATTCGCCTGCTGTGGGGTTCCAGAAGCCCAGCTCGGAGCCGTCCAGCGACAGGTAATAGAGCCCGACGCGACCGAAGCGGAGGAAATCAACGGTCCGAGCGCCGCCGGCCATCTCGAGTTCGCCCTGGTAGGCCTCGATCGTGTGGGCGTACTCCATTTCGATCTGGTAGGCCTCCATGATCCGCCTGAACTTCTCCGAGGGCGGTGCATCGGGGTCGTCGAGCAGCTCCCTGAGGGCCTGGACCCGTGCCTGTCGCTCGCGTAGCAGGAACGGTGCGTCCCGATCGATCAGCTCGTCGAGCACGTCGACCATCTCGTTCAGCAACGGGAACAGGCGCCGTCGCAACTCCTCCACGTCACGGAGCTGGGCCTCGAACTCGGTGAGCTCGGCCTCCTGCCGGCCGGTCATTCTCGTCAGCTGCGCGTTGTAGTCCCGCAGACCGTCCGCCTCTTCGCCCAGCCGGAGATACTCCTCCAGCATCGCCCGGGTCTTGTCGTCCAGCTGATCGACCTTGGCCTGCGACTGCTGGATTCCCTGGTGCATGCGTTGCTGTTCGGCGATGGCCGTGTCGACCGACTGGGCTTGTGCGCCGGGCACGCACAACCAGCCCGTCACGCAGATCGCGGACAAGCAGGTGGACCTGATCATGATGTGTCTGCCTCGGTGGATACACCCGACGCTATGGCGACAATGTTGCAATCGCGTGTCCGGTGTCTTCGTGACCTTCCGCAGTCGCCGGTCGGAATTCCCGGAGCCGGCTGCGGTTCCCTGCGAGAGGCGCGCCGCGTGACTCGCTCCGCGTGCCCCGGCAGGCCGGAAGAGGATCCTCGATCCGGGTACCCCGTCCGCTCCTGCCTAGGCCGGATCAGAGTTGGCCGGCGCCGTCACTCGAGCGAGCAATGCGTCGCAACGCTCGCGCGCCTCCTCGGGGCTCGCGGCCAGGAACAGCAGGTCGACTCCCGAGCCTGACTCGAGCCGACCCGGGCACAACAGGATCGCCCCGCCCTCGCCGGACTCCGGCCGGTAGAGGTGATCCGCGTATCGATCCAGGAAGCCGGCGGTCCCTCTCACGGCCGACGTCGGTGACCGGCGACTGGCGATGACGAACCCACCGCGTGACCAGTCGCCGCTCAGGCGGTTGGCCAGCGTCATGGGGAGGGAGACGCCTCCCCAGCGGCCGTTGCATTCCACCCAGTGAAGCTCCGCCCGGGCCAGGTCCGGCCCGAAGATGACGGAATCGAAACTGCATCGGCCGAAGTAACCCAGCTGCTGGAACAGGGTCGCCAGTTGCAGCGCCTCCAGGGCAATTCGCTCGCGCCACTGCGAGGGCAGCGTGCTCGGCACCGCGCCGCTGAAGCGTGCGATCCGTCCCGTCACCTCCTGGTCGAAGATCCCCTCGACGATCGGGCGGCCGTCACGCGCCAGCGGAATCCACAGCTGGACCGAGGGACTGCCGACGAGGGGTTCCTCCCAGACCGTGACCTGTATCGGGTAGTCCTCGCGCCAGCCGCTCGCGTGCATCGCCTGCAGCAGCCGGTTTCGCAGGTCCACCGTGGAGAGCCCTGTAATCTCGGAGGAGTTGAACACGAGATTTCCGCCCGAGGCCGCGCTGTGCGTCAGCTTCAGCGCCACGGAGCGCGATGCACGGGCCCGCCGCCTGAGGTGCCCGACGAGGCCGACCAGACCGTATACGGCATCGCAGGGAGGCACGGCCCGCGGGCCGAGGACCTGCCGGGCGCAGCGGGCAAACCAGGTCTTGTCGTTGGCCTGACGGGTAAGGTTGGGCGGGGGCCCCGCGACACGGACGGGGACTCCGGCTCGTCGAGCGATGCATCCCGCAAGGCGCCAGGCGCCACCCGTGGCCATGTACGGTACGAGGTTGAGCCCACCGCCTCTTTTCGCCGCGGAGGCCACGGCCGAGACGAAGCTCGGGTCCTCTGCGCAGGCCAAGCTGGGTGCCCGGCGCGGGTCTGGCACGGCCGGCACGAGCACCTGTACCGCGCCGAGGCCGAGCGTCTCGCGGCAGTACTGCTCGAACGCCGGGACACGCCTGCCCTGCACCGCAAGCAGGTCCCCGTCGGTACCCAGAACCAGCGCCCGGTACGTGTAGGTGATATCCGACCCGCGCTCGTGCGCGTAAAGGATCCCGCTATGGTCCTCGACCAGCAAGCAGGGAGCGCCGTCCAGGAATCCCGCGTCGAGCCGCGGGTCCAGTGGCGGAACGGTGACGAGATTGCACTCCTGGTCACGTATGTCCCGGGCGAGCCTCGCGAGGCGCTGCTGCGTTGCGGCAGGCAGCGCCGGCGCGTAGTGGGAGACGATCGGCAGTCGATCCGTTCCGGCAATCCAAGTCGTGCCGGCCGCGTTCGTCACGGGCTCGCCCCGCCAGCTCCACCGGCGGACGACAGGTCGGTCCACCGCGGACTCGCCCGACGCAGGGCGAGGAGCCGGCGATAGAGGTCTTCCTGCTCGCCGGGCGGAATCCGGCCCATCGTGCCGAAGAGCTCCCCGCACTCCGCGACGTGCGATTCCATGAGCTCCGAACCCTCTAGAAGCAGGCCTACTTCCCCCTGCGCGAGCAACCGGTCGGCCGGTCCCTGAGCCAGCGCCTTCACGACCGCCAGCCCCTGCTCGTGCTCTCCGTAGAGCCGGTCCACTTCCTCATCGCCGATGAGCGACCGAAGCGCCGGATAGAAGTGTCGTTCCTCGAAAGCCATGTGCGCCCCGGCCTCGCGATCCAGGCGCTCGGCCCGGCGTCGCGCCGCCGGGACATCACCGGCACGCAACAGTGCCGAGAGCTCGTAGAAGCCACGGCCGAGTATGGCGTGGTCGGCGCGGAACGCCTCGAAGAGAGCCGATGTACGTGACGTCACGACTGCAGCACTCCCTTTCGCATGAGTATCATCGCCCGGTGAGAGTTCCCGAGTGGAAGTGAACCGTGTGCCGCCTGTATGGCTTCAGGGCCAGCGAGCCCACCAAGGTGGAGTGCACGCTGGTGCACGCGCAGAACGCGCTCATGGTGCAGAGCCGTGCGGACCTCGCGGGAAAGAGCCACGCCAATGGCTGGGGTCTCGCCACCTACGAAGATCACTTGCCGCACATCGAGCGGCAGGCCTGGGCCGCCTATCGCGGCGAGCATTTCAGGCAGGCTGCGGCACGTGTCTTCTCCAGGCACGTACTGGCACACGTCCGGCGCGCCACGGTGGGCAAGGCGAGCCTCGAGAATACGCATCCCTTCGTCGACGGGAACTGGGCCTTCATCCACAACGGCACCATCCCTGAATTCGACCGCCTGCGGCCGCGCATCCTGTCGGCCATCTCCCCCGCCCGCCGCGAGGCGATCCGTGGTGAGACCGACAGCGAGCACTTTTTTCAATATCTCAGGTCCGTGCAGGAAAACCAGCCGGATCTTCCACCACTGGCCTGCCTCCGCCACGCCCTTCGTCAGGTGGTCCGCTGGTGCCGCGAAGACGATCCGGCGGCCCGCATAGGGCTCAACGTCATCCTGACCGACGGGTCCGCACTGGTCGGCAGCCGCATCGGCCGCAGCCTGTGCTTCGTCGAGCGCGATGGCGTGCACGACTGCGAAATCTGCGGATTCCCGCATGTACACCACGATCCGCGCAAGGTCTACCGTGCGGTCATCGTGGCCTCGGAGCGCATCAGCCACGAGTCGTGGCGCGAGGTGCCGGACAACTCGATCTACCAGGTAACCGACGAACCGCGACTCGAGATCGAGTCCCTCTAGCAAAGGGCGTGGCGACCGGCGATTCGGTCGATGGCCCAAGACGGAAATCGGACGGCAGCGTTACCAACGGCGTCGGGTCGACGCGACCCGGTGGCAGGGTAGCGAATGGGACCTGCCGCACGTAACTCTCGATGGGTAGGCGTTTATGTGAATACAGCCACCGATGTGCGTCCAATCGTGAGAATGTGGCGGCAAGTCTCCCGGGGGGAGTCAAACCGCTACGGCCCGTCCGACACGCCTGCCGTCATGCATCAAGCGACGCATAGCGACGCGTGTCGAACGGTGCCGACCACCGCCCGGTCATTACGAACAGCACCTGACAGACGACCCGTGATTCCCGCCACCTGACGGGCACGCGACATGCGGTGATTCCCGTAACCGGGCGGCTAACCTGAAGGCTGTGACTCCCGCTCCCCTGCGGGCGCTAGACGCGAGCGTGCCGGGTCAGGACTCGTCGGCCGTGGCCCTGTGTTCCGACGTGTCGACCAGCCGGCCAAGCGCCACGAACACCAGCGCAAGCACTCCGAAGCCGGTGCCGAGCGACATGAGCATGACGAGAGTTTCCTGGAGGAAGTCGGCCATTGTGGTTACCGCCCTGCATTCGAAGGTTTGTGCCAGGGCCACTGTTCGCGAGGCGGCCCGCTCCGGTGGATGTACTGTTCCACAAGGCAACCGGCGCTGGTAATCCCACTGATGGGCTACATGAACCGCTTTCCCTCCGCCGGCCTCGTCGCGGCGGAAAGTGGCCGAGTCAGCGGCCCGGACTCCTGCCTCGGTATTCCCCTGCCACCAGGAAGGCAACCGCCACGACCGGTCCGACGGCGAGTCCCAGCAGCGGGTGGTTCGCGACGAATCCGGCAACTTCGTCCGCCGGCCTGGGTGCGTAGGCGTGACACAGGAGCGTCCACGGCAGCATGAAGGCCCATACGCCGAGTCCCGCCCAGGCGTACGCGGGGACACCCAGGAAGAATGCCTTGAGAAACTGCTGCGACCACCCGGCGGGCGTTCGGATCGCACCGACCAGGATGACGATCGTCATCTCGACGATGACCGCCGGCCACGAATGAATGATGTCGAGTGTCAGCGACTGTGGCACGCGCCTGATGCCTGTGTGAGCGAGGTGCAGTGTGAGCACGGTAGCGGCGTCACGATCTCACGATCGGCCCAAGCGCCCTGCAGTTGCCGTGCGCGAAGTCGCAGAACGGGCCGGCGCCTCCGAACGGGAACCGGGACTCAGCGTAGTACCTGCGCCTCGGTGAACGCCCATTGCAGCCCATGGGCCGCGCTACGATCGACCCAGATGGTCTGATCACTCCCTGGCATGACCAGGCTGCCCAGGCAGTCGCAAGCCCGCTCGAGCGACCTCACGCCGAGCACGACTGCCTGGACTCCGGGCACGTCGCATTCGACCAGGACGATCGTGCCACCAGCCAGCGGAAACCTCGCGCCCTCCCCTTCGGCACCGACCTGGGCGGGCTCCGGGTCCCTGCCAAGCAGGCGCGAATAGATGTCCAGAGCCGTGTCGAGCGCTTCGACGCCTACCCGAACTTCCTGAAGGAACGTCGCATCGCAACTGTGCTGCCGGACGAGCGCCGGCGGCCAGTCGCGCGCCACGTCCGCTGGCTCTGTTCGCCGAACGAGTATGGGGCAAGGGATGTCGCCGGACTCGACCAGGACGTCGTCCCAGCGCCCGTCGACGCCCTGGTAGCTGCCCCAGGTCCAGGCAAGACCCGACTTCTCGAGGTGTTCTCGCAAGGCGACCGGATCGCCGAATCGCAGGAAGAAATAGGGAATGCGCCAGTCCGGGCCGGGCTCGCGGTCGGACACCTCGATGTAGGCCCGCTCAAGAAAGATCCGGCTGTGATGGTGCGGATCGGCGGCCGTGCGCACTGCCGCGAGACCCAAACGCTGCTCGAGTTCCTCGAGCGCCACGGACAGATCAGGGACCGCGATCGACACGTGGTCGAGCCGCAGGTCGACCGGGCCGGTCCGCACGCCAGGGCTACGCCGTCTCGGTGGCTGCATGGCTATCCCGGGCAATCGCGGACCACTCGTCGAACCCGTAAGGCGCAGGCCTCGCACAACTGCGACGGCCAGACGGGACCGGCCCCCTTTCGGGGGCCGGTCGATCCGCAAAGCCGACGCGATCGCACCGCTGCCGGCGGTCTACCTCTCGAAGATGGCTCGGGCGTACCAGAACTGGCCGGCGATCGGATACAGCGTGCCATCGAGGCTGTTGAGGCTGCACGAGTAGCAGACAGGTGGTTCCTCGTCGAACAGGTTGTTGACGCCAAGCGTGAAGGTCCAACCCCCGCCCATGAACGTCGAAGGACGCCAGCTGACTTGCGTGTCGGCGTAGAACACCGCCTTCAGCTCGTTGGTCCCCGAGCACAGATCGGTCAGTCCGAAATCGTCGACAAGGCCACTGCACTGTTCGGTGATCGAGCTCATGTAGCGCAGGCCGAGACGAACCGACCAGTCTCCGTACATCCAGTCGGTATTCAGCGTCGACTTGGTCTCCGGGAAGCCGCGGGTCGGCGAGCCGAGCTCGCGGCCTTTCCGATCGAGCCTGTCGAAGCCGCCCGAGGAATTCTGGACCAGCTCGTCGTATTTGAGCAGGAACGAGGTCATCCACTGGAAGCGGAACGTACCGAGCCCGGTTTCCCGGGTGAGCAGCATCAGGTTGAGGTCGAGACCCGACGTCTCGATTCCGCCTATATTGTCGAGCACGCCGTCTATCCGCAGGATCGTACCGCTCGGCAGCCTGGTGATCGCGTCGCAGTAGATGTCCTCGAGCGTCGTAATGCAGGCGTCGAGCAGTCCCTGCGGGCGTGGCGCCTGAATGGCACCCTCGATGTCTATGTCGTAGTAATTCACCTCCAAGAGAAGGTCATCCATACCGGCTGCACCATTGACCGGAACCTGCCAGGTGAAACCCACCGACACCGTGTCCGATGTTTCCGGCACGAGTTCCGCATTGCCTCCGGTCGTCACGGGAATCTGCGGATTCAACTGCTCGTAATCCGGAGGCACGCCGAGCGCAGCGCAGTTGGCTGCATCCGCGGGTTCCACATTGGAGCACCGGTCACTGATCGATGCGTCGAAGCGCGAACCCTGGTTGAACAGTTCGCCGATGTTCGGCGCGCGGAAGCCCTCCGAGAAGCTCGCCCGGAAGACCAGGCTGTCGGTGGGCCCCCAGTTGACCGCAAACTTGGTGACTGTCTCGCTGTCGAAAAGGTTGTAGTCCGAGAAGCGCACCGCCGCACTCAGGTCCAGAGAGTCGACCAGCGGTAGGTCCGCCAGCAGCGGGACGACGATCTCGCCGTAGAGCTCGTTGACATCGAAGCTGCCGACGGTCGGCGTCGTGGGTACGTCCGCCGTCTCGTCCGCCGCTACCACCGGGTCGGGCGTGAAGAACCCCTCCTCCTTGCGATATTCGAAGCCGACGGCGAAACCGAGAGGGCCAGCAGGCAGGTTGAACAATTCGCCCGAGAGGTTGGCGGTGAAATCCGTCAGTTTCTGGTTGCTACGGTCGACTCCAGTGTAGGTCACGTAGTCCAGCATTTCCTGCGTCATGGAGCCCGCGCCGACGATGTTGAGCGGAACACAATTTGGCGTCACGGCGCAGACGTCCGGGTCACCCATTGCGATGTTGATGTTTCTCGCGTTGAACTGGTTCAGCTTGATCTGCGTGGCGTCGTTCTCGGCCCGGATCCCGCTGATGTCCCAGTACATGGGGCGGCCGCCCAGTTCGAACTCGCCGTCGAAGCCGCCCGACACGTACCAGGTATCCACGTCCTGGTTGAAGATGCGGGGCCCGGCCTCGATAGGCCGGCGAGCCATGAACGGGCCGGTGCTCGGATCCAGGTCCACACCGAACGGGTTGTACGGGTGGTTTGCCGGCCACGAGACGTTGACCATGTAGGTCGTCGACTGTCCGTCCGGGAAGAAGAACAGGGGCACGGGCGCGGCCTGGCCCTGCGACTTGCGATTGTTGAAGCTGCCGAGCACGCGGAACATCACATTGTCCGTCACGTCGTACTCGGCCTTGGCGAAGATGTTCACCCGCTCGTTGGGCGTGACGAGATGATTGAACGGCTGGTAGTTGAACCGGTCGTCGAGCGTAAACCCGTGGAAATCACCGTATCGGCCGTTCGCGGGATCGTCGGTCGGGTCCCAGACCGGGAATGCGACGCCATCGTCCGGTGCGACACTCACGAAGTCGCCGATGACCGGATCGAAGAACACGAACCTGCCCGCAGGCGTGCCGGAACTGACACCGTACGGAAATCCCGGGATGGGATACTTCGATGTATCCCGATCAGCCGTGTTGACCGAGCTCTGGTCCGTATAGCTGATGTCGATCAGGCCGCGGGTTCGCTCACCGCGCGCTCCGAAGCGCACGTCGAACTCGCTGGTCGTGCCGTCGCCTTGCTGGTACTGGCCGGTGTAGCCGGAGATCTTGAAGGAATCGTAGTCGTCCTGCGTGATGATGTTGAGCACGCCTCCGATCGCGTCCGAACCGTAGACGGCGGAGGCGCCGTCCTGGAGGATCTCGATCGTCTTGACGGCGTTCACCGGGATGGTGTTCAGGTCCACCGCCCCCGAGACGCCCGATCCCGAGGACCCCTTGATCCACCTCCGGCCGTCCACGAGCACGAGCACCCGCTTGGAGGTCAGGTAGCGCAGGTCGATCTCTGCAGCACCTGCGCCGATGCCGCCGCCGTCAGGCGGAAAACCGAGGTTGCCTGAGGAGTTGTTGGTTGCGTTGATCGCCGAGCCCGAGATCGGCAGGCGTTGTACGAAGTCCGCCAGCGAGGAGGTGCCCGACAGGCGGATGTCCTCTGTCGCGAGCGTGAGCACCGGCAGGCGCTCCTCCAGCGGGTCCTGGCGGATCCGCGATCCGGTCACGACCACTTCTTCGAGCGCTTCCTGCGCCCGGGCCACGTCCGGTGCTGTGAGCCCCACGCACACGGCGCATAGACCCAACGCCACGGGCCGAACGGCCCGTGTCCACGATAGCTTCTTCCTGTTCACAACGATCTCCCCCGTTGCAAGAAAGCTCACCAGCGTTCTTGTTGGTTGCTGGTTTACGTCAAATTACGCCTGTTTCGGCACGGAGTACAGATGTTGCAAGAGAGCCACAAAACGCAGCGCCAGCCGACAGCAGCGGAGATCATTCGAAGTTATACCGGCGACAGGCCGTCGGACCCCGATCGGAGCAGCGCCGCGAGACGCCCGGGGGAGGCCGCGGAACTGACACAGCCGGAGGCTCCGCTCGCGGCCTGTTCGCTCAGATGCGGACGAGTTCCTCGATCGCCTTTCCGGGCTTCCTCGGCGTCGGCTGCTTGCCGATTGCGCCGGTGACGGGGCAGACGGCCAGATCTGGCAACGGCGGGTGTCCCTCCGGCAGCCTGGGCTGAACCGAGCCCGGCGAATGCCAGCCCTCAACGGGCGGGTGCCGGGCGGGAAGTTCCCGCTTGTCGGCGACGGTTGCGGCCATGTCCCGGCCAGCGAGTGCGGACTCGGGCCCGGCGGCAAGCGTGCCCGAAAGCAGCAACAGACCCGCTGCGCCTGTGACGTACGTACCGACCTTGCTCATGAGCGCACCTCCTTGACTGCGCTGCCGCCAGACGACAGCAAGATACGTATATACCGAAGTATCGCGCGACATTCTGCAATGAATTCGTTGGGCTGCGCCGAGACCGGCGACCGGGCACGTCCCGCGCCGCCAACCCGCGCGGTCGCTCAGCATGGCTTGCACGTCTACCCGCATGTTCTCCGGCCAGGCGCCATCGAGCGCCTGTCGGCTGTGACAGCTCACGCACCTGCTAGGATTCGCCGCGGAGGTGACACGCATGGCCGCACGCGATCTATCCAGGCTCGAGCGGTTCAAGACGGGCTACGGCGACGGCGCTTCGAACGCGAAGCTCGAACTGCTGCGACGCCTCGATCGCGCCTCGCTGCGGAGCGCCCGTCAGGTCCTGCGGCTGCACGAGGTGCTCTGCTTTCTGCGGGCCTACCCGGACGACAGACGGGTGCTGGCGCAGGTCGGGCGGATGCTCGAACGATTCCACGAGCGGCCCGACCTGGTCCGCCATCGCCGGCAGCTCGCGGACACCGGCATCGTGGGCACCGCGATCCGTTACCGCTTCTTCTGGTCCACTGCGCTGTGGCTGGCGACGCGCTGGCCCGACCTGCTGTCGCTCGAGCACGATGACGAGGAGGCCAACGCAGCACTCGACAAGGCGCTGCCACTGGTGCTGCCTCCGGTCGTGGCCGAATGGTTCAATGCCGGCAGCCTGCCGGCCTTGCCGGCGATGGACAGGCTGCGCGGCCGACGCACGGATGCCGCGTATCTCGTGGGACACCTGGCAGGCATGCCCGGGAACGGTCTCACGCGCGAGGCGTTCGCGGATGCCATCGACGCGCCGTTCGTGTTGAAACCCGGTCGCGACACGCCTTCCCGCACGCGGGCGCTGCTGCCGTTTGCGCCGAGGGCCTTCCAGGCCGGACCGCTCCGGCGGACGCGGCCCGATCTACGCGCGGCGGCCGCCACTCGTCCGCGCGCCGTCCGGGTCCTTTCGTCGCGCGACGGCGCGCGACTGATCGAGCTGGCTCGTTGCGCCATGGTCACGCGATCGCGGGACCTGATGGCCTTCGAATACGGCAACCCGGGAGACGTTCGTCTCGTCGACGACGGCGACGGACTGGCTTTCGGTTTCTGTGGCGTCATCCCCGAACGACGCTTCACGCTCCCCGCACTCTACGGTTACCTCACCGTGCGCAACGGAGTGCCCACGGGCTACGGCCAGGTGGAAGTCATCGGACCCTTTGCGGCGATCTCGTTCAACGTGTTCGAGACATTCCGCGGCGCCGAGGCAGCCCACGTCTTCGGCCGCCTCGTCAGTGCGACGCATCACGTCTTCGGTGCGACGTCGTTCAGCGTCGACCCCTACCAGCTCGGACACGAGAACGAGGACGGCATCGACTCGGGCGCCTGGTGGTTCTACTACAAGCTCGGCTTCCGGCCGCGCGCAACGGCTGCGCTTCGCATCATGCGCCGAGAGACCGCACGCATGCGTGTCCGGCTTTCCCACCGGTCATCCACGCGTGCTCTGCGGGCGCTGGCCGAGCATCACGTCTTCTTCGACCTGGATCGGTCCGCACCACGAGGTCTTGCCCCGCTCCAGCAGGCACTCGAGCGGGGCGTCGACTGGCTGGCTGCCCGCGGAGGCGGCGCAGATGCGGTCGCGGCAGCAGAGCGACGGGCGCTGGAGGTGACGGGCCTGAAGTCACTGTCAGGCTTCACCCGCGACGAGCGTGCGGCCTGGCGGCGCTGGGCACCGCTGATCGTCTCGATCCCCGGCATATCGCGCTGGAGCGCGGGCGAACGCCAGCAGCTCGCCGACATCGCGCGCGCGAAGGGCGGGCGGCGCGAGATCGACTTCCTGGTGCGCTATGCCGCTCATTCCAGGCTGGCCGGGGTTCAGTTGGGAGTCTGAGCACTCGCGCGAAGCGGTGTACGCGTGCGAACGCCGGCGGCCGCCCGAGCTCCGCCTGAAGGGTCCGCAGTGTCTTGCGGAAACGTTCCGTGTCTTCAGGTGTCTCGTCCCTCGACTATAGCGCGCCGCGACACAGTGCTAGGATGAGCAGGGAATTCCAGCTGCCCGGTCCTGATCGAATGTCGGCATCCCGATCTCCCGTCCGCCCCCAGTCGACCGGCGAGGAAGTCGCTAACAGCGTGAGCCACGGGCTTGGCTTCATGCTGGCGCTCGCTGGCGCGCCGCTGCTGATTGCGGCGGCCCTGCAGCGCGGCACGCTAACGGACGTCATTGCGGTCAGCGTATTCGCCGCAGCCATGGCGCTCCTGTACCTCTCCTCGACGATCTACCATGCGCTGCCACCAGGGCGCACCAAGGATGCCTTCCACGTCCTCGACCACGCGGCAATCTACCTGCTCATCGCAGGAACCTACACGCCGTTCACTCTCGGCGTGCTGCAGGGAGGCTGGGGCTGGACGCTGTTTGGACTGATCTGGGGTCTCGCGGCCTTCGGCGTCCTGCTCAAGGCCTTTGCCGGAATCCGTTGGCACGGCATCTCGACCGCCGTGTACGTGGGCATGGGGTGGCTCATCCTCATCGCGGCGAAGCCTCTGTGGGACAGCCTGCAACTCGCCGGCCTGCTGTGGCTGTTCGCCGGTGGCCTTGCCTACACAGGGGGCATCGCCTTCTACCTGAAGAAGGACCTGCGCTTCGGGCACCTCGTCTGGCACCTGTTCGTGGTGGCGGGAACCGGTTGCCATTACGTCGCGGTATTGCACTACGCCATCTGAAGGTCCTCGTGGACTGGACGGTCAGCCCCCCGGCTTGCCGGCGCCGGAGATCGGGGCCATGCTCAATGCATGAAGCTAAGCAGAAGAGACCTGTTGAGAGGCGCAGTCAAGACGCCCCAATCCGCTCCCGCGGCCTCCGCCAAGCCCACGGCGACAACCCCTGGCAGGCCCGTCCGCAAGCCGGCACGCGGCTCGACCCGTGTCGAGCACATACCCGTCACCTGGGTCTTGCCTCGCCGTATGGAGGCTCCTGCCCGCCTCGCGCTGTGGCTCTGCGGCGGGATCTCCGGCATGAACGCCGCGGCCAGGGAACTCGACGCGCTGGCAGACGCTGGATTCGTGGCCGTGAGCTTCGATTCCTGGCGCCGCGGCACGCGTGCTGCCGAGACCATGGCCGAGCTGTTCCCGCGTGGCATGGCGAATTTCCCGCACGTCGTGTGGCCGATGCTCGGCAACGCGGCGCTGGAGGCACTGCGGATCCTCGACTGGGCGGAAACCGAGCTCGGGGCCAAGCCGCCATTCTTCGGGGGTGGTCACTCGCTGGGCGGCGACATCATGATCGCAGCGGCTGGGCTCGACCCGCGCATCGGCTGCGTGGCCACCATCAATTCGACTCCCGACTGGCGCCGCCCGGGCATGCGCGCAGACGGCAAGCTCGTCGGGCCTGGTACCCCGGATGCGTACGCCCAGTGGTTCTACGACCGCCTGGATCCGATCACCCACCTTGCCGCCTACGCGCACAAGCCGGCGATGGCGTTCGAGTGCGGTGCGGATGACGACCACGTTCCCGCAGACGGGGCGCAGCGCTTCAAGGCCCTGCTGGCACCGGTCTATGGCACGGCACAGAACCGGCTTCGCGTCATCTGCCATGCGGGCATCGGTCACGAGTACACACCCGAGATGTGGCAGAACTGCATGGCCTGGTTCCGCGAGCATTCAGCGGCGCCGGGCTCGCCCCACTGAAACTGAGTGGCGACCGGCCGGCATCCGCAGGAGCAGGCGGGGGCCCGATAATCCAGGCAAGGCACCCACATTTACTAAGCGCTGGCAGTTCGGTTCGTCGCGATCGCGGCGGCCGAACTGTTTCCCATCGTAGACTGAAATGAGATTCGTGCCGTTGCGACCAATCTTCGCCAGAAACAAAAGGCACCGACCCCGCTCAAGAGTTGGTGCCTTTGCTAACTGCTTGTAGACTCAGCAGTTGGGATTGGTAGCGGGGGCAGGATTTGAACCTGCGACCTTCGGGTTATGAGCCCGACGAGCTGCCAGACTGCTCCACCCCGCACCAGACTTCGTATTCTAATAATTGTTGCGCTGCAGCGCAAGGCCGGCCGGCTAGCCAGGCAGTACGCTCGCGCACACGCGCAACAGCCAGCCGGGCATCAGCCCGAGCGCGAGCACGAGCAGCGCGTTCGCGCTCAGCACCCAGCGGAAACCTGCCCCCGCCTCGATGCCGCCGTCGCGCTCGGGCGAATCGAAGTACATGAGCTTGACCACGCGAAGGTAGTAGAACGCCCCGATCACGGAGAAGAACACCGCCGCGACGGCCAGCCAGTTTAGTCCTACGCCGAGCACGGCCGAGATCACCTGCACCTTGGCCCAGAAGCCGACCATGGGCGGGACGCCGGCCGTGCCGAACATCAGCACGAGCATCACGAAGGCGAACCACGGGCTCTTCTGGTTGAGGCCCTTGAAGTCGTCCAGTTCCTCGGCCTCGAAGCCCCTGCGGGAGAGCAACAAAACCACGCCGAACGAGCCGGTCGCCATGATCACGTAGGTCAAGGTATAGAACATCGCGGCCTGGTAGCCTTCGGCCGTCCCCGCAAGGATGCCGAGCAGGATGAATCCGACGTGGGAGATGGTCGAGTACGCGAGCATGCGCTTGATGTTGGTCTGTGCGATTGCGATGACGTTGCCGATGCCCATCGAAAGCACGGCAAGCACGACGAGCATGTCCTGCCAGGCGTCCGTAAGCCCCCCCAGCCCCTCGGCAAGCACCCGTATCGCCAGCGCGAATGAGGCGATCTTCGGGGCGGACCCCACGAACAGCGTGACCGCGGTCGGCGAGCCCTGGTACACGTCCGGAATCCACATGTGGAACGGCACCGCTCCGAACTTGAACGCCACCCCAACTACGATGAACGTCAGCCCGAACAACAGGCCTATGTCGGACGCCGCCGAGCCCCCCAGGCCCGCCGCGAGCCAGTCGAGCCGAACGGTTCCCGTCACACCGTAGACGATGGAAATCCCGTAGAGGAGCGTGCCGGACGCGATGGCGCCGAGCACGAAGTACTTCATGGCCGATTCTGCGGCCACGCCGTTGTCGCGGTCGAAGGCGACCATCGCGTAGAGCGCCAGCGCAAGGATCTCGATGCCGAGGTACATCGAGAGCAGGGTACCGGCCGAGATCATCACGTTGATGCCGAGCGTCGCCAGCAACGCGAGCACGAAGTACTCGCCCCTGAAGAGCCCGCGCTCGTGCAGATAATCGCGCGAATAAAGCAGCGTCACCGCCACGACCGCATAGTTGACGAGCTTTAGCACCGTGCCCATCGGGTCGGCGACGTACTGCCCGTAGAGCACCACGACCCTCGCATCGGTCGCGAGCGTCGCTGTCAGCCACGCGGCGCCCGCCAGCGTGACGATGCTGAGCAGGTAGGTCACCCAGCGCCGCCGATCGTCCAGGAACACGTCCACCAGCAGTACGACGCAAGCCGCTGCAACGAGGAAGACCTCGGCGCCGGCCGGGGAGAGTTCCGAGAGTGTCAGGACCTTGCTCATTTCACCCTACCCGGACGGACACTCACAGCTTCGAGGCCTGCAACTGAACGACCAGTTGCTCGACGGTCGGACGCATGGCTTCCAGCAGGGGCGCCGGCCATAGGCCCAGCAGCAGGACCGCAAATGCGAGCACCGCGAGCACGGCGAACTCCCGGCGAGTCACATCACGCAGCGAGGCGACGCCGTCGTTACTGACGTCGCCCCAGACCACGCGTTTGACCAGCCAGAGCGTGTACGCCGCGCCCAGGATCAGCGTCGTGGCCGCCACGAAGGCGTACCAGAAGTTCGCCCTGAAGCTCGCGATGATGACCAGGAACTCGCCGACGAAGCCGGATGTCCCCGGCAGTCCGGCGTTCGCCATGGCGAACAGCACCATGAAGAAGGCGAACACGGGCATGGTGTTGACCACGCCACCGTAGGCCGAGATCTCACGGGTGTGCAGACGGTCGTACAACACGCCGACGCAGAAGAACATCGCTCCTGACACGAGGCCGTGCGAGATCATCTGCACCATGGCGCCGTCGATGCCCATGGCTGCGCCCCGAATCGAGCCCGTCACCTGCACGATGTCGAAGGCCAGGAAACACCCGAGCGTGACGAAGCCCATGTGCGCGATGGAGGAATAGGCGATCAGTTTCTTCATGTCCTGCTGGACGAGCGCGACGAAGCCGATGTAGGCAACGGCGACCAGTGACAGCGCAATGACCAGCCAGTCGAGCTCGCGGCTGGCGTCCGGCGTGATCGGCAGGCTGAAACGCAGGAAACCGTAGCCTCCCATCTTCAGCATGATGGCGGCCAGGATGACTGAACCGCCGGTCGGCGCCTCTACGTGCGCGTCCGGCAGCCAGGTGTGCACCGGCCACATCGGGATCTTGACGGCGAAGGCGGCGAAGAACGCCAGGAAGATCAGGACCTGGGCCGTCATTCCGAGCGGCATCTGCTGAAGCGCCGCGATCTCGTAGCTGCCGCCCTGCAGGTACATCCAGATCAGTGCGACGAGCATGAACACCGAGCCGAGGAACGTGTACAGGAAGAACTTGACCGTAGCGTACACGCGGCGCGCACCACCCCAGATCCCGATGATGATGAACATCGGGATCAGCATTGCCTCCCAGAACACGTAGAAGAGCAGCGCATCGAGTGCCGAGAACACCCCGATCATCAGCCCCTCCATGATCAGGAAGGCGGCGAAGTACTGGGCCGGCTTACGCTCGATTCTCTTCCAGGCCGCGACCACGACCAGCGGCGTGATGAACGCCGTCAGCAGCACGAGCGGCATTGAGATGCCGTCGACGCCGACGTGGTACCAGGCGTTCACGGTCGGGATCCAGGGTGCCCGCTCCACGAACTGCATCAGGGCGGTTCCCGTGTCGAAGCGCGTCCAGAGCGGCACGCAGAGGCCGAGGGTCGCGATCGAAGATACGAGCGCCACCCACTGGGCCCACCTGATGCGCGCGTCCCCAAGCGCCAGCGTAGCGACGCCGCCGGCGATCGGCAGCCATACGAGCCAGCTCAGCAGCGGGAAGTCCGGGCTCATCGTCGCGTCAACCCCTGAGCAGCAGCCATGCGAGCAGGACCGAGAGGCCGATCACCATTGCAAACGCGTAGTGATACAGGTATCCCGACTGGACGTGGCGGATCATCGCGGCAAGCGCGCCGACAGCGCGGGCCGACCCGTTGACCAGCCAGCCGTCGATGATGCGCTCGTCGCCCCGCCTCCAGAGTCCGGTTCCGAAGGCCCTCGCTCCCGCCGCCACCACGTGCTCGTTGAACCAGTCGAAGTAGTACTTGTTGTCGAGCAACCGGTACAGCCTGAAGAACCGGGCCTGCAGGGCCTCGGGGATGTCCGGCCGCTTGAGATAGAGGAACCAGGCCGTGGCCACTCCCGCTGCCGCCATCCAGGTCGCCGGCGCCATAAGTCCGTGCAGCACGAATCCTGCCGCACCGTGGAAATCTGCGACGACCTCGGCCAGCGACCACTCCGCCTGCCGGCTGATCGCGTCGCCGAAGAAATTCCCCATCACCACCGGATCGACGGTCAGCCAGCCGACGAAGATCGAGGGCACGGCGAGCAGCACGAGAGGCAGGGTCACGACCCACGGCGTCTCGTGCAGGTGCTCTCGGGTGTGCTCGTCCATCCGCTCCTTGCCGTGGAAGGTCATGAACACGAGCCTGAAGCTGTAGAGCGCCGTGACGAAGACGCCGAGCAGCAGGCACCAGTAGGCGTAGGTCGCTCCCTCGATGCCGTCGTGCCTGACCGCCTCGATGATCAGATCCTTAGAGAAGAACCCGGACATGCCCGGGAAGCCGATCAGTGCGAGGGAGCCGACGAGACAGGTCCAGTAGGTCACCGGCATGTACCGGCGCAGGCCGCCCATCTCACGCATGTCCTGGCGGTGGTGCATCGCGATGATGACGGAACCGGCGGCAAGGAACAGCAGCGCCTTGAAGAACGCGTGGGTCATCAGGTGGAAGATGCCGGCCGAGTACGCGCCGACGCCGAGAGCGGCCGTCATGTAGCCGAGCTGGGACAGCGTCGAGTAGGCAATGACGCGCTTGATGTCGTTGTTGACCAGGCCTAGCAGCCCCATGAACAGCGCGGTCGTCGCGCCGATGATCAGGATGAAGGACAGCGTCGCATCCGACGTGTCGAACAGCGGCGACAGGCGCGCCACCATGAAGATCCCGGCCGTGACCATGGTCGCGGCGTGGATCAGCGCGGAGATCGGCGTCGGACCTTCCATCGAGTCAGGCAGCCAGACGTGCAGGGGTACCTGCGCCGACTTGCCCATGGCGCCGATGAACAGGCCGATGCAGATGACCGTCATGGCCTTCGTCGGCTCGCCGGGGGTGAGGAACATGTCGTTGCCCAGGATCATGTCGACCCGCGCGAACACCTCCGCGTAGTCGAGCGTCCCGGTGTAGTAGACGACGCCGGCGATGCCCAGGATGAACCCGAAGTCGCCGATGCGGTTGACGATGAATGCCTTGAGATTGGCGAAGATCGCCGTGGGCCGCTTGTACCAGAAGCCGATGAGGAGGTAGGAGACCAGCCCGACCGCTTCCCAGCCGAAGAACAGCTGCAGGAAGTTGTTGGACATCACCAGCATCAGCATGGAGAACGTGAACAGGGAGATGTAGGCGAAGAATCGCTGGTAGCCCGGATCGTCGTGCATGTACCCGATCGTGTAGACGTGGACCATCAGCGAGACAAAGGTCACGACGGTCATCATCAGCGCAGAGAGCCGGTCGATCAGGAAGCCGATCTCCATTCGCATGCCGTCGCTGACCGCCCACGTGTAGACGCTGCCGTTGTACGGGTCCATCCCGTCGACGGCCAGCAGCTTGAGCACCCAGGCCGAGAGCGCGAATGACACCGCGACGCCCGCGATGCACAGGCTGTGGGAGACCGCACGCCCGATCCACCGGCCGAGGAAGCCCGACACGACGGCGGCTGCCAGCGGCGCCAGGACGATCGCGAGGTAGACCTGCTCCATCCCCATGTTCAACCCTTCATCGCGTCGAGTTCCTCGACGTTGATGCTGCGGCGCTGCCGGAAGAGGACGACGAGAATGGCGAGGCCGATCGCCGCCTCGGCAGCGGCCACGGTCAGGATGAAGAACACGAACACCTGTCCTTCAAGGTCGCCCAGGAACCTGGAGAACGCCACGAAGTTGAAGTTCACCGCCAGCAGCATCAGCTCGATGCACATGAGCAGCACGATGACGTTCTTGCGGTTCAGGAAGATCCCTGCGATCGCGATCGCGAACAGGATCCCTCCCAGCAACAGATAGTGCTGGAGGGTGATCACTGCTCGACCTCCGGCTCCACTTTCACGAGCCGCACCCGGTCCTGCCGCCGCACCGCCACCTGCCGCGAGACGTCCTGGGTCCTGAGTCCCTCGCGCCTGCGCATCGTCAGAGCGATGGCGGCGACGATCGCGATCAGCAGCACCACGGCCGCGAGCTGGAAGGGGTAGACGTAGTCGGTGTAGAGCACCTCACCGATGGCCGCGGTGTTGCTGTAATCGGCCGGTAGCGGCGCCGTGCCGCCGGTCACGTCCATTCCCAGGCGCTTGACCCAGAGCACGTAGTACATCTCGACGACGACGATCACGGCGACCAGCGCCCCGAGCGGCGCGTAGCGGGTGAAGCCCTCGCGCAGCTTCTCGATGTTGATGTCGAGCATCATGACCACGAACAGGAACAGCACCATCACCGCGCCTACGTAGACCAGGACCAGCACTATGGCCAGGAACTCCGCCTCGATCAGCAGCCACAGCACCGCACTGTTGAAGAAGCACAGCACGAGGAACAGCACGGAGTGCACCGGATTGCGCGACGCGATGACGCCGATCGCGGCACCCAGCAGCACCGCCGCGAACGCATAGAAGAGGATCTCGGTCAACATGAGCCCCAGCGGTCTCCCTTTGGGCCGGAGCTGCGCCTCCGGCCAGACGTTCTTCCGCGCCGACCCTACCGGTACGGCGCGTCGGCGGCCTTGTCCGCCGCGATCATTGATTCGTACTTCTCGCCTATCGCGAGCAGCTTGTCCTTGTTCATGATGTTTTCACCCCGGTTCTCCATGTGGTATTCGTGGATCCGGGTCTCGACGATGGCGTCCACCGGGCAGGCTTCCTCGCAGAAGCCGCAGTAGATGCACTTGAACAGGTCGATGTCGTAACGCGTCGTCCGACGCGTGCCGTCGTCCGCCACGTCCGAATCGATGGTTATCGCCTGCGCCGGGCACACCGCCTCGCAGAGCTTGCAGGCGATGCAGCGCTCCTGGCCGTTCGGATAGCGCCGCAGCGCGTGCAGGCCCCGGAAGCGGGGCGACTGCGGCGCCTTCTCCTCCGGGTAGATCAGTGTGACCTTCGGTGCGAAGAACTGCCGGATCGTCACCGACATGCCGACCAGCAGCTCGGTCAGGAAGAAGGTCTTGAAGAGACTGCGTGCACCGGCCATGTCAGCTCCTCATGCCGCCCACGGCCCGACCTTGAACCAGACCATGACGCCCTCGACGGCGAGCCAGGCCAGCGTCACGGGAATCAGCACCTTCCATCCGAGGCGCATGATCTGGTCGTAGCGGTAACGCGGGAAGGTCGCCCGGATCCAGAGGTAGATGAAGATGAAGCCGCCGATCTTGAGGAACAGCCAGAAGAAGGACGGCTGGGTGATGAACCAGGCATCCGGCAGGTAGCCCTCGAACGGCGACAGCCAGCCACCGAGGAACATGACCGCGGCCAGCGCCGAGATCAGGATCATGTTCGCGTACTCGGGCAGCGCGAACAGCGTCGCGAACGCGGCCCCGGAGTACTCGACGTGGAACCCGGCGACGATCTCCGACTCCCCCTCGGCCACGTCGAAGGGGGCGCGGTTGGTCTCCGCCACACCGGAAATGAAATAGACGACGAACAGCGGGAACAGCCAGAACCAGTGCCAGGCGAGTGCCCCGCCCTGTTGCGAACGGACGATCTCGCCCAGGTTCAGGCTGCCTGCCGCCATCAGGACACCGACGATGGCGAATCCCATGGCCAGCTCGTATGCCACCATCTGCGCCGCGGAACGCATGGCACCCAGGAAGGCGTACTTGGAATTGGCCGCCCATCCGGCCAGGATCACGCCGTACACGCCGAGCGACGTGAGCGCCAGGATGAACAGCAGTCCGGCATTGATGTCTGCGAGCACGAACTCCGGCGAGAACGGGATGACGGCCCACGCCGCCAGCGCCGGCACCAGCACGATCAGCGGCGCCAGCAGGAACAGCTTCCTGTCGGCGTTGGCCGGGACGAGAACTTCCTTGAAGAGCAGCTTGATCACGTCGGCGAACGGCTGCGCCAGCCCGCGCAGGATCGGCAGGCCGAACAGCGAAATCCGGTTCGGTCCGAGGCGCAGCTGCATGTAGCCGATGACCTTGCGCTCCGCGAGGGTCGTGAAAGCTACGGCCATCACGACGCCGAGCATGACGCCGACGACCGCGAGGGTCGTCAGGATCAGCGACCTCGCGTCGGTGGGCAGTCCGCTCCAGATCGCAACCAGGCTGTCCAATTTCCGTCCCCCTCAGGCGGCCGTTCCCGCCCTGGCCAGGGCGGTCTTCTGCAAGGACTCTGCGCGGCGCACCAGGGAATCCGTACCGTAGATGGGCACCGGAGCCAGATCCACCGCCACGGCGACATCCTGTACCTGTCGCTCGACCGGCACCGGTGGCTCCGGTGCCGCGGCGAGGGCGCGCAGCTCGTTGCGGACTTCTTCGGTCGAGTTGTAGTCGAAGCCCGGCAGCCCCAGCAGGTTGCCCAGCACGCGCAGGATCTTCCAGCCCGGCCGTGCCTCCCCCGGCGGCGCGACGCAGCCGGCCCAGCTCTGCCAGCGGCCTTCCGCGTTGACGAAAGTGCCCGAAGCCTCGGCGAAGGCCGCCAGCGGCAGGAGCACGCTGGCCCATTCCTTCATGGCATCCGTCGCATAGGGGGTCACCGCCACGGCGAAACCGGAGCGCTGCAGCATCGCCGCCGCACGCGGCGCCGCGACATCGAGGCCCGGCTCGATGCCGCCATACACGATGCACGCCCCGGAGGGGCGCGCGAGCATGCGGCCGACGTCGAGGCCAGGAGTCTGCGCCTTTTTGCCTCCTGCTTCACGGTGAGGCAGCGCGCCTGCAAGCCATGCACCCGCGGCATTGGCCCCGTCTGCGAGCAGCCCGACGGTACAACCGGTCAGCTCCCCCAGCGCCACGGCGGCTGCCTTCAGGTCAGCATAGGCCGGGTGCCTTTGGGCGAGGTTCCCGAGCAGCACGAGGCGCCGCCCTTCGGCGGCCAGCGACTCGGCAATGGCGCGATGGCGCTCGTCGGGCACCGCGCCGGCAGCCAGGGTGGCAACGCGGGACGGCACTTCGCCGCCGGCAGACCCGGCCGCAGCCTTCACGATGCACGCCAACTCCCTCAGCCACTCGCCTGCGGGTCGCGCCAGTTCCGCCGCCACGGGGAAGAATACGGGCCGCCGCTCCGTGTCGAGGAAGCTCACGCGCGCCCGGTTGCGCACGGCCGCCTGCCGCACGCGATGGGCGAGGATGGGCGCCTCGTGGCGCACGTGGCAGCCGACGGCGAGCAGCGCATCGAGCCGGCTCACGTCGGCAAGGGGCAGCCCGAGCGCTGGAAAGACCGGGTCCGCCTCCTGGTCGCGGAAGTCCGTCTGGCGCAGGCGGCTGTCCACGTTTCCGCTGCCGAGGCCGCGCGCGATCCGGCCGAGCAGGTAGAGTTCCTCCGTAGTCGCCGACGGCGCGGCGAGGAAATCGATCGACGAAGCTCCCGCGTCCTGCAGCGCGTCCTTGAGCCCGTGTGCGACCCTCGTCAGCGCCGTTTCCCAGTCGACGCTCCGCCACTCGCCGTCGTCCCTGACCATCGGCCGATCCAGGCGATCGGCGGAGTAGATGCCCTCGTAGGAAAAACGGTCGCGATCCGTTATCCAAGTCTCGTTGATCGATTCGTTCGCACGGGGCACGACGCGCAGCAGGCGGCCCCGCAGAACGTGCGCATAAAGGTTGGTGCCCACGGCATCGTGCGGCGAGACCAGCTCATGCTGGGTCATCTCCCAGGACCGGCCCCGGTGGCGGAACGGCTTGGAATTGAGCGCACCCACCGGGCAAAGGTCGATCACGTTGCCCGAGAGCTCGTGGTCGACGCTGCGCTCGACCCACGTGCCGATCTCCATGTTCTCGCCCCGACCGGTCGTGCCCAGTTCCTGCATCCCCGCAATCTCGGCTGTGAAGCGCACGCAGCGGGTGCAATGGATGCAGCGGGTCATGTCGGTTGAGACGAGCGGACCCAGGTCCTTGTCCTTCACGACGCGCTTGCGCTCGGTGAAGCGCGACACCGAGCTGCCGAAGCCCTGCGCCAGGTCCTGCAGCTCGCACTCCCCTCCCTGGTCGCAGATGGGGCAGTCGAGCGGGTGGTTGATCAGCAGGAACTCCATCGTGGCCTTCTGTGCAGCGATCGCCCGCGGCGAGCGCGTGAAGGCCTTCATGCCTTCCGCGACCGGCGTGGCACAGGCCGGCAAGGGCTTCGGCGCCTTTTCCACCTCGACCAGGCACATGCGGCAGTTGGCGGCCACCGAGAGCTTCTCGTGATAGCAGAATCGCGGCACGTAGATGCCCGCCGCATCGGTGGCCTCGATGAGCATCTGGCCCTTGCGCGCCTTCAGCGGCACGCCGTCGACTTCGATGTTGACCAGGTCGTCGCTCATGGAGATTCCGTTGAGACGTCCGTCGGTTGGCTCAGGCCGCGCGGGCCTGCGACTCGACGATGCTCCGGCCGCCGTTCGCAATCATGTACTCGAACTCGTGACGGAACCGGCGGACGAAGCTCTGCACGGGCCAGGCGGCCGCGTCGCCCAGCGCGCAGATGGTGTGACCCTCGATCTGGTTCGCCACTCCCACGAGCAGGTCCAGGTCGCGCATCTCGCCTTGCCCGGCCAGGATCCGCCGCACCACACGGTTCATCCAGCCCGTGCCCTCGCGGCAGGGCGTGCACTGGCCGCAGGACTCGGCCATGTAGAAGCGGGATATCCGCTCGAGCACGCGCACCATGCAGGTGGTCTCGTCCATGACGATCACCGCCGCCGAGCCGACCGCGGACCCGGCCTTGCGCAGCGAGTCGTAGTCCATCGTGCAGTCGATGATGTCCGCCGCCGGCAGCACCGGAACCGAAGAGCCCCCCGGAATGACGGCCTTGAGTTCGTGCCCGTCGCGGACGCCGCCGGCGATCGCCAGCAGGTCGCGGAAAGGAATCCCCATCGGGAGCTCGTAGTTGCCGGGCTCGTTCACGTGTCCCGAGACCGAAAAGATCACCGTGCCGCCGGCATTCGCGGTGCCGAGCTCCGCGAACCACTTCGCGCCCTTGCGCATGATCGCGGGTACGCTCGCGAAGGACTGCGTGTTGTTGATCGTGGTCGGACGGCCGTACAGGCCGAAGTTGGCCGGGAACGGCGGCTTGAACCGCGGCTTGCCCTGCTTGCCCTCGAGCGACTCCAGCAGCGCGGTCTCCTCGCCGCAGATGTAGGCACCGGCGCCGACGAAGGCGTAGAGGTCGAAGTCCACCCCGGACCCGAGGAGGTTGCGGCCGAGAAGACCCGCCTCGTAGGCCTCCTTCAGCGCCGCCTCGAAGCGCGGCACGGGCTCCGCGAGGAACTCGCCACGGATGTAGTTGTAGCCGACCGTGGCCCCCATCGCGTAGCCGCCGATCGCCATGCCCTCGATCACCGAGTGGGGGTTGTAGCGCAGGATGTCGCGGTCGTGGCACGTGCCTGGCTCGCTTTCGTCGGAGTTGCAGACGACGTACTTCTGCCCCGGCGCCGTGCGCGGCATGAAGCTCCACTTGAGCCCGGTCGGGAAACCCGCCCCGCCGCGTCCACGCAGGCCCGATGCCTTCACTTCCTCGATGATCTGCTCTGGGGGCGTCTTCTCCCTCAGGATCCGCTCCCAGGCCTCGTAGCCGCCCGTCCGACGGTAGGTCTCGAGCGTCCAGCTGCGCTCGTGCGCCAGTGGCTCGAAGACGACCTGGTTCATCGCATGCGGCGGGCCCACGCTCACTTCACCTCGTCCAGGATCCGCACCGCCTTCTCGGGCGTGAGGTTCTCGTGGTACACGTGATCGACCATCATCATCGGCGCGTTGTTGCAGGCGGCCAGGCACTCCTCCTCGCGCTTCAGGAAAAACTTGCCGTCGGGCGTGCTCTCGCCGGTCTTGACGCCGAGGTGTCTCTCGACGGCTTCCACGATCCGGTCCGAGCCGCAGAGCATGCAGCTGATGTTGGTGCAGATCGACACGTGCACCCGGCCCACCGGCTTCGTCTCGAACATCGAGTAGAAGCTGGCGACCTCGTAGACCTGAATGGGGGGCAGACCGAGGTAATCGGCCACCGCATCCATCAGATCGGTCGTGAGGTAGCCCTGGTTCTGGTGCTGGGCCGCGCGCAGTGCCGAAATGACGGCCGAGCGCTTGCGATCCGCCGGGAACCTCGCCACCCATTCGTCGATCTCGTGCCGCGTGTGCTCGGAGAGCAGGCCGCTCGTCGCCGTCGCATCCGCGCTCACCGGTCGATCTCCCCGAAGACGATGTCCATGGTGCCGATCACGGCCACCACGTCCGCCAGCATGTGTCCCCGCACCATCTCGTCCATGGCGGCGAGGTGCGCGAAGCCCGGAGCACGGCACTTCAGCCGGTACGGCTTGTTGGCGCCGTCGGAGACGAGCCAGACGCCGAACTCGCCCTTGGGTGCCTCCACGGCCGCATAGCTCTCCCCTTCGGGCACGCAGTAGCCTTCCGTGAACAGCTTGAAGTGGTGAATGAGGGCTTCCATGTCGTCCTTCATCTCCGGGCGCGACGGCGGCGTCACCTTGTGGTCGCCCAGCATCACCGGGCCCTGATTCGCGCGCAGCCACTCCACGCACTGCCGGATGATGCGGTTGGACTGGCGCAACTCCTCGATCCGGACCAGGTAGCGGTCGTAGCAGTCGCCGTTGACGCCGACCGGGATGTCGAAGTCCATCCTCTCGTAGACCTCGTAAGGCTGCTTCCGGCGCAGGTCCCAGGCCAGGCCCGAGCCGCGCAGCATCGGACCCGTGAAGCCGAGCTGCAGCGCACGTTCCGGCGATACCACGCCGATACCCACGGTGCGCTGCTTCCAGATCCGGTTGTCTGTCAGCAGCGTCTCGTACTCGTCCACGCAGGCGGGGAAACGCTCGGTGAAGTCCCAGATGAAGTCCAGCAGCGAGCCCTGCCGCCGCGCGTTGAGCCCCTCGAGCTCCTTCGCGCTGCGAAACTTCGACGGCTGGTGCTGGGGCATACGGTCCGGCAGGTCGCGGTAGACGCCGCCGGGCCGATAGTAGGTCGCGTGCATGCGCGTTCCGGAGACCGCCTCGTAGCAGTCCATCAGGTCTTCGCGCTCGCGGAATGCGTAGAGGAAGACGGTCATCGCACCGATGTCGAGGCCGTGCGAGCCGAGCCACATGAGGTGGTTCAGGATGCGCGTGATCTCGTCGAACATGACGCGGATGTACTGCGCCCGCTCCGGCGGCCGGATGCCCATCAGCTTCTCGATGGCCAGCACGTAGGCGTGCTCGTTGCACATCATCGAGACGTAGTCGAGCCGGTCCATGTAGCCGATGGAGTGGTTGAAAGGTTTGGATTCCGCAAGCTTCTCCGTCCCCCGGTGCAGCAGCCCGACGTGCGGATCCGCCTTCTGGATCACTTCGCCGTCCATCTCGAGGACCAGGCGCAGGACGCCGTGCGCCGCGGGATGCTGCGGCCCGAAGTTGAGCGTGAAGTTGCGGATCTCAGCCACGCTCGGCACCCTCGCGGAGGGTCGGCTCGTAGCGGTTGTCGTCCCGGATCACCTTCGGGACGACCGTGCGAGGCTCGATGCTGACCGGCTCGTACACCACGCGCCCCTTGTCCGGGTCGTAGCGCAGCTCGACGTTGCCGACAAGGGGAAAGTCTTTGCGGAACGGATGCCCGATGAAGCCGTAGTCGGTGAGGATCCGTCGCAGGTCCGGGTGGCCCCGGAACAGGATTCCGAAGAGGTCGAAGGCCTCGCGCTCGAACCAGTTGGCGCTGGCCCAGACGTCGACCACGGTCGGGAGGATGGGAGGCTCTTCGCCCAGGCAGTAGCAGCGCAGCCGCAGCCGCACGTTCCGCGACACGGAAAGCAGGTGGTAGACGACCGCGAACCGCGGGCGGCCGGACGCCGATTCGCCTCCCGTCGCCGCGCAGGCGAGGCGCTGCACACCGCGACTGAAGCCGCTCGAGGTGGCCGCGGACGTCTTCCATTCGGCCCTTCCATGGTGCAGGTAATCGATGCCGGCCAGGTCGACGAGCTGCTCGAAGGCGAACTCCCCCGCGTCACGCAGGGCGCGACACACCTCGACGAGCTGCGAGGCCGCGACCTCGTAGGTCAGCTCGCCGGCAGTCGCGGGCAGCCGCCTCACCCTCGCGCCGAAGCGGGCCTCGATCCCAGCGGCCAGGTTGTCGATCCTGCTCATGATGGCTTACCGGGCAATCGTGCTCGTGCGCCGGATCTTGTTCTGCAGCTGGATGATGCCGTAGATGAGCGCCTCCGCGGTCGGCGGGCAACCGGGCACGTAGACGTCCACAGGAACGATCCGGTCGCAGCCGCGAACGACCGAGTAGGAGTAGTGGTAGTAGCCGCCCCCATTCGCGCAGGACCCCATCGAGATGACCCAGCGCGGCTCCGCCATCTGGTCGTAGACCTTGCGCAGCGCGGGCGCCATCTTGTTGACGAGCGTGCCGGCGACGATCATGACGTCCGACTGGCGCGGGCTCGGGCGGAAGACGACGCCGAAACGGTCGAGGTCGTAGCGCGCGGCACCGGCGTGCATCATCTCGACGGCACAGCAGGCGAGGCCGAAGGTCATGGGCCACAGGGACCCCGTGCGCGCCCAGTTCATGAGGCCGTCGACGGTCGTGACCAGGAATCCCTTCCCCTGGGCGGAAGCGGAGCCGTTCAATCCCATTCCAGGGCTCCCTTCTTCCACTCGTACACGAAGCCGGCCACGAGGACGCCCAGGAACACCGCCATCGACAGAAGGCCGAACCCGCCGGTCGACTCGAGCGACACGGCCCACGGGAAGAGGAACGCGATCTCGAGGTCGAAGATGATGAAAAGGATCGCCACGAGGTAGTAGCGCACGTCGAACTTCATGCGGGTGTCCTCGAACGCCTCGAAACCGCACTCGTAGGGAGAGGTCTTCTCGGCGTTGGGGCGCCGCGGTCCGAGAACGAACCCGAGCACGATCAGCAGGACGCCCAAGCCGCCGGCGACCAGCACGAAGATCAGGATGGGAAGATAGTTCTCCAGCACCCGGCTCGGACCCTTGCGCCACCGTGACGCCAAACCGCGGCATTGTACCCGTCGGCGCCGCGGCGAGTCACGCCACGGCGCGGCGCCGCCACACGAAAAAAGGCCCGGCGTTGCCGGGCCTTGTCGCTGCTGGTGCCGACGGTCGGACTCGAACCGACACGGGAAACCCCACTAACCCCTCAAGCTAGCGCGTCTACCAATTCCGCCACGTCGGCAGCACTCGAACTCTAGAAACCTCAGGGTAGAAACCTCAGGGACCCCGAGCGTCTACCGGCCTCCGCCCGCTGGAGCGGGTTCCTCCCCGCCAATGGCCGGTACGTCGTCCTCCCCCAGCGCTCCGGACTGGGGAACCTCCACGGCCGGCTGAGCCTCGGCCGGCAGCGACTCCACGAGGCTGTCCGGTGCCTCCACCGGCTGGGAGGCCAGGTAGGTCAAGGCGAGACTGGTCACGATGAACAGCGTCGCCACGACCGCAGTCGCCTTGGAAAAGAACGTAGCGGAGCCTCTCGCACCGAAGACGGTGCCCGACGCGCCCGCTCCGAAACCGGCGCCTGCGTCGGCCCCTTTCCCTCTCTGGATGAGCACCAGGCCGACGATGGCCACGCACAGTGCCAGGTGCAATGTCACGAGCAACGAATGCAGCATCGGAAGTTCCGCGTGTCAGGCGCCCGCCTGCCGGGCCGCCTCGCAAATCCGGCGAAACTCCTCGCCGTTCAGCGAGGCTCCGCCCACCAGGCCTCCGTCCACGTCGGGCATCGCGAACAGTTCGGCGGCGTTGGCCGCCTTGACGCTCCCGCCATACAGGATCCGAAGGCAAGCGGACATTGTAGCATTTTCCTGCTGCAACCGCCTGCGCAGCAGCGAGTGGACCTCCTGCGCCTGGTCGGGCGTGGCGTTCTTGCCCGTCCCGATGGCCCATACCGGCTCATAGGCCAGCACGGCCTTTCCGAAGGCGTCGAGGCCGGCCACGTCGATGACGGCGTCGAGCTGTCGGAGTACCACCTGCTCCGTACGAGCCGCCTCCCGCTCGTCGAGCGTTTCGCCGACGCACAGGATGGGCGTGAGTCCCTCGCGCTGGGCGGCCACGAACTTGCGCGCAACGAGTTGGTCATCCTCCGCGTACAGGGCGCGACGCTCCGAGTGACCGACGATGGCATAGGTACAGCCGACATCGACGAGCATCGCCGCCGACACCTCTCCGGTATGCGCGCCCACGGCCTCGGCGCAGACGTCCTGTGCGCCGAGGGCGATCCCGCTGTCCTTGAGCGCCTTGCCCACCTCCCACAGGTAAGGATACGGTGGGCACACGAGCACCTCGGGCCCGTCGTCGCCGTGGCCGGCCGCAAGGATCTCGCTCACGAGCGAGGCATTTGCTCCGCGGGAGCCGTGCATCTTCCAGTTGCCGGCAACCAGGGATCGTCGCATCGGAAACACTCCAGGAGACTCGGTCGGCCGACGCCGACCGGGAAAGGCGCGCAAGGATAAGCGCGACCCGTGCGCAGTTCAATGGCCGACGCCGCAGAACCCGACCGGAAGCTCAGCCGGCGGCTGCCCTCACGATCTCCGCGAGCGCCGCCGCGTGGCCCGCGACGACGTCCTCTTCCTCGCCCTCCACCATTACCCGGATCACAGGCTCGGTGCCGGAAGGCCGCAGCACGACACGGCCTCGCCCGCCCATGCTGCGCTCGACCTCCTCGACCGCGGCGCGTACGCGCGGGTGCGCCCCGGCGTCGAAGCGCTCGTCCACCCGCACGTTGAGGAGCTTCTGCGGAAACTTGGGCATGCCTGCAGCGAGTTCCGCGAGGCTCTTGCCCGACAGTCGCATTGCCGCCAGCACCTGCAGCGCTGCGACCAGCCCGTCGCCGGTGGTCGTCTTGTCGAGGCACAGCAGGTGGCCCGAAGTCTCGCCCCCGAGGACGCCTCCCTCCTCGCGCATCATCTGCAGGACGTAGCGGTCCCCGACCTGAGCCCGGCGGAAGTCGATGCCCAGGTCGCGCAGCGCCAGCTCCAGCCCCAGGTTGCTCATCACGGTGCCGACGACTGGACCCTTCAGGCCGCCCGTATCGTGGCGGACCCGTGCAAGCACGTACATCAGCTGGTCACCGTCGACGATGCGGCCGAGGTGATCGACCATCACCAGCCGGTCGCCGTCGCCGTCGAGCGCGATGCCGGCGTGCGCCCTGACGCCCGTCACCGTCAGGCGCAGCAGTTCCGGCTGGGTCGAACCGCATCCCTCGTTGATGTTCCGGCCGTTGGGCGAGCAGCCGATCGGGATGATGTCGGCTCCGAGATCCGAGAGCACCCGCGGCGCCACCTTGTATGCGGCGCCATTGGCGCAGTCGATCACGATCTTGAAGCCCCGCAGGTCGATGCCCGACGGCAACGTCGAGGCACAGAAGTCCTGGTACAGGGTGCGTTGCTTGTCCACGCGCGTCGCCCGTCCCAGGTGCACCGAGTCCCGCGTGAGTGCAGGCTCATCGAGGTAGGCCTCGATCGCCTCTTCGAGCTCGTCCGGAAGCTTGGAGCCGTCGCGGTCGAAGAACTTGATGCCGTTGTCCTCGTATGCGTTGTGCGAGGCGCTGATCACCGCGCCGAAGTCGCAGCGCAGCGCCTTCAGCATGTAAGCGATGCCGGGCGTCGGCAGTGGCCCGGCCATGAGCACGTTAACGCCTGCGGCGACGAAGCCGGCTTCCAGCGCCGACTCGAACATGTAGCCCGACAGGCGGGTGTCCTTGCCGACCAGGACGGCACCGCCGTCGGGCGCCAGCACGCGGCCCGCTGCACTGGCGAGTCGCAGGGCGAACTCCACCGTCATCGGGTGCTGCCCCACGCGCCCGCGCACGCCGTCCGTTCCGAAGTATTTCCTGCCCATGAGCGCCCCCCGAGCCCCGCGAAGTCAACGATACCGCCGGACCGCGGCCGCCACCTTGACGGCGTCGACGGTCTCGGCCACGTCGTGCGCCCGGATGATGGAGGCCCCGTTGGCGACTGCCAGGGCAGCCAGGGCCACGCTGCCCGCCAGACGCTCGCGGACGGAACGTCCGGTCAGTGCCCCGATCATGCTCTTGCGCGACAGGCCCGCCAGGACCGGCAGCCCATCCCTTGCGAACTCCCGCAACCCCGCCAGCAAGGTCAGATTGTGCTCCAGCGTCTTGCCAAACCCGAAGCCCGGGTCCACGACGACTCGTTCCCGGCCGATCCCGGCCGTCTCGCAGGCCTCGACGCGGGCCGCGAGAAACGCGTGCACCTCGGCGACGACGTCGCGGTAGCGAGGGTCCACCTGCATCGTCCGCGGCTCTCCCTGCATGTGCATCAGGCACACCGCCGCCTGCGAGCCGGCAACTGCGGCGAGAGCACCTGGAGCCTGCAGAGCCCGCACGTCGTTGACCATGGCTGCCCCGGCGGCGATTGCCTCGCGCATCACCTCTGGCTTGCTCGTGTCCACCGACACCGGCAGCTCGAGCTCGGCGACCAGTGCCTCGACTACGGGAAGGACCCGGTCGAGCTCTTCGCCCGTCCCGACCTCCCGCGCTCCCGGACGCGTCGACTCGCCACCCACGTCGAGTATCGCGGCCCCGACCTCCGCCATGCGTCGTGCCTGGCGCAGCGCTGCCTCGGGCGAGGCGAGTTCGCCCCCGTCGGAAAAGGAGTCCGGCGTCACGTTGAGCACGCCCATGACGACGGGCTCCGACAGGTCGAGGGCGTGCTGACCGCAGGTCAGCAGCATGGAGACACTACCGAAATCCCGGTCGGTTGCATCCACTCCTCGAGCCGGGCGGCCCGGTCGGCAACCGGCGTTGACGCCGGGCACCGGCGGCCGGCCGCCCCGCGCCCGTGATCAGTGCTGGCTGGCAGGCGGACCGACGGTCGGCGCCACGGGCACAGGCTCCTCGACGCGGGGCCCGCCGGTGGGCGTGCCCGAGTCCTCCCAACCCGCCGGCGGTCGTGGCTTGCGGCCGTCCATGATGTCCTTGATCTGCTGCTCGTCGATGGTCTCGTAGCGGATCAGGGCCTCGGACATGGTGTGGAGCTTGTCGAGGTTGGCCGTCAGGATGTCGCGGGCGCGGTCGTAGTTCTCGTCGATCACGCGCCGGATCTCTTCGTCGATGGCGTCGCGCGTCTTGTCGCCGACCTGCTTGTGCTGGGTCACGGACCGGCCGAGGAATACCTCGCCGTCATCCTCCGCGTACGTCAGGGTACCGAGACGCTCGGAAAGTCCCCACTTCGTGACCATGTTGCGGGCGAGCTCCGTCGCGCGCTCGATGTCGTTCGAGGCACCGGTCGTGACGGCATCGGCACCGAACACGATCTCCTCGGCCACGCGCCCTCCGAACAGCGCTGCGATCCGGCTCTCCAGGCGACGCTTGCTGGTGCTGTAGCGGTCCGCCTCGGGGAGGAACATCGTCACGCCGAGCGCCCGGCCACGCGGGATGATCGTGACCTTGTAGACGGGGTCGTGCTCGGGGACGTTCAGCCCGACGATCGCGTGCCCGGCCTCGTGGTAGGCGGTGAGGCGCTTCTCCTCCTCCGACATGACCAGCGAGCGCCGCTCGGCACCCATCATGATCTTGTCCTTGGCGCGCTCGAACTCCTCCATGGTCACGACGCGCCTGTTCGCGCGGGCGGCAAAGAGCGCTGCCTCGTTCACCAGGTTCATGAGGTCCGCTCCCGAGAACCCCGGGGTGCCTCGCGCGATGATCGACGGCTTGACGTCGTCTCCGATGGGGACCCGGCGCATGTGCACCTTAAGGATGTGCTCGCGGCCGCGAACGTCGGGCAGCGGTACCACGACCTGCCGGTCGAACCGCCCCGGACGCAGCAGCGCCGGGTCGAGCACGTCGGGTCGGTTCGTGGCCGCGATGACGATGATGCCCTCGTTGCCCTCGAACCCGTCCATCTCGACCAGCAGCTGGTTGAGGGTCTGCTCGCGCTCGTCGTGTCCGCCACCTAGCCCGGCGCCGCGATGGCGTCCGACCGCATCGATCTCGTCGATGAAGATGATGCAGGGAGCGTGCTTCTTGGCCTGCTCGAACATGTCGCGGACACGGGAGGCACCAACGCCTACGAACATTTCCACGAAATCCGAACCGGAGATCGTGAAGAACGGCACCTTGGCCTCGCCGGCGATGGCCCGTGCCAGCAGGGTCTTGCCGGTGCCGGGGGGGCCGACCATCAGCACGCCCTTCGGTATCTTGCCGCCGAGCTTCTGGAACTTGGCCGGGTCCTTGAGGAAGTCCACGATCTCGGTGACTTCCTCCTTGGCCTCGTCGACGCCTGCGACGTCGGCGAAGGTCACGGTGACCTGGTCTTCGGACAGCAGGCGCGCGCGGCTCTTGCCGAAGGACATGGCTCCCCGGCCGCTCGCGCCGCCCTGCATCTGGCGCATGAAGTAGATCCAGACGCCGATCAGCAGCAGGATCGGGAACGACGAGATCAGCAGCTGGACCAGGAGCGACTGGCGTTCGGGCGGTGCCGCGTCGAAAGTGATGCCTTCCTTCTGCAGCAGGCCGATGAGGGCAGAGTTGTCGGTCTCCGGGTTATAGGTGACGTAAGGCTCGCCGCCGGACCGCGTGCCGGTGATGGTGTCGCCCTTGAAGGTCGCAGTGCGTATGCCGTTCGCCTGCACCTCCTCCAGGAACTGCGAATACGGCATGGGCTGCGGCGCACCGGTGCGGGCACCGAAGTTGGAGAACACGGCGAGCAGGACGACCGCGATGATCACCCACAGCACGATGTTCTTGGTCAGGTCGTTCAACTCGTCGTCTCCTCGGTCTGCCCGGAATTATGTTCGCACCGGTTGGACCCGCCGATTCAGTCCGGGTTCGAAGGTACTACGGGCGCGGGTTTCTGGCCAGCAGATGCGTTCCTGCGCCGGAATGCCGCGAGTTGCAGATGCTGCGACCCGCGCCCTCGGCAAGGCGGGCTCGGTGCCCTCCTGCATGGGGGCAGTCCCGTCCATTGCAAGGCCGACGGCGCCTGCGCCGCCACGTCCGCAGGCTTCCGTCCGATACGCCTATAATTCTCCAATGAGACTATCGGCCGGCCAGAAGAAGCACCTGCGCTCCCTGGGCCACGCGCTGAGTCCCGTCATCCTGATCGGGCAGCAGGGACTGACGGATGCCGTCGTCGCGGAAACGGCCTCAGCCCTCGAGACGCACGAACTGATCAAGGTGAGGGCCCGGGTGGGGGACCGCGACCTGCGGGACGGAATCATGGCCAGCCTCGCGGATCGAACGGGCTCCTCGTTGGTCCAGACGATCGGAAACGTAGGTCTTTTCTACAAGAAAAAGAAAGAGTTACCGAAGATCCTTCTTCCGGATTCTTGATCCAGCACCCTCACAGGTAGCGGACGTCGACGACCTCGTAGCTCTTGGTGCCGCCCGGCGCCGCGACCTCGACCTCATCGCCCGCCTCCTTTCCCACGAGCGCCCGGGCGATGGGAGAGTTGACCGAGATCAGTCCCTCGCGAATGTCGGCCTCGTCGTCGCCCACGATCTGGTAGGTCACCTGAGCACCCTTCTCGTCCTCGAGCTCGACCGTCGCGCCGAACACGACCTTGCCCGTGTCCGGCAGGTCCGCGGGATCGATCACGTGCGCGTGGGCCAGCCGGAACTCGATCTCCCGGATCCGACCCTCGATGAACCCCTGCTGCTCCCGGGCCGCCGCGTACTCGGCGTTCTCCGACAGGTCGCCGTGCGAACGGGCCTCGGCGATGGCACGGATCACGCTCGGGCGGTCCTCGCTCTTGAGCTTCCTGAGCTCTACGCGCAGCTTCTCCGCACCCCGCAGGGTGATCGGCGTCCTCTTCATGCCCTGAGCTCCTCGTGCAGGTCCTGCAGCCGGTTCACCGACAGCTCCGACAGGTGATCGAGCGCCTCGCAGGTCGCGCGCGCGGCCGCCACCGTCGTGTAGTAGGTGACCTTCCGCAGCACGGCCTCGCGGCGGATCGAGCGGGATTCCCGGATCGCCTGCCTACCGTCGGTCGTATTGACGATCAAGTCAATCTCGTCGTTCTTGATCATGTCCACGATGTGGGGCCGGCCCTCGCGCACCTTCAGCGCGCGGCGGCAGGGTATGCGCGCCGCCTCGAACGCCCTGGCTGTCCCCTCCGTGGCAACGATCTCGAATCCCTTGTCGACGAGCCGCCTGGCGACGTCCGCAGCGGCAGCCTTGTCGCGGTCCCGGACGCTGAAAAGCACAACACCGCGCGTAGGCAGCGTGTCTCCGCCGGCGATCTGGGACTTGGCGTAGGCCTCGCCGAAGGTGCGGCCCGTGCCCATCACCTCGCCCGTCGACTTCATCTCCGGGCCGAGTATCGGGTCCGCCTCCGGGAACTTGTTGAACGGGAAGACCGCCTCCTTGACGGAATAGAACCGCGGCACGCGCTCGCGGGTCGCGCCGAGTTCCGCGAGCCTGCGGCCCGTCATGACGCGGGCCGCCACCTTGGCCAGCGGCACGCCGGTCGCCTTGGACACGAACGGCACGGTGCGAGAGGCCCGCGGGTTCACCTCCAGTACGTAGACGACCCCATTCTGGATGGCGAACTGCACGTTCATCAGCCCGACTACGTCGAGCGCATGCGCCATCCTGCGGGTCTGGTCGCGCAGCTCGTCCTGGACCGCCGGCGAAAGCGTCGCTGGCGGCAGCGAGCAGCTCGAGTCGCCGGAATGCACTCCGGCCTGCTCGACGTGCTCCATGATGCCGCCGATCAGAACGTCCTGGCCGTCGCAGATCGCGTCCACGTCGACCTCGATCGCCAGGTCGAGGAAGCGGTCGAGCAGCACCGGGCTGTCGTTCGAAACCTTGACGGCCTCGCTCATGTACTGCCGCAGCTCCTCCTCGGCGTAGACGATCTCCATGGCGCGGCCGCCGAGCACGTACGACGGGCGCACCACGAGCGGGTAGCCGACCACTCGCGCGAGCCCCACTGCCTGTTCCTCGTCCCGGGCCGTCGCGTTGGCCGGCTGCGTCAGGCCGAGGTCGGCGATGACCTTCTGGAACCGCTCCCGGTCTTCGGCAGCGTCGATGGAGTCCGGCGTGGTGCCGATTATCGGGGCACCGGCCGCCGCGAGCGGCCGGGACAGCTTGAGCGGCGTCTGGCCGCCGTACTGGACGATGACCCCTGCCGGCCGCTCCTTGTCGATGATCTCCATGACGTCCTCGAAGGTCAGCGGCTCGAAGTAGAGCCGGTCCGAGGTGTCGTAGTCGGTCGAGACGGTCTCCGGGTTGCAGTTGACCATGATCGTCTCGTAGCCGTCCTCGCGCAGCGCGAGCGCCGCGTGCACGCAGCAGTAGTCGAACTCGATGCCCTGGCCGATGCGGTTGGGACCGCCCCCGAGTATCACGATCTTGCGGCGGTCGCTCGGCGCGGCCTCGCACTCCTCCTCGTAGGTGGAGTACATGTAGGCGGTCGCGGTGGCGAACTCGGCCGCACAGGTGTCGACGCGCTTGTAGACCGGGCGGATGCCGAGCCGATGGCGCCTCTCCCGCAGCGCCCGCTCCGAGCTGCCGGTGAGCCTCGCGAGCATGGCGTCGGAGAATCCCTTGCGCTTGAGCAGCCTCAGGCGGTCATGGTCCAGTCCCTCGAGCCCCGCAGCGCCGACGACCCGCTCTTCCCGGACCAGGTCCTCGATCTGCACGAGGAACCAGGGGTCGATGCGGCACTGCTCGTGCACACGCTCGAGGCTCCAGCCTGCGCGGAAGGCGTCGCCCACGTACAGGAGCCGGCTGCTACCCGGGTGCAGCAACTCCTGCACCAGCTGCTGCTCGGCGTCTTCGTCCAGGGGCAGCGGCAAGCAGGGCTCGAGCCCGTCCCAGCCCGTCTCCAGGCTCCTGAGGGCCTTCTGCAGCGACTCCTGGAACGTCCGCCCGATCGCCATGGCCTCGCCGACCGACTTCATCTGGGTGGTGAGCCGGTCGCTCGTGCCCGGAAACTTCTCGAACGCAAAACGGGGAACCTTGGTGACCACGTAGTCGATCGCCGGCTCGAAGGACGCGGGCGTGGCGCCGCCGGTGATCTCGTTGCGCAGCTCGTCCAGCGTGTAGCCGACTGCGAGCTTCGCCGCCACCTTGGCGATCGGGAAGCCCGTGGCCTTCGAGGCGAGGGCCGAGGAGCGCGAGACACGCGGGTTCATCTCGATGACCAGCAGCCGCCCGTCCGCCGGGTTCACGGCGAACTGCACGTTGGACCCGCCGCACTCGACCCCGATCTTGCGCAGCACCGCGATCGAGGCGTCGCGCATGACCTGGTACTCCTTGTCGGTGAGCGTCTGCGCCGGGGCGACGGTGATCGAGTCGCCTGTGTGGACGCCCATCGGGTCGAGGTTCTCGATCGAGCAGACGATGATGCAGTTGTCCTTGTTGTCGCGCACCACCTCCATCTCGAATTCCTTCCAGCCGAGGACGGACTCCTCGATCAGCACCTCGTTCGTCGGCGAGGCGTCCAGCCCGCGGCCGACGATGGCCTCGAACTCCTCCCTGTTGAAGGCGATTCCGCCGCCCGAGCCGCCCAGCGTGAAGGAAGGTCGGATCACGGCCGGGAAACCGACCTCGGCCTGCACCGCGAGCGCCTCTTCCATGCTGTGCGCGATGTACGAACGCGGCGTTTCCAGTCCGATCTCGCGCATGGCGTTGCGGAACAGCTCGCGGTCCTCGGCCATGTCGATGGCCTCGCGCGAGGCGGCGATCAGCTCGACACCGAATTTCTCGAGCACGCCCTCGCGGACCAGGTCGAGCGCGGTGTTGAGTCCGGTCTGGCCGCCCATGGTCGGGAGCAGCGCATCCGGCCGCTCCTTTTCGATGATGCGCGCGACCGTGCGCCAGTTGACGGGTTCGATGTAGACGGCGTCGGCGGTGTCCGGGTCCGTCATGATGGTGGCCGGGTTCGAGTTCACGAGCACGACCCGGTAGCCTTCCTCGCGCAGTGCCTTGCAGGCCTGTGCCCCGGAATAGTCGAACTCGCATGCCTGGCCGATGACGATCGGGCCTGCGCCGATGATCAGGATGCTCTCGATGTCGGTGCGCTTGGGCATCTGTCCTTCCGCTCGCCGACGGGCCGCCGCAGGGTCGCGGCCTCGCGGGCTGGTTGAAACCGGCTCAGCCGTCGCCCTTCCGGACCACCTTGCGCGCCTTCAGCAGCGCCTGCAGACGCCGCACCATCAGGTAGACGAAGTGCTCGAAAAGCGGCGTCACGTCGTGCGGGCCGGGGCTCGCCTCGGGGTGACCCTGGAAGCTGAAGGCCGGACGATCCGTACGCTCGATGCCCTGCAGCGAGCCGTCGAACAGCGAACGGTGCGTCGCCTTCGCGTTGGACGGGAGGCTCGACTCGTCCACCGCGAAGCCATGGTTCTGGCTCGTGATGTACACGCGCCCGGTGGTCAGGTCCTGTACGGGGTGATTGGCCCCGTGGTGCCCGAACTTCATCTTGAGCGTCCGGGCGCCGCTCGCGAGGGCGAGCAACTGGTGGCCCAGGCAGATTCCAAAAACCGGGACGTCGGTCTGCAGAAACCGCCTGATGGCCGCAATGGCGTAGTCGCAGGGCTCCGGGTCGCCGGGACCGTTGGAGAGGAAGATGCCATCCGGTGCGAGCGCAAGCACCTGCTCGGGCGGTGTCTGTGCCGGAAGGACCGTCACACGGCAGCCGTGGTCCACCAGCAACCTCAGGATGTTGCGCTTGATGCCGAAGTCGTAGGCGACGACGTTCAGTCTCGAGCCCGGCCTCAGCGGCTCGCGGCTGCGGCCGTACGCGCTTCCATCGGTCCACTGGTACGGTCGCTTCACCGACACGACCCGGGCCAGGTCCATGCCCTTGAGGCCGGGAAAACGCCGGGCGGCGTCGATCACCGCGCGCGGGTCGAGTCCCTCTCCGGTCATGATGCAGCCGGCCTGCGCACCCTTCTCGCGCAGGATGCGGGTCAGCTTTCGGGTGTCGATGCCGGCGATCGCGACCGTTCCCGCCCGTGCAAGGAAGGCGGGCAGTGGCTCCGTGGCGCGCCAACTCGAATGCACGATCGGAACGTCACGGACGACGAGGCCGGCCGCGTGCACGCGGGAGGACTCGAGGTCCTCCGGAGTCGTACCCGTGTTGCCGATGTGCGGATAGGTCAGCGTGACGATCTGCCGCGCATAGGAGGGATCCGTGAGGATCTCCTGGTAGCCGGTCATCGAGGTGTTGAAGACGACCTCGCCCGTGGTCTGACCCGCGGCGCCGACCGAAACGCCCCGAAACACCGTGCCGTCTTCCAGTGCCAGCAGCGCGGGCGTTTTCGTCACTCAGGTTCTCCCGTCGCGGACCGCCTCCTGGAACCGGACTGCGCCGGGCGCATGCGACGAGCGGGTGGAGTCCTCAGTGACTCCGCCCGCCCGGCTGAATCCAGTGTCGTGGGGTCCCAACCTGAGCGGAAATCATACTAGACGGCATCCGCGGGTGTCCACGCCGCGGCAGGCCGGAGACGTACGCGGCGATGCCGTCAGAGGCCGAGCACGTCCCGCATGCCGTAAAGCCCTGCGGGACGCCCGATGATCCAGCGAGCCGCGGCCACCGCCCCGTAGGCGAAGGTCATGCGGTCCGTCGCGCGGTGCGCGATTTCGAGGCTCTCGCCGACACCGGCGAACAGGATCCGGTGCTCGCCGACGATGTCGCCACCCCGCACGACCGCGAAACCGATCCCGCCGCGGGGACGAGGTCCGGTCTTGCCGGCGCGCGTGTGGATGCCCACGTCGGCCAGGGTCTGGCCCCGGGCGCCCGCCG
>Ga0209536_100000479_pt1 | contig 64812 bp, 91 predicted proteins | sample DeeMarSeWOR28_12_FD_187461 | JGI IMG/M metagenome (GOLD analysis project Ga0209536, IMG submission 187461) | Marine sediment microbial communities from White Oak River estuary, North Carolina - WOR-2-8_12 (SPAdes) (version 2) | ecosystem: Environmental > Aquatic > Marine > Intertidal zone >...
CCCCCCCCTATACCCCCTAAATAAATCACCGAAATATTCTTATTGTTTATTTACATCTCTGTATATTATTTAAAATAAAAAACCCACTCCAAGTATCGAGTAGGTTATTTAAATTGAAATTTAGCCTGAATTTTCTTTATTTGGGGGGTATTATTCTACAAGTATGATAACTTTCTTTTCTTCTTTGTCTATAATAAACATATCATTTACGCCTATTATATCAAGTACGTATTTATCTATCTTTACTCTTTCTGCATCTTCTAGTGCTTTATATCTGGCGGGGAATTCTAGAAATACTTCGTAGTCTTCATATTTATCATCTATTGCTTTTAGCGTGTTTATAAATTTAATTAGTTTCATTGTATTTCTCCTTTTATAAATTAATACCTAGTGTAAATTTGGATGATGTAACATTATCTAACATTGGTGGATCATCATCGTGGTGGGTTGGAGTACCACTACTGTTATAGTAGTTTTGACTTATTTCGTCCCAAAAATCATCTCCTAGTTTTAAGTAAGCTACCAGTCCACCGGGAAATTCACTTGGTCTTTTTCCTTTTGATAATTGTTCAATGTCAGCAGCATCTAAGGCAACATTCCATACCCCCACTTCTGCTACAGCCCCGTAGCATTTTTGGGTAAGACCTATGGTATTTCCTATGGCAAATCTGTCAGTATTATCTGGAGATTTATTTGAAGTGCTTGGTGTACCTCCTGTTCCATTTATAAAAGCTCTGTGATTAACAGCACTTGTTTCTACTACTGCTAAGTGCGTCCATTCACCAAAATCTACTGTTATTTCTGGAGAGTATGCTACTGTTGTGGTTAAATCACTTACACGAAACTCTACCCGTTCATCTCCGGGTGAGCCAGAAGAGCCTCCAAAAAACCTTAATAACCAGTGTTCTAATCCACTAGAATCTTTATCGCCTAAAGACATTACTTCATTAGTATTTTGCCATTGCAGAAATTTGAACCAGCATGAAAAAGTAAAAGGTGCTGAAGTTACTGGAGGAGAATCTGTATATACTGCTGAATTAACTGGACGAAAATCATATGCCATTATTTACTCTCTACTATCTTTAGTTTTATAGATTCTGATAAGTCATCTGGTGTTACCCATATATCATCTGTAGGTACTAAATCTACGCCAATATGTTTAAAGCAACTATCTGTAAAACTACTGCATATATGTGATGTTACACTTAAAGATTGTGGTTTAGGACCAGCAAATAAATATCTAAGTGCAACATAAATTAGCCGGAAAAAGTTATACATCTTTCCAACATTACCCCATGCAAAAGATATTAGTTTCATCTTATCTGTCTTACTTAAACTCTCTATTGTTTCAAATACCTGATATTCATCTACTCCTTCTAAGAAACTTTCCCAATCTTTTTCTACAGTCCCGAAAGCTGCTGTTTCAAACACACGCCATTCTCCTCCCTGCTTATATCTTATAGCTGCGTGTGTCCATTTAATACCCCACCATCTAACAAACCTATTAAAAAGGTGATCTCTATAGGTCACTACTACCTGTGTTTTCATTACGTCCTCCTTTACTGGCACAAAATATTCTTTAGCTGTAATAGCAATGTTTCTAAGGCAGATAGTCTTGTCTCCAAATTCAGTATCTGTTGTTCTAGAGAGGTTACTCTACTACCCAGCCCTGTGACTTCTTCCCCAAGTTTTGCATGTATTTCTTTTGCTTGCAAGTCAAACTGTTGCAAATTGTATACCTCCAACTTTAGAAAGTTTATTTCCTCTTCTAACCTTGCAAGTTCCTCATCACATGAACAATCTCCGTTTCCCGGCGGGGTTGTTGGGAATTTAAGTACTTCTTTTAGATATGCTAAATCGCCAAAGAAATAATTATGATCAACATTTCCACTTGCACCAACTACTGGTTCTACCCAACTGTGGGCAGGATAAATACCATTCTGCCAGAATAAAGTTTTTTCTTTAGTCCACCCTAAAGGTAAAGTCGGATAAGATACAGAAGACCAATGTGCAACCCATTGCCAATAGTTAGTAATCCAGCTTACAGAACCTATCAATGAGTTCCAGTAATAAGGGGAAGAATAAACTCCACCTTGAAACCCTAAGCCCTCTATTGTCTGTAAAGATGCTAGAAGTCTATTTCTTCTCTGATCTAAAGTAACTCCGTCACTACTTTCTACATCATCCCAAATAATGGGAACATATTCTATAGCATCTAGGAATCCTAAACTGCCTAGAGTATTTACACAATGTTTAGCTTGGTCTGCTCCACCATAGTTTCCTCTGAAGAAATGGTATGGCGTTACTATCAACCCAGCTTCTAAAGCTGTTTTATATTTATATTCAAAAGTTGGGTCTACGAAACCAGTACCCTCTGTAGCTTTTAGAATGACAAAATCAATGCCATTTGCTTTTAGAGTTGGAAAATCTATTTTTTCATTTGCGTTCCAATGTGATAAATCCAGACCTCTTAGCGTAACTCCAGAGGGTGCTGTTAATGTCCTTACAAATCTGCTAAACGAACTAACAGGTATCTCAAATTTATCCGCATTTTCTATTAGGCGGGTATTTGGATTAAAATCCTGATAAACCATTTTATATTCCTTCCTTTATTTAATTTTCTAATAAACTGCTACAATATCTGTAGCTGTAGTATCTGTAGAATAAACTCTTCTAACCTGAAGAGGATGTACAATTCCAGCAGCTAAAGCAACGAATGTCACCGTTTCCCCGCTGGCTAAGTCTACTTTAACATCTCCACTAGCACCAACATAAAGTCCTCTACTAACTTTGGCTAAATCTGCCGAATCGCTAGGCGTAACTGCTACAGCATAATCTGAAGGATCAATTAAACCACTCATTATTTTTTCTCCTTTTTCTTTCTTAGTATGTATTTACAAAGAGCAATGGCATCGGATTTACCCTTACCCTTATTCATTTGAGTTTTTACACATCTTTCCATAAAGGCTGTGTTTTCTTTATTATCCCCACCGAGCTTTTTATCAACACCGTAAGGCATATTATTTCTCCTTTGGGTATTTAGGTTCTAAACCTAAGTCGATAATTTGTTTAGTTAATATTGTAATACCCTCTTTTAATTCCTCTATTTCTTTTTCTAATTCCTCTATTTTTGTCTCCATGCGAGTTACAAGGACCTTACACTCATCAAATTGATTTTTAACTTCTACCATTAATTCAGTATAGAAGTCTTGTAAATTTCCAGCTGCATCTACGTATTTAGAAACTATGTCTGCACTAATATCTTCAGCCTCTCGCATAGCTTTCTTTTTATCTAGTTCCTCCATCTTTATTTGCCTTCTTATAGCATACGCCCCAGGAATGGCAGCTAAAAATGCAGTTAGTATCGGTAAGTATGTCAAAATTTGTTCCCAAGTCATTATGCACCGTTGCCCCTCCATCCAGAGCGATAGATGTAATATAGATATATGTACATTGTAATTAATCCCAAAAATTTAGAAAGGGATGCCCAATAAGAAAATACTCTTTCTGCTAATGATACTGGAATAAACAGATAATCATACCAATAGCCAAAAAAGAACAAATAAAAAAGGAGTGATTGAAATAACCATATTAATATTGGTATACCGAAGTAAAGACTATTCATTTTTCTAGATACTATGTGAGAAAAAAATATAGCACCTATAATTAGAAAAAAGTTAATCCATCTTACTGTAATTATATCAAATACTCCGTCAAACATTTTATATCTCCTATAAATTTACCCCTATTAATAATTTGGTTGCTAAAGGTTTTGATACAGAAGTGGTTACTACATTACTATATTGACTGTAATCAGAACCATCATATGCTCTAACTCTATAGCTCCAAGTTCCAGCATCCTGTCCTGAAATATCCTGACTTGTTAAAGCACCGGAATATTTCAATGCCCACTCTTCTTCCTCGTATTGTTCCCAAAGCTGGTAACTAGTAGCTCCACCAACAGTACTCCAACTAACTGTATAATCACTTTTACTTAAAGGATTATCAATAGCATAGAGCGTTGGAGCACCTATTCCACTAAAATCAGCATAATCCCAAAGAATAGTTAATGTAGGTTCTTTTCCATTAGTTAATTTTGAATAAGCACGACGATAAGAACCAAAATTACTGCTACTGTCTTGAAAAAGAACAATTAAAGTGTTTCCTCTTTCCCAACCGACTCTATCTACTATTTCCTGCACAACCCAACGTATGTCTACACTGTTATATTGATTTTCTGCTACCCAAGCACTTATATCACTCCATAAAGCATAAGCTGTAGTAGTTGGTGCTAAAATTAAATCTGCGTAGGTTTCTGGTACTTCTGGACTATCTTCATCTAATGCAACTATGTTAGCATTAACTGTAGTAGAGGAATCATTATCTGATGCTGTAAATGTTATATAAGCTTCTCTAATAATTGCTCCTTGAGGTACTTGTACATTTTCAAAAGCTAGGAGCGTTATTATAGAACCTTTGCTCCCACCAAGATGTCCACCTGGGTGTACTTTATTGGGATTTTTCTCATCAGTCTCATCACCAGCAAAATAATTAACATTATCTCCAACATCTGGTAATTCTGTATAAAAAGATAATACAACTACTTCAGCAACTATTTGGGCGTAACGTTGTTCTACTGTATCAGATTGTGGAGTAACAGCTACTTCAGCAACTATTTGAGCATACCGTTGTTCTACAATACTTGGGGAATACACTACCTCTAATGGTACTTGTGCTACATAACCTGAAATTGTCACTCTAATCCTCCATCTTCATCCCAAATTCAGCGGAATTTATCTCATCGGATGTCCACCCACTGGTTGTTGCTGGACTTACCTCATTTAATACAAACTTATAACCATATGTATCTGTAAGAGTCATTACAGAATTCATTGGGTAATTTACACCACCTATTCTTGCAGCTGCTTTGAATGTCCTATCCCCACCAGTACCTCTATTACCATAAAAGGATTGTTGTATTCCATGTATAATGCCAGAAGGTATTGTTTCAAAAGAGTAGGTATCATATGCACCAGAAACAGTAGTATAAACATAATCAGATGTATTTGGTTCAATTTCGTCTACACAAGCATAATTATCTCCGGCAGAAGGTGTCCAATCGGTATTACTTCCAACCCCATTAGGCATTAATAATTTTACATTTACATCCCCAAGAAAATCATTATTTATAGTTCCCTCTGAATTACAAATATAAATATCATCAAATCTAATATCCCCACTATAATATGGACAACCCCATAAACGGTAAAAATCAACATAATCTGTTGTACCGTTTTTAGTATTTAAACCAGTAACATCTAATATTTTCTTACCATCAATTCTTATTTCTACGCTACCATTAGTATCATGTATATATGCTTTTATTTCTAAATAAAACCATTTATATCTAGGAAGAACGCCGTTGGCTGTTTCTGTTAGGTAAGTTCCATTTACTTGACCTCTCACTACTCTTATACCGTGTTGTGGAGCTGCGAATTCAAACATTAAATAATCAGTTTCTCCCTGTTTACCAAAACCAACCCCATTGCTATAATTATTATAAGCTTGTCCTATTAAGCTAAGATAAACAGCTGCACCAAAAATGATAGTTGAATCTGTATTAACTAGACATTGAGTTAAATGTCCTCTGTCCCAACCATCGCCTTCCCACATACGAAAGGCGGAACTACCATATCTTCCAGTAGCATTACCATAGTTCATGCTTTGTTGCCAATAATAACTACAGTACTTATTCAGTAAAGCTGCATCAGAAGTTCTGTCATCAAATGATTCTGCCCAAAGTAGTGTCATATTATTGCTCCGATTTCATACCAAATTCAGCAGAGTTAACATCAGCAATTGTCCATTGAGAGCTTGTTTCTGGATTCAAACTGGAAACTTCTTGAACATATGTACCAGAATCTTGCAGATAGTGTAATACATCCCCGTCATAAGTAGTAGATGTTGGTCTGAAAGCAAACCTGCTTTTCTTAAAACCAGCATTGGTTTTCCAAGTGTATGCAGACATTTGTATACCATGCACAGCACCGGAGACAACAGCTAAATTATCAAAAGAATATGTATCATAAACACCGGATGCTGTTGATTCAACATAATCTGCTGTATCTACATAAAGATCATTAACACATTCATAGTTACTTCCAGTAGATGGTGTCCAACCAGTATGAGCACCAGCACCATTTGGTTTTAGGTTTACTACAGCAACATCGCCTAGAAAATCATTAGCAACTGTTCCACTATCGTCACATACATATATATCATCAAAACGTTGATTTCCAGCACCAACTGGAATATTATAACCAATTCCACCAATATGAAAAGTATTTGGTAAACTAGTTCCATTACGGGTATCTACATCTGTTAATTCTATTACTGGTTTTCCATTAATTCTTATTTCTACACTCCCAACAGTGTCATCGAAATGAATTTTACCTTCAATATAAAACCATGTAGATTGTGGGATAACAGCATCACCACTACTTCCTATAAGAGTACCATTTGGTGCTCCTCTTCTAACATTAATACTATTTGTGCCTCTAATAAAATTAATACTGATATGGGCTGTACTACTTCCCGTAGTAAACTTAAATCCCATATTATTAGTACCATCTAAAGATTCATTAGGGTCTAATTCATCGAAATAATAAGCTGAACCAAAAATCAAGGTATCGTATGATGCACCTAAATATTTACCAATATTGGCTCTTTCATAACCATTGGTGTTCCAAAAGCGCATAGCACCAGAACCCCTTCTGCCTCCAGTAGTAAGTATTTGTGGCATACTAGCACTACTAGTACCCCAATATGTCCATTTAGACCATATTAACGAACTTGCATCATCATCAGTATTAAAGCTTTCTGTAAATAAAAGTGTCATAATTTTTCTCCATTTATCCTATAAATCCGTAGGAAGAATTTGCTTGTGTTCCACTACCAGCTCCTCCTCCTGTAGCAACTATATCAGTTATACTTAGACTAATCCAAGGATAATGATCTGCTTTATATGTCCAACCGCTTGTAGGAGCAGGTCTTTCTATCCATCTCCAATTAGAGCCTCCCGGTAATAGATTTTTAGTGGCTTCATTAAACATTATAAACCCAAAAGTATTAACTCCTGTTTCTCCGGGGATAATGGCTGAGGTTACAGGAGATATATACAATCTATAAGTAGTTCCAGTACTTAATACAGGATCAGTTGCTGTATCCCAACCAAGATGTATGGTATCAGCATCGTAATGATCAATATAGGCGTTATCTAAAACAGTAATTGATGCTAACTCCCCATCACTAGAATCTGCTAATGTTATTTTAAAAGGACCGTCTTGAGTAAATGAGTCTGGATAAAAATTGAATACTCCACCAACAGCTGTAGCTTGGAATGGTAATTCAAATTCTACTCCCCATTCCTCAGGATAAGATAATTCTCTATACGGTAATCCTATTAAACAAAATCCTTGAACTTCTCCATCACTATAAATAAGAGATGCTGGTGAATCCCAACTATATTTATTCCAGTATGAAGTTGACCACCAGAATTGTCCCGGATAAGAATTCCAAAAAGTACTTTCTGTGTTTATTTCAACAAAATTAGTTGATGTTGGTATACTAGAGCCACTTGGAGTTATTATTAAAGCTGCTATCTCTCCCTTTGTTACATTTAACGGAGTTTCTAAATCGATCCAATTCCAACCACTAGATAAAGTGTGTGGCTGAAAAGTTTGCCATTGAGAATTACTATACATTGTAGTGTTAACATGTGTGTCTGGATTAAATGCTGGTTTAGCATCTTCACTTAATCCTGGAGTTCCACTAATAGTAGTAAATCCAATAGCATAATCAGGGTTGCCCTGATATTCAATTATATAAAGCCCTATTCCACTAACTGTGCCAGTTTTATTAAATTGAAAACCAAGACCCATTGAATCATCTTCATCGTTTAATACATCACCATATTCTAAAGACGTTTCATTATAAAAATAAAAATAATTATATGCGCCTCTGCCATGAGGTCCATAGTCTATAGTATTTAATCTCATAGTTTTACCCTCACCTGTACCACTAAACCTTCTCCACCAGTAACTGGTGCTTGATCAATATAACAAGTAAATACATCATTTAATGAAAAACCAGAGACATCTACAGGAGAAGATAAATCATCTAAACTACCTGGATTTATTTGTGGTCTATTTGCTTGATTTGTAAAAACTGTTGTACCATTCTTATGAATATCTACAATTATTGCACTAGTTACCGGAGTAGTTGATACCGATGCAACAACATTTTCTATAGTACCAGCCCAAGGAGTTAACATTCTAACTGGTATAGCTGCACCACCACTAGCTAACATTGTCCACCCACTAGTAATCTGTTGATAAAAACCAATGACTCTAACTGCATCTGCACCAGCAGGTAGTGGAGTAGGTGTCCACTGAGAGCCATTATAAGTTAATACATCATCTGTAGTTGGTGCTAATGCTGAAATAGTAACTCCTTTAATTAAATCAGCATCATGTGATAAGTCTAATATATCACTCTCTGTGTGAGTATGAGAGCCTATCATTACCTGTACATCTTCATTTCCACCATCGTTTAAGGTAGAAACCAATATGCCACTTCCAGCTACTATCTTATCTTCTAGGAAACCCTCTGTGGTATCGTTTGAACTTACTCTTACTTTCCAGTCAGTACCTCCAGAAAAAACTACAGTACTAAATTCTAAAGCCGTTTCTATGTTATTAACTGTAACAAACTTATTAGCTTGGCTAGAATAAGAACTTGGAGTATCATCCAAATCTACAAATTCTTTTTTACCACTGATAGTTATTTCTACTTCATTTCCCCCAACATCTACGGCTGAAATAAAATCACTTTTGAAATCCAATAAAGTAACGCCACTGGCTACTGGAGTATCGTTATTATAAACAATCACCCCGGCAACAGAACCACCCGGCTCTAATTCTTCTATTCTCCACCTAATATGATTTAAGTTATCTAAGAGAGTAGCACTTACTAATACTCCGCTAGGATCGTAAGGATTTCCAGAAACAAATCCCGGTATTGCAGCTTCTGTTGTATCATAAGCTACTCTTGTTTGTGGAAGCATACCAGTAAAGCCACCGGGAGGTCCTCCCAACCCACCACTAGCTGATATTATTCCTCCCAAATTAATGGGAGCAGCTTTTAATTTTCTCTCTAAAGCATTAAAATATTCAAAGAAATTGTAATCGTATAAAGGCATTATATATAATCATCCACTCTTATTATATTAATTTCGGAATCCGGTAAACCGATTGAATAGTCTCTCCAGTAATTTTCATCTGGATTTTTTTGATAAAATGATTTTACCCCACTAACTGTATAAAAAAAGTAAGTACCTTCTGGAACATAATTAGTAGTCTCAAAGTGGGTTATTAATCCGCTAATAGCAACACCGCTGGCGACAGTAACCATATTAACCCAAGGAGTATCTAAATAGTATTCACTAGCTAATATACCTTCTCTATTAGATATGCCTATATATCTTTCATAATCTTTTGGATTAAATTCTCCACTTACTGTTGGGAATGTACCGGGCTTAGGTAAATCAAACACCCTAGCTTCAAATACTGGTTTTGGATCAGCATGGGTATAGAACGTATCTACTTCGTTTTGTATAGTAGCCCAAAAATCTAAGCTATCTGTACCATCATCGGGAGGTATATCATAAATAACTGTTGGAGAACCTTTAGATATATCTACTTTACATGGTTTTTGGGTAGTTTTTATTACCTCAAAAATTCCTATAGTTTGTTCTAATGATTCATCTGTAGCTGTTATTTTTGTTCCTAAATCTGTTGTAGACGTATGTTTTAATATAGTACCTTCAGGATAGTTATCAATTACTGTACCACTACCCAACCTAGTAAAAGTATACGATCTAGTAACAATATACTGTCCAACAGGTCTTGGAGAATCTTCAAGAGATTGTTGTATTATAGTATTTGGTGGACAAATTTGATCATATTTTGTAAAAGCTAAAATATATGAACTAGATGCTATTGTTGTATATAATTGTCCAGTTAAATCATCAGCAAACTCAGCCCCTAGAAACCCAGCCGTACTACAATCACTGAAGTCAGTAAATGTTCTATAACCAAAGGAAGCTCCCCAAGCTGGAGCGAGCCTAATTTGTCGCCAATGTCCTGCATCTGTATCGTCTGGATCAATATAACCACTCCTTTCCCATCCGGGTGTTGTATATTTACCATGTATTTGACTAAATTGACCAACACCTACAAAAGATTTATTAGAGATTATGTCAGGTTCTTTACCAATAGTTTCTGGACCTCCAGCTGCTGGATACCACCCCTCTGATTCGTGCCACCAATTACCACCATCAGATGCTGTAAAATAAAATAAAGATAAATCTGGATAAGAAATGCCAAGGCTAAATCCTCTATAATAGTCATTTACATAAGCAAAACCATTAGACACCACATGATGTGATACAAATCCAATAGCATATGATTTACCAATATTTGTATTGGATACCGGGTAGTATGTACACGCACTATTGCCTAAAACACTATCACTAAAACCGGAATAATAATCGGCATTAGCTGGCAAAGCATCTTCAAATTTATATAATGTATTAGGTCCTACTTTATAAGAAGCTCCGTATTCTGTTACAACCCAAGCAGCTGCTCTAATTTCGGTTGTTGTAGGTTCGGTGTGCCAACCAAAATAATAAAAATCCTCTAAATCTGTCCCAGCTAACCAACTAAGTCCATATACCAATGCCTTTCCTGTTGAAAAGAAATTTGCAGTACCTCCAGCCCCTTTATAACCAGAACCATCGCCATTCCATACCGTATTAGTAGTAAAAGAGCTGGAAATTAAATTTAATGTAGACATTCTTGTATGTCCGGCGGTATACCAAGCAATGGCAAGAGTATCTCCTATAATTCCACTACCATCTATCCTAAGATTTGTTCCAATTGACCTGCTACTTATAGTATTTAATGAGGAATCTCCAAGAGTATATGTATAATGAAATAAAAAAGTTTCTGTAGGATAGGCATTATTTTCAAAAATCGCTATTATATCAAAAACAGTACTTGTTCTTTGGTGAATATTCCAATTTATGTTATAAAGGTCTACTGAAGAACCTCCGTAGTTAGACCATTCTGGTTGCATTGCTATATCCCAAGTGGTTGTAGTAAGGGTATTCATGTCCACTTTAGATAAAACTCCTTTATATGTTGGATAAGTATCAATACAAAAATAATACCAAGTATTTCCTTCTTGATCAGTAATGGGATGAGTTTCATAATTTCCTTGAAAACCGCTTTGGTAAGATATTTCTGAACTAAGAATCGTTCCGTAACCGAATCCCATATTTACTGTTTTTGAATCTGGAATAAATGGATCACCATTCCAACTAGTAGTTTTATTTATTGTTTTATAACCTCCCCCATTCTGTCTGAATTCACTTACAGCATCGGGTATGTATCCAGGAGCTGGTGCATAACCAGAAACTGAAATTATATTATATTCGCCTGTAGACTCTAAATCATAAATACTGTATAGATTATCATAATCTCCAGCCCCACCGCTCATTGTAACTTGCTCGGCTCTGATTAGAGTTTGTGCTCCAGTTAATTGTAATACCCAAGATAAACCAGATGGTACAACTCCAGAAGCCATTATTCCAGACACAGGTACATAATTATAGCCAACAACGATATTATCATTCATATCTGTACTACAAGCAACGGCTCTTAAGTCCATATTAGAATAAGTAGTACCATCCACCCCTCTTAAATTTGGTGGTATGTATTTATTCCACGAACCTAGCTCAGAGCTTCTTGTATATAAATATCCGTCGTTAGATACAGCTGCAAAATTTCCATTTCTTATCGCTAAATCTATTATATCTAAATCATCTAAGCCAGAGCTATCATTTCCCCAAGAAGATGAGTTTACATATTTTCTCCAAATACCATCACCAGCAGTACCTATATAAACGTAAAAGCCATCCTCAGTTGTTGGATAATTAGAGAAATAAGTAAACAATCTAGGACATTTCTTATTTATAGTTACTTTATAAACCAGTCCGTTTTGATCCATTGTAGCTGATAGTCCTGTAATCAATCCTCTTCCTGCCCAATATTTAGTAGTTACTTTTAGAATTTCGCCTAACTGAAGATTATAATCATTTACTACTAATAAAGTTTTTTCATCCTTTATTTGAGTAAACTCTTTTAACATCATTTGTGCCAGCTCTAGTGCCTGATCATTGCTGAATATTGAACTGTTAGATAATACTACAGCTCTTTTATCATTAGCATCGTAATTCCAAGGAGTGGGTACAGAAATATCTACAAAGACTTCCCCGTAAGTTGGGTTGGTATTTCCCCAAACAACTGCTCTATTCCTAAGTCTTTCGTCATCAAGTTCTCTACCAATTTCTTGAATATCACCACTATCAATACTGTGATCTGGACTATTTACATCTTTATTAAGATCACCTATTATGGCATCCCCATCGCTATCAAAGTACATATACCAACCAGATTGTTGCAATAAAGTAGTAATAGTATTGAAAGCAGAATCAAACCCTAAAGAAGTGTTATTAGATAGTGGAGAACCATTCCCACTTACAGTAAAGGTATAAGATATTCCAGCTTCCGTAAGAAATTTCTCTATCCAATATCTACCATACGATAAATAATCTATCGTATAACTATCAGTAATAAAATAATCTGATAATTTTTTAGAACCATCTGTAGCTCTTATATTTATAGTGCCTGTGTTAGCTGATTCTGCTGTAGAATCTATGTAGAACTTTCCTTTTTTATTTCCATTTTCCCAAATTTCAATTACATCCCAAGGTTTTAATGTTCTATTAATATTTAAAGGTACGATTAATTCCAAAGTTCCTATACCATTACAAATGTCATTCTCTCTATTATAGGAAATTGTAGAATTAGATATATCCGTTCCATCGTGTTTTACAACGACATTTAAAATACCCATATTAAATCCTTAATTCTAAGTTTGTAAAATAACCCTCTCTACCCCATTGGTGTTCAGCCATGTAAATATACCAATTACCAGAAAGTCCTAAGAAATCCTCATCTACTGTAACTACTTTTCTAGCTAATAGTTTTGAATTTCCTTCTGTTTGGAATTGAGCTGATACTCCTAATCTATTATAGAGTGCTAGGTTATAACTAGCTGAATTGGTTGCCATGCTTTGATTATCAATAATGCTTGATACTAAAGCCATTGCTTTATAAAACTGTGTTGGAGTTGTTGGTAAAATATTTTCCATAGTATCTGTAAGAGGATTGTATGATGTCGCACTTTTAGCTTCTGCATAAATTCCTGTAGCTCCATGCACCACTACTCTATTTCTCAAATCTCTATCAGATTCAGTTTTTATTGAATTTAAAACTATACTATCATTTAATGTTACACCAGAAATTGGGGTATCAGCTTCATCGCCTACTTGTCCAGAAGTACCATCCATAGGATAAGGTTTTCTATTTCTGAACTGTATAGCACCAGTTTCGTCTATCCACAATTGCCATGCTAAAAGGTCTGCTATAGTTTTACAAAAGTCATAAGCTCCTACTAGTTTTACCTCTACATCGTTTCCTGATTTAGTTGCAAAGCTAAAGGCACTTCCACCAGAAGGAGTATTAACCGTCCCAGTTAATCCTGCTAAAGATAAAATATTATGAATCAAATCCTCTGCTTTAATGTTATGCCACTTATAAGAATCATCTGGATTAGTCGGTACAATGAAAAAATCTATCGCTCTTACCAGATCATCTTTAGCTATAATTGTATATAAATCATCTGGCACTTGTCTCACTATATTTTTAACATAGCCCTTGAAAACTCTATTATAATCGCCAACATATCCTAAGTCTATAGTAATATTATCACCTATATTTACTGTTTTACTGGTTGCTACGATTTGTGCGGTGGCTGTACTACTATTATGACTATTAGATACAGTAATACTTAATGGGTTTGTTATTCCAGTAACACTGGCATAGAGAGTTTTAGACATCTTCCCACAGCTCCAAGTCTACAATAAATACTGGTGCATCTTCATCTAAATCTGGTCTAAGAGTTTGGCAAGAAACAAAGGGAACTTGATCAGAAGCTACTGATTTAATTAGATAATCTTTAGCTCCGTAAGGACCAGAAAGAGTATAAAAAATTCCAGATACAGTCATAGCAGCTAGAGCCGATTCGTCAGCTGTACCAACTATATAAGCATTTACATTTCTTATTTCTTCCTCATGTCCAAAATTATGAACTATAGTGCCTCCACCCAAGGGATTTAATCTTGCTGAAATTTGTTCCCAGCTTTTATTACTTGCTTGTGGAAAAATTCTTACACTACCTAAATACCAAGCCATAAGTCCTCCTAGACTACTATACTCTTAGTTACGCTTGCAGCTGTATCTTCAAATCTAATCATATCTGTATATAAGTAAGGTTTAATTACTTGTGCTAATACCCTTCCATCTACTATTAAGTTCGCAGTATAGTTTGATGAAATTTTTAGATTAGTTGAAAATCCACTAAGATTTGAAATCTTTTGATTTAATAAATCTAACATACCACTAAAATCCGTTGCTAAATCAGATGTTGGTTGCTGTGGTCCGAGCATTTGGTACTGTGGTTGTAATGTCATTATATCAGCGAAATTAGAGAGCTTATCAGCTGCTGAATCTAATTTACTAAAATTAAATTGTGGTCCAATACCAGCACCCTGACCAATAGTAGAAATACCACCACCACTTATTAATTGTTGTAGAATTTCTGGAATACTTTCAAAATTAAATAGATTTTTTGCAAAGATACCAGTTACATTCTGTAACTCTCTTATAAAACCAGCTATTTGTTCTCCACCCGGTATAATGGAGAAAATATCTGGAGGAGGAGCCTCCGAACCCTGTCCAATTACTCTACCCGGTCTTTCTAGTCCAGTTTGAGAATATACCAATTCTTCTTCTAATTGCCCTATTAAGTTGCTAACTCCCTGATCAAATACTTCTACACTCTGTCCAAACTTATCTACAGATGTTTCCTGTTTATTAGCATAGTCCTGTAGATTCTTTTCTCCACCAATTAATGCTGGTCTTAGATAATCTTCTAAATTCTTTTCTCCACCAATTAATGCAGCTCCATAATCCGGTGGTTTGTATTCTGGTCCGTATTCTGGAAGTTCAAATTTTGGATAAAAAGCCTCGAATTCTGTAGGTCTATCGGCTCTTTGTGCTCCAAAGTTTTCAAACATAAATTGTTCGAGAGTGCCTCCCCAATCTTCACCTGGGTCTAATGATTTTATTTCTCTAGCTGCGTCTGATAAATCATCAGCTGCACCAGATAAAGCACCAGCAGCTCCTCCAAGTCCTCCACCACCCTCATCAAATCCAAGCTCATATCCTTGGAATGGTACATAGAAGCTGGCATCTGTTGGTAGGTTATAAACACCTTGAAGTTGTTTTTCATTAACATCAATTAGATCATTCATTGCTAATTGCATAGCAAGGTTATCTAAGTGAAGTACATCTGTACCATCTTGGAAAATAATACCAATAGTTTCTAGTGTTGGTTGCCAATATGAACCAAAGGCATCCTTTAGAAATGCCAATTGTCTATTATAAGAAGCTTCAAAAGCTGCTTGGGTCATGTCTACGCTTTGTATTCTAAATCTACTAGGTTCTGGCGTAGGAGGAGCAATTGCCTCCTCTCCTCTTAATTTTTCTATGGCTTCTGGAAATAATGAAAGTACTACATCAAATTCTGATTTAAGAGCTGCACCAGCAGCTTCAGCAAAAGCAACTCCCAATAAAGTACCGCTTTCAATTACTTCTTGTAAAGTAGTATTACCTGGAATCAGCCCTAATTCAACATATTCTCGAATTCTTTCTTCTAACATTCTTAGAGCTTCTTCTCTTACAATCTCAAACTCTTGTGGTTTAATATCAAGTACTTCTGGAGCTTCTGTAGCAAACTGAATTAATGGTTGTCGTTGTGCTTCCCTGATTTGATTGAAAACCTGTTCTAGTTCAAAAGCAGCTTGTTTTAATTCCTCTTCTTTTATTAAGACAAGTTCAGTATCGCCTTCAGCAGTTAAATCTCTAATTTGATCTTTTAGATCAGCTATGCCACTAGTAAGGTTTGTAATTATATTTATTTCTTCAGAACTGGTTCTTGAAACTACATCTAAAACTAATAAAAGAGAATCAGCACTATTACCAAGAACATCATCCATAGCAGTAAATATCTGCATAATGGCTTCGCCCTCTTGCCCCATTCTTTCCATAGATTCATTATATTGTTTTATTGTAATATCGCCATTTATTAATTCTTCATTAAATTCTGTTTGAGCTACTTTTATTTCACTTTTTAGAAGATCGCCGTATTCTTTCATATTTTCTGTTAATTCTGATTTAAATACAGTACCTTCCGGTTCTACCCCTTTCCCCAAGTCTTCTAATGCTTTATTTGTTTCTAAAATTTCTGCTCTTAGTTCTTTATATCCTTCTATCTGCAATTTTATATCTTCATCAGAAACTAATATACCATATCCGGGTAAACCTAACTCACCTGCTCTTTCACGAACCCCACCAGTACCTCCTCTATCATAAGCTGTAATTAGTTGTTCCATAGCACCACCAGCAAATTGCGTTGCTGTTAGTTCATCTCCCCATCTAGTAGGAATACCAACTAATTCCCTAATAAAGTTTTCAGTACTTTTTTCCCAAAGAATGAGTCCTGTTGTCCACTCACTGCCTATTGTTCTTTGTAAATCTCTATTTAATTTTTCTTGTTTTTCAAGTAATCTTTCTTCTCTAGTTTGATCAGGCGTTTCAGGTTCTTCTATAGCTCCAGCAAATATTCCTTTAAAAGCATCTTTTAATTCACCGGAAGTACCAGCTTCGGCTAAACCATTAATTACAGCTTCAGCAATAGTAGAACCTATAATAGCTCCCAACGGTCCTCCTATTATAGAAATCTTACCAATTAGAAATCCAGCAATACCTCCACCAATTTGTCCACCAAGACCGTCCCAATCATCGTCTGCTACATTCATAAAAGCTAGAACGCCCTGTCCCATTAACATTCCAATATTAGCTGCGTTGTTTGTTACCCACCCACCAAATGCCTGTCCCATAGTTTTACCATATATGGAATAATTCTGATAATCACTTATTGGCATTGGTTGTGTGTTTGGTCTTAACTGTTGTCCAAAAGAAGTTCTTCCAAGTAACCCTCCAGCAAGACCACCAATTTGTCCCGGTAATTGCCTAAGTCTGCCAGTACTTGAACCGTAAGCTAATAAACCACCACCAGCTACTAAATAAGGGGCAGCTTTGCCCATTACAGAAACAAAATCACCAATTTTATCAACTACAGAATCTAAAATATCAATAAAGAATTTTAATAAATCTAATACCCCACCTTCTGTACCCATAGTATTAGCCAGTTCTTGGAAGCTTGTAGCTAGGTTAGTTAGCGAAGTCTGTACTGTATCCATCTTTACGCCCAAAGCATCGTAAGCGTCAGCTTGTGCTTCAGCTGATACAGTAACTAATCCTTGTACTTCATCTAAGCTTTTTAGGAAAGTGGTGAACTGTGCTCCTCTTCTTGCTCCTCTACCTCCTAAAGCAGTACCAATTCTATTTAATTCAGCATCATCAATGAGTCCAGCATCCATTAATTCTTTTATGTCATACATAACTGACATAAAGTTCCTAGAATCGCCGTTCAAATCTTCGACAGCAATTCCAAATTTGGCTAACTCCTCTCTAGCATTATCTGTTTGAAAACCAGATACAAATGCTCTTACAGCATTACCAGCCTGTGTAGCTGATAATTCTGTATTAGCTGCAACTACAGCAACAATAGCATTTAGCTCATCAAAGCTAAGTCCAACACCCTCAGCTGCTGTTGCCATAATAGCAAAAGAAGTTGCTAAAGTATCTACAGTAACATTAGCTGCTTTAGATACTGCAACCCATTTATTTAATAATTCAGCACCCTGATCTAAATTGTACCCAACTTGTAGCAAACCAGCAACCAAAGTGTCCATAGCCTCGGCTTGATCTAAAGTTGATAGTTTAGATAATACCAAAGAATCTACTAATAATTGATTTGCTACAGCAGTTCTTTCAGTTTCTGTAGCTAAACTTCCTGTAGCACGGTAGGCTAGAGCATATCCCTCGATAACTCCATTTAAACTTTCTCCAGTAGCTTTAGCTGCTGAAACAGCATCTGAAAATACTCCCTGTAATTCTGCTGTATTTTTTCCTAGTACTACGCCTATATCAGCAAGTTTAGATTCATTATCTATTGAAATTTGAATAAGGTCTTGCAATTTTCTTAGAGGACCGTATACAGCTGTAATGGCAACAGCCCACTTAAAGCTTTCTCCTACATTTCTAGCAATACCACCAGCAAAGGTTCTAAATCTTCTTTGTGTATCTGTAAGTACTTTTCCGAACTCAGTAACATGAAGAGTAAGTTTTTGTGTAGCTCCTCCCTGACTGTCCATCGCAAAGTCTAAACGAGTAATGCCAGTAGATGCCTCTGTGGTCATTTTCTTTAGCTGGGAAATTTCAAAACCATATTTCTCCAGCATTTTATTTACATTATCTATAGCACCAACTCTTCCAGCCAGTTGATCTGTAAAGTCTTGCATAGATACTTTTACTTCATCTACAGGCAACTGTTTCATTACGTTGCCCATCTGATCAAAGTAAACTACATATGCTTTTGTAGTGCCTCCAGCAGCTTTTATTGTACCAGTTAGTTGTGTTATTTCATCATTTATTTCTTTTATTCTAACAGAGGAGAGTCCTTTTCCTTCATCAAAAGTCTCTCCAGTAATAGATTCTATGGCACTTTCTGGTACTTGAAATGATTCTAAATCTTTTATAAAATCTTCTAATGGATTAGTTGCTGTAGCTTCGCTAAGACTTCTGAAGCTTTCTCCCAAATCATTTATTACAAAGACAAGCTTCTTAGATGCATCTTCTCCATATTGGACAGTAGTAGAATATTGTGTAAGGTTATCTGCAACATCTGATATATTAATCTTACTGAAATCTGTAGCACCCTGATCAAAAGTCTCTCCTACTAGGTCATCTATTACATTTTGTGGTATTCCCTGTTGTGCTAATACAGCTATAAATCTTTCTACTGGAGGAATAGTATCTTCTGTAGCTTCTTTAAAATTGATAAGTTTTCTTGTTACTTCATCTATTTCAAAAGAAAAATTTCTACCAAATCCAGCTAAATCTCTCGAAGTTACATTTAAAGCTTCGGCTCCTGCTTTTGATTTACTGTAAGTACCACTTAATCTATTTAATTCAGCATCTAGATGTATAAAGGTACTTATTACTTCTTCTATAGATTCTTTTGCTATTCCAAGATTTTCTAAATTATCTCTTAATCTTACTATCTGTTCAGAGTTTTTTCTTAGCACTACGAAGCTGTTTGCAAATTTTTCAATTTCTTCGTTTGGTAATCCTAATTCACTAAGTTCTTGAAATAATCTTGCTGGAGATTCAATTTTTCCAAGATCATCGAAATGTCTAAGTATTCTTTCTATAGATTCTTCTGGTAATCCGACCCCTCTAAGACCTTCCTCCAGAAACTGCATTTCTAAATTAAAGTTTGATAAAGCATACCCAGTACTACTTAATTGATCTTCAAATCCTTTTAGCTTTTCTGTAAAAGTTTCTGCTGAAATAGCATTAGTATTAATTTGGTTTGTTAATTCTTCAAAAGGAAGGGCTTCTTCTGTTCTAATTGCATTAAAAGCATCGCTTAGAGCTTTTACCGTATTAATTTGTTGCTCAGATATTACTGTTCTATTTTCTAAATCTTTTATAAAAGCCACAAAAGCTTTTATATTCTCTATTGGGAAAGCATCAATTCCTGTCAGTCTTTTGAATTCTTCACCAATTCTTTGTATATTTACATCTTCTAGATTACTTATAGATTCACCAAGTTTACGAATATCCCTAGTTGCTATAGAAGAGGTATCAGTTATTATATTAAAAGCTTTCTCTAATACAGAAATAGTTTCTTGTGATTTACCAGCTGATATATCAAATTTAGATAAAGCTTCTGCAAAAGATTTTATATTTTCTACTGGAAAAGTCGATCCTGTTTTGCTTATTTCTTTGAATTCTTCTGATAATTTAGATAAATCAGTATCTGAAAGTTTTAGAATTTCTTCACCAAGAACAGAAATTAATCTTGGTATTTCTCCCAAGTCTCTTAAATTTTCTATAGCTTTTATAATATTTTCAAGTACTTCTACTCTGCTTGGGTCTTTACTTAATATTTCCTCAATATTTTCTGAAAAAGATTTTAAATTTTCTACTGGAAAGTCGCTAACACCAGTTAATTTTTCATACTCTTCAGCTACTTTTGATAAATCAACTCTACTTAAACGAGCAATACTATCCTGTAATTCAAGAATAATCTCTTTTGCTGTTTCTATTCTTTCTGGTTCAGCAATTTCAATTTCTATTTCGCCCTGTTTTCTTACATTTTCCAAAGCAGTTTGAAGAGTACTTAATTGAATATCAACACTATCAGCAGCTCTTTTTCCTACCTTTAGAAGATTTTCAATTTCTCTTAAACCTAAATCTGTATCAGAAAGCTTTTTATACTCTTGAGCTACTTTCCCTATATCCACTTTTGATAAAGAATTTAAAGTATCTATAGCTTTTGTCCAACCAATATCTATTTGAGCAGCTGCATCAGCCAAGTCATCAAGACGTAAAATCTGTTCTTGGCTAAGACCAGATATACTATCCAGTTCTTGCAGAACAGATACAAAAGCCCTAATATCTTCAATAGGGTATGCTACTTTAGTTATTTTTTCCAGCTCTATTGATAAATCACGTAAATCAGCATCATTAAGATTTTGTATTTCATCAGCTAGCTGTTTAGTAGCTTCTGTTGTATCTTTTCCTACTGTTTCAGAGTATAGTTTCCATCCCCTAGTTGCTTCAGCAACGCCTCTATTTCTTCCAACAGATGGTCCTAAATCAACAACGCTCCCAACGCCGCTTTTTATTCTTTCAATTGCTTTTTCAATTTGTTCTAAACTTGGTACTACATCTAAAGCACCCGCTAGTGCATCCCCCAAAAGTTCAATCAATGAAGAAGTACTTTCAGCTGCCTTACCAGCATTTGTTAGAGCTGACTCTGCTTTCTTTAAAACTTCAATAAGCTCTTCTAATTTTTGTTGTTGTGCATAAATTGGCTCTGCCATATATTAGCCCTCTATATCATCAATAAGGAATTCAGTCCTATAAGGGTCTACAGCTTCCTTAGTACCATAAACTCTATCTATCCATTCCTCTATTTCTTCAGAAGTACCATCCCAAATAGTTAACTCTGGAGGTCTTTTATCTTTCGGCATTTCATGTAAACTAGAAACTTGTAATCTTTTTCTAATAACATAAGAAATAGTGTATGGTAATTCTGTGAGAGTAGTTATTTTATTATCCAGTGGAATTTGTAATGCTTTAGCTATCTCCCACAAACTAGCTATTGCATTACTTCTGGCAATTTTTTTAAATTTTCTGTACTAATATTTATAGAATTATATGCTGTAAATAGTTGATCTTTGAAATCAGAAATAAGATTTTCAAATTCCTCTGCTGATTTGAAATACCTTATTTTATATTCTTGATCACGAAAAGTAGCTTGTGTTAAAACCATAGCCTGAAAAGCATCGTACATTCTTCTTTCACATAATTCAGCTATAATTGCGTTCTCTGCTTCTAATGCTAATTCCCCTTTAGGTAAACTATGTAAATGTTTTCTTTCTTTCTTTACTTCTTCATCCAACCTTTCTTTAAGTTTACCTTCTCTAATAGTTGGATAATCATCAACTTCTTTTTGATATTTCTCATGTTGTTCAAGAGTAGCATCACTTTTTGGTTCTACAGGCAATGGCATCATAAGTTCTTTAGTAACTCTTTGTACAATATCTCTTAATTTAAATTGAATTACCAGCTCTATTAAATTTGAATCTCTCATATTTTTCCAATCAGGTATATAAGCAACCCTTTCGTCACTATCTGGAGTTTTTAATAAATTACGTAATTTAGCACTCTCTCTAAGAGCGTAAGTTCTAGCTATGTTTGTTTCAGCATCCCCAACTAATCTTACATATACTGTCTCTATAGTAGTACCAAAAGCATCTTTTATTGGTACTGGTGTACCCCATTTGAAAAGTATGGAAATATCTACATCATTCTTATCTATTTCTTGCATAATCCTCTCCTTATATTAAGATAAAAGGAGCTATACATACAATGTTTTAATTGCTGTTGTATAGCTCCTTTTGTGTTTCTCCTTTACCGTATAGCTTTAATGTTATTCAGTTTATGCTGGCAGACCTTCATATACAATACACTGAGCTGTTTCGCTCTGCCAATTAAATACCTGTTGGGCATTTTCATTAACATTGATTGTATAGGAGTCTCCAGTAACTCTCAGGTTAGGAACTTTTATCGTCTTCATGGGAGTACCCGATACTGTAGTATCACAAGGATCATACAGAGTAATCTGAAGATCAAGTCCTGAAACTGCACAAGCAGCTGTCAGCTCGAATTCAGTATCACCAGAGGCAATACTTTGATTCAAGAACAGGTCAATTAATTCAGTATCTGTATCCAGTACAGTGATGCTCCCTTCAACAGTAGGAACTTGAGATTGGTATCCAACCACAACCCTATTACCCATTTCCCTAACGGGAACTGAATTTAGAGTACCATTGATCGTAACCGATTGTACTCTAGGAATGTCGTTAGCCAAAATGCTAATCTTAACATCCTGACCACGAATTGCAGCTGGGATCGTACTATCACCTACGTCGTTCCAATTAGTACCAGCAGGATTGGCATGATAAACTGCCAAGCCTTGAGAAGTTCTAGAATCAAAAGTAGTTACCGTAGTACCAGAAACACTGTATTCACCAGTGGCTGGACCGGAAGCTACCTCTTCAAGATAAGAGCCGTCAAGGATAAAGGACAGTAACCAATTACCATTCTTTAGCTGAATTGGAGTTTCTGAAAGTGAGAATGAAGTAGTACCTGTGGTAAATCTGTCCACCTGTATATCATTCTTAAACCATCTTTTCTCAGAACCTACACCAGTATAATCCTCTGTTGATTCTCCAGTAACTGAGTAAGAATATGTGAAGTCTCTGATTTGCAAACGTCGTGCATGTGCAGACTTTACGTAATCAGCTGCCGAGGCATCTTTAACATAAAGAATTGCATCAATCTCAGATAGACTTTCAATATCTACACCACCTGCTGGATAAGAACTATAATCAGTACCAGTCAGAATAGAGAATATTTTAACACTTACATCAAAGGCTGAAAATGTAAGAGTAATATTCGGTTGATCCGTAACAGTACCTGCGTGCTGTTGGCTACCAAGTTCATCAACATTGGTAACAGGCACATCGGTATCCATACTGAATCTCTGTACTCTGGTGGCAAAGAAAGAATCAACTGGTCCGACAATTCGGAGAGCTAGTTCCTTTGAGGGAATTGCTAGTCGTTTCGCCATTAATTAAATCCTCCTAAATTTGTTCGTAAATTGCTACAAATGAAACTGTAGCACGCCAATATAAATCGCTAACTAAGTTGGGATCAACTCTAATGATTTCCATCTTAATGCGATCTGGAATTAAAATCCCAATTTTGGTTGGAGTTACCGCAGGAGGAAAACCCTCATCATAATCGTAAACTGGTATTTTATTTTCCACTTCATTTAAAATTCTATAACCGTATTCATCTCTTTGGGATTTATTTTCCCCAAAAATATCTATATCCCATATTCTATATTTTATTCCATATATATTTCCCAACTCAAATGGTCCTATATTAATATCACTACCTTCTACAGAAATTGAAGGTAATTGTAAATTACGTGTTGGAAAACCATCTGTAATATGTATAAAGGGTGCATCAGAAAAGATGTCATCCTTTAACCAATAATAAATTGATAAATCCTGTTTCCTCTCTAAATACATATCCTATTCCTCTAGTCCCAATTTGAAGGTAATTTTGCCCACTGTCCTGTTCTTGGATCACGCCTTGAAACTTGAGTACCCCACTCTCTTTGATAACCCTCAAATCTACCTATATCTGTTTCTGCTTGTGCTAACATACCTCTTCCTACTGGAGTACCCTCTTCTATGGCTTTAGCCACTATTAATACAGTTTCTTCAAAAACCTCCCTTTCCACTTTTTCATATACTGTTTCAATAGGAGTTTCGATCCAATCCCTTTCTTCCTCTTCTCTAATTTTTTCAGCAAGATCGTCTAAAAATTCTTGAGCTATTCTTGAATAAATTTCCCATAATTGCCTAAAAGCTTCTAGTATAGCTATTTCTGCATTTCTTCTAAAATGTGTAGGACCATAAACTGGATAAGGAACTCCATCAGTATCAATACCCATATCTACATTAGCATTTCCATGTTCGATTAAATACCAAAAAGGAGCTTTTGATTGCCCACCGGGAATATTAGAAAGTCTACCAAAAACAGTTTCTCTATACTTTCCTCTATATCTTTCAGTTACGTCCCGTCTTTGTTCTACTTTTTTAAAGTACTTACTTACACTTACACCCTCTCTTCCTACTCCATATATTTTCTCTTTCCATATTTTTGAAGAAACTTTCGCAGCTTTATCTTTATCAAGAGCAGTAGCTTTTATTTTTCCAAGACCAGATTGTGTTCTGTATGCTTCTATGGCTCTTCCCCAATCTTCCACTTTACCTAGAACATCTAAATTAATTTTCACCTGTACTTGCTTAGTACTTTCGTGCGGAATTATGCCAATTATTTCTTCTTCATGTATCTCTAATGCTGTTAAAAAATGATCTACATAAAGGTCATAATTAAATTCTTCTGAAGCTACTATTGCTTTTACCGCCTCTGTTGAAAGAAATAATATAGCTTTTTCTTGTATATTTTCAACACAAGCAATGAAGGTTCTTTTCCAAACCCAATCATCTACCCATCTAGTATCAATTGCAAATGCTAAATCATAAGCAGTTATCCCCTCACTAAATGCTTCCGATTCTAAATCTCTCAAATATTCTTCAGCTTGTTCTATAGCTACAGACATATTGCGAGCCTGTTCTTTAAAGACATCTTCTAAAGAACGTGCATTTACTACTTCAAATACTCCTTTAATAAAATTAGGGGTTTCGTCAGGCATTTCTATCTATTTTTCTTCGGGTCTTCGTACCTCAAGTATTCTATATCTCCAAAAATTACTCTCAAAATGGAGCGTGTATATTCATTTACCAAGTCTAGGATTAATTTTCTAACCAGTTGAAATTCTTCAGAATCCCTGTCCATTCCATGAGATTCAAAAATCTCCTCAAGATCATTAAGTCCTATTGCTAGAAACCTTAGTTTCTTTTTATCAACAAACCTTAATACATCTAATACATCCAATCCTTGGATTACAACACCTTCCGTCCCTCTATTCTCGTCCATTGTTTACTCCCTTTCTATTAAGTCTATTAGTACTCTATTTAATTCTGGTACTCCTCTATAAATTTTTGATTGTACTTCAAAGTTTTTTCCGTCTACAATTACGTGGTCTAGCCTTTCTATTGCTGTTAGAAGTTCATCAGTATACTTAACTTGAATTCTACAATCTCCTTCAAATATCTGACCTCCAGTAACCCAATTCATTTGATCCGCATTACCCCATGTAATGTGTGCCTTTACAGTGTAGGAAGAAAGATTTGGTATCCAATACAGTCCAGAACAAGTAGTGCAAAATGAATTCACACTAGTATTTGTTACCGGATCGAGTCCACAACCAGATGCTGTACAAGCTATTGATGAAACCGTAACAAAGGTGACATTTCTTCCAATAGCATCTCTTATTGCATCTACCGTGTCTTCTGTATTGCTAGGGAAACTTATTGTCATTATCTTCCTACTTCATGGATACGCACTATCGCAGCTTCTCCGTGACCTGTCCAAACACCGCCAACATTTTCCAAGAAAGCTTGGAAAATCCACTCCCCAAACGGCTTTAGCCAATCAGTATCGGGAACTTGATAAGTGACGTATCTATTTCCTAGATTACTGGCAGTTACGTACCCGGAAGTAACTTTATCGGGCTTCAGATAATAGATCATATATCCAGAAGCACCGCTAATATCATTAACACAATCAAGTTTAATTAGGGGGGTATCTCCTTCATAAAACTTATTTGCCATTTAAACCTCTTCTAAATCCACCTGAGATATTAATCCTAATTCTGATCTTACAGTACTAACCAAAAGCATTTCCTCTATAATATTAGAGGACAGAGATATTTCAGTATTTATTGGAGAGAGTAACTCCATTACTTTATTTATCTCAGATGTTAATTCAATTTCTTCTATCATTTTCCGACCTTAGATATTAATTCCATTACTGGATGAACGGCACTAATCAAAGAAATTATTTCTGTTTTAGCAGTTACAATTATTTCTTCTATTCCTTTTATTAGTCTTCCTAAAGAACCTATACTAAGAGCTGAAACTTTTCCAGTCCTACCATGTGATGCAATTGAATCTGCTGTTGGCATTTTAATATTCCTTTAGCTGGTAGGCAGTTAGCCTACTATTTAGATCATAAGTAGCAGTAAGTTGCCATTTCTTTCTTTCGACGGTAAGCGTATCATCAGTATATTGAGTTATAACTGCTGAAATCAAGTTGTCGTTTGAATCAAATGCCATTCCACTCCACTTAGTATTCTCTCCAGATACTCCCAAAGAATCCCCAATGCTAACCAATAAATCACCCAAAGCTTTTCCTGTACTTCCAGCAACTGTATGATCAGCTGTCTGTGCATCCCAAACATTATCAGCAACGTTAAACAATTCATCATGTTCTTCTTGGGTAAGAGCACTACCACCAGTTGAAACTATAGTGGCATTTGCAGATTGTACCAATACAACCTGTACATCATGGGTGTAGGCTATAGGATTACCAGCTGGTCCTCCTACTAGGTTTCCACCACCAATATTAGCGACATACGCTCCTTCCCAAAAATGTAATTGCCATCCGTTCTGCAACTCAACAGTAATACCTACAGTTACTCCCGGTCCGAGAGTTTCTTTCCCAGCTGCGTTAGCTATTTTTGAGAAAGCCATACCCTCATTAGATGCTTCAGCTGCTCTTATTTCATCTATCAATTCCTGAATATCTACATCTGTTTGTGGACTGGTTATTTCTATGAGAGTATTCTGGAAGTCAAACACATAAGCCATGTTTTGTCTCCCTTCTCTCTAATTTTATGATACGATTGTATCCGTAGTTCTGATTGCCGTAATAGTGATACCACCTGATACCAGTTGAGCCGTAGTTTCAAATGGAATGATACCATACTGTCTTACTCTTGCAACCAAATATCTATTAGATGCGTAAGTCAATTGTTGTTGTATTTGTGTAGCACCAGAAATTGTCTCTTCATCTATATAAGGTACATAACAAGTATCTGTTGGTCCTACGTATTCTTTTGATGTAGTAGCATCTAAGAAAACTCTATTTGCTCCCCAAGATGAATAAGTGTATCTCTCTTCACTTATTCCTGTATCCACCACTCTAATTACACCAGATGCTGGAGTATCCGCAGGAAAAGCTGTGGTAATATAGATTTTATCTGCACCAGATGAAATAGTTCCAGAAACTACAAATTGAGATTTATCAATAGTTCGTGAACCCTGTCCAGTAGACTTAGCTACCAGAACTCTGTCTCCAACTCCAGCTTCCCATTCAAGTCCCCCAACAGTAATCGGTGCTTGTGTGGGTGGGTTTCTTGTAGTACCAGCACTATCAATAAGCTGATAGTTCTCTGAGTCATCTGCATCCATATTTTCGATCCAGATACCTCTAGCACCAAAGAAAGTACCACCAGCAAATGAACCAAAGGGAGCTGCTTTAATTGGAGCATATGTACCTTCTTGTCCTACAACAGTGACGTATTGTTCACCATCCATACCATCAATTTCTGTAGTTTCTCCATCCCTAGCTACGTATTTAAGTCTTTCGTATACTTCATCCAGAGGTCTTCCACCACAATTGATGCTATAATCATAGTTTTGAACACCCGCTCCGTCACCAATATCCTTTGAATACGGACCTGCTGTACCAATTACAACGTCTGTCCAAGTTGTAACAGTTCCTTCAGCTGTTTGATTGTTTAGATCATTAGCTGTGGCTAAAGGCACAGCCTGTCTACCACCAGGACCTAAGTCAATCTCAAACCAGTCCCACAAGTGAGTCCAAGCTCTATCATAAACTTGAACATAACCTGTGTCACCACCAGCTAGGGGTGTACCCAATTCTGTACCTGCTTCTTTGATAAGCACAAGAATATCAATATGTCCTGTATCCCACCAAGCAGATGTACCAGTACCCCATTGTGACATTCTAACATCATCTCTAACAATATATAAAGTAGGAGTACCATAAAGAGTACCCAATGTATATAGGTTAGTCCATAAATTCTCTCCGGTAGCTGAATTACCATTAGCATCACCATCTGCTGAGCTACTTGAAATAGTCATTACAGATGGATCAGTAATAGAGCTTGTGGTTCTAATCCACCATTTAGCTTCTGAGGCATTAATTTCTTCCCAATATAATAGCTCCCCTATAGGTGTGGCATCATCGTTTACTGTTTTACCAATATCAGATGCTTGTGCCATAGTGGAAATTCCATCCAAATATAGAACAGCAATCTCGCCATCCCATCCATTTGTTTGAATTGCACCACCCTTTAGAGTTTGTATCGTTTTCTCATCAATAAACCAACCATTAATAAGTGTATAGTCAGTAGGAGTCTGTGCCGACATTGGTACAGGATTGTCCATCTGGTCTAGCTCATCAAAGGTATCTTGTAAAAACGAATACAGAGCGTTTACAGAGAGCATATCAGCTTTCGGATGGGGAGGTGTCTCTGCCCCATCATATCTAATAATTTTATTTACATAGTCTATTGTAAAATCGCCAGTACTAATAGCTGCCATTTAATTTTTTCTCCATATTAAGCTGCTATAATGTCTTGCGTCATAACAGCTGTTAAAGTAAATCCACCAGAATCTATTTCTCCAACAGCATCTATAGGATAATACCTAGTAGAACCAGTTGAGGATTTTCTAATTCTAATGTTAATGGGCATAGTTCCCAAATAATTATATGATTCCTGTGCCTGTCCTGCCGGAGTAGTATGCTCATTCATTAATTGAGTAACTTCTCCACTAGCTGTATAAATAGCTACAGCTACACCACTAATAGCATTACCAAAAACATCTTCTACATTTACTGTTAAATAAACTGCATTATCAATTGTATAGCCACTACCAACTAGAACGTGTACCGTACCCGGATCAGATGAATTTTCAATAGATTCGATTGTAAGCCAATCAGAAGAGCTAGCACCACTAAAAGCAATATCATAATCATTACCAGCAAATTTTAAATTATCATATTGATAAGTTCCAGAAAGGGTATGTAAGATACCGTGTGGATTATAAGTTGCGTGAGTATTTGCAATAAAGAAACTGTTTTTAATATCTACGCCACTAGGAGTCCAAAAGAAAGAAAATCCAGTATAATCATTGTCTGTAGTATTTGAAAAAGTTGTGTTTCTGATTACAACTGGTCCGCCCGGATCAAACATTCCGCATTGATCTACAACACAACCATAAAGTTTATGATCCGAATCACCTAAAGCAGTTACTCCTCCAGCCATATATCTGAAAGTAGTTCCATAAAAATTGATTGCGTTAGCTGCGTTATTAGTATCGCCTAAACGTACTGTAGTATTATGTAATGCACTTCCTAGAAAAAGACTGGCATTTCGTCCTCTTGATGTATCTCCAGTACCTACCTGTACGCCATCAGTAAATGATGTAGCATTGGTGGAATTACTTACTATATCAAGTCTAAAGAAATCATCACCAATAGCATCTACCCAACCACCACTATAATAATATTCTTGACTTACCCAACGAACAATTCTTTCAGTATCTGTAAAAGTAGTTCCGTTAGTGCTTTGATTGTCTCCAACCTCTAAGCGACCATAGGCATAATAAATGCCATCCCTTTCTTGTAAAATACCATAGACATTTGTTGAGGTATTCATATCAGCATCTACTACATCTTGCCAACCATCAGTGGATGTGCCATAAATTTTTAATCCCCACCCAACATCTATTCTATCAATAAATAAGTTATCTGCACGGGAAGAGCCTGTTGTTTCTACGCCTACTCCAAACCTACTAATAGAACTTATATCTGCACCACCACCAATAGTAAATGTTGGAGTCTTTCTTGGGTCTAGTACAAACCTTTTCCAACCACCATTGTACCTATCTAAAGCATCCCCACCACCTACAACATAACAATTGAAAGTTGTATCGCTGTCACCAACTAGTAAGTATAAACCATTATTAGCAACTAAATCTAAAATACCGGGAGTAGTGACATTTGCCCAAATAAAAACATGCTGTCCCTCATGTGTGCCACTGGCAGAAAAATCAAAAGAACCTGTACCAGAATAATCATACCAACCATAGCCATCTTTATTGTTGGCTTGGTATCCTACAGAGCCATTATATTGAATTTTGATTTCTGACCATGATTCGGGTGCAGAAATTGTATCACTGTCCCAATTAGTTGTATTTTCTGCTTCTGTTACATTAGTACCATTGAAAATTACCGTAGCTGCCAATTTACGCCTCTAATTCAAAATCTGGATTGTTATCCATAAATTCAGATAAAAGCCACCACTCTGTCCAAGTGGACTGTTTTCCAATAACTTCTACTTCAACATATTCCTCCATTACAGTACCTCCTGTAATATCTGGAGACTCGTGTTGAATTATTTTTATAGAATCTATTTTCTTTTTCTTACCATTCAATCCCATTACTTTCATATGTTCATTACTCTCTTGAATATTTCTGCCCATTGATCTGCTATATTCATCCAATTATATTCAGGTCTGGAAAACTTTTCTATTCCTTTCACAGATAATTCTTCATATAATTCTTTATCTTCATATATTTTTTGTAATTGAGTAGCTACATCTTCTGGTCTAACCACAGTACCTACAGTCTCAATTCTCTCGAAAGTTTGGTGCATTGTAGTTGGAATTAATAAACCAATATCTGAATAAATTTCTCTACTAGCACTATTATCTGAAACTATTTGTGGTGCTCCAGTAATAGCGTGCTCCATACTAGGTAATCCCCAACCTTCCCCCATACTGGTATTTAAACCAACATCCGTACTATTATAAACTAAATTTAAACGATTCTCTGGTATCTTTTGTACTCCTTCTTCCATGCTGGTTAACAAAAGTCTGTGAGACATTCCGTATCTCTCTGCAAGTTTAGGAATATTCCAGCCAACGTCCCTTATTCCTGCATGGTGGTAGTATCTGATATTTGTTGGTTTATCTTCAGCAAATAGGGAAAATCCTTCTAAAGCTAGGTCTAATCTTTTTCTTGGTTGATTTCTATTTGCATTTAATACTATGAAAGAATCTTCGCTCCAAAGTTCTTCTACGTTTGGATAAGAGATTTTTCTAAGTTCTGTTTTTGGCATCATTAACTTGTAAAAAGTTTCTGTATCTATTCCGTGTGGAATTATTTCAAAATCTATATCTTTTGGTGCGGCTTCCTTGGCAACCTCATATCCAAACTTAGTATAAACAACAGCTTGAGATACTATATCAAAATTTTCAAACCAACGTTTATCAAACTCTTCCCCATCTACTGGAAAATAAATAACTACTGGAGGTACGGGATCAAACTGTCTTTTGATTTCATTTAAGTATTCATTAATCATCCAAAGATCATTTAATATGAAAATCATATCTATCTTAGCTGTTTTAAATTCCCGTATTCTATCCATCCCATAAACGTTTCCTCTTATTGGTGCAGGAAACATCATCCAATTATAAGGATGAGGATCGCCCCAATAGTTTACCGCTAAGTGCATTACCTGAAAAATTTCAGAATCTAGGTTTTTAATGATCGAGTGTGCTACTCTAGAAAATCCTGTAGGTGTTACTCCATCGGAAATCCAGAGGATTCGTTTTCTTTCTTGTTCCATTTTTCTCCATTCCTTTCTTTACAAATTTTATTTAAAATCCAAGCCAACAGTACTGTCAATACTGCTGGAGTTAGTATCCTTAGTATACAGAGTATACAAATTCCAAACCATTCTAAGTGCATTAAAATTTTCCCATATTCTCAAAAGTATTCTGCTTATATCCGGGTAAACTACCTTTTATAGCTTGGGCTAGTTTACTAGTTGGTGCAGAAAGAATCATACTCAATTCTTCCCAATCTTTCTGTAAAGATATTTGTTTAGAACGTGATCCTTCTAAGTTTGAAAAAGATATTTCAGCGTCTTTCCAAGAACTGGCGTTCCAAGAATTATTTTCTAAACTGCCCTCCTTTATAATAATAGATGCCATCAACAATATAGGTCTTTCATCTTGCATCTCTATTACCGGAGGTTCTGATAAAACAAAAGTATGATTTGAATTTCTTGATACCAAATGTGTAGACATATCTATTAAATACTTTAAATTCCACCATCTTCCTAAAGATTTAATAGCCATTTCGAGAGAAACTTCTAACCACTCACTAGCATACCTATAACTAGATGGGTCAATATCTCCTAAGTGTAATCTTAACTCTGGTAAAAGATAATCAATCGTAGTAGTTTGTGCCATTTAGTTCACCATTTGTGGGGGTTCTGGTAATCCTTGTACTTCAGATAATCTTCCTTTTATTAGATTAACTATTTTCTCTGATTTTTCTTCTTTTTCTGCTAGAACTAACAGTCTATATAAAGGAGCTTCTGATGTCATTTTATTTACCCCAGCTTGTAGAGTAAAAAACTTAGAGGAAATTAATTTCTCAAGTTCTTTATCTGACATATTGTTTGCTTTTTCCTCTTCAGAAACTTCTTTATCTTCTGGTTTAGTGTACTCAATTAAGTACCCTCTTTCAAAGTGCTGTTTGTTAGCTGAACGTATATATTTATCTTCTTTTGCGTTCCAAACCTCTACAACAGCATTATCAGAGAAATTATCTTCCCCGCTTAAAACAATCCCTAATGACTCAAGGTTATTAAAGGGATTTAGAATTTTTACGTACACCTGACCGAGTACAGTTTTTCTATATGATTTGTATGGTTTCTCTGTCTGAGTAGAAGAGAAATCAGCCGCTTCCAAGTTAGTGTCCATTTATCAATCTCCTTTCCATCTTAAATTTTATGAAGGGAAGTTCCGTAATCAGTACGGACACCTTTTTGCCTACCTTCCCATCTCGGCATCTCTTTGTGCAAGAGAGTAAAGTCAATTAGCTAATCCCACCGATGACATAGATTCCGTCAGCTTTCCAGATCATAAGACCGAATCTCTGATAGAATTCTAAGTTCCATTGTGGAGGGGTAGGTCGCATATCTGTCCATTCTTTATAGTTTACATCACCATAAGTAATGAATTCTCCGACCTTCTCTCCAATAACGAGAACCTTGTCTTCAGGGATAAAGGCGTTATAGTCTTCAAAGTTGTCATAAATCTGATCGATGGCAACAATGGGAGCACCATACCAACTTCCAAGCCAACCAGTTCGCATGATTTCCTGTAGCTGAGGATCAAGTCCTCTCCACATAGCATCTGACCCGACGGTATTACCGTCATTCCAGAATCCACCAAACTGAGTAATTGGAGTTAGTGCCGCACGAGAACCAACAACAGCTTTAGTTCCAGAAGTAGTGCGATTGACATAATCAATAGCGTTCTTCAAAAGAGTAGCTGTAAGCGATCCTCCAGCATCTATGAAGTTATTGGGGGTATTGGAAGCTGTCCAGATTGAAGTAAGAGCTGTAAATACTTTCTGTTGGAAAGTATCTTTCAGTTTAGCGAGCATTTCACCACGAATCTCTTCAACTGTTCCAATATCTCCGGCGTTCATCTCCCATTCATTAAACGTAACACCTACGTCTAATCCGTCAAGTAAGTAATTGGCTCTCTCGTACACAGTGATTTCACTTTTCAGATGAATTGATCCGGGTACTAACGTATAAACTTTAATACCTTTTCTCAATTTCTTAACAAGGGAATCACCCTCCTTGAGTGAACGAGAATCCAGTAACATACTAACAAAATCGACGGTAATGTGTCCGGGTTCTAGCCATTCAACAAACATTTGAGCCAAAGCTTCTCTGTTTTCCTTATCCTTTACAGCACTTGCTAAGGCTACCTTTAATTTTTCATCCATTTTTAGCGTATTCCTCCTAAAATTTTAGTAATTAATTCGGAAGGTTAAGTTTAGATCACTATCTACTTCCATAACCTGTGCGAAAGTAGCAGAAGCAGAGTACTTCAGCTTACCAGCATCGGCTTCACTATCTGAACTGGTATCAGCAACAGCCAGAAATGCTCCCGGTACAACGTCAGCACTATAAACATATTCACCAGACCAAACAGTAAACACACCCGGACCAAAGGCTAATGCCAAATAACCGGATGGAATAGTTAGTCCTTTCTTATTGCTTAGTGGCGTAAGATGTACGTCAGCATTAAATGGTACATTTGCCGCACCATCAAATCCATACCTCAATGAGGTATTGGCAACTGTGGGCATAGGAATAAAGATTGGAGGTTCAGTATTGTCCACAGCAAAGGTCAAACAAAAGCGAGCTGCCGCAGCTTCTGTAGAATCATCGGGTAACTTCACACCCGGCAAGTCCTCTCTACTACCGTAGTCGTGACTTTGTGAATGAGAAGTCAAGAGAACCATTCTACCTTCTGGAATGGCTTCTGTAGTTAATACACCCGTAATATCGGTATATTTATTGATTTCCATTATTTATATCTCCTCTCTATTGAGAAACCGTTTGTTCTTTGAGTGCCTTTCCAAGCTCTCTCCCTACAAGACGTTTCTCCTGTTTATTTCTAGCATTAGGAATTTGTAGTCCAGCTTCATCGTCTTCCTCTTCTTCTTCATCTTCTTCCTTAGCAGAAAAAGCGACAATTTCTTGCAACATGAATTCTAGGTCTTCCTGAGCCATAGCGAGTAGACGTTCTTTATTTTCATAGAAATATTCTTCGTCTTTCTCTACTCCAGCCTCAGTAAACTGTGCCTTGATAGCTTCCAAAGCCTTCTCTTCTTCGATTTCTCGATCAATTTCTGCTTTGAATTCTCTCAATTCCTCAAGTTCTGAAGCCTGTCCTTCAAGTCCTTTCAATTGTTCTTTAAGAGTTTCAATTTCTTCCTGAGCTTTAGACAATAATTCTTTGGTGTCTTCCAATTCCTTTTGTGTTTTCTCTAACTCGTCCAAGTCAGTATCCTCCTTTTTTTCGCTAGCTACTTGTATCACTGGAGTTCTACCCTTATAAGCTGGTAAATCAACAAGTGTTGCAGCTCTTAGAGTAACTCCATGAAGATTCTCAGTACCGTCATCCTCATAAGAAGATGCCGTATATCCTAATTCCCAACTAATGTTTAAAGGACGCTTATTAATATAAGCTTCTTTAATTATTTTTACATCATCGGGTCTTTCTTCCGACCATAGAGCAGCTAGTCCTCTTATTTGATTGTCATTTTCTTGCAGATGAGTGATGACTCCTAGAGGTTCAGAGAGTTCGTGTCCCTGCTTAATTCCTCCACGAGCCATTTTTAACGGAGTGAAGAACCCCGTTCTGATAACATTTTCAAATTCTTCTTTAGGAATTCTTTGCCTGTTAGCATTTGGTTCATCATCTGTTAGTATAAATTTTAAGTAATTGAATGAGTGGTTTGCAGCTATAGCAGCTTCAGCTAGCTGCTCATCGTCTTCATCTACAAAATCCACAGTATATTTTTTGATAATAGTTTTTTCATCCATTAGTAACTCCTAAATAGGTAAAATTTTACCTATTCTCTCATTAATATTATACCACATTTTGATTAAAAGTGGCTAAAATTGATTTATTTTCTGAAATTTTTGCAAAATTTATTGCTTTTCTTCAGTATTTGTTTCATTTTCTTCAGTATTTCCCACCATACCCGGTGCGTTACTATGGGGTTGTGGTGCAAATTCTTCTAATCCCATCTCTTCCATAGTATCATTTTCTTTCTCTTTTAGTCTAAACTCCTCATCTATATCATATCCAAATGCTTTTGCATGATGTGTTCTGGACAGATTTCCAGATTCGTATAAACTTGTTAATCCATCTACCAAATCTCTAAAGGAAACTAAATTAATAGGTTCAAACTTTAATGTTGGCATTTCGTTTCTGAATTTATTTTTCTCCCATACGTTATAAACAATATCAGATAAAATTAATAAAATCTTTTCTCTAATATTTTCCATAGTACGTACTGGTGACATTGTTGCATATTCAGCATTTGAAGTACCACTTCTAGACGTTTCTCCTGTAATAAGAATTCTAGGGAATCCTAAACCAAAGATAATATCATCATTAACTTCCCTATATTTACTTTCATCCAATAGAGCTTCTACTGGAGGCATAACCCAATCTATTTGTAAAGTATGGTTAGCAAATAGTTGAAAAATTCTTTCAATATCTTCTTGGGTAGAGTAACGATGGTACATTTGACTTCTTAATTCTTCAAAGGTTTCTTCTTGATCTTCTGTAACAGGAAACTCATCACTCCCTAAACGGAACAATTGAATAGCACTAATTACTCTGGATGCTATTGAATAGTCCATTCTTCTTAGGTTTCTCTTATGTTTTAGAGGCTCTAGTACTGGAGTTAGATATGGAGTAGGATAGGGGGAATCCGTAACCACCCTTCTTCGTATTACTAGATCATTTTCTAATAAAACATATTGTTTATTATCTTCTACTGCTTTTACAAATTCAGGATAATAAGTTGTTAATTCTCTATATAATTCAGGGTCTTCTGTACCATCTTTATATTTTCCCTTATTTTGTATAAAGAAAATTAAATCTCTTGGAATTTTATAGAAATAAGACGGCTCTGTCATACCAAGTGCATCGTTAATTTTTATCGTGGTGGGATCACGTAACCACATATACACGGGTAAAGTAAGAGTATCATATCTCTTTATTTTCCACTCTTGTAGTTCTTTCTTTGTAACTGGTGCGTACTTAATTTCTGGAACAACTAGTCCAGAAAGAAGGTATTCTAAAGAAATTTGTTCTGCGAATTCTTTTAGTTTTGGAACTAAATTGTCCATTATTTTCTTTTCATTCTCATTTAGTTTGGACGTATCGTATTCGATATTATTAATTCCTATTTCAGTCATTTTATCAACAACAGTATTCACCAAAGAATCGTATCTATAGAAAAACCTACAAGCATTTACCAGCTCTTCAAATGTATCTAAATCTAATACTTCCATCTTATCAATCACGGAGCTGCTCCAAGGATTGGTAAAAGAAATATTTTGATTAGGTAAAAAAGTTGCTTTAGCTAAAGTATCAGTCATGTTGTTAACCACCTACTTTTGAACAATTTCGTTTGATTTTTAGCAGGAAGAAAGTACTCATGCTCTAGGTAGTACGCCATACTCCCACACAACAAAGCTGCTGTAAAGTGGTCTTCTCCTCTCTGTCCTCCTCTTGGAGTTAAAGTTTTATATACTAAATCTCCTGTTGGTGTTTTAGAGTAGGTCATTCTCTCTAATTCAGAAACTAATTCTAAATCAGTGGAAGAATAAATGAACTTATGGTTATTAGAGTACTCCTGTAAAATAGAAACTGAAAAAGGTTTTGTTTTAGATTTTATTTCTTCTCCGTCAGAATCAAACCCTAGTGAAATCTGTGAAGAAAAATTAATTGGTACTACTCTTTTCTTGTAGTCTTTATGTAAGTATTCTTTTGAATCTTGCAAGCGTTGAATAACGCTTATTCCTGCTGAACCCCAATCAACTCCTATAGCTATGGGGTTATATATTGTATCTAATTTATCTATTATCTTATCTTGAAGAGCATAAGATACCTTATTCATTTGCACCCGACAATGAAATTTTAATTGACCAGATGCTATTGAATAGAAAATAATTATTGCTGTTGGGTCTGTGTATCCTAAATCTATTCCAAAATAAACTTTTTTAGCACTAGATGGTAATGCTGGAAGTCCAGCTAATTTAGGGATATAATCACCAAAATTCTCTTTTAACTTAATTCCATCAAGCACTAGTTTATATACTGGATAAGAATCTATTTGCATTGTATTTCTGTCAAAAATAGAGAATATCGGAGAACCATGCTCCCCTAATACCAAATGAATATAGTCCTCATTATCTTCGCCACCATATTTCTCTATTGCATCTTGGTGATCTTTTTCAGTAAATCTAGGATTATCAAATGCAGACACCATATGTTTAGTATAAGATGAATCTTCTTGATCATTTACCCAAAGTACATTCTTTTCTCTAATTCCAGTAGGCACTCCAGAACTTAATAACCTGTGTCCTTTAGTAAAAGTATTAAGAATTGGTTGTAATTCTACCCAAGTACCCCAAGGATAGTAACCAGATTCATCCAACATTACAAAAGGTACGTGTAAACCAATAACGTTTGCACCTGTTCCAGTAGTACCAGCAATACGACAAGTTAATGTACTTTGATTTAATAAAGTTACTTCAAACGTAGAGCTATTAAATCCAGATGTTGGAGAAACAAAATTCCTAAGAAAAGAATTCGATCTAAAAATTCTTATCAATCCTCTCCATACTGGTTGTAAATGTACTCTACTAGGTACGGTGTAAACAATATCATAGCCGGGAAATACTTTAAATATAAGTATCCAAGTTATAATAGAAACTAGGGAAACTGTTTTACCAACACTTCTTGCTGTAGCTATGGAAACGTGGTAATGAAAATCACAAAGAATTTGTTTCTGATACCAAGAGAATTCAAATTCTTCTTCCCATTCCCGTCTATCATAATTATTAATAAATTCGTTGCATAATACCGGGTTACGTAAAATTTCGTAAAGTATTAAATCTTCGTTAGTTACTTTTTCAATTATTGCCATAAACTATTAAAATCAATTCTTGGAATTATATCCTCACTTAGTTTTGTTTTAGAACTTGCGTTATACAGTTTTCTTCCAGAACCCTCATAGTACTCTCTTGCTAATTTGTAACCAAGCTCTACTCTCTCTAAATTTTGATGATTATATTTTACTTTACCTGAAAAATAATTGGGATCAAAATGATTTGGATCGCCTCCCTTATTTATAAATTTCCCCCTATCAACTCTTTCTGTATTAGAATAATCTATAAAATGATCCATACCTATAATATATACTGGATCAAGTCCCATATAAAATGCTACCTGTAAAGCTACATTTGTAACTGAATGTCCCTGCCAAATTGGTACTGCTATACTAGGACTGAACTTGGGTACATCATTTGTCCAACGAAGTTTATAAGTATTTTCTCCCCTAAGACTGTGGGTGAATTTAGCTTCACACTCAAAAGATTCCATCTCTTCTCTAAATTGATCTTCAACTAAATTATCTATTGTTACTAGATATGTTATGGATAAATCTTTTTTTATATACCCTCTATTTAGACCAAAAACTATTTCCCCCTTTAATTTAGAAACATCTATATTATTGAGGCTCGGACCATTGCACGCAATAAATCCTCGTCTACCTTTGTGGATGTTTTTGAATCGTGTAATCCCTTCCAAATTACCTCCGCAATCTCGAAATCACTTTCATAATTAATATCTACAGCCTCTATATAATTTATTGGTACTCCTCTAAAATTATTTGGATCAATTCTTTTTTTATTCTCAAAAGCATATTTAGTTTTAAAAGCATACAGTCCGGTATGTTCTACAAAAGTATAAGGCAGTTCTTTTGAATTTAAAAGTTTTCCGTCTTTATAATAATCTGGAGTTAAACTTTCAGTTGGATGTTTTTTACTCCAAGTATATAACTTTTCTGATGTAGCTGTAAAACTAGAATTATAGCCAGTTACTACATTTCCAATACATTCATCAATAGTTTTTGGTTTTATGAAAGGAGATGTTGGTACTACTTGTACTATAATATCATATTGAGGTAAACTTTGTGCTTGCCAATAAGCTAAATCATCTCCTGTTATAAAATTATTGGCTAAATATTGGGGACGTTTTAATGGCTTAGCTCCACAAGCTATACCAACTTTTAGAATTATATCGTCTTCGCTATCTATATAAACATCATTTACTAATTTAGCATCACAGGCATTTTTTATAGCATGACAAATTAATGGTTTACCTCCAAGTTTTCTTAAATTCTTGTTTGGTAATCTTTCGCTTTTACCTTTTGCATGTACTACAGCAGCTACTCTCATGTATACTCCCTTTCCAATATTGCTATTGCGTCTGATATATGTACTATTCTCCAAGGTTCTTCATAATCCATTGCATATCTAACAGCAGTTACAACCCCTTCCTCTGTTTTATCATAGTCATCAAAAATAATATATTTAGTTACTCTATTTTTTAACATATTCCAATCTAACAGAGGATTTGGGTCACGATGATCTCCGTCTATAAAACCACAACTAAATCTATAATTCCCCCAAACCATTTCTTCAGAGGGTATTTGATAAACTCGTATTTTGTTTTCCACTCCCCAAATACTGGCATTATCATAAATATCTCTAGGATTTGGTTCAATACACCATATATCCCCATCCAATTTAAATTCTTTTTTAGTAAGAGCTGCTGTAATAGCAGAGCCTCCGTGTAAAGAACCTATCTCTACATAATCACCGTGTCCAGCATTTCTTATTGCCTGACATAATAAACCAGTAGCATGTGAACTTTGTACTAACTTGTTTCCTAGTTTATCCTTTATCTCCTTATGCAAACGTCTACCATAATAGTATCCGTCATTTAGGGGGAAGAAAAATTTATCCATTATCTATCACCTTGAAAGCAAAACTTGAATAAGAATCCTCTAACCAATAATAGCTTATCAGTTCAACTGGTATACCGAATTCTATAAAAGCCCTGAACTCGTCTGAGTAACTTTTAGAAATAAATTCATCAAAATATAAAACCGTACCCGGCACTATTCTTTCAAAGAGATTTAAAGTCCATAGTACATTACGTGTTGAGTAATAAAGGTCTGCATCGAAATTTATAAAAGCTGCTTTCTCTTTGTGCTCTATTAAGAAATGACCAATCGTAATATCAAAGTTACCCTTTACTGTTACTACATTTTTTGGCAAGTCTGGAACAATTCCTCTTAAATCAAATGTACCCTTTTTATATTTACCATACCAATCTTCAGGTAAACCAGCAAAACTATCAAAGCCGTAAATAGTTCTATCTGGTAATAGTTTAGAAAGTATTTTAGTAGTAGCTCCTTTATACACACCAAACTCTAGAATAAGCCCATCTAAAGTTATGCTTCTTATAGCTCTCCTAAATACATCTAATCTATTTTGTCCAATCACTAGAGCTTCCTAAGTAAGTATTTCCATAAGTTTGTTTCTGTAAAAATTCCTCTTCCACTTTACTCATACCAAATTCTGTCTTGAAAACAACATCTGGTAAGTTATATTCAACAGAAGAATCCTTACTCTCTTCAATCATTTGTTTGAATTCTTTTGGCTCTAGACTACATTCTATATGATGTACAAAAGAATGTCTAGATAAACAAAAATGTCTTTCTATTAAATATGGATCATATTTTTTAGCAACAACTACAGAGGGTACTATCCCCTCTTCATGTCCAGAGTACCCTATCTTTACTTTGGAAGTTTCAAATTCATCTTTTAATTTCTGAATATTTCCTAATCTTAATTTACTAATTGGGCAGGGATATTCAGCCACGCAATGTTGTAAAACTACTCTTCTATCTCCCAAAGTTTCTAAGAGATTGTCTATCTCTTTTAGGGTAGAGCCTCCCACTGAAACTACTAGTTGTTTGGTCTTGGGTACTTGTTTCCCTAATTCTTGTATAAAAGCATAGTCCCTTGCACTTGAAGATGCTATCTTATATTTGGGAAGTTTATATTCTAACATAAATTCCAAAGATGGAATATCCTGTACAGTAGCAAACCACTTTATTTTTAATCGCTTACACAGTGAATCAAATCTATCAAAGTCCTCTTTGCCAAATTCAAATATTTTCCTGTAATCCCAATACGTTTTTCCATAGGGGGATAGGTAAAATCTATCCAACTTTTCCTTAGAGTAATAAGTTTCAACGTCCTTCTTCTGCATCTTAATGAAGTCTGCACCCGCAATTCTTGCTTCTCTAACCATTTCTTCAAGTACATTATAATTTCCCATATGGTTTGTTGTAAATTCTGCTACAAACTGTGTCATATAACCTCCTCTTCATAATCACACTTATCGCACTTAAGCCAAATATCAGTCCAACCCCTACCATCTTCATCATCATAACAAACTAACGTCCTGTGTACTAAACCATAACCACAAACACACGGTTTAGGATAACCATTTTCTTCACTACACATAAAACATTTTTTATCACCCTTATCGTGGTCATAAAAATAATATTCCCATTCTCCCGGCTCTACCATCTCCCAAACTCCTTATAAACTTTTTTCCCTATTCCAACACTATCATTTTCAATAATTGCATCTCTTATCTCTTGTTCATAGTCTAATTTTATTGGCAACAAGTTAATTACGTCTTCTAATAGCTCCCATCGTATTACTAAAATAGCATCTTCATCCGCAAAAATATAATCGTAGGGAGTAATAAAAATATTTCCTATAACTATTTCCTCCAGATAGTTAGTAATACCCCACCTATCAGCAGAGTCTTGTGGCTGTACACCTTTAGCCCAAATAGGAAAACCATAGCTTTCTATTCTTCTAATATCTCTAGTCCAACCCTGTATTACTGCACCGACAGCACCTTTCTTTTTTAGAAATAGTGACATTATATCTCCAAAATGAGCACGACTATTATCATTAGCTTGTAAAATATAAACATCCCCCGGCATTATTTCATCTATCATCTCTGCTACTCTTTCGTGATTAGGCGAAGATGTTTTATCTCCTCTGGCTGTAAAAGCTTTCCCAAATATAAATCCATTTGCACTAGAAAATCTTGGCTTTACTAGAGGTTTTATATCATTAGGAAGTACAAAATTCTCTTTATACTTTAAATCAAACTTTATAATGTCGTATATAGCACCGCTGTATGCCCTTGAATCAATCTTCATGTTTTTCTCCTTTCCAGTTTTCCCACATTTCATCTGCTATTCTGCCTATGTCCTGTGCCGTCATTCCTTCTATCTTATATTCTTTTGGTCGCCTGAATAATCTCCATAAAGTAAAAATAATTACAATCCCTAGTACAACCAACCATTCCATTTTCATCTCCTATAGTCCTGATAAGAATAACACAGCAATTGCTAGTACAACTGCTGTTGCCATTACGCCCTTAAAAAAGTCAAATTTATTTTGAGCTGAATAATAAAGTCCTACCCAAACAAGAATTGCTAAGAACAAAGGAAGTACCTTATTCAATACTATATCTTGAATATTGTCTGTTATCATTTAGCATCTCCATGAAACCCGTAATCTTCAATCACTCTGAAAATATCAGATATTGGGTATTTGTAAATCTTTTCACCATTCACAAATACACATAGAAAGCTTCCTTTTTCATAAAGATTTATAGTATTTGCGTGTATTATCGGCTGTGATTGCAATTTCAAGTGTATTGTTACACCGTGCGTGTTTATATCCACCGCATCAAAGCCGTCGTTTAGCAACAGTTCACTCATTACTTAACTCCTTTCACAATGTTAAATATTTCTTTCATAGTAAATTGTTTAGTATCCAGTAACCAATTAGCACCAGTTATAAAAGCACCCCACTCTTCAGCTTCTGCTAATTTAGTTAGTGCGATTATGTCAGCATTGTGTTCATTGTTTACACAATTTTTACCTTGTAATACGTGCCCCCACTCGTGGGCTAAAGTATATTTCCATAAAGCAGACTTCTCTGTTTTCCATTTAGGGGAAAGATAAACGGTGCTGGTACACACTAATGGATCACCAACAGCGAGTGTGGCACTCCACCAAGTACCTATATCCCTAAACTGCCAGTTGGTAGCAACACCAAAGTATGGTTGCATCTTCTCAGCAAAATCATCAGCAGACTCCACAGAAAAGGGAGATACTATTGAAATACTTAGAAGAATTAAACTAATGAACAGTTGGCTCATTAAAAGTTACCCTGTAGTATGAAGTCTCTTCTAAATCCATTTTTTCCAATTGAGGGTCTTTATCCAAATATCTCATAAAACCAATATAGTCTAATTCAGCTTGGTTGTCACAATACTTATAAATAAAGTACCCTATTAGCATAATAAACTCTTTTTCTAATCTCTCTACCTGCCTAGCCTCTTCTGTCATTCACGCATCTCCTCGTTAAATTTATTTATGGTATTAGCATGTGCTCTAATTTCTCCTATATAATTATCATTTGCTTCGTTTAACATTTCTCTATAGTTTGCTATTATATTTTTGTAAGTAGAAATTATTGAATCCCATTGAGCTATTGTAGCTGCTGTTCCAACAAGATACCCTATCATAAAAACAAGTATTCCTCCTAAAATTACAAATCCGTCTTCCATCACTTACTCCTTTCCTCTAAATCTTTTATTAGTTTATCTACTCCAGCATTTTCTCTAAAAAAATTTCTTTTGTATTTAATTCTATCTATTGTCCTGTCTGCATAAGCTTGTTCACAAGTATTTAATACTTGTGATAAATTAATTGGATAAGTAGTTAAAGAATATTCTGGAAAAAGAACATCCGTAGCTCCATAGGTGTTTGTACCAACAAAAAAAGTTCCGCTAAAAGCTGCGTCATAAACTGCACGACCAGTGGTTAATCTATAAGATAAATCCACAAATATCTTACTCCTATCCATTAAGTGATCAAAGCGTTGAATAGATGCTCTTGTAAATTTTTTAGTATTAGTAATTATAGGGTAATCTAGTTTATCCTTATAAAATTCGTAAAGTTCTGTATTTAGAATCATTACACAAATAGAATACTTTCTTCTCTTTAATTCTGTAAATAATTCTAAGGTTTCTACTACATTTCTATTTGTATCTAAACAAGTAAAAAAATCTATATCTTTTATCTTAGATATTGGTTTTTCAAATTCTGTATGATAACAGCGTAATGGTAATCTTTCAACTGGTTTTGAAAAAGGATTATACCAAACTGGTTGTTCCCAAATGAATTTATCACAAGGCTCGAAAGTTTTATGAAAAAACCTTGATGTATTTTTAGGTCCATCTAGCTTATATAGTTTACCTAGATGGTTATCAGCATCAAACTCTATCCAAAAGTTTCGAGCCTCTTTTTTTAATTTATTTGGTAAATCCTTCCAAGCATTATATTGATCTAATTTCCAAACGCAATGTAGAATTACATTATCGCCTGTAAAATCAGTATCTTTAGCTTCTAAGTAGTTTAAATACTTAGCACCCATATGCTTTTGTATTACGTAGATAGGATAAAACGCTTTTGTATCTACCCCAATCCTTGAAATTATATACCACATTATATTATGCTTTCTGGAAGAACCTCTGGTTTATTAGATGCTAAACTAGTAGCCCATAAGCCTCTAGTATCCACACTAAACTTATGATTACACAAAACCTCAGGCTCTTTTCCTCCTTTCCTTCTATTACAAGTAAAAGTTAATACATTATCTACTTCTGGATATTGTACCCAAATAGTAGCCAAGAGCATATCACACTTAGGGCAAATAATGTACCTCATTTTTTGATCAGCAAATCTCTGTGCTTTCTCTTTTAGGGTTTCAACAGTTTGAATAACATCTTCTCTATCATCTGATTTTCTTACTTTACGACTAATTTTTAAATCAGTTTGCTGATTAGATATATCTCTTCTTAAATCTGAAATGATCTTCTGTATCTTATCAACAGTCATAATATTATCTGCTCCAATATTCTGACGTTCTTCATAAGCCATTAATTCAAAGTCTTCTAATGAAATTAAGCCTTGTGCCAAAGCTCTTAGTATTAAAAGATCATTTGACTTCATATCAGAAAGATCATAGTCTTCGGTTAATTCATTTATTTTTTGTTGTATCCGTTCCTCAAAATCTTCACCAAGAGGTTCAGCCTTATACTCTTCTTTTCTTTCTTCTATAATTTCTAAGAATTCTTCTTCACTCAAGTCTTTGTATTGAGGAAGATTTCTAAGGCTTTTCGGACTTATTGCTCTCTTGTGTTTCGACAAACTGTTCTCCTTTTAAGAAATCTAAAACTTCTTTATTAGCATTTTCGATTTTTTTCATGCTAGAGTGTAACTTACTTCCACTACTCCAATCTGTTTTCATACCTCTTCCCCACCAATTCCTTCCCTTAATTTTAGGTTTCATTGTACCTCCTTATAAGCTACAACTGCTCCAACCACAGCTAGGACAAGTTTCGCACCTTCCTACTCTAATGAGTAGGGAATAGCAAATGGGACATTCGTAAAACTTATCTAGCATTGTATCCGTTCTTTCTATCTCCTCAAATTGATCTGTAAATCTATATAACTGTTCATTGACTTTAGGTTCTTCTTGCATTTAATATATACTCCTCTATAGTTAATTATACCACATTTTCTTATTTTAGGTATAAAATTGGGTTATTTTTTATGTAATTCTAATACAAATTCATTTAGTTTATCATAATTTGACAATAGGTATTCCTCCGTAGTATCTTCTATTTCTTTGAAACATTCTTTATGAAACCACAAATTCACGTATGGTATATCTATCGCATACATGAATATTGGTTCTTCTTCCTTTATTACTTTTTCGCATTTGAAACATATTTTCATACTACCTTCCCCAAAAATCTTTGCAGACTTTGGTACATTGTATTTGTAATTAGCTTCTCGTCTTTGGTTGCCATAAATTGCAACAACCTGTTAACATCAGAACGTAGCATGGGTACATAAACTATATCGTGTTTATCTCTACAAGTATCGGCTTTTGTAGGATCGGGATATATTTTATTACACCAGCTACATTTATATCTACCGTTTGGTAATTTTATAGCCACTATTTAATTATCCTTTCTAAGTTGTCGTCTTAGTAGTTTACCAAAACCAACTACATAAGTTATATTAATTGCGTAAATAAAACACCATAACATTATTGTTGCCATAATAACTTCTGCTAATGGTGGAAAGTAATCTATATAGAAAAAGAACATCAGAATAAAACTAAATACAATATAAATTAAATATAAAATAAAAGTTTTCATTTTATCCGAATGGACCTAATTTTGTTTGAGAAACTTTTTTATATTCTTTTGTTCTCTTTTTTGTATAAGAAATCATATTCTCAACTTCTTCCCAAATATCCCAATATTCTCCTCCTTCTTGTAGTTCAGGAAAAGTCTTACCGCACCATTTTAGTATCTCAGACATTTGTTCTACTGTAGATGATAAAAGAACTACTCTTTTATTTAATTCTATGTCCTTTTGTTTTTGTTTTTCTTTCATTGTTTCAAAATCTTCATATCTCATACTTGACATCCTTTCAAATTTATGTTATACTTACAGACGGGATAGGACTCGAACCTACAACCACTTGTTTTGGAGACAAGCACTTTACCAAATTAAGCTACCCATCTATTTTAATTATACCATATTTCTGCATTTATTGTAACATATTAACATTAATAGAATATTAATAGAACATTAGAGTTTCCAGAAACATGATCACGAAATTACATTTTGTGGTATAATATAAGTAGAAGGTAAAAAAACAAAAAATTGAATACCCTTAAGCTTGCGAAGACAAGACTTGAATAAAAAAGATAATCAGTAACCCTGATTAATAAAAATAAGGAAAGGTTTTAATAAAAAAGAAGTTCTTAATTGGGGTACGTTGTACAAAAGGAGAGGTATGGGTTACATTCTAGTGAGTACTCAAAAACATTTAGCTGATCTTCAAATTGATCTTTCTCTAGCTGATGTTATTTATTTAGATACTGAAACTACAGGACTTGATACTTTAACAGATAAAATTATTTTATTACAAATTAGAGCTAATGAAAAAACTTATATAGTTAATTGTAAAGAGGTAGCTTCTAATTATGTAAAATATATTATAGAGCTGATTAAAGATTCTAATAAGACCTGTGTTATACAGAACGCTAAATTTGATATTAAGATTATTAAGTCTAATACTGGTATCTTATTAGATAATGTTTATTGTACCTTTATATCTGAAATAATAGCTACAAATAGCTGGACATGCAATAGATACCCCGGATTAAAATATCTTGTTAAAAAATATTTAGATATAAATATAGAGAAAGACATTAGATTAGATTTTACCGATCCTAATTTAGTCCTTACAGAAGAACATTTTGAATATGCAGCTAATGACCTAGCTTATCTTAGTACTATTCGTAATAGACAGCTGGAAGAAATTATAAGATCAAAACAAGAAAAAATTTTAGAATTGGAAATGAAATTCTTACCAGTTCTAGCTCAAATGGAATTAAATGGTGTCTATTTTAATGTAGATAAATGGAATAAAATTGCAAATAGTTATCAAGAAAAAGCAAATGAACAAGAAAAAATAGTTAAAGACTTTTTCATGGATAAAGTAGACTTTTCTAAATACCCAAATTTATTAGAAGCTACTAGAGCAATAGGTATCTATAAAGATAAAGATGGTAAAAACCTAAGAGCTAAATTTAGAAAAGAAGAATTAGAAAAAATAAAAGATGTTAGCTTTGCTAAGAAATATATTTATGAGAATTTAAATATAGATTCTAATTCTCAAATGAAAAATATTTTGTGGCTTGCTGGTATTCAAGTACAAGATACATTAGCAGCTACGTTGAAGAAACAATATACAAAGTTTCCTGTTACAGAAAATATTGTAAAATATAGAGAATTTGCAAAAAGAGTTACAACATACGGTGAGGAATTTACCTCCAGAGTTCATCCAAGAACGGGTCGTATTCACGCCGAATATCACCAATACGGAACAGCATCTGGCAGATTGGCTTGTAAGAACCCCAATATGCAAAATATTCCTGCTGAAGATGAATATCGTGCTTGTTTCGAGGCTGAATCTGGAAATAAATTCCTCACTATAGACTACTCACAACAAGAGTATAGAATTATAGGTGAGTTTACTGGAGAACAAGCAATTATAGATGCGTATAATGCTGGCAAAGATATGCACGTTGTTACAGCAGCTCTAGTAAATAATATCTCCATAGAGGAAGTTACTAAAGAACAGAGGCGAGGAGCTAAAGCTGTTAACTTTGGTTTATTTTATGGTGCTAATGAGTACGGTTTGAAATATAGACTTGGCATAACACTGAAAGAATCTATTAGAATAATGACTTCTGTTTTCGGTGGGATGCCAAGATTCGTTTCTTTTAGAGCTGCCTTTGAAAATAAAGTAATTGATATGGGCTATTCTGTAACAATGGCTGGAAGAAGAAGGTACTTTGAAACAAAGTCTGATTTTATAGATGGTGGAGAATATTTAAAATATATTGGAAAAATAAAAAGAGAAGGGTTCAACCATCCAATTCAGGGTACTGGTGCTGATATGACAAAGCTAGCTATGTGCTATTGTCATTATAATAATCCATTTGGAGAAAAATTTAAATTAGTTACACAAGGGCATGATGAAATTGGGTTTGAAGTTTCTGAAGATATTGCAAAAGAAGCTGATGAATTCGCTAAAGGTGAGATGATAAAAGCTGGAGAAAAATTCATTAAGTCGATGCCCGTAGAAGTAGAAGGAGTAATAAAAAATCATTGGAGTAAGGGATAAAAGGAGAGAGCTATGAAAAAGGCGTGTGTAGTAAGACATATAGATACAAAAGAATATTATAAATTTACTTTGGGTAAGAAAAAAGAAATAGTAGTTATTGATGAAAGAGATTATACTCTTAAAGATTTAATAGTTTCTTTATTGCCATTAGAGGAGGTACAGCATTTGGATAACGATTACTATGTAGTATTACAAGGTGAGTATGACGACTAGTATTGTTGATAAATTAAAAAAGAAATATGAGCACATTTTGTTAGATAGAGAAATTGATGATACCGTTGAGACTATATCAACAGGCTCTCCTTCGCTGGATGTGTCTACTGGTGTTGGAGGTATTCCTAAAAGAAGAGTCACAACGGTTTATGGTGCTGAGAGTTCTGGAAAAACAACATTGTGTTTAGAAATTGCTAGAAATGCTATTGAGGGAGGAGATAATGTAGCATATATTGATGTAGAACAGGGGTTGGATTATAATTATGTAGAAACTTTAGTGGGCAAATTTGATATGGATAAGCTACTTATTGCTCAACCAGAGACATCAGAGGAGGCTCTTGGTTTAGTTGAAGTACTTATCAAGGGGGATAGAAAATTAGGAATAGAACCCGGACAATATAAACTTATAATTATAGATTCAGTAGCTGCTTTAGCACCAGAGGTAGAGAAAGAAAAAGAATTAACAGACCATAATGTAGCACTAACAGCACGCATTTTAACATCTTTCTTTAGAAGAAATGTATACGATCTAAGAGAGAATGATGTAGCACTTTTATTTGTTAATCAGGTAAGAGCAAAAATAGGTGGTTATGTCAAAGGCTACGAATTACCCGGAGGACATGCCCTAAAGCATTATTCATCAATGATTATCTTTTTGTCAGCTGGACAGAAAATTAAACAAGGAGATGAAATAATAGGGATGCAATGCAAATTCACTGTCAAGAAAAATAAACTTTCCCCACCTTTTAGAAGCTTTGATTTTCCTCTTATATTTGGAGAGGGAATAGATTATTATAGGGATTTAGTTTTCTTTGCAGAAGAGATGGGAGTATTGAGAAAACGAGCAGCTTATTATTATTATAATGATACCCAATTAGGACAGGGTATTGAAAAATCAATAGTGTACCTAAAAGAACATAAGGAGGTAGAAAAAGAGATCAAAGAAAAATGTTTGAGTAATGTTAATAAAACAAAAGAAAAGCTTGACAATGATGATGAAGTGTGATATAATACAGGAAATTTGAGGAAAGGAGTAAAAAATGGCAAAAGAGCACTTTACTTGGGACACGAGATACGATGAATTGAGTATAGGTGATTTATTTAAAATGATAGAATATATAGCAGAGGAAGATTGGGACGGTCACTACACTATATTTAAGTTCACTACTAATTTTAGAGGTTGTTTTGGGAGTGTAAATACAATCAACGATATTAATAAATTTCCACCCTTTGATGATTTACGCACATTACTTTTATATATGATTACAAAACAACCAAGGTTCGATGATCTTTTGTACAATAATATAAATGATGATCATTTTATTAGAGAGTTAAATCCTGATGTAATAGGAGTTTGGATAGATTAAAGGAGTAAAATATGAAACGTACTGTAGGTGTGGAACGGACATTTTATATTAGCGATTACAATGTAATCAAGCCTATGGAAATCTTAACAGATATTCCTGAGGAATTGGCAACGGACGAGAAATTTATTGGTAAGGTAAGGTTCATACAGTTGCTAAACTTAGAGCTTACTTTCAAGAAATATCTTATCCTAAAAGAAAAAACAGATCAATTAAGTCCAATGGATGCAATAGCTTATTTAGAAGAGCTAAAAGCAAAAGCAATGGACGAATTAAATCAAATACTAAATAAGGAGAATTAACATGTCATTTTTTGAGAGAACATCTGGTGCAGGTAACTTTAAGAAGACGGAGTACTTAAAGCTAACTCCCGGAACACATATAATTAGAATAATTGAAGAGGCTGGTAGAAAGTATTACCAGCATTGGATGGGGGCTGGTGTCGAATGTCTAGGAGAAGATTGTCCACAGTGTAAATTGAATCGTCAGATTATTGATGATATTGGTGGCGAATATGAATCAGCATATAAGGAGGCAAGAAAAGTAGAAGGATTTGTTCCTCGTCAGCCTCGAGGTGCTGTGAATGTATTAGATCGTACTCCAATTAAAATTTGTACTAATTGTGGGCATGAAAATAGACCAATAAGTAATGTACATCCAGCTGTATGTTCTGAGTGCGGACAATCAATATTGAGCATAGAGCCTCACGTTACAAATAAAGTTAAAGTTTTTAGTAGAGCTGCAACTGTTTTTGAACAAATTGATGATTTAGATAAGTCAGTACTTGATGAAAACAAAGAACCAGTTGGTGTTAGAAATTTTGATATTGCTCTACACGTTGTCGGTAATCAAACCGTACCAGTACCTACAGAGAATAGGGACGTAGTTGAGTTTGAAGAAGAATCTCTATTTGATCTAGATCGTGTAGCTGTTAGCTTAACGGTTGAAGAAATGGAAAAAAGAATGAGGGGAGTTTCTTTATCAGAGATTTTTAAGACAAGAAGTAGTGCATCTGAATCTGCGACAGAATCTGTTATACAGCCAAGTGAGGAAAAGGTCGCAGAAATTCAATCTGAGATAAGCGATTTATTCTAGATTATCCTGCTTATCTCAATATATAGCCCGGTGTTTGTGGGGTTGCACCTAAAATAAACCCCACATCAATTTATATTTAGGAGATTGGATGTTACATAATTTTAACTCAGAAGAACAAGAAGAGGCTATTTTAAATATTTTAGTAAATTTTCCAGATAAATATTTTTCATTATCTTCTTTAAAATCCTATATGTTTAGTAGTTTACCAAGAGTTAGAATATTTGAATTCATAGAACAATCACATACTAATCAAACACCAGTTAATTTTCACATATTAACACAGTCAATTTCTTATCAAAATAATGAAGATGCTGTTGGTGGAAAAGAATACTTGGAAAAACTAAAAGGATTGAAGGATATTAATCCAGATAATATTAGAGATTATGAAAAAATAGTAGTAGATGCTTGGAAGAGCAGAAGTGTTATAAAAATTTGTTCAACAGCACCAACAACTGTACAGAGTGTTTCTGAAATACAAAGCGTAATAAGTTATATAAGAAAGGGATTAGATAAATTAGATTTAGGATCATCTAATGATGGTATTTTTTCTATGGAAGAAATAGCACCATTAGTTTTAGAGGGAATAATAGAAAGACACGGTACTCCCGGAATACCGGGAATAAGCACAGGACTGAGGGGTTTAGATAAAATTACTGCTGGCAAAATGGGTGGAGATTTTTGGTTAGTTGCTGGTCGTCCGGGTATGGGGAAAACAGCATTAATGTGTAACATGCTATTATCGGATGCTAAACAAAATAAAAAGGGAATTCTTTTTTCTTTAGAAATGAATAAACAACTTATTGTAGAAAGAATGTTATCAATAACTACCGGAATTCCATTATACCCTAATATTAGAATGGGCGATTTAAATGAAGAAGAGCTTGATTTAATAAAAGAATATTTAAATTTGTTTCAACTATATCCAATTTATTTAGATACTAATTTCATAGCAAGTATGGAATATTTAGAAACAATGATAAGAAAGTATAAACATCTACACGATATAGATACTGTTTATATTGATTATATTCAATTACTGGCAGAAAGAGAAGCTGATCAAACTCATGCAATTGGTAAGATTTCTAGAAAATGTAAATTATTAGCCGAGGAACTTGATATTACCATAATAGCTGCATCGCAATTAAATCGGTTACTAGAAGGGCGTAGCGATAAACGTCCTATTCTTCCAGACTTGAGACAATCCGGCAATCTTGAGGAGGATGGTGATATAATTATAGCTCTCTATAGGGATAAGAAATATAATTTAAAGACTCCTGATCCTAATTTAATGGAAGCTATTGTGTTGAAACAACGTAACGGTCCTACAAAAACTGTTTTATTGGACTTTAAAGAAGAGACAAATAAAGTAAAAGATAGGGAAGGTATACATGATGACAAACAAACAAAAGAGGAAGGGGAGCAGGTGGGAGAAACAGCTAGAGCAGCTGTTGAACCGAGGGTTGGAGAATTCTTCCAGTGAGTTTAAAAAGACCCCTTCTTCTGGTGCTTTAGGCACTATAGTTGGTGAACCAAATTTTACCGGAGATGTTAGAGGTAGGGTACACGGCATACCTCAAAAAATAAAAATAGAAGCTAAAGTCGGTTATGGTGGAGCTAAACAAATGACCGTCTATAAGGAGTGGTTTGATAAGATTGCTGAGGAAGCTGCACAAGATTATTCTATACCTCTAGTAGCTTGTAGGTTTTCTGGTTCTAGAGGAGGCGTACAAAATTTTATAGCTATGGATATAGATATATTTATACAGCTGATGAATTTGATTTCACAAATGCAAGAAGATTTAGATACTGCTTATGAAGGAGAGGAATAATATGGATTTAGATGAAAAGTTTTTTGAATATTTAACAGAAAAAGGATTCAATGAACGTTGGTTTTATCTGGCAAGTTTGCAAAATTTATTGCTATTCGTTGTATCTGGTTTTCCAAATAATATAGTAGCCAGTATGACGGGACTTGGAGAAGAATATGTAGAAATAGCCTGTCAAAACTTTTTAGGTTTTAGTGGTTGGGAAGTTGATTTAAACTATAGTCCTTGGTATAAGTATAAGAATAATCTCTTGACAAAAGAAGAAGATTCTGATATAATAGAGATATGCGAGAAGTACAGCAAATACCGAAAGGAGCTAGAAGAGTACTATGACAACGAATAATCTACCAGATTTTGATGAAATGTTTGCAGTTACTGTTCAGATTAAAGACTTGACTTATAGAAAATTAATTTTAGAGAATGAAATTTCTGAAGGAGAATCAAAAGCAATTGAATATAATATGGAACATAAAGAAGTAAATGGTAAACCAGCTTCTATGGAGTATGCTAAACTGGTATGGAAACCAGTTGGCTTGAAAGGTGAGCTGGTAGGAAAGAGAGCTGAATTAGCTCTAGTAGAGTCTAAATTAGCCGAAGCTAAGGCATTATTTGATGTCTATAAGTCTATGATTGCCGTATGGCAAACAGATTCAGCAAATAAAAGAGCAGTTTCATTATGATTTTATTATCAGCTTCCTCCATTAAAGACTTCATTGCTTGCGAAAGGAAGTATTGGTATCGTAGGTTTGCAAGTGATCTTGCAGAACCAAGTGAAGCTCTTATTAGGGGAAAAATTGTACACGAAATTATTGAAAAATATTGGGATAATGAAGAAGCTGGGTTTCTTTATTTATCAAGTCTAGTTGATAATACGTTTGATTCAGTAAAAGCACACAGGCATTTAGATTCTTTTTATAATAATTTTAGAAATCTTTGTGGGAAAGACGATTCTATAGAAGAAAGATTTAAAATAAATTATATTAATGAGACAAATGAAAAAGTAAATGATGTAAAAATAATTGGAATGTTTGATAGAGTACTTCCAACTGGAGTTATATTTGATTGGAAAACTAATAGAAGTACTCCAAAGAGTTTAGACAATGATCCACAATTTCTTTTATACTATCATGCTTACCATACGTTGCACAATAAACCACCAGCATCTCTTTATTTTGCATCTCTTACATCTTCTAGGCTAGTGAGATTTAACTTCGATCCTTATAAACTAGATTTATTATTATATGAAATTATTCCAAATATGTTAAGAAATATTAGAGAGAAAATTTTTCCACCTTCTGGAATATTTAAATATAATACTTGTAGTTTTTGTCCATTTAAGGAACACTGTCATAAATATTTAAAATTGGAGAAACCAAATGAGTTGGATAGTACGGAATTTAATTTTAGATAGATGGATAATAAACTCAAGATTACATGAGACTGTATATGATCCATATATGAAACTTCCTCTTATTTCTGAAGAAGCTGATGTAGATGATGCGTACCTTTTATATACAGATAATGATGATAAAGTAGGCGACGATATTGTATATACTTTTATGAACATAGAAGATGATGAATATACTTTACTTAAACAGGTAGAAGAAAAAATAGAAGAATTAGTTAATAGCGGACAAATTTCCGAATTAGAATTAAAAGTTATACAAAAAGTATCAGATGGAAACTCATATAAGGAGGTAGCTGAAATATTAAATATTAGCAGAATTTCTGTAAGAAAAATTTTTAGCACATCATGTAATAAAATTGCTTTTGCTTTGGGAGGAGTGTTTACAAATGAAGGATATGCAGAATATATAGCAGATAAACACGGTCTTTCAGACCAAAAGATAGAGGAAATGATGGAGCTATTGGAATCAAATAGGAGATTATAAAATTTTATGGCTAAAGAAAAATTAGTACTTCGTTGTATACATAGACACACTATAGAAGAACACCCAAAATGTTTTAAAAAAGGTCTGGTAAAATACGATTTTAAAAGTGATAGAGATTGGGAAAAGAAAACAGGAGTACCTTGGTATCAATTTCCCGGTTATAAAATAGGATATTTTGATATTGAAACAGACAACTTATTTGCTGATTTTGGTATTATGTTAACTTGGTGTTTGAAAGAAAAAGACGGAAAAATTTACCACGATCAAGTAACTAAAAAAGAATTGTTTAATGGAGAAAGTGATAAAAGAATTGTTAAAAGTTTATTAGATAAAATGAAAGAATATAAAATAGTTGTAGGATATAATTCAGATAGGTTTGATATTCCATTCCTACGTGCAAGAGCAATGAGACATGGATTTGAATTTCCCGGTTATGGAGAATTATATACTTGGGATTTATATTGGACAGCTCGTTCCAAGTTACGACTAACTAGAAAAACTTTAGATAATGTATGCGATTTCTTAGGTATCGTTGGTAAAACCCCAATTAGTAAAGATGATTGGAGAGCTGCTAAATACGGAGATGAAAAGGCACTAAAAACTGTGCTAGAACATAACAAAGGAGATGTTGAAATTTTAGAAGAATTACATAATAAAATAGAATTTACTAGAAAGTGGATAAGGAGAAGTGTATAATGTCAAATAGCCTAGAAAAAGAATTTGAAAGTCATAACGCTTTTACTTATATCACAGAAATGTCTCTAAAAAAAGAAGAGAATGGAAAATGGTACGTAAAACAAATAATCACACAAAGTTACAGTGATGATTTAAAGTCTTGGGAGAAAGTCAGTACCGAATTCGAGGCTAAAAGTTTTAGTTTAGAAAAAGCAATTGCAGAAGTATCCGTACTTTCTACTCTTTATTTACAGGCTGTTGATTATAATTTATTTTCAGAATCCGATTTAGAACTTGAGGAAGGAGATTATCTACAGTAATGGCTATAATCCGTACTGATAAACAGCTCAGAGAAAGACCAGAACATGATTTTTATCCTACACCACATGGTCTTGCTAGGGAAGCTCTTAAATTAATTTACCCTTGGGGTATAGGAGAAATAGTAGTAGACCCCGGAGCTGGTGAAGGTAATTGGGGTAAGGTACTTAGAGAATTTACTAGCAAACCATATTTAGTTGGCATTGATTTAGATTTTAAAGAAAAACCTTACGGATATGATGATTGGCGTTTTGAGGATTTCTCAGATACAAACTTGTTTTATGCTGATACTATTATTGGAAATCCTCCGTATAAACAGGCTGAGATGTTTGTCAGGAAAGGTTTGAATATGCTTAAGCCCGGAGGTTATCAACTCTTTCTACTTAGAATTGCTTTTCTTGCTGGACAAAAAAGAGGAGATGGTTTATGGAAAGAACATCCACCTTGGAAAGTTTGGACTTGTTCTAGACGACCAAGTTTTACACCGGGAGATAGAAGAACAGGAGATACAGATTTTGCTATCTTTCTGTGGAAGAAAGGACATCAAGGAACATTTGAGGGAGATTGGTTATCTTGGGAGTATGATGAAGATGAATAAAATAATCATTTCTAGAATACCTAATTTAAATGTTTTAATTATAAAATTAGTACCGGGAAGTAGATTTTTTATTTCAACTAAAGACAGCTTTATTATTAGTATTCCCAATTTATCTGCTCTAATAAAGCACTTAATAAAAGGAGGCTTTATAAGTATAAAAGTTTTAGAAGGAATAATATCTGAATTAAAGGAGTAAGTATGCTAAAAAGGATAAAGTTTAAGAAACAAAAACCAGAAATAAATGAATGGCTTTTTCCTAAAACTACTACTATATTAGTTTCTGGAAAAGCTGGGGTAGGTAAGACAACAGTAGCTAATAATCTACGTAATTATTTAGATGCTGAACAAATAACTCCATACGCTTTAGTAGTTCCTTTTGCTTTGGGAGTAAAAGAAGTAGCTAAATCTATGGGTTGGGATTCAAAAAAAGATACAAGAGGAAGAAAATTATTACAAGATATTGGAAACTTAGGAAGAGAATATAATGAAAATGCTTGGGTAGATTATCTTATGGATTATATAGGAAACAATCTACCACAAGAAATGATTGATATAATAATAATTGATGATTGGAGGTTTCCAAATGAATCTGATTATTTTTTGAATAGACCTGAATTATATACAACATTTATGATTAATGTTCAATCTCCCAAAAGGGAGGTATTAAAGGGTACTAGCTATTACAAGGATGTTTCTGAAACTTCTTTAGACGGCTATAATAAGTTTAATTATATTATAGAAAATCACGGAACATTAGAAGATTTAGAAACAAAATCGGTCAATGTCTTATATGACATTATAGAAGAATCTAAGAAAGGAGGTAAACCATGACACCAGAACAATTAGTACAACTGGTTGCAGTACTTTTGTCCCTGTTAGTAGCATACATTCCCGGCTTTTCTAAGTGGTTTGATGGACTATCTTTGTCAAAGAAACTACTTTTACAGGCTGGACTTTTGGCTCTAACGGTGGCTGTAATGTACGGTCTATCTTGTTTAGGTCTATATGCTGTCTTTGCTTGTACTTGGGCAGGAGTTTGGGCAGCTGTAGTTCTTTGGGCAAAAGCATTGTTACTAAATCAGGGTATTTATCAGACATTGGTACGTTTGCCAAAGAAAGCTTTAGGAAGAGAATAACTTATAGTATTGGGGGTAGTACAAGCCGCATTCCTGTATGATGGAAGTGACCCTTATTAGACTACCCCCAAGAAAGGATTAATATGAAAGGATTGGATTTTGATGATATTCTACTATTACCAAGAGGATCAACAGTAAACTCTAGAGATAGTGCAGATATATCGGTACAATTGGGAGAGGATTTAACTTTAGATATACCCATCATAGCATCGCCAATGAAGGGAATAGTTAGTGTTGGCTTAATAAAAGAAATGGATAAATTGGGTGGAATAGGAATTTTACATAAATTTTATGATGATTGGGAACAGTGGAATGAGGATTTAGTCTCATTAAAGAATGTAAAATTTGGAGCAGCTATTGGATTAAATGAGGGTTCTAAATCTCAAGTTGCTATTAATCATGGTGCTAAAATTCTATGTATAGATGTAGCTAATGGTTATTTAGAAACTGTTTTGAGATTTACGGAAAAAGTATCTGCTTATATTGCTAATGGTAACTTTGATACTTTACTTATGGTTGGAAATATAGTAACAGCAGACGGAGCTAGAAACCTATCTTTAGCTGGTGCTGATCTAATTAGGGTTGGTATAGGCTCTGGAAACCTATGTACTACTAGAAATGTAACCGGAGTTGGTATGCCACAATTGACAGCTATAAAAAATACCAGCTCTATAAATGATAAATATAATACCCTTCCTAGATTTATAGCAGATGGAGGTATCCGCAATTCGGGAGATGCTGTGAAAGCACTTGTCTTTGGTGCTGATGCAGTTATGCTTGGCTCTCTATTAGCTACTACCTATGAGTCAGCTAACAACGGCATCATATATGGCATGGCTAGTAGACGTATGCAGGATGAATACTATCACGGTATCAAGTCAGTTGAGGGGATAGAACAATCGGTTACACCTGTTCGCCCTCTTGCAGAATTTATTGATGAATTCACTTATGGTATCAAATCAGCTTGCACATACCTCAATGCACCCAATCTTAGAAGATTAAGAAATGCCAATTATGTAGAGGTTAGTCATAATTCAATCAAGAAACTTTAATGTTATATTAATCTTATTTTAATGTTTATGTGGTATATTTAACACATGAAGGTACTAGTTGCTTGTGAATTTAGCGGAATAGTGAGGGATGCCTTTAGCAAAAAGGGACATTATTCTATGTCCTGTGATTTTCTAGACACTGAGAGAGAAGGCAATCATTATAAAGGAGATGTCCGAGACATTATAAACGATGGTTGGGACATGATGATTGCCTTCCCTCCCTGTACCCATTTAGCTTCAAGTGGTGCTAGATGGTTCAAATACAAACAGAAAGAACAAAAAGAAGCTCTTGATTTTGTAAGACTATTGTTAGATGCACCTATCAAGAAAATAGCACTAGAAAATCCAGTAGGAGTGATCAGTACTAAGATAAGGAAACCAGATCAGATTATTCAGCCTTGGCAGTTTGGACATGACGCAAGTAAGCGTACTTGTTTGTGGCTAAAGAACCTACCGCTATTAGCTCCCACAAATATTATTATAAAAGAAAGGTATGCTAATCAGACTCCTAGCGGACAGAATAAATTAGGACCTTCACCAGATAGAAGTAAACTTAGAAGTATTACTTATCAAGGAATAGCTGATGCAATGGCAGAACAATGGTAATTGTCCTAGTAGCTTAATGGATAAAGCAACGGTCTTCTAAACCGTAGACTATAGGTTCGAGTCCTATCTAGGACGCAAAGGAAAGGAAAATGAAACCACTAAAAGAAATAAAGAACAAGAAAAGGTTTGTTATCAGAACCATTAGAAATGGAAAAGTAAAAATTTTTGGGTATTGGTTTAAACCAAGAGAGGAGTATAATGGAGAATTAGACGGACAAAGATGGGCATTTGGGATTTATCGTTCTGGAAATTTAATGTTAGGTATTGTTTATCTTTGGGGTACAGAAGAATTATATAATTCTATAGACGATTTAGATCAGTACACAGCATTATATAAATCGTTACCAAATTTAAAAAATGGATTTTTTCATTGGAGTTGGTGGGATGTTATTGAACAGGAGATAGAATGAAAATCGTGGAATACCTTATTATAGGAATATTAATACTTACTTTACCTGCACAATGGTTAGCTTTGAAAATTTCAGATTTTATTTTATGGATACAATTATTAATTAAAAGGAGATGGAATGGAAGCTAAGGATGAAATTTTAGCAGAGGAAATAAGAACAAAGATAGACGAATTAAACCATCTTATACACGAGTCTATTAGAGATAGAGGGTTACGAGTTGATATGGAAATAAATGAGTTTTTTATAGCAGGATATAGAGAAAGATTAACACAAATAGATTGTAGAATTTATAAGGAGGTGCTATAATGTACAAAGAAGTTTTAAATGCTAAGAATTTTGGTAAAGAAGAGTTATTAGAAAGACCAAATGTAGTTGGCGTAGCTGTTGGTAAAAAAGTCACAGATGGGGAAACTACAGATGATCTTAGCGTGGTTGTATTAGTAGAAAAGAAATTAACTCCCAATGCTTTAACAGAATTAGATTTAGTTCCTCAGTCTGTTTTGGGAGTGCCCACTGATGTTGTTGAAGTAGGTAAGTTAGAAGCTTTAGTTGATCGTAAAGCACGACATAGACCAGCACCCGGAGGAGTAAGCATAGGTCACTTTGCTATTACTGCTGGTACTTTAGGAGCTGTTGTATTGGATGCCATTACTGGAGAAAGGGTTATTCTTTCTAATAACCATGTGCTTGCTAATAGTAATGATGCCATGATAGGAGATACCATTATTCAGCCGGGTTATTATGACGGTGGTAGAACAAGTACAGACACTATTGGTTATTTATTGAGATTTAAAGAAATTGATTTTGGCGAAGAACCTGCTGACTGTCCTATTGCAGAAGGTAGTGCTAAAGTATTAAATTCAGTAGCTAAGTTTGTAGGCTCTAAGCATCGTTTGAGTGCAGCTAGGATTCAAGCAGGTGCTGTAAACTATGTTGATGCCGCATTAGCACAGCCAATTAATGATGGTGCTATATCAAATGAGATTTTGGACATTGGTGTAATTGATGGTACAGTCTCTCCATATATTGGTATGTTTATTCGCAAGTCGGGCAGGACTACCGGATATACTCATGGTAGCGTATTAATGTTACATGGTACAGTTAATGTTAGTTATGGTGGAGATAGGATGGCTAGATTTGAAGAACAAATTATTGCCGGAGCTATGTCTGCTGGTGGAGACTCTGGATCGTTAGGAGTTGCTGAAGAAGAAAATAAAGCTTTTGGTTTGTTATATGCAGGTTCATCTCAAGCTACTATTTTTAATCCTATTGATAAAGTTATTGAAGCTCTAACAATTAAATTCTAAAAGGAGAAATGAAAATGGATACATGGATTGGAGATTGGATAGAGGATAAAAATAAATTAAAAGATTTGACAGAACAGCGTGCTGTAGAAGATGTTTGGGCTATGCACTATAGCCCTGATTATACAGATAGAGAAATGAAATATGCTATGAAAGTAGCATCTAAACATCTTGGTTTAGATTCAATAGAGTTTATCGCATTACTACAAGTTAATTACAATGCCTATAAAGTGTCCTAGATGTAAAGGCTGTGGTGTCTATAAAACAATAGACAATAAGATATATATAGCTTGTGGTTTTTGTCAAAAATATTATCATATAAAACCCGGAGGAAATTATGAAGTGTCCGATAGATCGTGGGATACTAAAAGAGATAACAGTGTACGGAGAAACGTACCTGATGTGTAGGGACTGTCAAGAATCTGGAGAGAATACTTATTGGAAATTTCCAGAAGATAGTGAGAGTTATTTTGCAATAGAGAGAATAGAAGATATTGTAGAATATAAAAATGAAATAAGGAGAAAGTCTTTAAAGAAATACTATAATGTTACTGATGTAGAAGATGAAGATTAAGAATAGAAATAGAAATAAAAGAAAAAATCCAAGAGACAGGATGCAAGTTGATAATAGAAACATCTTTCAACTTGAACGTATCAAAAGAAAAAGAATAGATCAGATAAGGAAAAAACAAAGGAAACAAAAAGATGAAAGAGTCTCTGCTGGAGAAATTGATTGGGAATGAGTTTCATGTTGTTGGGGACGGCAGATGGGCAACTACAGAGGAACACGACTCCCTTGTAATTGACAGGGAGCGTGACCTTTTTTTCTGGAATAGCAAATCTATTTATGGTAATGCCATTGATTGGCTTACTAGAATAAAGGGATATTCTTATTCTAAAGCTATTAGCTCTCTAGATAATGTGGATAGAATAGTATTATCATCTATGATAGAAGAAAGAATTTCTGAGGAAGATATACCTATTCATCCAGAGTTGGTAGAATTATTCTGGCAGGATGGTAAAAAAGAAAGAGAATATTGGTATAGTAGAAAACTAACAGATGAAACTATCGATCTATATAAATTAGGATACCACAATGGGTGGTACACTTTGCCAATTTTTATTAATGGTTATTTCAAAAATTTTCAAATGCGTAAAGATAAACCAACCAAAAGAATTTTACCCTACTATAGAGGAGTAGGTCCGCTATTAGTCAATGCCGATATTTTAAATTATGTGGAATGTGTAGCAATAACTGAAGGACCAGTAGATGCTCTTTTACTTACACAAGAGGGTTTTCCAGCCATCAGTCATACAGGAGGTTCTCATGGTTGGAAGAAAGAATGGTATAAGTATTTTATATATCAAAAAGATATTTTTGTAATTGCAGATAATGATGCAGCTGGAAAGAATGGTGCAAAGAAAATTGCAGAACAATTGGGCGTATATAAAGTAAAGATACTTATGTTTGATGACAAACCAGAAAGATATGATACAGTAGACTTCTTTAAAGATGGAAACACTATTGACAAATTTAAAGAAATGTTGTATAATAACTCTAAGTATGTATTTGAATTAGGATAAAGAATGGTGAGTAATGAGCAAACCAAACAATAGAGACAGACGATGGTATCAGTACCGTATAATTCAACTGGAAGAGGACAACCAGCGGTTGCGTGGGCTGTTGAGGGAAATAAATCAGACCGTGAAGATATGCCCCATTTGTGGAGCGGAAAGATGGTACTGGGATATATCGGGAGCTGATAAGAAGGTACGGAGGGGTAGCAAAATAGCACACCACGATTACTGCGAGTTGGCAAAGGAGTTGAGTGATGAAACTTGAAACGTATTTGGATGCGATGGTGCAGATTTATGCCGACATAATCCATCTTGAAGGTGCTAGATTATCTTATGAAACAGAAGTATGGAAACATTTATTTGGGAAACGTAAACGCCAATACCGTGCCTTCCGCGACCGCATACTGCGGATGGATGTGGAGAAGGATATTGAGATTGCATCTCTCGCTGATTGTGTGGAAGAAGGTGATGCTGCTATCGAGATGTACGAAAAGGAACTAGCCGAGAAGGATGCCGAAAACCAGCGATTGAGGGAGGCATTAGAGGTATATGCCAACCATGACAATTGGGATACAGAAGCAGTTGCTCATGACATGGAGACTGGTGATTTTCCTGACGTGAATGGCAATACTCCAACCGTAGATATTCGCATTGAGCTTGGTATTCCAATAGTCTGGAATTGGTCGGATGAGGGATATAGTCTTGCGGAGAAGGAGTTGAGTGATGGGTGACTTATCTAGAGCGTGGAAATATTCCGCAAAGATTTACAGAGATTTCTATAATTTGACAATGACACAAGCTAAAGAGTGGAAAGGT
>Ga0209536_100000480_pt1 | contig 64766 bp, 47 predicted proteins | sample DeeMarSeWOR28_12_FD_187461 | JGI IMG/M metagenome (GOLD analysis project Ga0209536, IMG submission 187461) | Marine sediment microbial communities from White Oak River estuary, North Carolina - WOR-2-8_12 (SPAdes) (version 2) | ecosystem: Environmental > Aquatic > Marine > Intertidal zone >...
AAGACATAATCAAACAATATATAGAGTTTCACGAAACCGAGAAACAATCGCCTGCGCAGCTGGATATATTTAAGCTGCGCTAAAGATGCCCCGCCCCTTGGGGCGGGGAGATTCACTTAAAAAAATGGTGCATATTTTTATTGCGGTTTATGAATTTTTATATAATAAAACAGTAATTTAGTACTAAGATTGAATATTTTTATTTGTAAGAATAGATTTATGTGCAGCAGAAATGGGGGAAGCGGGACAGATATTCACGCGGAAAAAAAGCCAGTATGAATATGATCCAGAGAATGTTTGTAATGTTTCTTGGAATGCGTTTCATTTCTATTTGTTTGACACAACAAATGGAAGCTGAATCACAGGTATAATCATATTATCAGGCAAGGGAGAGAAGCCTTGAAAAAGATAATTTCAACAATACAGATCTTAACACTAATATTGGCAGTTTTGCTTGTTCATACCAATAGTCAGGCCCAGGTAATTCACGAAGTTTTCCTGCCCAATACCGACCATGAACTGCACGTCTACCGTGTATTCGGTGAAAAACCGGGCAAAACGATCATGATTATCGGTGGTATCCAGGGGGACGAACCAGGGAGCTATCTGACAGCCGATCTTTATGCCGATATCCATCTCAAAAAAGGCAATCTCATCGTTGTGCCGCGGGCAAATTTTTATTCTATATTACTGAACCAGCGTGAAGGCTTGACCGGTGACATGAATCGTAAATTCGGTCTAAACGGGAATTCTAAGAAAAGCCTTGATGAAGAAATTGTCATAGTGCTGAAGCATCTTATTGCTGAGAGCGATCTTCTCCTCAACCTTCATGAGGGTTCCGGTTTTTATTCCCCAGTCTGGGTTGACGATATGGAGAACCCGAAACGCTACGGCCAGTCGATCATCTTCGATGCAGAAGAGTACCCACTTCCCGAGAACCAGGGCTCGATCAACCTCGGCGACCTTGCCAGAAATGTCACAATGAAAGTGAACGACCAGATTGAAAACAAGCGTTACCATTTCAGGCCCAATAACCATAATACAATATCGCAACAAACCAGCCACCCTGAGCAAAGATTATCAGCGACATACTATGCTCTTACCCAAGCCTTTATTCCTGCCTTTGGTGTTGAAACCTCAAAAAGCATAAAAGAGCTTGAAATGAAGATTTCTCTTCATAAGCTTGTTATCAATACATTCATGGAACTGCTCGGTATAGAATTGGATACTCCGGGCCTCGATCTGAAAGAACCTGAACTTGATTATCTCCTTGTCAAGGTCAACGATGGGCCTCCCTTGGCCATGTCCCATGGCTCAACCCTGAAAATTAAGCCGGGGGATGAGGTTGTTGTCACGGATATCATTGCAAATTACAAACGTGGCATGGTTGCTGACGTCAATGGCTTGGGCAATACAAATGACACCCACATCCCTTTCAGCATTTCTAAGGACACAAAAGTTATTGTGCGCAAGGATTCTGAAGTATGCGGCTGGATTTTGCTCGATGTCGGCGTTCCGGATTCATCCCTGCCTGGCACTATTGCCAGCGTTGATCCTTCTGCCATAAAGGCTGAAGAACTTATCATTAATGTCAATGACACGCTTGAAACGATTCCCGTCGGCGCCACACTCTCCGTAAAAAAAGACAGCCGTCTGATCCTAAAGGGTATCAGAACAAATATTCCACATTTGGACAGCAATGTTTTTATCAATTTTAAAGGGTTTGCCCCGCCGACATCTAACAATAACGGCAATGATCTCGACTATCCCATATACACCAACCAGGATCTCTGGGCCCGATATTCTGTCAACAAACAAGGAAAACTATACCCTGTGATAGCTACTTACAATGACAAGACAATTGGCGAATTCTGGGTGGAACTTGCAAACAATTGATCAGGCAGAATGCTCAGCGGTTATTGGAACTTTGTGTAAAAAAGTTCCTTTGTAAGAATCAGCTAAGTTGCCATTTCCCTTTTTTTGTAGGACGCGACATACTTATTGCCAAAAGCTTCTGAAATTCTGAACCGGGAATTTCCCGGGCCCCAAACTGCATGAGGTGAGTAGTTTTCATCTGGCAGTCGATCAGATCAAAATCCCATTCCAATAGTTTTCTTCCCAAAGACACCAAGGCAATTTTTGAGCTGTTCGGTTGCCTGCTGAACATAGATTCACCAAAAAAAACTCCGCCCAGAGAGAGGCCATAAAGTCCTCCTGCAAGCTCATGATCCTGCCAGCATTCCACGGAATGCGCATACCCCATATCGTGCAGAAGAGTATATGCTCTTATCATATCCCTGGTAATCCAGGTGCCTTTTTCCTTACGGCCGTCAAGGGTCGCGCATAAGGCAATGACCTGGTGAAAGGACTTATCCAGGGTGACGGAATACTTTCCCCGCCGCATGAGGCGGGAAAGTCTTTTAGGGATTTTCAATTCATCGGGGAAGATGACAAGTCGTGGTGAAGGAGACCACCAGAGAATTGGATCCCCTTCAGAAAACCAGGGGAATATACCGTTGCTGTAAGCAAGAAGCAGTCTTTCCGGGGAAAGATCACCACCAATGGCCAGTAAGCCGTCTTTTTCAGCCAGAGCGGCAGGCGGGAAAATAAGTTTGTCTGTGAGTTGATATACAGGCATTACTTCATTATTCTGACATGGCCTGCAGTATTTGATAGAAGAGTATCCCAAAAGCCATGACACTCATCACGCAGGGGAGGAGATATTTGTAAACCTTTATAAGTGAAGCACTGAAATAATCGACTGTAAGCAGAAAGCAGAGATGCACCGGCGAGAGCATCATGCCGGCATATCCCATGCTGAAGGCCAGGACTAGAGCGGCCATAGGCTGCAGACTTATTTCCCCGGCAGAGATAAAACCGACAACAATGGGAAAGGCCGCGCCGGCAAAACCAATGGCAATACCCGTAACCAGGCCAGCGAGGAAGGGCAGAAATGCTATGATCAGCCCAATAGGAACCCTGCCAATAGAAAGCTCTCGACCCGCCAGGGGGATCAATCCTGAAGAATCGAGCAGTGACTCAAATATCATGACACCGGCCAATGTAATAAAAACATTTAAGGTTTTCAGGGAAGCAAGACCTGAAAACATTCTGCGAGTATGTTTTTTTCTGTCGAGCCAGATTATAATCAGGCTGACAAGAAGCCCTGCAAGCATGGATAGCAATTTCCAGGATGCAGGGTTCAGGCCGGGTGAAATTCTGCGAAAAAAACCAGGCAGCAGAAGCGTTGCCAGAACTATGATGACAATGGGAAGCAGAACCTTGACAATACTTGGATGATTTTGTTCCACCGGTTCATCGGTAAACGAAAAGAGCTGGCGCCTGAGTAGAAAAAAATATCCAGCATACAGGCTGACAAAGGTAAAGGGGATCTGCAGGAGCATGAATTGCCAGGTCGGCAGGATAAAAATAGAAAGGGTCACGATTACTACAGGATAAAGAGGCCACCAGTATTCCAGGATATGCCTGAACCAGTAATTTACCGCTGCTTTCCATTCCGGGGAACTGCTGTTGTTTTGTGCGGCACGACCCACAAGGGGAGCTGAAAAGAGAGCACCGCCGGGCATGGGGACCAGACCGATGGCAGCTGGAATGAGAACCAGGCTGATCGCCTGTCCATGTTTGCCGCCATAACGGCGCGCCAGGGAAACGATAGCTTTGCCGTTTTCCTCCGATGCCATGAAGTGTCCGATTTCCATGATAAGGGTAATGGTTATGGCCAAAAGCCAGAGTTCCGGGCGCATGATAGCCTGCCAGAGGTCAGCGGGCAATTCCTGTATGTTTTTCCCGGCCCAGAGATCAAGCATGAGGCCGCCGCCGGTGAGTCCCACCCCAAGAGGGACGCGTAAACGGCTGGCAGCAAGAACAGCAAAAAAAACAACCAGGATCTTGGCTACAGCAGAAATTTCCATGGTGGGCGACCTACTTATATAATAGGAAAAGGGGCTAACCCTGACCGGTTAACCCCTTGAAAATAACAGATACACGGTAATGCAACAATCCTGAAACCGTGAGTGAAGGACTCAGACCACTGCTAGAACGGCTGCATAACCCAAATGCCGCAGGGACAGGTATCCCGGCAGAAACCACAGGCAATACATTTATCATGATCGGAGATATACTCATAGCCAACTGCGGTGGGCACTTCCCGGCGGGAGATAGCATTGGTCGGGCACATGGTCTCGCAGAGATGGCAATCGCGGCACTTGCCGCAGGAAAGGCAACGATACGCTTCACCCTCAACTGTGACTCCACACTGAATATCCGGAATATAATGGGTTGTGGTCAGGCTTTTAAAATCGATTAATTTTTTGTCAAAGGGCACCCACTGTTTTCCCTGGACATGAGCGATAATGTAATCCGCTGATTTCTTGCCGCTGCCAAGGGCATTGGTTGCTAATCCCGGACGTTCAACATCACCAACAGCAAAAACATTGGGTACGCTGGTCTGTCCGGCTGCATCGGTCTTAATCCAGGCAGCCCCTCCGACGGTCAGGCATTCCACAGTATCAGGCAGAAAATTGAGGGCAGGGATATCACCGATGGAGATGATAACGGTTTGTGCTGGGATGAGATCACCTTCAGTCGTTACCAGCCCTTCCTTCGTGACTTCCTTGGTTATGACCGGCCAGCGGAACGTGGCGCCAAGAGCCTCAGCCGCTTCCTTTTCCTTGCCAAAGGCCAGAGGTTTCTGAATATCAACCAGGGTAACCTCTTCAGCACCAAGCTGATAGGCCTCGTATGCCACGTCGCAGCCCACGTTGCCGGCACCGATGATCACGACCTGTTTGCCGACCTTCATGGGATTATCGCTCTTGGCAGACTTTAAGAATTCAAGTGCGGTAATGACGCGCTCCTTGCCCGGGAAGGGCAGGCGGCGGGGTTCATGCGTGCCCACCGCCACAATGATATAATCAAATTTCTTTTGCAGCTCCTTGAATTTTGACTTTGTCATGTCAACTCCGAAATTGACGTGTATATTTTCCATTGCCAAAAAGCGGTCAATTTCAGAATCCCAGATGGCCTTGGGCAGCCGGTCCCAGGGGATAACCTGGGCCAGTTTACCTCCTATCTTTTGGTCCCTTTCAAAAATATGGGCTTCAATGCCGGCAAGAGCCAATTGCCAGGCGGCATTCATGCCTGCCGGTCCACCGCCGATAATGGCGACCTTCTTATCGGTCTTGGGCGCAGGTTTCGGAGGCGGGGCATCCTTGATGGCCCGACCCATCATAGCCACATCTATACTCTTATCAACGACCTGCCTGGAGCATCCTTCCATGCAGAGGTTGGGACAGATATGGCCGCAGACAGAACCGGGCAGAGGTGTATGCTGTAAAACCAATTCGTAAGCCTCCTCCAGCTTTCCATCCCGGATCAGGCGCAAACGGTCTATGGTGGGTATATGGACAGGACAGTAAAAGGTGCAGGGTGCTGCGGCCTCATGGTTTGCCCAGTAAGGCTGGCGTCGGCGCAGTTCACCAGTTTCAATCAAGCCTATGGCACTGCGGTCCAGGCCCGGCGCCAGGTCGCGCAGGGGATCGCCGCCAAAGGCTTTATCCCAGACCTTATAACGAAATTCGCTCATGGGCATGGGGCCGGAAAAAATCAGGGCCCGCTCCTGTGGCGTGATAGCCATGAGCAGCTTCCATTCCTTTCTTTTAGATAGGGTTTTTAAAAGCTCGGGCCTGCCGATTTTCTTGAGATAAACAGGCATGCGTTCCATAAGCCACTGCCACTGGTCGTCATCCGGTTCGATTTCTTTGACGTTGGTGCGGGAATAGGTATCGTCGGTTGTACCGCGGTAATAAATCCAGCCGCCAACCATGCCGACACAGGGTCGATAACCCAGAACGTTGTTGGGGTTTTTGGCTTCAACACCACAGACAACGCCGATGCCGCCGCAGTTGAATTCGGCAAAGGTATCGCCAACAGAACCCAGAACCCAGAGTTCTGGTCTTTCGTAGTCCGGGTTCCACTTTGTCATGGTCAACCCGCGGGCACCTATAGACCCTTTGATCATTACACTGCCCTGGGCCAAGGCGTTGCATACTCCATTGGTGGCATCACCCATGACAACGATGTCAGCGCCAATATTGAGATAGCCGACGTCATCCGAGGCAGGGCCTTCACAGACAATGGTAGTGCCGGGCTGTCCCATGCAGCCCAGACGCTGGCCGACCGGGCCCCTGATGGTCAAGTGGTAGGGACCGCCCTGGGGCATCAACCTGCCGCCCACATTGTGCTGGCCGTATGTTTCCAGGATAAGCTTTTTTGATTTCTGACTTGCGGCTTGGACTATCGTCTCAAATTTCTGGGAGCTGATACGCTGGCCGTTATTGTCTAATCCCTTTACTGTCAGGACCTTTGTTGTTTTCTTTTTCTCGGTTGTCTTCTTCTTGGGACTCACGATTGTGCTCCATTCTTACGCTCAAGGCGAACAATTAACATATATATTTTATCTGCAGCCTCTCTGCTGCAGCAGCATCATCAATACCAATGGCATCTGACATGCCGATTGGCAGACTCTGGGAGCGGCCTAACGGTGCCATGATTTTCTTCATTTCAGTGCTGATTGCCATAAAGGTGTCTGCCACCCGCTCGGCTACGTGGTCTGGGTCAAGGCGCCGGTAGAGTTTTGAATTCTGGCTCGTGATGCCTTTGGGGCAAATGCCTATGTTGCAGACGTTACAGCGGTTTTGCTCACTACCCAGACAGCCGGCAGCAGACTGCATTATATACTTGCCTATATGCACACCGGAAGCGCCAAGCATGATCAGAGCCATGCCGTTTTGCGTGACGTTGCCGTTCTTGCCGACACCGCCTGCAGCAAAAAGCGGGATTTCGTTCTGTTTTCCCTGTGCCACCAGGTCAAGGTAACACTCACGAAGGTTGGAGGCGATGGGGTGTCCCATGGCATCCATGCTGACGTTGTAGGCGGCACCGGTGCCGCCGTCAACACCGTCGATCATGAGCGCCGAGGCATAAGGATTACGGACCAGGTTGTTCAGCACTGATTTGGCAGATGTGGAACCTGATATCTTGGGATATACAGGCACCCTGAATCCCCAGGCCATGGACAGAGACTGGATCATTTTCATAACCGACTCTTCAATGGAGTACAGGGTTTGATGTACCGGTGGTGACGGAAGGTCAACGCCTTCGGGGACGCCGCGAAGACGGGCGATTAGCTTGCTCACTTTGAACCACATGAGCAGGCCGCCGTCGCCTGGCTTGGCTCCCTGGCCGTATTTGATTTCAATGGCAGCAGGATCACACTGCATATCTGGTATGGCTCTGATAATCTCGTCCCAGCCGAAATAACCGGATGCAATCTGCAGGATGATATATTTTAGATACGGGCTTTTCAAGACCCAGGGAGGGCAGCCACCCTCACCGGTTGCCATAACCACCGGAATACCTAAAACCTCGTTGCAGTATGCAACACCCTGGAGCAGACCCAGCCACATGTTGGGTGACAGGGCACCGAAGGACATGGAACCGATGACAAAGGGAAAGATTTCCCTCACGGGTGGAATCCATTCTCCCGATGCCTTGCGACGCAGATACTCTTCAGGGGACAGCACCCGCCCGAGGAGGGTATTTAACTGAAACTCGTGACGGCCGGCATCAAGGGCCGGATCGGTCAGCATTGAGATGCGGTTAAAGATGATCCGATCGAGCAGTGTTTCTCGGAAATTGCGGCGGCCTCCGCGTTTCCAGGCTTCACCCTTGTCATTTTGCAGAAGGCGGACCCGTGGATCATTGGGATTCGGTTCGGGACCGATCGCTTCGTTTGGGCAGACAGTGGCACACATGCCACAGCCTATGCAGCGGTTTGCCGGCTCGGTGCGCTGCCGGATACCGGTAAAGGTGCGGTATTCGCTGCTCCGTTTTTTCTTGAGAATGTCAAGTTTCGGCATTCTCTGCCGCCGGTATGTCAGAAAAATTGCCTCCTTTGGGCAGACAGCAGTACATCTGCCGCAAAGGGTACACCTGTCCTCGCGGTGCTTGATTATCCACTGCAGGTCAAGGTGGGTTAAGCTACTTGGGGTAGAGGGTATGGATCGAATTGAGACCATATCGTCATCTCCTTGCGGTCTGGAGGAATAATAATTGTATTTTCACGCATTGGCTGGAAATCAAGGGAACGATTGCGGTCCGGGATCATGGCGTCAATACCGCACATCTCGGAGGCCATGGCCCATTCACCTTTTTTGCCGCCGACAGTGCCGGGACGTAATTTTTTATGATCCTGGACCATGATGCATGTTTCATCGGGCAGGGAGCCGATGACGCAGTTCGGGCCGTCAATGATTAAGCGGCGGCAAGCATTTCTCAGACCCTTGAGAAAATCTCCCTGCGGGTGCATATTCAGTTCCTCTGTTTTCAAAGGGGTAATGACATGCTTATAGGCCTCAAGCGGGAGCTTGAGTCTTTTGTGAACATAGTGCAGAATATGGGTGAAAACCTCGGAGTCGCTCTGGTACCCGATATAACCGGGGTAATGCATACCGGTGAGCAATTCCTTGATAGGCACATAGGCCGTATTTTCACCATTGGTCATTGTGGCTATTCCCTGGATAAAGAAAGGATGGCAGGCATAAAGGTTAATGCCGTAGTTAGTATTCTGCCTGCCCTGCGCCATAACAACCCGGGCTTTGATGCGGTCATCGTGCAAGTGCAGGGCGTCACCGATTCCAAGGGGCCAGCCGACTTCCTTGATAGTCACGACGTCAGGCCAGAAAGAGAAGACTGTAAGGTCGCCACCGTGGTCTTCGCCGTTTCTCCGCAGTTCAAGGCGGGTCAGCATTAATTGCTGTTCAATTTCCTCAGTCTCATAAGACTTCCAAGATGCAGGCACATTATAGACCCTTAAAAAATACTTAAAGCGATCCTGGGCTTCAATCTTCTTAAAGTCAACATCAAACTCGTGGTCATATTTTAGCCGGAATCCCTTTTCCTGCATAAAGGTGTCCAGTCGATGGTATGCGGCCTCTGTGTGTGCGATCCCTGAAAGGATAGGATCTCCGGTGCGGTAAGTAAAATCAGCAAATTTTACGCCGCGAAGGATGAGACCCAAGCCGCTGCCGTCGTAACCTTCCTGCATGGCCTCCATGGCCGTCAGGACATCATAAGGTGAAAAGGGTTTGCTGGCGGTTTTAAGAGCTAACCGGCACATTGTATTCTCCTTGTAAAAAGTTCCCTCTTTAGGATGAAATTTTATATATAAAGGACGACCAAAGGTTAAATTATTACATTTTTGTAAGAAGCAGAAGATGCAGATGCGACAAACCCGTTTGTCTACAACGAAAGGTACTATATGTCAAGAATAAATAGGTGGCAGTTTTACTTGCCGACAAACCTTGTTTATGCCAGTGCAGCAATGATGGCTTTCAGAAAGGACGGCAGGTCATCCGGTGTTCTGCTGGTTATGATGTTAGTATCGATTACGACTGCCTGATCCACATATTTTGCGCCGGCATGCACAAGGTCATCCTTGATGGCGAAAAAAGATGTAACAGTTCGGCCATGCAGGATATTTGCAGAGGCAAGCATCCAGCCGGCGTGGCAGATGGCTGCCACTACCTTGCCTGATTCCACACACTCTTTCACCAGTTGCACCATCTGCGGATGTCTGCGCATGTGGTCAGGGGCATAACCCCCGGGGATAATAAGGCCGTCGCAGTCTGCTGCTGACACATCAGCCATGCCGGCATCAGCTTTGGCCGGCAAACCTGCCTTGCCGTTATAGACCATGCCGCCCATGGGGCCCACCACGATCACTTCAGCACCGGCCTCCTTAAGGCGGTAGTATGGATACCAGAACTCGAGATCGTTATAGGTGGTTTCAACGAGGATAAATACCTTTTTGTCTGCTAATTCCATGGCTGTCTCCTTTGCATGATAAATTACAGATACGTTGTAGCCCTGAATTTCATTATATAGTTTTGTCTCTAGAGCCGAAGAGTAACTTCTGATTGTCTGTGAGAATGTTTTGACGTAACGATAGCCAATCTCAACTTTAATTTGATTGTCCTATTATGAGACCATAATATCATGTTCTGCATAAATGAAAAAAGCAGAAGATTATCGGTTGGGGAAAAATAAATATGCAAGGAGTTCTGCTGGGTTTTACCTGGGGGCTTGGTCTCCAGGCATGAAGGCCCGCCAGACCCTGGATGAGGGTTTTGTCTTGCCCACAGATCCTGCCAAATTACCATCAGCATTTGCTTGCTGGTAACAACATTGTTCATCCCTGGTATCAGGTTATGTTTGTGTATGTAAGTGTATAATAATATATAGTAATTTTGTCATTGGAAAAATATGGGCCCAAAGAGGGCCAACAACAGTGTTGCCACTGGGGGAGGCTTATTTTTGGAGGGAAAAGCCTTTAAAGAAATGAATTAGCAATAATAGAGCAAATCAGCTAAGCTATCATTATGAATTCCATCCTTGCAAGGGGTGGCAGATATGATTGAACCTTATAGTGTAAAGCATTTGCAATCTCTAGCACAGGTTAGGGAACCGGCCAGAAAGTTATGTGAATATTTAGTGGCCGCAGGCGCTTGTGATGAAACGGCAGTTTTGCATGCCCTGGATCGCCAGGAAAATCTTCGCTCAAAAGGCTATGATCCACTCATCGGCATGCTGCTGCTCGATGCAGGCGCCATTACAAAGAAGGACCTGGTGCAGGCTCTCAAGCTCCAGGATATTGACCGGCTCGCCAACTCAGCTATTTTTTGTTCTCTCCCCAAAAGCGTCATTGCAGATATCCATTCCAAGTCAGACAGGCTGGTCTATAAAGCCAACGATACAATTTTCAGGCAGCAAGAGGGCAGTGATTATGTCTATGTCATTCTGCTTGGTACCGTAAGTCTGTTCCACAAGCCTGAAAAGGGTAAAGAGATTGACCTGGCGGTTCACAGGGCAGGGGAAGTCTTCGGTGAAATGAGTCTTCTAACTGAGAGTCCCAGGTTTGTGACAGCAAGGGCTGTAGAAAAAACCAGTATCCTTGCTGTTCCGCGCGATGTATTTCTGACGTTATATAGGCAGTATCCTGAGGCATCGCAGGCAGCCATACGAAAATGGTTCAACTCAATGCTCGAGGGCCGGGAGCAGAGCCAGATCTACCAGGACCATCATTACCGTGAACTCATGACAAAAATGGAAACCCGCCCCTGTATTCCATTGGTCGGCAGTTCAAAAAAGGCACAAAGGCTCCGCAGCCAGATTGATTCAATCTGCCACACCGGTGATCCAATTCTACTTGTCGGTGAGTCCGGGTCTATGAAATCAAGGGTAGCCCAGCATATTTACAGGCATGGTGCCGAATGTGAAGGATCCTATATAATTTTTGATCCGGAGTCAGTACCGCATTTTGTTTCCAAGGGGCTGCAGCACGATGAAGGCACTGTGTATTATCGGGAGCTTGCGCAGATTGCAGCCCTTTTCGGATATGATATTGAAACATATGGCCGCTCCTATGAACCCTGGCAAGGATTCGTCAAACTGGCCCACAAAGGCACACTGGTCATCAAGGATGGTTCCAAGCTAGAGCCTAAGGTGCAAAGGATGCTGCTTGAATATTTTGTATCGGGCATGTTCTATCCCCTGGGGGCTGAACGTCCGACTCAGGCTGCTACCAGGGTAATCATAAATGTAACCGATGATCTCAACCTGGAGAATACGCTCTACGAATATCTGGCAGCTGACATGGTAAGGCTGGAGCCCCTGCACACCAGAAAAAGAGACCTTAAAGAGATCATCGGTGTGCTTTTGGCAGAAATAGGGCGAGAAAAAAGAAAGCCTCCTATGAAGTTGGAATCCGAGGCATTGAATAAAATGATGGCTTACAACTGGCCCGGAAATTTCAGAGAACTTGAGGAAGTTGTTGCACGTTCAATAAGTTTTGCCAAAGGAAGCTTCATCGCAGCAGAAGATGTTTTCATAGGTAAGGTGCCGATAACCGGTAAAAACGCCTTTAATCTTCTGTCAGTTAAATTTATCAGGAATTTTTTCCAAAGCCCTTTTTACCCTATCGTGCCGCAGATTGTTGTGGCTGCTATGTTTGTTTTAGTGGTCATTCTGGGAATCTGGGGCAATCCATCCCCAGATTCGAATATCTCGCTTCTGTTGGTGTGGGCCAACTGGGAACCTCTGTTAATATTGAGTTGTCTGCTTCTGGCCAGAATGTGGTGTAGCTTCTGTCCCATTGGTTTTTTCAGCAATCTGGTAAGAAAATTAAAGATCAAACGCTGGAAGATACCGCCCAATTACCAGAATGTGGGATTTTTCATCAGTGCCCTGGGCCTGGCCATCATTTTCTGGTCCCAAGCCGCGCTTGACATGTGGGAGCGACCTACAGAGACCGCCTGGCTACTTCTCGCAATGCTCGGTTCAGCAGTTCTTTTTGCCTTGATGTTTGAGGGCAGGGCCTGGTGCCGATCTTTCTGCCCGCTGGGTCAGATGGTCGCAACTTTTTCCAGGGCTTCAATTGTTGAAGTCAGGGCAAATTATAATTACTGCAGTCATGAATGCACAACCTTTGACTGCTTTACAGGCCGTGATGATATCCCGGGCTGTTCCATGTCAAAGGGTCCTTTTGCCATGGATACCAATCAGGATTGCGTGCTGTGCGGCAACTGCATGAAAGCCTGTAAAAATGCTGCAGTAAGGTTCAACTTGAGACCGCCCGGCTGGGAGCTTTGGAATACACGCGCAGCGGATATTGCCATGATCCTGTTTGTGCCGTTGCTTTGGGGAACCCAGATTTTCAGGGGTCTGGATCTCACAACCATCCCGCAGCGACTCGATGTTTACATCGGCTCAATGGAACTTACATATGGGCTGCTGATGCTTGGTGCCGTCCTGTTCGCATATCATGTTGCTCTTGCCGGTGTTGCCTTTACAGGCATGGTTGACACTGATGCCGGCAAAAAGTTTGGCTCAACTTTTTTTATGGTAATGCTGCCTCTGGTATATGCAAATGAAATTGCCATCCGTCTTATGCCGCTTTTAAACCATGCGGCTGATTTTTTTGTTATCCTCGGAAATCAGGTGGGATACACTTTTCCGCACATAGCCTTCAGGCTTGATATGCAATCCATTTATATCCTGCAGATTGTAATCATAATAATTGGGCTGAGCTTTTCTTTCTTTATCGCAAACAGGCTCACGGCAACACTTCCTCCTGAAAAGGTGGCACCACCGTTTTTCCGGCACCTGCCCCTCATAGTCATAGCGCTAGTTTCAGTACTTCTTTTTTGAGTTGGTTGCGTGGAGGATGGAGAAAAGGGCTTGTGCTGTTTTATGCCCGGCAAGATCACGGCTTATTAATGCAAGATCGTTAGCAGTGAAAAGTATGGTGCATCGTCTGCAGTTATTGTTATGAATGGTGCTGCAACTCTTTCACTTTGCTTCCGTAATGTTCAACCAGTGCAATGATTTTTTCCAGGTCGAACGGTTTTGTAATAAATTCATCTATGGAGCTTGGCTTCTGAAAGATGGCATCAGTCTGCGTCTGCCATCCAGTAATGAGGAGTACAGGCGTTTCGGGTTTCTTTTTCTTGATACGGAAGGCGGCATCCAAGCCATTCATGACAGGCATGCCATGGTCGGTGATGACAAGATCAATATTGTTTTCACGAAAGCAGCGTACACCTTCCTGACCGTTGTTGGCTTCCATCACAGCATGGCCTCTGCTTTCCAATACCTGCTTTAAAAGGCTTCGGACAAGGGGTTCATCATCGATAACGAGAATCTGGAGGTGTATTGGTGTTGCGGGCTTTTGAGCCAGCTCCAGTTTTTTCGGATCAGATATTGTCAGCAGAGGGAATTCAATTTTCAAGGTGGTGCCGGCACCTTTAACGCTCTCCACCATGATCGAGCCACCTTGACGTTCCACAAAACGTTTGGCAATGCTCAAGCCAAGGCCGGCATGCCCTCTGCCTTTGGTGGTAAAATAGGGATCAAATATATGAGCGGCATTTTCTTTTGAGAGGCCGATACCGTTGTCTTGCACCAAGAGTGTAACTTTTTCCTCTTGCTGTTTCACGCTGACGTGGATATGCCCCCCCTTGGGCATAGCGTCAACAGCATTGAAGATAAGGTTTGTCAGCATTTCCTTAAAATCAGTGTCATTTAACTGCAAGGCAGGCGAGCCTTCAACTTCTATTGTAAAATCAATTGTGTACCCTTCTTTCTGCGGCAGATCTTTCCATCTGAACCGGGTGAGATTTCTTACCTCTTCAAGAAGGGGTTTTAAGGCCAGCAGCTCGATGTGCTTGTGTGCTGCATCATCAGCAGTCCGGCTGAATGTCTGCAGGCTGGCAATGGTCTCAGCCCCCTGTTGGGCGGCCTTTTCTATGGCAGCAAGCTTCTCGGCACCTGCATTATCAATCCCACGTTCCCGAAGCAGTTTAATATTACCCAGTATAGTTGTCAGGCTGTTGTTAAAGTCATGGGCCACCCCACTTGCCATCTCCCCCAGGGAGCGCATTTTTTCAGACTGCAGCAATATTTTTTCAGTACGTTTTCTTTCCGTGATTTCGTGAAATACCGCGAACCCGCTGAGCTTATCTTCAATAAATGCTGAAGACAGGGTAATTTCAACCGGAATTGTGATGCCATCCCTTCTGAGAGCTGAAGTCTGGAAGGTGATTTTCTGTCCTTTCTTCCTATCCTGCCCCTCCAGGAATTTGCGGAATTTCTGAGCCTGCTCTTCCCGGAGATCTGCAGGGAGCAGCATCTCTATCTCTCGCCCCTGGACCTCTCTGGCCAGCCAGCCAAAAAGTTTTTCCGCGGCAGGGTTCCAAAGAGTTATGCGCCGAAGATTATTAAGCCCGACGATAGCATCCCCGGTAGCATTGAGGATTGCCTCCAGCTGGGTTTCCAGTTTTGCAACTTTTGTCTCCGTGGCTATGCGTTCGGTGGCATCCTGCGCCAGGGACAGGCAAGAAGACATTTCACCCTTATCGTCAAACTGGTAAACATTATGGTACCACTCACACGAAATAATATGTCCTGATGCGGTCCTGTTTTCAGCCAGTGAGTATACTTCTGTCTGTCCCATTTGCAGGATACGCATAATTTCTGCAAATTTTTCCTGGGATTTGCCGCTGGTAAAAAAATCAATAAAAGGCTTTCCCAGAACTTCCGGAGCCGGGCGGCCGAAAAGAATTTCAGCATTGGAATTCCAGCGGGTGATTTTCCCCTGCCGATCCCAGCCGACAACTGCGAGCGGGACAATTTCTATAAGCTGATCAATTTCTCCTTGGATGTGTTCAATATTTTCATTGCCCTCTACCATAGCAGCATAGAGGCTTTCCATGCGGCTTAAAATCTCCATCCACATGTTGTCTTTAAGCCGTTCCTCTTCAATACGGTTTGTTATGTCCCGTGCGATGTGCAGAAAATAGGTTTCATTCTCTTTTTCACCAAAGACAGGGTAAATATCAATTTTATAGTGATGTGGCACGGTGTCCACCATGACATCCTGGTGGGTGATGCTGACAGGTTTGTGAGTTGCCAAGGCTTCGTATACAGGACATTCTTCGCTCAGTTCCTTGCAGAAATTCATGCAGCTTTTGAGAACTTCGTGACAGGTTTTTCCTTCAATATCAGGGAGGCTGAGATTATTGTCCTGCAGAAATGTCTCATTGGCACTTAAGATTTTAAGGTCCCGGGAAAGAATGACAACGGCTTCCTTGAAGCCTGCACCAAGTATTTCGGAGAATGTTTGATGACTTACCATTTTGCCGCAGCAACTCCTGGGAGTTGAAGTTAGTGGACGGTGCAGGACATGCAGGGATCAAATGAACGGATAATATGGTTGACTTCAACAGGATCATTAACATCGGCCACATGTATACCGGCAAGGGCCTGCTCAACCGGTCCAGGTTGTCCGTTTTCATCCCTTGGTGACATATTCCAGGCCGATGGCGTCACAACCTGATAATTGTCAATAAGATTGGAGGAAATTTTCATCCAGTGCCCCAGGCTTCCGCGTGCCGCTTCAGTCAGGCCTATTCCATTTGAGCTGAATCTGCTGGAGGGAGAAACATAAAAGGGTTCTGACGGATTGATTTTTTCAAGCCACCCGGACATCTCATTTGTGAGCCTGCACATCTCGCGAAGTCTGGCAAACATTCGGGTCATAACAGAAGAGTCCATTTGGCGCATCATATCAGTCAGCAGGGGATCATCGGCAATAATCATCCGGGCCAGGGGGCCCACCTCAATTGTTTTACCGTCATATCGGGGAGCCTTGGCCCAGCTGTATGCTCCACTTTTATCTGCCAGTGGGGTTGTAACCCCATCAAGGGGATGCCGTGCTTCAACAGCATCCCTGAAAAAAGATGAGCCGATATGTTCTTTAATAAGAGCCTGGTCAAAGGGATGCATCCTTCCATCAAAATAGCCCGCCGGCAGCCAGGTAGTCCCATTAGGCAGGTCATAAGCGCCGTAACTGATATACCTGTTGGGCCCCTTGCCGATCCTGTCCAAACCAGCATCAAGACACATAGTGAGGAACAGGCCCAGGTCACTATCGCTGTGGGTATTATTCCCCTTCCATTTTAAAAGTTTGTCAAAGCTGTCAATATCCAGCCACTCGTTTAAGGGACAGCCGAGGAAGCGTTTTTCCAGAAAATCATGGAATTCCTTCAAGATGCCGATTGCCCTGGTCAAGGTGCTGAGGTTCATGGTTGAGGTTGTGCCGCTGGGATGTATAGCAAGGCTGTTGGGCCATTTTCCTCCCACAAGACCCATGATTTCCAGGGCACTTTGTCTGGCCTTCAAGGCAAGCACGACCGAAGAACCGCTCATGGCAGTAAAGCGATGTTTTACGGTGTCATAGGTACTTAAATTGCTATAGCGCTTGTTGGTCAGATCAGGAGCAAAGAGGAGATAAAAATGACTCAGGTGGCTCATGACCACCTCGATACCCAGGATGAGGTTTTTCATGTAAAAACCGTTATCGGGCATTTCGGCCCCCTGGGCCACGGCCAGGGCCTTTGCCGCCGCTACACCGTGAGAGCCGCTGCAGATACCGCAAATGCGGGGCGTAATCACCAGAGCGTCCAATGGGGATCTGCCGGACATAATCCGTTCAAACCCACGGAACATGATGCCTGAACTTTTTGCAGAATGCACTGTATTTTCTTCAACTTCGATCTCAATACGAAGATCCCCCTCGATCCTGTTAAAGGGGTCGATTGCAATCAGGGTAGGCATGATATCTCCACGGTCTGTTTGCCAAATTCACTCTAATGAATGCAGCATGATTGTTTAGGCAATTCAACTGATCCACTTTGACGAAACGGCATTCTTCTTCAATCTCTCAGGGCAGGCAAGTTTAGACATACCTGAAATTCCAACAAACCATGCCTTTGGCACATCAAGAGGCAGCGTAACAGGGACATCGCCAATTTTTCTTGTACTGAAATATGGCCGTTGTCTGTCAGGAAAAAGTGGTGAGGTGCAGGCAATGCAGGGGAAGCCACCCCGGGTACAGCTGCCTGTGCGCCCCAGCCAGAGCCTTTCATTACAGTCGGATTCGCACAGGGTTCCTTTGCAGCCGAGGAATTCGAACAGGCACCCCTGCTGAGAATAACGTATAGCTGAGGCCTTGAATTCATAATATTCATTGCGCGGACACCCATGATGGGCAAGTTTACTGAAAAAAACCTTTGGCCGGTGGAATTCATCAAGGTCTTCCATCTTTAACCAGCCTTTCAATACAGCAGTCATGGTCTCAACAATCCAGTCAGGGTGCGAAGGGCAGCCAGGGACATTAACCACGGGCAGTCCGTTTTTTGATACATAATCGGCGCCAAGCAATCCGCTTTTCTGGTTGTGAAGGAACTGCAGCCCACTCATTTCATTAATATTTTCATGGCCTGTCACTACGCCGCCAAAGGCTGCGCAGGTGCCCACAGCCATGACCATTCCCGCATGTTTGCAGAAATCAGCCAGCCACTCACGGAAAGGCCGGTTATGGAACATGAAAAACTTGCCTGTATTATCAGGACCGTTGGGAATAGCACCTTCAAGAATTAAGATATCCAGTTTTGTCCTGCCTGCTAGGATACTTTCAAAGATGTTCAAAACGGCATCGCCCTGCTCCCGACTCAAAAATGGATGCCAGAGAAGGTTAATATTTAATACATCGAATGATGAGAGCGCAGAGGGTTGCTCGGAATTGAGGAAGGAGATGGTATCACCACCACAGCTAGCTCCCTGCAGCCACAACAGATTATGCATGTGAAGCCTCCATGGTTTAAGGAGAAAAACAGCTAATAACTATTATTATATGTACCACAGAAGTAGGGTGTTCACAATTTTTTTGTTATAGGAGCAGTTTCCGGCAGAAGGAAATTGTTTTTTGTAGAGACCGAGATTCAGTGTTCTTTTTCCATATCACTTAATTCGAGGTTAATTGCCTGCATGGAAATAAGGATTTCCTGGAGAGAAATCCCTAGTGACCCCAGCATGAAAATTAAACTTGCAGCGAAGATTATCTTGCCAAGTAACAGGTTGCCACCAAAAAGGAAAAACATGCACAATACGCACAGAAAAAGGCTGCCCACACCTAAGAACTGCATATTCCTGATAAGGACTACACGCTTTCTCAGAATGACAATCTGGCTCTCCAGGATAATGTCAGGAGTTGATTTGTATTGTGCATGCAGGTTGCGGATGCGGGAACCCAGGGCCAGGAACCTGTTGGTGTATGCGACAAGAAGAAGTGAGACGGCCGGAAAAAGCAGGGCAGGAGTTGTGAGCGTAATTTCCATGGTAGTGTTCTATTTTAATTCTGGCAGTTATCGTGATGCATGGTTTCTCTTCATTGCGGCCCACTGCCCTGCAGGATTGCCATGGCTGCTGCGACATCAGCCTTGCAGCCTATAAATAGAGGTACCCGTTCATGCAGTGCGGTTGCCTTGAGGTCAAGGATGCGTTGTTTGCCGTCTGTTGCTGCACCGCCTGCCTGCTCAACAATAAAAGCCAATGGTGCGGCCTCGCACAACAGCCTGAGCTTGCCATGCGGCTTGTGAGGGTCCTGTTTGTCCGCCGGATACATATAAATACCGCCGTAAAGAAGGTTACGATGAAAGTCGGCCACCATGGCTCCTATGTATCTGGCTGTATATGGTTTGCCTCGTGCATTTTTTGATGATTTAAAATAATTGACCACGGCCCTGGTGCGTTCATCCCAGTAGTCGGTATATGCTTCATTAACAGAATAGATAGTACCCCTGGCAGGCATGGTTATATTCTGGTGCGAGAGGAGAAACTCTCCGACAGACGGATCAAGGGTAAAACCATGTACTCCCTTACCGGCAGTGTATACCAGCATGGTACTGGAACCGTACAAAAAATATCCTGCGGCGACCTGTTCGTAGCCATAGCGCAGGAAATGATCAAGGTTTGAGCTTCCTTCCATTTCAATTTTACGGTGGATGGAAAAGATGGTGCCGATACTGGCATTGGCATCTATATTGGAGGAGCCGTCCAGGGGATCGAACGCCAGAACATAACTGCCCTTGGGCATATTATCCGGTATTGTAATGATATCGGCATTTTCTTCAGAAGACATGGCCCAGAGCAGACCGGAACGCTCCATTCTGTGAATGAGTGCCTGGTTGGCAAACTCGTCAAGCTTAAGAACCTTTTCTCCCTGCACATTGATATCACCTGTCATTCCGAGGATGTCTGCCAGTCCTGCCTTGTTCACCTCTCTGGAGATGAGCTTGGCACTGATGATCAGTTCGCTGAGGAGCCTGGTAAACTGCCCGGTCGCTGCCGGACATTCATCTTCGCACAGCAGCAGATGTTCTGTAATGGTAGTGCCGAGCCTGTAACTCTGGTTGGCACGTTGGATCTCATGTGGCTGCATTGCTGCCTCCTTCGGGCTTCAGCAGGTCAAGTGGAAACAGCCCCCGACTCTTCTCTTGTTTACCATCTTGTTGTAGGTTGCAACAGCTTCGGAGCTTCTCCGGGCAACAAATTCAATACTACTGGCCGCCAGATATTCCTGCAACTCGGCAGAAGGTCGCAGCACCCCCATGGCACCGGTACCACAGATGATAATTTCCGGCTCAGTGGCAAGCAGCGCATCAAGGTCATTTAATGCAAGCACATGCCCCTGGTAGCGCCACCAGGGGCTTAAGATGCTGCCGTCCGGAAAAATGATGACATCTTTGGTATAGATTGAGCCAGCGATTATCATGCGGCCAAAACTGTATGATTCAATCATCTGCAGCATAAGAAAACCGCCACGGCCTTAAAGCCGAAAGCAATGGTATAACCAGGGAAATATTTCCTGATTGGCTTGCTCTTAAAATTTACCTGGGTAGTTTCAGGTTCCATTTCCTTTATCTCTATGTCAGGGGCGCCACTCCATCTTGTTGCAGTTGGAAAAAGGAAATACAAATAGTATAAAGCACAAGTACTGGAGCTTGGCAGCCTCGTAAAATTTTCGATGGACAGGTAAAGCGCCTTATTATATTAATTTTACTAAGCCCTGTTACTGAAAGCGAGATTTTTTAAGAATTGAGCATGAATCATCAGTTTTTCTATAGGAGCTGTCGGCGCATCTGGTGACTGGTGAAGGGAATAGACAGGTGATACAAAAAAGAGTGATGTCACATATCATCTTGCCTAGTATAATTGTTGCAGTCGGAGTGTATGTCGCCCTCTGCCTGTACCTTTTTTTTATGCAGTCCAAACTGCTCTACTTTCCTGCAATTCCCTCAAGAAATCTGATAGCAAGTCCTGCTGATATCAACCTGGATTATGAGACGGTGACACTGAGCACCAGTGATCAGGTTAAATTGCATGGCTGGTACATTCCAGCCAGGCATGAAAGAGGAGCACTTCTTTTTTTTCACGGCAATGCCGGGAATATTTCACACCGTCTCGATTCCCTGAAGATATTTTATGAGCTTGGCCTTTCAACCCTGATTATTGATTACCGCGGCTATGGCCGCAGCCAGGGGACAATTTCAGAACGTGGTACCTACCTTGATGCCGAGGCTGCCTGGAGCTATCTCACTGAATCAAGAAAAATTCCAGCGCAGACAATCGTTGTCTTTGGCAGATCGTTGGGTGCAGCGATCGGAGCATATATTGCTGTTCAACATAAGCCGGCTGCGCTTATATTGGAATCTGCCTTTACTTCGGTGCCGGATTTGGCAGCACGATTGTATCCTTTTTTTCCTGTCAGACTGTTAAGCAGATTTCACTACAATACTGAGAAATCCCTTCTTTCCGTGTCCTGTCCGGTATTGATTATTCACAGTTCGGATGATGAAATCATTCCTTATGAGAACGGACTCCAGCTCTATAAACGCGCCAGGGAACCCAAAAGTTTCCTTGAGTTGCATGGCGATCACAACCAGGGCTTTCTGATGAGCGGAAAGCTTTATAGAGATGGTCTTCAGGAGTTTGTCACGGCAAGTCTGGCTGCAGCAAAAAAATGAACAGGTCGGGAGAAAATTGAGGAAATAAAACATTCTATACATTTTTCAATGTCAGGAAAATAGAAGAAAAACATCTTGCCTGGAAAATCCTTATAGGGAATGTATATTGATTACTCTTTAATCACTTCCTTCCCTGTGGGGGTTGAAATAAACATACATTGCCGGAGTCGCTAACATCTCTTATCCGACAGGCACTTGTTGCGAAACAAACTGATTATTGCTGAGCCGTTTATGACTGGCACCGAAAAACGAAAATATTTTTCGAGAAATTGTGTAAAATTTTTTGACAAAAACGAAAAGATAGTGCTTAAAATCGATGCTGCAAAGAAATGAGCGCAATATGAGTGAACTATTTTTCATCAAGTAAAGGAGTTTTTCACTATGGGAGTTCTGGATTATTTTAAGTCAATTCCAACCATGACCGCTGAAGAAGTTAGGAGGTTTCTCTCTGAAAACCATCCTGATGATTATAATCTGGTGGATGTCAGGCAGCCAGCTGAATATGAAAGGGACCATATTCCTGGAGCCAACCTGATTCCCATGGCAGAATTAAATGACAGGCTGCATGAGATTGATCCTGCAAAACCAACGATTGTTTATTGAGCAGCAGGGGTACGCAGCCGGTCGGCTGCAACATTGCTGCTCGGGTCCGGATTAAAAAATGTTTACAGCATGGAAGGAGGGATCCGGGCCTGGAAAGGCATGGTCGCCCACGGCCTGCCTGAAGCAGGTATGGCCTATTTTTCTCCTGCTGCCAATGCTGAGGAGATTGTCGGTTTAGCCTGGGCCCTGGAGGAGGGGTCAAAGATTTTTTACCAGGGAATTGCTGACCATTTCGGAGAGGATAAAGAAGCGCAGGAAATGTTCAATTGGTTGGTCTCGGCAGAAAAAAGTCATGAGAAACATCTTCTGCAAACTTATGAAACATTGACAGGAACCCAGCCGGATTTTGAAAAACTCCGGGCCAAGTTCAGTGACATTCTTAACGGTACCCGCATGGAGGGGGGAATTGCTGTTAAGGAGGCCCTTGCATGGATACAGGACAAAGGGGTTTTTGAAAGTTTGGAATTGGCCATTGCTATGGAAATCAATGCGTTAGATCTCTATATTAAGATGAGCCGTGTCATAGAAGATAAGCAGGCCCAGCAGATATTTAAGAAATTGTCCGAAGAGGAACAGGTTCACCTTGAGAAACTATCAGGGCTTCTGGATCACAGGGCCTGAATCGTGGGGTATCTAATCATGATATGTGGCAGTACCGTACCAGTCCCGAATTTGTGGCGCAGCGGTGAATACTGTCCAGCCTAATGTGTAGACAGTAGGGACAAGGAGAAAGACTATTAACATGACAGGAGAAAAGCAGCCCGTTTTAAGCAAAGATAGACCAATCATACTTAAAACATGCCAGATAAAACTGCAGGCGGGTAAAAAGTATTCACGGTACCTTGCGGCCGGGTAATTTTTACCCGTTATGGATGCTTTACAGATGACAGTGTTTAAAGGAAAGAAGGGGGAAAATTTATTTTGTTAATAATTTCAGCATATTGATTTTTCCTGCTGCATCCTGGCACGGTTTGTGAATAAAGTAAAAGCAAAAGTTCAATAAAAAACGTCTTCTCTCATTTTTTGTACCACTTCTTCCCCAAAAAAAACAAAAACCCCGACCTCCCACCCTGGGTCGGGGTTTTTGTTTTCAGGCGCTCAGTTTGTTTAACGGGGTTTTTCTGAAATTGTGCGCAAGGATTCGAGCATTTTGGCAGGATCCGTAGTGGGGAAATTGCACTTGAAGTTCGTGCAAACATACGCTGTAGCCTTATTGTCAATTGCAGACATGAATTCAGTAAATTCTGCATATTTGTTTATAGCTGGATTTTCTTCATCCGCCGGCTTGAAGAGTACGACTGCGTTGGGGACGTAATTTTTGCGCAGGGCTTGCAGCATTTTTTCAGTATCATCAGCATGTTTCAGCCCCACAATGACAACTTCCTGGGAAGGGGAAAGGGCGAGATCAAGCGTTGCCAGCAGCATTGGAAATGCAAGTGGAGAGTCCTTCACCCTGGGAGATAATAATGAGCTTATGGTATCCGCCATTTCTTCAAATGCATGGTTGCCGGTCAACCTGCTGAGTTTAAGCAGGTTGTACATGGAAACAGCATTGGAAGACGGGATGGCGGTATCGCTGCTCTCCTTGATCCTTGGGAGTAATGATGTCGTATTATGTGCAGTCAGGTAAAAACCGCCAAGTTTTTCATCCCAGTAATTTTCAACCAGATCAGCATGCAGGCCAAGGGCGTGCTGAAGCCATGTCGGGTCAAAATCCCAGCCATAAAGCTCTAGAAGGCCCCAGATCATAAAGGAGTAATCAGCAGCTGTGGGCGAAAGACCAGCGCGTCCTCCGCGCCAACGATGGAACAGCTTGCCTTCCCTGGAACGCAGATTGTGCAGAATGAACTGGGCTCCATGTTTTGCAGCCTTGCCGTATTGTGGCTGATCCAGAACCTGAGCAGCTTTGGCAAGAGCACCAATCATGAGCCCGTTCCAGTCAGTCAGTACTTTGTCATCAAGTTCCGGTCTTTGTCTCATATTGCGGGCAGAGAGCAGTTTGCTGCGTATTTTCTCGAATTCAGCAATTTTGTCAGCACCCTGCTCGATAAAGAGAATATTCTGCCCTGTTTTTTTCCCGGTCACAGGCTCAACATAATTGCCATCTTCCATGATGTGGAAGATTCTTATAGCCTGAGCTGCCTCCTGTTGATCAAGAACATTTTTTATTTCCTTAACTGACCAGAGATAGAATTTCCCCTCTACACCTTCGCTGTCTGCACTTTCAGCAGAATAGAAGCCCCCGTTTTCTGCTGTCATATACTGCAGGACATAGTCCAGGACTTCCTTTGCGGTATCTGCATATTTTTCATGGCCTGTTACCTGATATGCTTCCAAGTAAGCCGTTGCAAGTAATGCCTGGTCATAGAGCATTTTCTCGAAATGGGGCAGACGCCACATCCTATCTGTAGTGTAGCGGTGAAAACCATACCCAAGGTGATCGTATATGGCACCCTGGCGCATAGCTTCCAGAGTCTTGTCAACTATGGTGAGTGCATGGTTGTTGCCGGTTCTGTTCCAATACCTTAATAGGAACAAGAGATTCAGCGGTTTTGGGAATTTGCTGCTTCTGCCAAAACCGCCATACTGGGTATCAAAGTCCTGTGCGAATGCGAGAAATGCAGCATCAAGCTGGGAGCCATTCATGTCTCCGCCAGGAAGTTGGATGGTAGAGGAAATGATCGCCGCGTTTACGCTGTCAGCAGATTTCAGGACAGATTCACGTTCATGGGCCCAAAGCTCCTTGACCCGTGGAATGAGGTTCAGCAGACCAATGCGGCCAAAACGGTTTTCCTTTGGAATATACGTCCCTGCATAAAAAGGTTTGCCTTCCTGTGAAAGAAAAAGAGTAAGCGGCCAGCCACATGCGGGAGAAAGGAGATGACAGGCTTTCATGTATATTTGGTCTATATCAGGCCGTTCTTCCCGGTCTACCTTGATGGGAATGAAAACATCATTGATGAGTGCGGCAACTTGGGGATCGGAGAAGGATTCCTCCTCCATAACATTACACCAGTGGCAGGTTAGATAGCCAATGGATAATAAAATAGGTTTGTCTTGTTCCCTGGCGGCTGCAAATGCTTCTTCTCCCCAGGGATACCAGTCTACCGGATTTGTTGCATGCTTTAAGAGATACGGGCTTGCCTCATGTTTGAGACGGTTGGCTGGCCTTTCTTCACATCTGGCGCTGGAGGCCATGAAACTTATGGTAAAAAAAGCGATACTGAAAAATATGTAAGGGGAAAGTCTGTTTATCATGTGATCCTCTATGATCAAATCCTATTGTAATTCAGCAGGGTCCACACTGCTGCCGTTTTCTAATTTTTCCAGAGGCTTAAGGATATTGTATGGCAGCATGAAAGCATCTTTGAGCAGGTTGAAAAACGCGTCACCTACGGCCTCGGGATGCATTGGCGTTATAATCGGGTCAGCAATCGGGCCTTTGACGGCAACAGGGATACTCATCCTGCTTCCATATTCACCAGATACCGGTTGTCCTATAATTGGGACTTTCGAAACAATGGTATCAAAAGTTTTAAAAGGAGCAATAAGCAACGTCAGGTCGGCATCATAATCGTCCAGGTGGATTTCACCCCGGGCAAAAAGATTCAAGCCTTCACCTCGAATAATTGCCCTGTCAAGAATAAGATTATTGGCATGGATATGCGTATCAATATCCATTTGGGTGAAAGGGAACCCTCTTTTCCCTGTGTTTTCAACGGATTGTTCAAAAAGGTCTGTTATGTTGACAACTTTGAAAATCCTGGAAAGAGTTTTCAGGCGCAGAATGCGACCCTGGGAGGATTTGATGAAAATCTTGCCGCCGTACCATATATTTGATTCTTTTAGAAGATTCGCCTGCAGGGAAAATTCTCCTTCCATGATGTCCTGTTGCACTCCCAAACATGGCAGGACATTTTCCAGACGAAAGGTTTCGTTCGAGTCAGTACTGAGTTCAAATCTTTGTCCCAGGTCATCATCAGAAAACCAGAAACCTGCAAAGTCTAAGCCGCAAAGTTTAGAGGAAAATATTTCCGTTCTGGAAATTCTGTCAGGAGCGAGTTGCAGATCACCCAGCATATCATGAAATGTATAGGTCGAGGTATGTTCTTCCGCATAAGGTGTTTTTGTTATCCGGCTGACTGTAAAGGTGTCAAAATCAAAACCGATTCGCCCAGTAATATCCCAGCCCTTGGTCATCTGAAATCCTGGTTCTTGAGCAAGAAACCCATCGAGGAATACCTTCTGGGTTTCTTTTAAGGCCAGCGCCAGGTTTACCAGTGATTTCCCAGAAAGAAAGGATGAGGCCAGAGAAAGGTCGAGCTGTATGCCATCTTTTTCTGCAGCTACCTGGCCCGAACCTGTAATTTTCTCTGGACCAACAGCAAGATTTAAAGCGGAAATTCTTAATTGTCTGCCGCTACCTGTCACATCTAAATTTGTAATGAAAACAGGAGATTCGCTGCTTTTTGTCTTTAAGAGCAGGTTTTCGGCTTGCAGAAGACCTTCAAAACGTGAGGCCTCTGGTTGCGCGGCAAAAGACTTGATCTTGAACGCACCGGATAAAGTACCAACCGCAAATGAACTATGATGAAAGAGTGTTTCTATGGTGTCAGCGTTGACAAAGCCTTCCCAGGAAAGAACAAGGTTATGCGGGGAAATGCGCCAAAATTCGAGCTCTAATCGGCCATGCTCGCCCGGAGCATAAAAGGTCAGCTGGTTAATGCGCAGATGCTCAGGGCTATTCACAAAGTCAAGACTGGCCATTGGGAGTCTGCCCCCGCCTAATCCATGGAGGATAGTTCCTGAAACTGCAATCTCTTCCCCCTCCCACCTCACTTTCAGGTTTTCCATGGTGCAGGGAATCTGGGGCCGCAGCTTTTCCGGGAACCACCCTTTGCTCCTTATCCAGTTTGCCAGTTTGACCTGAAGCGGACCATTAAATTCAATAGCTCCATACCAGTTTTCCAGGAGGTGATGCTTAAGAAGCCCTTTGAGGTTGAACCGCTGTGCAAGGAATTGGATATCTGCTTGCTGAATCTGGGCCTCATTTTGGGTTATAACTGCCGTAAATTTTTCAGAGCTTGCTGGTTCCGGCAGGAGAGGGCTTGCAAGAGTCAACCCCGTTGTCGTGAATGCAATAGTATACACCCAGGATCCGGGCTTCAGGGCCGGCCCCTCCAATGATGCTGAGGTAAGTTTCACAGAGCCGTTCAAGGAGGAAAGTACTCGGTTTATTTTCTCTTCCATTATGCCAGTTTGCTGCAACATGGAAAGAAGTGATGCCCCGTCCAACTGTGCCTGAATTTCTTCAATATGCAGCAAGGCATCGCCGGCCTGCCAGGATACACTGCCGCTTGTGGTGCTGATTTCCTGCTGGCCGATACGGCCTTTTACCTTCAGCCAATCAACATTTCCCGGTTCAATACGCAGAGAACCACTGTCAATAAAAACAGTTTGAGGAATTCGTTCATATCTGGCTGCAACCTGCATATTGAATACAGTAACCCGGGTGATGATTGTTCTCAGGGTGTCACCAAGGTGCAGTGTCCCTGATGCCCTACCTGAGACCTCGGAAAATTTGCTGAGTTCCCTTTGAAAACCCTCATATTTCACAAGTCTGGCTAGAACTGGCTGCAGGTCATTCAGGTCTGCGTCAATATCAATATCGAGCTTGAAGATATTGTCATGCTTTCCAATATCCAGCAATAGTTCCGCATTACGCCCAAAACTATTACCAAGTCGGGCGCTGAGGCCATGACCGCTCAGGATGGAATCCTTGATCTGGATGGGACCGCTGGCCTCGGTCAGGTCTAGTTCCGCCCCGGGAACATGTAAGGCAGCACTGCTGACGTCGGCTTCAATAATCATGGCATCAAGATTTTTGAAATCTGCTGTCCTGCCTGAAAAACGGTAGGCGGCTGAACGGGCTTCCCCTCCAAGCACTATATCAGTTACAGTTTTTGCGACTTTATTATCACCCCAGAGAGTAAGAACTTTTTGGCGTATAGATGTCAGATCCAGATCACTGCCGGAGATATCGAGAGTCCAGATAGATTCTGCAGGTCGCGGCTGCTCCAGGCTGACTGCGGTTGGAAGTCTTCGTTCGACGTGCCCGGACAGTTTGACCTGGGGGTCCTTAATTTCAAGATCATTAATATCAAGACGCAGAAGGGAGCCCGACTTGAGGAGTTTCAGGTCGGCAAAACCGCAGCTAAAGGGTATTTCACGATCCTCGGGTTTTATGACAAAACAGGGCAAAGTCCCGTGAAGATCACCCTCGATATGTTGCAGCCCTTGGCCGGTAACGGTGCCGGTGAGCCTTGCTGTTGATTCGACAGGAATCAGGCGTCCCTTGAAAAAAGAGTTTACGGATTTATGCAGTTTAATGTCCTGACTATCCACTGAGAGCATGTACTTTTTTTCTAGAAGATTGAGGTTGCCCTTTAAATCAATCTTTTTAGTGAAAGGGGAAGATGCCTGGATATTTATTTCAACTTCCTGCGGCTGCAGTTTAAGTTTGCCGTGAATATCGTTGAACTTCAAGGAGCCTGTGCGGAGGATATCTTTATACTCTTCTATTGATTCAACCTCCATTTCTCCGTTCTTAATGGTAACGGCGACTTCGGGTAAATTGCGTTCTGAGGGATCACGCGGCAGAAACGCTTTCTTGTTTATGTGAAATCGAGGGCTGTACAGAATGATCTTCCCCGGCTGGTGCATTTCTCCTAGAATCACCCGCCATGTTGGATATATTTTTGTCTTGGGTACAAAAAGATCATAATGTTCGTCAGTGATACTTGTGTTGATAAGAGTCAGGTGGGGCAAGGGCAGCCAGACCCAGTGCATTTTTTTTATGGCCACCGCACTGTCCAGGTTTTTGCCTATCTGTCCTCGGATAGTTTTCTGAACTTCATCGATATTAAAAAAACGTGGGGCCAGGCCCAGAAAAATAATGAAAACTATGATGAGGAAAAATATGTTCCGTAACGCTTTCTTCATGTAAAGTGGGACTCGGTTCACAACGCCTGCTGATTATTTTAAATTGAATTAGTTAACTTGCACCCAGTATGCCCATCCAACTTATTGCAAGACTGCCTTACTATAATAATACCTAATCGACCTGTCTGGCTAAATTATTTGATACAATAAGAGAAACAGTAAAAAATCAGCGCTGACAGCTATTGCGGACATAATCATATGACATTAAAAAATCATGTGGCTGACTTTAGAACTGTTTACCATTGCATGACCTCAGGAGTAGCGCATGTACTTTTTCATCTGTATGTGGTAATAAAGCACGGTTCCGCAATAACAAATTTCTGGCAATAACCATTTAAATTGTTCAGTCGTAATGGTACGCTAAATTCTCCAGCTCATAAAATAACTTGAAGGATAATACAATGGCAAAAACTGTAACTGAAAAGATCCTCGCTTCCCATCTTGTTGAAGGAAGGCTCGAGAAAGGCTCAGAGATAGGCATCCACATCGACCAGACTCTCACCCAGGATGCGACAGGAACCATGGCCTATCTTGAATTTGAGGCTACGGGTATTCCAAGGGTGCAGACAGAATTGTCTGTCTGCTATGTCGATCATAACCTGGTGCAGTCAGATTTCAGGAATGCCGATGATCATCGTTTTCTACAATCAGTGGCCAGAAAATACGGCCTTTATTTTTCTCCGCCAGGAAACGGTATATCGCATCAGGTTCATCTGGAGCGTTTTGGGGCACCTGGCAAGACCCTGCTCGGTTCCGATAGTCATACACCAACAGGTGGAGGCCTTGGGATGCTGGCTATAGGTGCGGGAGGCTTGGATGTTGCCATGGCAATGGCCGGTAAACCTTTTTACCTGGTAATGCCGAAAATATTTGGGGTCAGGTTGGATGGTAAGCTGCCAGCCTGGGTGTCGGCCCGTGATATCCTTCTTGAGTTACTCAGACAGTTATCCGTAAAAGGAGGGGTCGGCTACATCATGGAATACTTTGGGCCAGGGGTTTTGGAACTCAGTGTCACCGACCGGGCATCCATTACTAATTTTGGTGCAGAACTGGGGGCAACAACGTCGGTTTTCCCATCGGATGAAAACACGAAAAAGTTTCTGGAAAGCCAGAACCGTGGAAAGCTGTGGTCCCCCTTAAGTGCTGACGAAGGCGTAAAATATGATGAAGTGATTGACATAAATATGTCCCGACTGGAACCGCTTATTGCTTGTCCATCTTCACCTGATAACGTAGTCAAGGTTACTGAAGTGTCTGGTAAACCTGTAGCCCAGGTGCTGGTGGGCTCCTGTTCAAATTCCTCCCTGCGGGACTTGATGGTTGTTGCCAAGGTCCTTGAAAGGGAAGAGATAGATCCAGATGTAAGTTTTGAGATTAATCCAGGTAGCCGTCAGGTTTTGGAAAATATTACAGCGCAAAGCGATATGCTGACCCTTGTCAGGGCAGGTGCACGGGTGCATCAGGCTGGCTGTCTTGGTTGTATAGGTATGGGGCAGGCTCCGCCTACGGGTGCTATTTCGCTCCGCACCTTTCCGCGTAATTTCCCCGGGCGCAGTGGAACGGTAAATGACCAGGTATACCTGTGCAGCCCGGAGGTGGCAGTTGCTTCAGCTGTGATGGGCAGAATTACAGACCCGCGCGATTTGGGAGAATATCCACATTTTGAGCTGCCGGAGAAATATTTGTTGGGCGACCAGAGGATCGAGCCTCCAAGGACTCAGGGAGATGAGGTGGAGATTGTCCGTGGGCCTAATATAGCCCCTTTCCCTGAGTTTGAACCGCTGACAGATACCTGGCATGGGACAATACTGCTAAAAGTGGGCGATAATATTACCACGGATCACATCATGCCCGCAGGGGCGAAGATTTTGCCTTTGCGCAGTAATATCCCGGCAATCAGCGAATATGTCTTTAGCTCAGTTGATCTGGAATTTATAAAAAGGGCCAGGGATGCTGCCGCCGGAGATCTTGGCGGCATGATACTCGGAGGCGAGAATTACGGTCAGGGATCCTCCAGGGAACATGCCGCACTGGCGCCACGTTTTCTGGGTGTTCAGGTCAAGCTGGTTAAAAGTTTTGCCCGTATTCATAAGGCAAATTTGATAAATTTTGGCATTGTGCCGCTGACCTTTGAAAACCCTGGGGATTATGAATTCCTGAAGCAGGGGGCTTTAGTTGACATTCCTGATATCCGCCGGAAAATTTCAGCAGGAGAAAAACGGTTTACACTCCTGATTGACAATAAGCCGTTCCAGGTAATCCTTGAAGCATCCGAGAGACACCGTGAGATCCTCGTTGCCGGAGGCCTTTTGAACTGGGGAAAGAGGACCTGATCTGCATCACGGGTGACGTATATCAGGTCTTGATGTTGCTTGTCCGTTAAATTTTTTTGTTGGGTACAATTTTTTTTAACTTTTTAACCATTTGTTATTACTAAATAATTTTTTTCGACCTGGCCGAAATATCTGCAGAGCATCCGAAAAGTACAAAAAATTGTACCGTGAGATTCATGCGGGGAAAAACTGTAAAAGGAATACAATCCGCTTCTATGCTGATTTTTTTAAAAAAAAACACCAAGAGAAGAAACTGGCACATCGATTGCATATATTTAAACAAGAGTGATACTCTTATCTCCTTTCTCCTGAAAAAGGTCTACTTTGTCCCCCAAAGTCGGCCTTTTTCTATTTATGCAAGCCGGATATACACTTCCCCTGTTTCAGGTGCTCGTTAGATGCGTATTACGTCAACTTCGGTTGCACTTCTTGATTGCAAACATTATCGCCCCCGGGAATTAATAGAAAATATCAACCAGCTCTGCGCGGCTCTCGGCTTCAAAGTGGGCAGAGGCAGCAGGGTTTTATTAAAGCCAAACCTGTTGAGTGCCAGAAGTGCTGAACATCTGGCATGCACCAATCCTGCATTTGTCGCCGCTGTTGCGGAATGGTTTCTGGATCAGGGTGCAAGGGTCGCCATAGGTGACTCGCCGGCCTTCGGCACAGCTAAAGGCGTTATGCGGGCCATCGGTATTGAAAGAGCACTGGCCGGGATGCCCGTAGAGTGCATCAATTTTAATGATCCTGTTACGGTTAAACTTTCCGGAGGAGTTACAGTCGATATTGCCCGTGCTGCCCTGGAGAGTGATATCCTGGTCAACCTGCCAAGGGTGAAAGCACATATCCAGTTATATGTAACCTTGGCCGTAAAAAATTATTTTGGCACGGTCGTGGGCTTTCAGAAAGCATGGTGGCACATGCGTTATGGAAATCATGCGGAACAATTCGCATCACATCTGGTCGATTTGTTGCAAGTATTACCCGCTGGTGTGACATTGCTTGACGGTATAGTTGCCATGCATGAAACCGGGCCGATTTCGGGCCGGCCCTTTTCTTTGGGGCTGGTTGCCGGAGCTATAAACCCGGTTGCATTAGACACTGTTTTATTGCAGATTCTTGGTCTGAATCCGATGCGAAGCGTGATTTGGCAGGAATGCACAAGGCGGGGCCTTGCCGGTACAGATCCGGCTATGATCGATTATCCCCGCTTACAACCTGTGGAACTTTCTGTTAAAGATTTCAAGGCACCGGCAATTCTCAAGCCTGTTACCTTTAATCCTTTGCGCATGCTGGTCAGTGGATGCAGACGTTTTGTGGCCCGTGTCAAAGAATCCTCTTGAAAGGCGGGGAATTAGGGGGTAATCTTCATCCTGTTTCCAACCGCAAATTCTCATGCCTAGAGGCATAATGTAAGACAACAGAAAATGAGTATGCATATTCTCTGAATTTATCTTGCAGCTCAATTGTCATTTTTTCAAAAATGCACGGGATGAACATATGTGCCGTGTAACTTGTAGATGTTCAAGAATGGCAGCCTGGTTAAGCTGGTTACGAATGCATCAGAATCGGGAGAAAGTTATATGTTTCAACTCAATGGCAAAGTAGCGTTAATTACTGGCGGTTCCAGAGGGATCGGCAGGGCAATTGCTTTAAAATTTGCCCAAAACGGCATCCACGTTGTAGTCAATTATGTTCGTCACCGCAGAGATGCTGAGAGTACAGCCAAGGAGATCGAGGAGTGTGGGGTAAAATGCTTTGTTGTTAAGGCAAATGTGGCAAATGACGATGATGTCAAAACCATGTTTTCCCGCATTCAAAAGGAATTCGGCATACTGCATTTCATGGTCAGCAATGCTGCCTCGGGGGTCCTGAAACCGGCTCTCGAACTAAGCAGCCGTCATTGGAACTGGGCCATGGATATTAATGCCAGGGCCCTCCTCTCCCTGGTGCGGGAAGGTGTTACGCTCATGCACCAGGGTGGAAAGATCATGGCTGTTTCCAGCCTTGGGGCGGTACGGGCTATTGAAAATTATACAGCGGTGGGGGCGTCGAAAGCAGCGCTTGAATCCCTGGTGCGCCACTTGGCAGTAGAATTGGGCCCCAAGGGCATAAATGTGAATACCATCAGTGCCGGCGCTGTTGATACCGAGGCCTTGAAGAAATTTCCCAACCGGCAGGAAATTCTGGATACCGCAATCTCCAAGACTCCTTTAGGCCGTCTGACGACTCCTGAAGATGTTGCTGATGTCGCCCTGTTCCTGTGTTCCGATCTTGCTTCCATGATCCAGGGGCAGACTATCGTGGTAGATGGCGGCTACTCTATTCGCGGTTAGATCTCTGAAAGGGGTTTCTTTATGATTGCAGCATGTAAACCAAGATATCCTGCTGGCAGCAGCCATTGTCTATCCGGTTTACTTTTATTGGTATCCTTTACTTGAGGAAAAGTTTTGCGAGTGGCCCTGCTCGCTTCTCCTGCCTTCTCTACTTTCTGTTGCAAAGATGATCAAACAGTTTAATTAGTATTGGCAGAGCAAAGAAAATATGGTATAAATAAGTTAACCCCACACGTCTTCCGACATAAATTAAATACGCGATAAAAAGCAAAGAGGGAAGCCAGTTGGGGTTATTTTTTTGCCTCCACCAAATTAGTAGACTCTTTTTCTTGAGCCCCTTCCTCTTTTATTCTATCACTTCCCAGCGAACTCTCAGGGCACAGGTTGTTTTTGCAGTTATCCTGAAGCGATTATCGATACGAAGGCCCGGCAGAGCAAGAATGGTGTCACCAAAGCTTAATACAGCAGTCTGTCGCCTTTCGTGCCGATCAATTTTCTGATCACTCAGAAAGTCAAAAATTTTCTTGCTCCCCGGTGCACCTAATGGGTGAAAGCGGTCACCCGGCTCAGGGCTTCTGATCGTAAGGGGAAAGGAGAAAAGGGAGGAATCGAGATACTCACCTGCTGGGAAATTTTTTCCTGGGCCAGGAATGGAGACTTTGATTACTTCCAATATCAGCCTTTTGTTAAGTTCAGGGAAGTCATAACTGCCAGGGGCAGGAATGCTGGTTTCTTGTATTTCAAGTTCAGTCACTTTTGGGAGGTTGCCGCGAAAGCATCCACGCCCGAGAGGATAGGTAAAGTTAAGATATTCTCTGATTTTTGTTACCCGAAGCCCATCAGACAGATGGAGACTTCCTGCAGATGAACCCGACAGGGCAAGTTGCAGGAGGTGTTCGATCTGCCTGGATCTGGGTTGACAAGCCATGAGCCAGCAGCATTTCTCCAAGAGCCTTCTCTGGATCGCACGTGGCTGTATGATAAAGAGATCCAGCTTGAGCTGCAGATCCAGTGGGCATGATTCAGGGTCAAGTCTGTTTTTTTCATGTATCTGTGCCGGTGTTTTCTGACTAATGGCGACAGATTCTGCGAAAGCAGCATCTGTGAGAGAACCCAGCAGTTCTTCCTCGTCCTGCAGAATATTTGCTGTGCGGAGAAGCGTTTGGCGGATATCCGGATTGTAGTGTTCAGCCAGATAAGGCAACAGATCATTTCTTATGCGGTTGCGCAGATACAAATTTTGCAAGTTAGAACTGTCCAGCAGGTATGGGATAGAATACCTAGCCAGGTAGTCAAGCAGCAATGACTTGGGAAAACGCAGGAAGGGACGGATATATCTACCGGCGCGCAAGGTTTGCATACCTGAAAGTCCCTTCCGGGCTGTACCTCTGATAAGGCGGAGAAGAATTTCTTCGGCCTGGTCATCTGCGGTATGAGCTAAAGCAATTTTATGGGCGCCGAATTTGAGGGCAGTCTTTTCAAAAAAATCGTAACGCAGTAACCTGGCAGCATGTTCAATGGAAAATTTATGTCGGGCAGCCAATCCTTTGACATCAACCGTGCTGGAAAAAAAAACAATATCAAGCCGATTTGCATCAGCAGCAACGAGATTTTTCTCCTTTTTCCCTTCAGAGGGCCTGAGCCCGTGATTGACATAGACTGCCGCCAGGGTTATATCTAAAACAGGCGCTAAACGCGCCATGACGTGGAGAAGTGCCATAGAGTCGGGTCCGCCTGAGACTCCGATAACAGCTTTTTCTCCCCTCTGCAGCAGGTGTTCCTGCTCTATTGTTTTCAGTGTTTTCTTTTCCAGAGGATGCATAAGTAAACCAGTTTTTTGTAAAGCCGATACCCGTGAAAAATTATTTAGCTCCATACTTGCGGAAGTTATCAAGAGCAGGGTCCGGTCTCGATTTTGCTTCTGCTACATGCAGATATGGGAAATTTACCATTTACTGTATCATTGGGCCCGAAGAAAATATTGTTCAACTGAGTTTTGCACCTGAAAAGCATCAACATAGTCAACAACTGCTTCAGAGTTTGCATCACAAGGTCTCCATCAGAACACTGCTGCAGAAAGAATTTTACTTTGATCCTATTTTTGCTGATTATTTCTCTGGCCGGCTCAGGAAATTTCAACTCACCAATGAATCTCCCCTGGTTGCCGCGGGAACAGCTTTTCAGAAAAACATCTGGCACCACATAGGAGAAATACCCTATGGCAGCTGCATTACATATCAGAAACTGGCTGAATTGGCAGGTTCTCCTCGAGGTCCACGAGCAGCAGCTAAAGCCTGCGGAGCTAATCCTTTGGCCTTAATAATTCCATGTCACAGGGTAGTCGCTGTAAATGGCCCGGGTGGTTTTGCAGGAGGTGTTGCCGTTAAAAAAGCCCTGCTGAGTCTGGAGCACTCCAGAGTCATACTGTAGACTAAGGGGACAAAACAGTATGAAATCTGTGAAGTTATCGTGTGAAAGGGCCGGAAGGATCAGCAGGGGGTTTCTGCTGCAGTTCTTCAAGCAGTGCCGGGTCAAACTGTTGGATTTGTTCTTCCAGTATGGCAATATTTTGATGTACCTTGCCCAACAGGTCGGTTTGCGGATACTTGACCACGATTTCACTCAACAGTCTGTGGGAGGCCAGAAGCAGTTCCTTTTTCTGTTCAAGGTCTGGAGTCCTGCCAGCCCTGACAAAAAGGGATGCAGCTTCTTTGCGCATCTGGCTGGCAGCCTGGTTGGATGCTTCAGTAATTTTAATCGCTGCCTCTACTTCATACTCGGTATCCATAAGGGCTGTAAAAGCCGATATGGCACTATCATAGCGTTGAGAGTCCATGAGCTTCAAGGCCGCATCCCACTGTTCCGTCAATTCGATTTCATGGATCTGCTGCTGTATTTCGATTTCCTGATTTTCAGACTGGATGATTTCATAATAGGTTTTTTGCAGGGTTGTCTGCAGCTCCGCCGGAAGGTAATAGCGCGTCATGCTTTCTAGAATTCCTGCTGCCTCTGCAAACTTTTTCTCGGCAACGAGAGTTTCCACTCTGACTAACTGGCGGTTAAACCAGGATTTCAGCTGATCTTTTGCAAAAGTTTTAAGCCGTAAAGCGCTGACTGCAAAAGGGCTTCCGGTATACTGGATGGCAAAAGTGTTTATTGTTTCATTCAACCTGGGGGCATCAGTCCTGTAATCATACATCTGAAATTCACGCAGAAGCGACATATAGGCAGCCATATCTTCGGAGCCGGGATCAACTTCACCCAGAAAAGCAAGCTGCTCTTCAGCCCATTTTTTCTCTGCTCCAATAGAGTCATGCCCCGTGAGAACATTTTCGTAAAAGGATTCTGCTGCGGTAAAATTGCCGCTGGCAAGAAAAAGGTCCGCAATTTCGCGCTGCATGGTGATCGGTCCTATAGCCAGGTCATCTGAGGTAAGCATATTTTTATAATATTCTGCTGCCGCCTCAATCTGGCCGGTGTATTGCAGCGCAAGGCCATAGTTCATCCGGGTGCTTAGAGAAGGTGTCTGGCCGGGAAAATCCAGGGCAAGGCGGTCATAGGATAAGAGTGCTTCCTGGTAAGCACCCTGTTCCACATGTGCGCTGACCATTTCTTGAGCTGCAGCAAAGGAGAATTTCGGTTCAGCACCGGGCAGGAACTCATACTTGGGGGCCATATCCAAAGCAAGCAATTCGCCGCAACTGCTTTCAAGAAAAGCAATATCCTGCTGCTGCATTTTTTTGAGCTCGGCAATGCCAGTGATGTCCAAAGGTACTGTATTGTCCGCTTGCATCCGGCCCAGGAGGCTGTACCCGCTCAGATGCATTCTTTCCAGTAAGAGATTGTACCCGCTCAGAATGCGCTCAAGCTGATGCACACACTCTGTTTCAGTCGCTGTAAGTTCCTCATCCCAATCTTCCTCCTGCATCAACTCGGAAAATTCCAGCCAGGATTCAAATTTCTTTTCATATTCATCCAAACGGAGCTGGACAAACTGGATGTCAGCATGATTCAGTTTCAATTTCTCGATCTCGGTTGCTCCTGCAGACTCCAAAACTTTTACAGGTTGGGAGGTTGGAGCTGGCACAGCAGTCAGCTGCTCCACTTGCTCTTGGCCCGGCGGCTGGACAACTTCTTCCTGCACCACCTCACGACTTGATGGCTCCGGGGCTGGTGTCCTTAGAGTGGGAGTTGCCGGCCGGGGCGCCCCACACCCGTTTATCAGGAATGCAAGGAGGATTGTTACAATAAAGGGTTTGAAATCTTTGTAAGGCAACATACGGTATCCTGCTGTTTATTTATATATAGAGCATCTGAATTCAATCTGACAGCGTTTCCCAGGTTTATTCTTCAAGAAAATTGTCGAGCATAAGCAGTAAAACAGAATTTGTTAATTATGCAAGAGTTAAGACTGGCACAGGGGCTATTTATTATTGAAAAAGAAGGGGTTGGGGTGCACGTTATTGAAAGTATACGAGGGTGAAGAGTCTAAACCCAGTCAATTGCTCCAGAAAGGATGAAAGGACCTGGATGGCTCTACTTCACCGCTGGGAAGGAGGGTGCCGAAGGTCAAGATGTTGGCATCGGTTGTATCGGTGTAATTGGTGCTGCCATATTGAACACGGGCAGGCAAGCCGCTGCCTGAGCTAACCGGGACGCTCAGTTGTCCAAGATCCGGCTGGATCAGGCGTAAACCAGTCTGACCGGTGGCAGGATTAACTGAAAAAGCCAGGTCAACAAGGTCCAATTTGGCCCCAAAATCTTTTTCAAGAACGATGCTGTTCGCCATCCTGACCCAGACTTGCAGGGCACCACCGGCGCCGGTGATGTGTGTGTTATTCCGGACCATCGGATCGTTGTTGTCAAAGCCGACATAGGCAGCGACACTATAGCCGTCTTTTGCCGCAAAGCCGTTCTGGCCGCCGATGGGTCCGGGAATAACACCTGCAAAAGCGGAATTTGTGAAGCGGTTTGCAGTCCCGGTTTTTCCCATGAGCGGAACAGGCAGGTTAAATGCTTTAAGTTGCCGCTCGATTTCTCGGTCACGACTATGGAGGCGGACATTTGTATAGGCATATTGCCCGGTGCCTCTTTTCACTACATTTCGTAATATGTCACTTACCGCTATACTTGTTTTGGTATCAACCAATTTGATATTTTCTCTCACAGGCACGAAAATGGTCTCGCCGTCAGCATTTTCAATATGGTCAATAATTGCAAGTTCATCAATGCTGTTGTCCGATCCGCTCACCGTTATATGGCCCATTGTCATGGCCTGGTAGGTCATTGCAGTTTCAAGGAGCGAAATAACATTCGATCCCAGTGGAAATGACAGGACGGGCTCAAGTTCACTCCTGATATTCAGGGCTTTGCCCAAGGCTGTCACATAGCGGAGGGCAGCCAGAACACGAAAATCAGGGATACGTGCGAGAACCTCAAAACTGTATGGTGGGAGAGAAGAGAGATCCTCAAATTCTGTCTGGACAGCACGGCTGAGGGTCTTTAGCGTTGACAGGCTTAATTTGCCTTCTAGGAGGATATTGTTCCAGAAAGTATCCTGGAAATTTTTTCTGAATCGTGCAAATGAGAAAGGATTTAATTCTTTCTGGATATCCGCAGGACTTAGCATTTGCCAGGAATCATTTTCAACAGGCTCGCTGGCATATATATAGTTGTCATTGAGAATGTCATGGTAAAAGCGGCCAAGAAACATCTCCGGCGCTACAGTGCTGCTCAAACGCATTTTTCCGGAAAGGCTGGCCCGCAGGAATTCGAGTTCCTGCGATAGTTTCATGTGGTGAAGATAATTGTTTTTGAGAATCTGCTGCCGGATGTTCTTTTCTTCCTCAATCTTGCGTTGAATGATTGTTTCCTCTTCGTACTCAGGTCCCTCAAGACTTTCAATGTCTTCCAGGAAATTCTCAAAATTTGCCCCATATTGCATTTTTTTTAAGTACTGGAATTCTTCAAGCCTGCCGCTGAAGATAAGGTCGGGTTCGAGGTTTATGACAGCCTGCCTGAACGCTGCGCGGTAGATTTGTTCTTCATCTACCAGGATGCCGAGAGTATCTCGCAAACGCTGCCTGTAACTGGCATGGGACTCATAATCGCGCGGGCCCAGGTCAAGGTGGGAGATAAGTTCTTTGAACTGGCCTGGTGTAAGGTGATCACACAGATGATACAGGAGCCAGACCGTAGCCACGTTTTCTGAATGGACGCCAGCCCAGCTCATTGACACCTGCTTATGCGGGCTTTTATGGTCTGGCCTGGGGAAATATGCCTGTTTCTGGTAGACAAACAGGTTTCTGTCGTTGTCCAGTGCATCAATGCTGTTCCAGCCAAGCTGAATAGCTGCAGTATAGACTAGGGGTTTGATGACGGAACCCATGGGGCGTTTGGCAGAAACTGCCCGGTTAAAGAAACGGTTTTCCATGCCTCCCACCATGGCTCTGATTGTTCCATCCTTGAGAGCTATCAAACCACCCTGAATTGCAGGATATTTTTCCAGATCAAGCAGGATAGAATTATTGCTTGGGTCAATGTGGCGTACACTGACAAAAATTTTGTCCCCGGTCCTGAATCCTATAAGGAACCGTTGGAGGTCCCGTTCTTCGGGTTCAGACCAGCGTTGTTTTTCCCATTTGACAAGGGAATCAACAGCAGGCTGTAGACCTGAAAGATCAATGGTTCCTGTAAGGTTCTGCTTGGAGCCAGGTTTTCCCAGGGAAACACTTATGAAGGGACTATCAGAGATATCGACGTTGGAAACCGTGCCAAAGAGAAAGGCGCCTTCATGCAGGTCCCAGTCCCCTGCCTGTGTCAGACTTTGATAGTATTTCGGGATCTCTTCGTGCACATAGCCTTTCAGGCGGATGCTTAGCCTGGACAACTCCTTGCGCAGTGCATAAAAAGCCTGATCCTGCAAATTCTTTTCAACTGTGGTGTAAATCTTTATGCCTGAAGTTGCAATATTGTCAATGCCGTTAGCTGCAAGCGCTTCTTCCACCTCGGGAGCAGAAAGACCTGTTTTGACAAAATCCATCAGGGTATTAAGCGGAAAGAACATCTGCCCCTGTTCAAAGCCAATCTCCTGTGCCAAATATTCCTCATATTCGTCCGGAGATATCATGCCAAGCTTCAACATCTGCCCCAGGACATAACTGGAACGCTGTTTTGCTCTCTTGATGGCCAGGTTTGCCATTTCTTCATTATCTTTGATAAATGGATTGTAGTAATTTGGTCTTTTGACAGAGCCTGCAATAAATACGCACTCCAGGGTGCTCAGCTCAGAAGCGTTCTTGTTGAAATAATATTGTGCCGCTACTCCCAGACCATGACCGTTCCCGCTGACATAAAACTGGTTGGCGTAAAATTCCATGATCTTTTCTTTCGGGTAATGGTATTCAAGCCTCAAGGCGTAAAGTAGTTCAGTCAGCTTGGATTTCAGAGAGCGGTCCTTTCTCTTGAAAAGGTTTTTGGCAGTCTGCTGCGTGATGGTACTGCCGCCCTGCACAATTTTTCGGGCCCTGATGTTTGCAAGCATGGCCCGCATCACACCCGGGATGTCAACTCCAAAGTGCTCAAAAAAGCTGTTGTCTTCAGCTGCGACAATAGCTTTGATAAAAGCCTTGGGAATTTCATCATATTGGATATATTGCCGATGGGCTTCCTGGAAAAAAACCCCAATTTTATTTATGCCATCGCTGTAATAGACCGGGCTTTCCATGGAAAGTATTTTTTCAATATTTTCCTGTTTGACCTCTTCGCCTGGATACAGGACAACCAGCCATAAAAAGGCACTTAAGCTGACAATAATTGTCAGTCCGCTCAATGCTGCAATAGCATAGAGAAGTTTTTTAAGCATATGTTTTGTAGCGGTCTTCACAGGCGTTCCAATTAGTCCATAAAAAAATATAATAACATATTGTAATTAAATAAGAAAAAGAAAAAATAAGCCAGTGATTTATTAACACCTGAGTTTCTCCGTTGTGCTGTTTGGCTGCATTGAGCAGAAACAAGCCCGGCCAGGAGGCTGCATTTTGCTTTAAAAATAGTCTAAATTCAAGCCCGGACCTGTTTTTTGTTGCAGCAGCGAGGAATTTCATGGTACGTACTGCACAACTTATAAGGTGGTTCCCTTTTAAAATTTAAGTGTCAGAAAAAACATACCAAGCCAGTCCACGCTTTCCCAATATTAATGATTCTATGCAGCATAAAGTTTTTTACTCGTTCCATTTTAAATTTACGGGCTAGTACCAAGGTACAATAGATATTTATGCTGCAGCAATTATTATATAACCAGTTGATTAGATTAAATGCGGCTAAAGGAGTCAATTCCCTGCTGCCCTGACTCAGGCACGACTCGTACATTCGGCATGTTTTTTGCTTAGCAGCATTGCGGGGAGAATGACATACTGTAAACCTTTTCCAAGGATACACATGAGTATCGCCAGACCAATCATCTGTAAAATACTTACCTTTATCTGCTGCATTGCAGTTCTAGCAGCCTGTGCTCCTGTAAAAACAGCTGATATTAGCCGGGAGTACCATGAGCCGGTAATTGATCCTGTCGTAGAGCAGAATACAGATTTCAACTGGGGGCCCAACTTCTATTATCCTCCCGAACTGAGCAGTGCCGATGAGGAGGGAAGGTTGTTTGGTGATGTTGAACCAGAACCTGAGCAGACAAAGGATCAGGAACTGCAAGATCTTGAACTTCTTGGTGATTGGGATCAGGGGGTTCCGGCAGTTATACCTTCAGATGACGTTGTCGAAAATGATTTCCCGGTTACACTTAACAAACAGGTCCAGTATTATCTCGATTTTTTTATGGGCAAACAACGGGACAGTTTCGCAGTCTGGCTTTCCAGGTCCGGCCGTTTTCTCCCAATAATCCAGGAAAAACTGGGAGACGCCGGCCTGCCTGGGGATCTCGCCTATCTGGCCATGATTGAAAGCGGCTATAATGAAAGGGCCTATTCGCGGGCCAGGGCCGTAGGGATTTGGCAGTTTATAAAAAGTACAGGCAAAAATTATGGCCTCGAAATCAATACCTATATTGATGAACGGCGTGATCCTGTCAAGTCGACCCAGGCAGCAGTTTCCTATCTGAGTGATTTATACAGTGAGTTTGGCTCATGGTACCTTGCGGTTGCGGCGTATAATGCAGGTGAAGGTAAAATCAGAAAGGCCATAAAAAAATATAACACCACAGATTTCTGGGAAATAGCCCAGGGTAAATATCTCAAGCTTGAAACTAAACGATATGTTCCCAAACTGATAGCCGCAATCTTAATTGCCAAGGAACCGGAAAAGTATGGTTTCGCCAATATTGAGTATGAACCGCCCCTGGTTTACGAAACAGTAGATGTGCCACGTTGGACCGCTTTGAAGGCAGTGGCACTGGCAGGTAACATTGCCCCAGACACCCTGAAAAGATATAACAACGAACTGCGTAAAGAGTTTACCCCACCAGATAAGGCTTCTTATCCATTTAAAGTCCCTGCAGGGAAGAAAGAACAGGTTGAAAAGAACCTGCCCCGGGTGCAGGCTGTTGTGTCAACCGGATTCAAGACCCATACCGTCAAAAAGGGGGAAACCCTTGACAGGATCTGCAGGAAATACGGCCTGACCAAAACTGTGGTGTTGAAATCAAACAACCTGGGGTCTACAGGATTGCAGGCTGGCCAACGGCTGCGCATTCCTTATCAGATTACATCGTATGAAATGCTTCCGGAGGGATCTGTAGCGAAGGGATACCTGGCAGCAGAGGAAGCGGGCGGCAATTTTGTTCTTCATAAAGTGCGTCCGGGTGAAACAATATCACATTTGACCAGACTTTACAGTGTCCCGGTTCATTTGATTGCTGCCTGGAATGATATAGATGATATCAGCAGAATACGGGCCGGACAACAGCTTGTTTTCTACGTAAAGAACGATGAATATAGAGTCGCAGCGTTATCTTCCGGCAATAACAAGGCGAACACGTTAAGGCCGGGACGCCAGAAAGAAGTCCTCAAAAATGATAGTCAACCGGAACAGATGCAGGCCAAGCCTGCCTCAGTGCAGGAAGCTTTATCCGGAGACGACTCCGGTCAATACTATCTGGTACGGGAAGGGGATTCTCTCTGGAGTATCGCCAGGCGGTTTGATCTGGATTCAAAGGAATTACAGCAGCTCAACGGCCTGGCAACAAATGTCATTTATCCTGGTGACCGTATTCTGCTGTCAAGGTCACAGCCGACAGGAGCAGCATTTTATTATGATGTGCGCAAAGGCGATTCGCTTTGGGCCATTGCCAAAAATTACCAGGTCTCTGCTGGTCAGATTAAAAGATGGAATAATCTCACCGGCAATATGATCCATCCCGGTATGCAGTTACTGCTCAAAGTTGCTGATGCTGAAGAGCCTATGGTTGAAACCTTCTACCAGGTCCGCAACGGTGATTCACTGTGGACCATTGCAAGAATGCACAATATATCAACGGATGAAATCAAGCGCTGGAATAAGCTGAAAAATAATACAATCTATCCTGGCAACCGTCTGCTTATAAAAATTGCTAGCGGTGGTTGATTTTACCGGGAAAAAAATTCCCCCCCCACGCTAATTCCCCCTCCTGAAGTTTCTCGCGGGCCCCAGTTGCATATTTTATAGTGTTTATTAGATTTCATGCAGCAAGTGCTATTTGGTGAAATACTGCACAGCACCAATTAATCAGGGACTGTCCTAGATAATGAACATTATTAAGGATGGCACCATTCTTTAGTATTATGATTCCTGTGCTTGTTTTTTTCGGCGATTAAGTATAGAGAGTCATATTCGCAGCATGGTCAGAATATTTGACTGTTTTGATGCAATTGGAACATATAAGATATACATTTCTTCCCGGCAGCTGCACGTGCAGCATAACCGGGAGATTTTTTGGGCAAAGACATTGTAAATTAATGTACACGCGGATTTTACTGCGGATAGTGTAAACCCAGAGGTGCACGGCATACGGCCGCTCGTCGCGAAAATGGCAGAAAACATTCACAGCATGAAAGATTCGGGAAAAACCGCTCAAATGTATCCGGATGATGTTGAATACTTCACCCTCGGAGAAAGGGAAATATTCCTGGTGGGTACCGCCCATGTGTCCCAGGGTTCAATTGACCTGGTAAAGGAAGTGATAGCTAATGAGAGGCCCGATTGTGTATGCGTTGAACTTGATGAAAAACGCTATAAGGCGCTTTCAGGAAGAAAAAGATGGGAATCGCTGGACCTGAAGGAAATAATCCGGAAAAAGCAATTGTCCACCTTACTTGTCAATCTGATTCTCTCGTCCTATCAGAAGAAACTGGGCATGCAGCTGGGCGTCATGCCAGGGTCGGAACTCCTGGAAGCTACACGCGAGGCTGATAAGCATTCCATTCCGGTCTCATTGTGTGACAGGGATGTCAGGGTAACTTTGCGCAGAGCCTGGCATGAAACGTCATTCCTCAAAAAAGGGTATTTGGTGGCGACCCTGCTGGCAAGTCTTTTTGACAAAACCGAGATCACCGAAGAGAAACTTGAGCAACTTAAAGAAAAGGATGTATTGTCAGAGCTGATGTCCGAGTTGGGTGAGGCCATGCCCGAGTTGAAAAGGGTGCTTATAGATGAACGGGACATTTATTTGGCGGAAAAAATCAAGATGTCCTCCGGGCAAAAACTTGTGGCAGTAGTTGGAGCCGGACATGTGGAGGGCATTAAAAAAAAGATACGGGAAGACCACAGCAGTGTCCTGCCATCAATCAGTACCTTTCCCCCGGTTTCTTCATCCCTCAAAGCCCTGGGATGGTCCATTCCTTTACTGATAATCGGCTCTCTTGTAGCAATTGGCATCCTGAAGGGCGGGAGCGCTGCCGGTGCTAATCTTCTTTACTGGATTCTGGCCAATGGTATTCCTTCTGCCATCGGCGCCATGCTGGCCTGGGCCCATCCGATAACCATTGCCAGCGCCTTTGCTGCCGCCCCGGTGACCAGCCTTACTCCTGTTATTGGAGCAGGGTATGTTACCGCCTTTGTGCAGGTGCTGGTAAGACCGCCTGTCGTGAGGGAATTTGAGACGGTAACTGATGATATGGCCACATTTACAGGCTGGTGGCGAAATAAACTCCTACGTGTATTTTTAGCATTTCTGTTGCCGGGTTTTGGCAGTATGATCGGCACCTGGATTGGTGGCGTGGAAATCGTAACAAACCTGTTGCACCCCTAAAAACTCACAATCGGCAGCAGGGTCTGATAATGCCATGGGGCTGTCCGTGAACCAGTCCCTTGATTGTTTTTAATAAGATCTAATTATTTCAATATACTGAAACAATATAACAAAAAAGCGATTGGTCATTTTTTCAGAAATAGGAACAAGAAAATATCCATAATTTTATATGAAAACAAAGCCGGAATACAAAAAACTGACAGGCAAACAGCTGCGTTACCTGAGAAGCCTGGGACATCATTTAAAGCCTTTGGTCATGCTGGGTCGTGAAGGAATAACGGACAATGTCATCAGTGCTGCGCATGCAGTCCTGGAAGCCCATGAACTGCTGAAGGTAAAGATCGGCAACGGCTGTCATCTGGAACGCATGGATGCAGCAGCTGCCCTGGCTGAGAAAACCGGGTCCGAAATAGTCCAGGTCCTGGGTAAAACATTCCTGGTTTATCGGGAGAACCCTGACAGGAAGGCTGACCAGAGGATCAGGTTGCCGGAATGACTATTGTGACTTCACCCTGGAACAATCACTAAGGAGGGTTCAGGAAAAAATTCTATGACGCGGGATACTCTTTTCAATACAAAGGCACCTGCAGAGAAATTTGAATTCAATGAGCGGGTTGCAGATGTATTTGACGATATGCTGGACCGTTCGGTTCCTTTTTATAAACAGGTCATTGAAATGATTGTTGAGATCATGGACCGCGCTTTACTTACCGGTGATGCGGTTTATGACCTGGGCTGTTCAACAGGCACGACGCTTCTTCACCTGGCAAGAATGCTGGAATCCAGAAATCTTAAATTTATCGGTGTGGATAATTCACGGGCCATGCTGGACAGGGCCATCCGCAAGGCTGAAATGTTTTCCATGGCTGACAGAATTCACTTCATCGAGCAGGATATAACCCGGGCTGAATTTTCCGGGGCCGGTGGGATAATTTTGAATTATACCCTGCAGTTTATCAAGCCCGCAGTCAGATCTGAGTTTCTGGTGCAGATTCAAAAGGGACTACGGCCTGACGGGATCCTGATTCTCAGTGAAAAGGTTGTCAGCCAGGACAGCAGATTCAATGAAGAATTCTTGGATTCATATCATCAATACAAAAAGAGACGTGGTTACTCTGAACTGGAAATTGCCAACAAGCGTGAAGCCCTGGAAAATGTGATGATCCCTCTTTCCATCCAGAAAAATATGGACATGCTTTCAGAGGCTGGATTCACCAGGGCCGCACCCTTTTTTCAATGGTTCAATTTCGTCTCCATCATTGCCAGTAAATAATTTTTTTCTTGAATGTATGGACTATCTCAATTTATTGCCTGATGCCGACCACAAGGCGATACGAGCTCTTCTGCAGGAGAAAGCTCATTGGCTGGCTCAAGGAAAAAAAGGAGTGGAACGGTTTCGCCTGCCTTATGAAAGTGTGCGGCATATCAGGGCTGCAAAATGCGATTTTTCCAGGGATGTGGTGATAATAGGGAGCCGCGATGAACTCCCAGGTTCAGACCGGGAAAAGGTATATAAGGCAATGCGTGATTTTATGCCTTGGCGCAAGGGGCCTTTTGAGGTTTTCGGCATCGGGATCGATGCCGAATGGCGCAGTGAAAGAAAATGGAACAGGCTCCTGCCACAACTACCAGATCTGCAGGATAAGATTGTGGCAGATATCGGCTGCAATAACGGGTATTACATGTTCAGGATGGTTCACCACAAACCAAAACTGGTCATTGGCTTTGAACCATATTTACAGCATTATTTTACCTTTAAGGCCTTGAATGGATTTGCAGGCTGTGAAAATCTCTCCTGTGAATTACTCGGTGTCGAACATGCAGGTCTCTTCAAAAAGAGCTTTGACATTGTTTTTCTGATGGGGATTCTCTATCACCGTGCATCGCCAATAGAAGTCCTGCGGGAGATAAGAACAATTATCAGACCCGGCGGTGTTTTAATAGTAGAATCCCAAGGTATACCTGGCAAAGAGCCGTGGGCGTTTTTTCCTGAACAACGGTTTGCCAAGGTCCCCGGAACATACTTTGTGCCAACCGCTGCCTGCCTTAGCAACTGGTTATCCAGGGCAGGTTTTGCTGAAGTGAAAATATTCTTTTCTCATCCCATGTCAAACCAGGAACAACGGCGCACGGAATGGATGGTTTTTGAATCATACGATGATTTTATTGATAAGGCTGATCCTTCTCTGACAGTGGAAGGGTACCCGGCGCCGATCAGGATTTTTGCCAGGGCAGAAAGTCCGAAATAGTCTATCGATTCTGGTGAAGTGTAAAAAATCTTAAACCCGTTGGCACAATTATTGGTTGACTCTTGCCCGGAACAGTATTAATTATCAGATATACATATCTAACATATTGTAAAAATTAGAAGTATAAATTTTACAACTAAGCATGATAGGTGGCTGAAAATGAAAAGCACGCAATGTGCGCGGCAAACCAGCACTGATTCAAGTAAGAGCATATTCTGGTCTCGCCTGCAGGAGCCTGTCCCTGTGCCGCTTGTGCTGCTCATTTTCCTTTTATTTGGGACTCTGGCAGGCATAGGCTTCTTCATGAAAAGTATGATGCTGCAGGACCTCGTTGCAAGCCTTCAGGCCGAGCATGCGCAGTCTGCAGAGCTACGTGCCTTAAGAATGAGTAATGAGTGGCTGAAAAACAGAGTGACAGTCCTGCAGGAGGAAAAGGCAACACTCCTTGACAATGCCGTGGCGGATTTAACTCAAAAAAGTAAAATCATCGAGTCAATTCTGGATAGTGTTGGAGTTGACATAGAGATTCAGGTAAGCAATGAAAACAGCGGTGGTCCGTTCACAAGTTCATCAGGCGGCCCCCCTGATGAATTGATTTTGCGGACAGAGCGTTATCTGGATACCATTTTGAATGTGCCCTTAGGGGCCCCTGTGCCAGGGGTGCTTACCTCAAGATTCGGCAAGCGCATCGATCCAATCAATGGCAAACCAGCATATCACCGTGGTGTTGATATCAGAGGGAAAATGGGATCAAATATAATAGCCACGGCCGACGGTACGGTGAGAATCCAGAATTATGATAAGGTTAAAGGCAGATATATCGAGCTTGACCATGGCAATGGTTTTGTAACCAGGTACGCCCATCTCAAGAGAAGCTTGGTACAGGCGGGTGATGTTGTGAATAGGGGGCAGGTAATAGGTTTGGTGGGCAACAGCGGTAGAAGTACAGGCCCACATGTCCATTATGAGATCCATTATGATGGTAAAATTGTAAATCCCACCAAATTTGTCAGAATCGCAAAATATCTCAATAAGGGTAAATTGAAGAAGTAATAGCAGGAGTTGAGTCCTCAATGGAAATGGGGTCCAAGGACAAGGTTGGCGAAATCAGACCCGAAGGTGAGATTTATACCTGCCCAAAATGTGGCTATAGTGATGGGTTCCATGTCTCATTCAAGGTCAAGGGCAACCCCCGGAAAGCCGACATTTACCTCATCTGCCCCAACTGCCACAGCCGTTTCCTGAGCGGCTGGCAGGCAGACCTGTCCAACGGTTGATTTCAATCAGTCTTGTTGCAGCAAAACAATTTCATACAAAAAATAGTTGTATTTTGGGAAATCATTTTTTTTGTGATTTTGTCTGTATAAAAAGTTTTACACAGACATGAAAACCTTGAATATCCAGAGGAGGTATGGGGATGAATATTAATGTTGATGCGGTTTGGTCATGGATTTCAGTGTATTCGCTTAATATAATCGGGGCCATACTGATTTTCATAGTGGGGAAATGGCTAGCCCGCCGCATTTCCAACCTCTTATTAAAACTGCTGAAAAAAAATAATATTGATCCGGCCCTGGTCAGCTTCCTGGGAAACCTGACTTACTATGCTCTCATAGTCCTGGTAGTTGTAGCTGCTGCAGGCAGGCTTGGCATCAATACCACCTCCTTCCTGACTGTTATCGGCGCTGCGGGTCTTGCGGTCGGCCTGGCCTTGAAGGATTCATTATCCAATTTTGCCGCAGGAGTCATGCTCGTCCTCTTCAGGCCTTTTACTATAGGAGATGTTGTTTCAACTGCAGGCATTACTGCCAAGGTCGAAAAGATCACCATTTTTAATACTCTGTTCTGCTCTCCTGACAACCAACTTATCATTGTGCCGAACAATAAGATCATCAGTGATATCATCACAAATATTAATGCCAAGGATACCCGTCGTGTTGATCTGACTGTGGGAATAAGTTACAGCGATGACATTTCAAAAACCAAGGAAATTCTTGCAAGGCTGGCAAAAGAAGACAGCCGTATTCTGGCTGACCCTGCCCCGACTATCGCAGTTGCTGAGCTTGCCGATTCAAGTGTGAACCTGGTCTTCCGGCCCTGGGTAAAGACAGAAGACTACTGGGATGTGCGTTTTGAATTGACTGAAAAAATAAAGAATACGCTTGATGAGGCGGGCATCTCCATCCCCTTTCCCCAGCAGGATGTGCATCTTTTTGTCGAGAAGGAGGAAGCGGCTCAGGTTATGTAACCTGACCGCATTAACCATATTGACACTGTCAGCCGGAATACCTATACATATCAAATGAAACATATGTTTATGAAATGCGTCGGAACCATGATGGTTCAATAAGAAGCTGAAACCTGATATAAAAATAAGACCCCTCAGCTTATAGTTGTTGGGGTTTTATTTTTTACGGATTAGGAGTACGGGCAGGATTCAAACCCAAAGAGTGTAATGGCGGCGTTGGCTGGTTGCTGTTGCGAACTGAAAAAAACAAAAGCCATACTTGGGAGAAAAACATGACACAGGCAAAAGAGGGGGATACAGTAAAAATTCATTATACAGGCAGGCTGCAGAACGGCACCGTATTTGATTCTTCCAGTGAACGCGACCCACTGCAGTTTAATATCGGCAGCGGTCAAGTTATCCCTGGTTTTGAGGAGGCGGTAAGTGGCATGAAAGTCGGTGAGAAAAAGACTGCTCTAATCTCTTGTGATAAAGCCTATGGGAAAAGGGATCCAAGCATGGTGATGGTTGTTGACAGAAAATATGTCCCTGCCGAGATCGATCCTGAAGTCGGTCTGCGTTTGCAGGTGGGAAGCCCGAGCGGTCAACTTCTTGCGGTAACTGTTATTGCAGTCAGTGACGAGAACATTACCCTTGATGCCAACCCCCCGTTGGCGGGGGAGGATTTAACCTTTGATATTGAACTGGTCGAGATCGTCTGAACCGGCCGGGAAAATACATTGACACTTGCAAAGTGCATGGGTACTTTAGTCTCCGAAAAAAAGAGAATCCACCTGAATATGAACAGCGTGTTTTCCCTTTGTTTGCAGCCTGCCCCCATCTTTCGCAGAAAGCTGCAAAATTGTATCTGGATTTCATAAAGCCAGCAGTTTTACTGAAAAAATTATTATGCCTGTTTACGAATATACAGCGCTTGACCGGACCGGCAAAAATGTAACCGGGATTATTGATGCCGATAGTACATTAGCTGCCCGCCAGAAGTTAAGAGCTTCCGGTAAGTATCCAGTACAGGTGCAGGAAACAACAACCAGGGCAAAATCAGAACGGGCTGTCGGTTTTTCGCTGCCAACATTTTTCAACAGGGTAACACCTGATGATATTCATGCCTTGACCCGTCAGCTTTCGACGCTGTTGAATGCAGGCATCCCCCTGATTGGGGCTCTTGATGCCCTTATGGAGCAGTCGACGAGCCCGCCTTTGAAAAGAATCATCGCCCAGATCAAAGAATCTGTCAACGAAGGCAATAGTCTCACGCACTCCCTTGCAAAGCATCCTAAACTTTTTTCAAATATTTATATCAACATGGTGCGGGCCGGAGAAGCATCCGGTTCCCTTGATGTCGTATTGGATAGGCTGGCCGAGTTTGGTGAACATCAACAGGCTTTGAAGGGGCGTTTTCAGGCGGCATTGGTGTATCCTATATTCATGGCCATAATTGGCTCCGGCGTCTTGTTTTTCCTGTTAAGTTTTGTGGTGCCTAACCTCACGAGGGTTTTTACGGAAATGAAGCAGGTTCTGCCGCTTCCCACCACTATCCTTATCTGGTTCAGTGGCTTCATGCGTATATACTGGTGGGCAATATTGCTTGTAATGGTAGCAATTGTCCTTGGCATAAAGAAATTTATAAAGAGCCCTAAGGGGCGATACATCTGGGATAAATTAAAATTGCGTCTTCCTGTTATCGGGCAGATCAACCGGAAAATAGCGCTGTCCCGATTCGGCAGAACCCTTGGCTCCCTCCTGCAGAGCGGAGTGCCCCTGATCGCCTCTCTGCAGATAGTACGCAATATTGTCAATAATGTTTTGATCGGCGACGTCATAGACGAGGCCATGGAAGATATTCAGGCTGGTAAAAGTTTGAACCTTGCCTTGAGCAGATCCATCTGGTTTCCTCCTGTATTCCGGCAGATGGTTTCCGTAGGTGAACAAAGTGGAGATCTGGAAGGAATGCTGCACAAAATTGCAGATGCTTACGAGCGAGAGATAGAAACACGCATCACCGGTATGACCGCTCTTATTGAACCGATCATGATCCTGCTGATGGCAGTTGTTGTCGGCTTCATCGTAATTTCAATCCTGTTGCCTATTTTTGAAATGAACCAGATGATCGGCTGAAAAGCAACTTTTGAAAAATAAGAGACGTATTGCCGGATGCGGCATGAAACAATAATATCTTTTGTAAAGAATACAGATTAACTAGAGGGTTTGGGTAGACTTTTTTCAAGCATATCCTGTCATTTAAAAATAAAGGTGAATTGAACAATGTATAACGATAGAAAAAGATTAGGAAGCCGGGGCTTTACCCTGATTGAAATCATGGTTGTTATGGTGATTCTCGGGATCCTGGCAGGTCTCATCGTGCCGCGAATTATAGGCCGCCCGGATGAAGCCAGGCGCATGAAGGCAAAGGTCCAGATTCAGAGCCTTGAAACTGCACTCCAGTTGTATAAACTTGACACCGGAAATTATCCCACCACAGAACAGGGATTACAGGCTTTGGTGGAACCGCCTGCAACTGGTGAATTGGCCAAATCCTGGCGTGAAGGAGGGTACCTTGAAAAGGGCCAGGTCCCTAAAGACCCATGGGGTAATGAGTATGTTTATCTCAGTCCGGGAACACGTGATGATTTTGATATAGTCTCTTATGGTGCGGATGGTGTTGCAGGCGGCGATGGCAAGAACGAGGATATAAATAACTGGGATTTGGAGTGATAATACGATCCATCGGTATTGCGGAATATCTCTTCAAATCGTGTTTTGCCCCTCCTGTAGCAGGAAAGGAGACCCCTTTGCTTCAATGGTTTGCTGATTCTCAGCTGAATTCTCCAGGGAAATCATTTGCCAGAGTAGGCGGCTACACCCTGATCGAATTGATCCTGGTGCTGGTCCTGCTCAGCCTCATGTTAGGACTTGTGGTCCCCAAATTCCGTCAGGCGGTATTGAGCGACAGTCTTGATGCGACCTCGTTGCGTATCATAGGGCTGGTACAGGAACTTCGGGAGAGAGCGATCAGTGATCAGGTTTCCTATAATCTCCACCTGGATATCCGGGAAAGAAAACTTTGGGCCTCTGCCAGCAGTGCTTCTGAAGAAGAGCAGGAAACAGCCAGGGAGAGAGCGCACCAGTTGCCGCTTGATGTCAAAATTACAGATGTATGGTCCTGGTCCAGTGGGAAGCTTTATGATGAGGCAACTATCTATTTCAGCAAGAAGGGCTATATTGAGCAGGCCATGATCCACCTGCAGTCTCAGGATGGCCGCCAGCTGAGCCTTGAATTAACCCCCTTTCTCGGTTCCATAAAAATTCATGATGGCTATGTTGATTTTGACAGGAGCTGAAAGATGGCACAAATAGGTTGTTGATTAGCGGGCGTGATCAGAATGTTAAAGAAATTATCTCACAAAGGATTCACTCTGCTCGAAGTCCTTATTGCAGTGGCTCTGATAGCCATAGCTTTAACCACCCTGCTGGGTTCCCAGTCGCAAAGCGTCTCCTTTGCCAACAGTGCAAAATTTGAAACCATGGCTGCCCTGCTGGCCCAGAGCAAGATGAGCGAGATCACTGTACAGGACAAAGATTCACTTTTCAGTGACAGTGGAGATTTTGGCGATGACTATCCTGGCTATACCTGGGACGTTACAGTAAGTGATATTGCCATCGGGGAAAGCTACGATATATCTGAATACCTGAAGCAAATTGATCTTACAGTTACGTGGGGTGCCTTCAGCTACGACTTGCGGCTGTATCATTATACAGCCGAGAGCACCGGTATCCGTATCGAGACCGGCACGGACACCGGTACCGATAACGTCTCAGCTGCTTCGAAGCGGACCGGCATCAGGGAGATAAGCCGTGCCTTCGCAATAGAGCAGACGGCGCCAAAGATTTAATAATGTATATTATCTGGAATTGTAGACGGGACTTGGAAAATAAAAACAGGAAATCAGTCGGGTGTCGTGTGATGTCTGTTTGGCAAACAGACAAGGGATTTACGCTCCTCGAGGTGCTGCTGGCTTTTTTTATCTTCTCCATCCTTTTCATTACGGTTTACAGCAGTTACTCCGGTTCCTTTAAAACCATCAACATGACAGAAAACCGGATGGAACTGTATCGCAAGGCTGCAATTGCCCTGGCGCGAATCAGCGAAGATCTGCAGGGGGGATATATCAGCCTTCTGCCCCCAAACTCTTTCGGGCAGCCTGCCGAATATACCCGGTTTCTTGGTGAGGACAATGATATCAACGGCATGGATGCTGACAGTTTAAGTTTCTTTTCAAGTATCTCACCCCTTTTCAGCAATGAAGATGAAGCAGGCAGCGGGCAGATTATTTCATACAGTGTGATCCAGGGATCCGAAGAAGACGAGCTTGTTTTACTGCGTTCAGAATCCCCTGAGTTTATTGAAGAGACTGAACAGAGAGAAGGGCTTGTGCTTTCTGATGGCCTGCAGTCCATCAAATTTACCTATTTTGATGATGATGGCGGTGTGCATGAGAGCTGGGATTCGGACAGTGAGGAATTCAGCGGCCGGCTGCCGCGCCTGGTTTCGATATCGCTTGAATTTTTAAATTATGAAAATCCAGAAATGCCTTTAAAAGTCATGACCAGCGTTGCTCTGCCGGTCAATTAAATTTTGCTGGTGCCAGAGGAGCGCAAGGACACAAGGATACAAAGTCAAAAGGGTTACGGTCCAAAACTAAAATACTGGAGTAATGAGATACTGTTTTCTTTTCCCAGCACTCCAAAGCAAAAAACAGCTTTTACTATTGAATATCCGCATGTTTAAGATTTTAAGAAACAACCGTGGCATGGCGCTTCTGATGACTATTCTTGTTATCAGTCTCATCCTCGTCATTACCCTGCGGTTCAATATTTCTATGCGTTCCAGCCTTACAAGTGCCTCGAACCTGCAGGATACTATAGCCCTCGATTATATGGCAAAGTCGGTGTTTAATGCTGCCAGGGCTGTTCTGTCTCTTGATGCGGAAGAGAGCAGTTTTGACAGCCTGCATGAGGACTGGGCCAATCTTGCATTGGCGACCCAGTATTTTTCCAGTTTCTTTAACCGCGGACAGGGCGGTATGAATATAATCGACCATTCCGGCAGGCTCCAAGTAAACAGCCTCATCATGCGAAAAGAGGATCAGTGGGTCGTTAATGAAGAACAGAGAGATGTCTGGATGAATCTCCTGACTGCTGAAGAGTTTGGACTCGCTGAAGAGGAGGCGGCAGCCATTGTTGAAGCCTTGATTGACTGGATCGATGAGGATGATGAAGCACTTGGTTTCGGGGGGGCCGAAAGTTCCTATTACCAGGGACTTGCTACTCCATATACTCCAAGAAACGGCCCCATGGAGTTTATTGAGGAACTGCTGCTGGTTCGCGGGATCACTCCTGAGCTGTATAACGGCACAGAGGAAACGCCGGGCCTCGCCCCCCTGGTGACTCCCCATGGCATGAATGGCAGGATTAACATAAATACTGCCGACCCCCTTGTTCTTGGTGCGCTATCCGAGCAGATTGAACCGGATATGGTTGATAGTATGTTGACTTACCGAGACTATGAAGACAGTGACCTAAGCAATCCTGAATGGTACAAATCGGCTCCAGGGTTTCCGGGTGATATTATTATCCCCCCAACGCTTATCACCACCTCAAGCTTTTATTTTGAAATTTCTACTGAGGTTGCCAGGGAGAACATGAAGAAAAGGGTGCGCGGCATATTAGTGAGGGGGTCAGGTGGCGGAACGGAACTTATATACTGGAGAACAGAATAAATTCAGAGAATATCTATTTTTTCAGTGTGTTACTGATATGTTGCCCGGGTTGCTAAAGTATGGAGGTGTAATTTTTCATCCCGGGCATACATTTTGAGAGTTTGTTTGGTTTAATCAATTTTATGCGCTATAATATAAGGTTATGGTATAATAAGTATTTTTGAGGGGCATGCCTGGCGTTGTGCAGCCTGTTTTTGCGCAAGCCGGTCATGGCCTTTTATTATTCTATTTTATGAATAAACGATCCGTATGCCACGAACAATAATAGGTCTGGACATAAGTGAAGATACTGTGACTGCAGTGCAGGTGAAAAGCCTGATGCAGGGATATCAGGTAACCGGCTGCGTTGCTGTGCCTGTCACAGAGGCAGGTGGTTTAGGAGTTGCCTTACGTGCAGTGTGCGAAGAGATAGACCCAAAAGGTTCGGCATGCAACAGTGTCATAGAAGACGGGCATGTCTCTTTCAGGAACCTGAGCCTGCCGTTTACCGATCTCAAGAAGATCAGGCAGACCCTGGTCTTTGAACTTGAAACGCTCATGGTCACTTCTGTAGACAAACATCTTGTAGATTTTATTGATGTTGACCGTACCGGCTCGCAAACAGACCTCATTGCTGCCGCTGTTGACAGAGCTTATATTAGAGAGCATTTGGCCAATTTTGAACCGTTGGGGGTTGAACCGGAGATCCTCGAAGTCCGAAATCTGCCCTTGGCAAACCAGATCCTCTTGCAACCGACAAGCCCTGAAAACGGCATGCTCCTGAATATCGGTTCGCAAAAATGCACTATTATCCTCTTTCTTGACAATAAGGTTGTGCTTATCAGGCAACTGCCTATCAGTGCAAAAGGGTTGGCCGCAGTTGCAGCAAAGGCCGCGAAAAGAGAGAGCGAGGGTCTGGCGTTTGATTCACAGGACTACGAGACACATCTGACACAACTATGCAAGTTGATCAACCTTACTCTGCGTGGTTTTCAGGTCGAGACAGGAAATAAGAGTGACCCTGAAAAAGTATTTATTACCGGTCCTGGCGGCTTACTCCCAGAAACTGCAGAAATTCTAAGCAATGGCTTGGGCCTTCCTGTCTCATCATTAAAACTGCAGGAAACAGCCGCTAACATCCAGCTGAGCCCAGAACTGGCCAGTCTTTATAATCCGCCACTCATGGACAATGCTCTTGGACTTGCAATCAGGGAAAGCAAAAAGACCAAAGGCTTTAATTTCAGGCGGGAAGAGTTTCAGGTTAAAACCCAACTTGTAAAGATAAAAAAAGAACTCATCCACGCCTCGATTTACCTGTCCATTATTCTTGTCCTGCTTGCTGTCAACTGGATCGTGGATTACCAGGATGTCAAGAAAAGAACAGCTGATCTGGACAGCCGGATAAAAGGGATTTTCACCCAGACCTTTCCGGAGATCACCAATATTGTTGACCCCATTCACCAGATGAATACTAAGATCAGTGAATTAAAAAATGCTGCGGCTGCTGCACCCGGGGTAAGTATGGATAGAACCGTACTGGAGACTTTGAATGACATATCTGCTCGTATTCCGCAGGAACTAGAGGTTCAGGTTGACAGAATGGTGGTCGATCAGGATGGTATCCAGATCAGGGGCAGAACAGATACTTTTAATACAGTGGATTCCATCAAGAAAGGATTGGAGTCTTCTGAAATGTACCGTGATGTGGTGATTGCCTCGGCAAATCTTGACCAGTCAGGCAAGGGGGTCAGGTTTGAAATTAAAATGGACCGGGCCCAATGAGAATTAGAAAGCTTCCAGCAGCTAAAGTCAGAAATAATACCAGGAGCCGGGAGCCTGGAGCCAGGTGCCAGGATAGAGTGGTTTTGGAGTATATTATTTATCCGCGACCCCTTATGTATTAATTATGCAACTTGCCAAAAGAGAAAAATATTTTATTGCTTTGGCTGTTATAGTCATAGTTTTTGCCTTGATTATGCAGTTTGCGATTACGCCTTTTCTGGAGAAAAGAGAACGGTATAAAAACAATGTTACCGTGAAGCAAAATGACCTGCAGCAAATGGTCACCTTGCGCCAGGAATACTTGTTGCTGCAGCAGGACTCTGAGACACTGGCCCAGAGACTCGCCAAGCGGCCGAAAAATTTCACCCTCTTTTCCTTCCTGGAGAAGGCTGCCGGAGATGCAGGGGTTAAGGACAATATCAAATCAATGAAACCATCAGCTTCAACTGGTAAGGGGCCATTTAAAGAAGCCCTGGTTGAGATGAAGCTCGAGCGCATAACATTGGGACAGATGGTTGGCTACCTGAAACTCATTGAATCACCTGAAACACTGGTGAGCGTTAAAAGAATCTCCATCCAGTCCAATAAGAAGGAAACACAGTTCCTGGATGTAGTACTCCAGGTTTTGACCTTTACAGAGTAGCAGTATAATCATGCATCTATGAATATGGTGCGACCTGTAACAACAAATAAAATATTTTAAACTGAAACAACTTCATGGCACTTGCGGGAAAAAATAAAAAATGGCTGGGATATACACTCTATGTTGTCCTGGTTACCCTTGCACTGCTGTATTATCTTTTCCCGTCACAGGCAGTGGAGGAATTTGTTGACAACAGCATCCGCAGAATAAACCCTGCCCTTGGATTCAAGGCTGAGAAGATAGGGCCATGGGTACCTGCCGGCATGCGCATAAGTGGAGGCCTGGTCTATGTGAATGGTTCTCCTGTTACCCCTGTATTTAAGACTGACACCATGTATATCATGGCGCGGATTTTGAAATTGATACGGGGTAACTACAGTTTTGGCCTGGATGCCAAGGCATACTTGGGTGAAATTAACGGCCGGTTCGATTCCAAAGATGACAATGGGGAAACATTTGAAAGTGAATTAGTTTTTAAAGATCTAGATCTTGCCGGCTATGAATTCCCGACAGGCAGATTTCAGCATAAAATAACGGGCCTGGTGAGTGGTGATATTGCTTACAACAATGATTCTGCAGGCGAAAACGGCAGGGCAAAACTGCGCTTGAATAATGGCCGGCTGCAGTTTCAGGTCCCGATATTCGGTGTGAACTCAATTGATCTGCAGAATATTGATATTGAATTGGAGTTACAGAACAGGAGAATCAAAATTGAAAAGGCGGAACTGTCTGGTTCAGAAGTGAAGGGTGTTCTAAACGGATTTATCCTTCTGGATTCAGATATTACGCTCAGCCAGCTTAAACTGACGGGAACTCTGGAACCACTTGCTGAATTTTATAAGAATTATCCTGAAATCAGGGAACTTTTAAAGTCTATGAATAAGAGGGTGAAGAGGGGGCAGTACTTCTACTCCATAACAGGAACACTCGGCGCCCCGGCATTTACACTGCACTGAAATAGGAATGACAGGCCATGTCATCAGGTGGCATGGCAACAATATACTGCAAAAATATTAAAAAATGCCCAGACAGATTCACATATTGTTTAACCTCCTTGCCTTGTTTATCATCGTATACATTGTGGTGAATACCTTTTACCGCGTGGTGGGCATTCAGCTGCACAGGATAGGTGGGGAACAGGTTGTCGCAGTCAGGAATATAGAAACGCATGCCGCCCAGACATTGCGTGAACCTGATTATGCCGTGATTGTCGAGCGCAACATATTCGGAGCTACAGAAAAGGCTGCGCCTCCGCCAGTGGTTGAAAAGGAAGAGGAGCCTATAGAAACCCTGGAGGAAACTACTTTGCAGCTTTCACTCCTCGGAACTATTGCCGGAGACCCTGAAAGCGCCCGGGCTATCATCATGGACCAGAGAGCGAGAAGCCAGGATATCTACCGGGTTGGCGATTCGGTGCAGGGTGCCGAGATACGGCAGATTCTCCGGGGTAAGGTTGTATTGCGGCATGGTGAAAAGGATGAGATCCTTACCATGGCAGAAAGTGCCGAGGCACCGCAGCCTGCCGCTGCTGCGGCAAGCAGGAACAACAGGCGTTTGAGCCGGGACAGAAGAACACGGCAACTGCCTCGGGTTAGGGGTTCAGCTGAAGAGCAGCCACAGGATGACCTTGCAGTTAGCGGCGAGGCAGAAGAGGAAATAATTCCTATTGCCCAGGATGAGCTGCAGGATTCCATAAATGATCTCAATCAATTGATGACCCAGGTTCGTATACGGCCTTATTTCAGAGCGGGTAAACCTGAAGGGCTTATTGTCAGTCAGATACAGGCCGACTCTATTTTTCAGAAACTTGGCCTGATGAATGGCGATATCATAGCCAGCGTTAATGGTAAACAGATGAGCAGTCCCGAAGAAGCATTCGAGCTGTATAACAGTCTTAACTCAGGTTCGCAGGTGAGCCTTGAAGTCACCCGCCGAGGGCAAAGAAAAATTTTAACCTATGATATCCAGTAAGAGTTGCAAAATATGCGAAGTTGCCTTATGGCAATTAGTTTTAAAAATTACTCCATAAAGATATATATAAAGCGCAGAGATGTTTGCACGGGAGATTAATTATATGAAAATTGACAGGCATGTAAAAATTCTTCTCAGTTTCGTTTGCATCAGTATATGGCTCTGTACCGGGAATGCGGCAATGCCAGGAGCTGCAACAACTGGTGATCCACAGGAAATTACGCAAAGCAGGGAATCAGGTGAACCTGTTTTGGCGCCTATATCGCCAATTGCAGCAACTAAAGAGCTTAAAATTGCTGCCAATACCCAGACAGGACAACCGACCCGTACAAACCCAGAAGAACCACTGGAACGCTATGTAACCATAGATTTTGAGAACGTGGATATCAATATCTTTATTAAGTATATCAGTGAGTTGACAGGGAAAAATTTTATCATTGATAAGGGAGTGCGCGGTAATGTCACCATTGTCTCACCGACAAAGATATCCGTGGATGAGGCTTACAAGGTTTTTGAATCTGTTCTTGAGGTCGAGGGGTTTGCTGCTGTGCCAGCAGGCACTGTCATTAAGATCGTGCCTTCCGCCGATGCCAGATCCAAAAGCGTTGAAACGGGGTTCAAGGAAGATACCGGCGAAATAACCGATAAAATCGTCACCCAGCTGATCCCTTTGAAATATGCCGACCCTGAGGAACTGAAAAGACTTTTCACGCCACTTGTTTCCAAAAACAGCGTGGTCATTTCGTACCCTTCCACCAACCTGTTGATTGTCACAGATGTACTCTCCAATATCAGCCGTCTCATGCAGATCATAAAGCAGATTGATGTGGCAGAAAACGTTGCCGAGATTTCCGTGATCCCGATCGAGAATGCCACGGCCAGTGAAGTCGCCACCATCCTGGATTCAATCTTTCAGGGCACATCCGCAAGGCGGGCGCCCACTACCCGGACTACAAGAAGAAGAACCCCTGCAGCGGCCCAGGCTGAAGAGACGAGTCCTGCCCTGGGTGAGGTAAGTATCATTGCGGATGAGCGCACCAATTCCCTTATCATTATTGCCTCTGCTTTTGACACGGTAAAAGTCAAGAATCTTGTCGCCATCCTGGATAAGGAAGTTCCGCGTGGCAGTGGCAATATCAACGTCTATTATCTGCAGCATGCCAATGCTGAAGAAATGACCAAGGTTCTTATGGCCCTGCCTGAAAAAACTGACACGCCAGCAGAGGTCGGCAAGGCTCCCGTTATTTCGAAAGATGTAGAGATTGTTGCTGATAAAGCGACAAACTCCCTGGTTATTACGGCCAACAAGGCAGATTACGCAGTGTTGGAGAATGTCATTCAAAAGCTCGATATCCCCCGCCGCATGGTTTACCTGGAAGCGCTCATTATGGAAGTGGACGCTGAGAAGGATTTTGCCGTGGGAGTTGAATGGATCGGCGGATTCACCTATGGGGATGATAAGGGTATCGTTTTCGGAGGCTCGAAGCCCGGTGACAGCTCGGCTTTGCCCAGTCTTGAGAATCCTTCACTGCCAAAAGGTTTTACAATGGGCCTTATCAATGATTTTATCGAGATTAACGGCCAGACATTTCCTTCTCTTTCGGCGATTTTGAATGCTTATAAACAGGATTCCGATGTGCATATCATCTCCACACCCCAGATATTGACCACTGACAATGAAGAGGCGGAGATCAAGGTTGGTGAAAATGTACCCTATATTACAAGCCAGAATACCACGGCCGCCAATCAGGATTATACCAATTATGAATATAAGGATGTTGGAACAACCCTGAAGATTACGCCGCAGATCAATCAGGAAAATGTTCTCCGCCTTGAAGTGTATGTTGAAGTCATCAGGCTAAAGAATGAATCTATAGCACTGGCAACCAATACCCCGACTACTTTTAAAAGAACAGCCCAGACCACGGTGATTATTGAAGATACCAATACGCTGGTTATCGGCGGTATCATTGGGGATGATGTCCAGGACTCCATCTATAAAATACCCATCCTGGGGGACATCCCCGGTCTCGGCTGGCTCTTTAAGACACAATCGCAGTCTGTGAACAGGGTTAACCTCTATATTTTCCTCACGCCCAGGATTATCAGGAATCCTGCTGAAGCTATTGCTGTTACCAAGGAAAAGCGTGACCATGCAGAATTCCATCATGAAACCGGGTGGGAGGACAATACGTTCCAGTATAGGGAAAATACCAGAGAAGTTTTGAAATCAAGGCATGTACCGCAAACTATTAGAATGGAAGAACAGGAAGTGGCACCAAAAGAGCCCAAGATGATTGAATAGGAAAATGTCCGGAGTGCTGAGCAATGGAGTTACGCGAAGACTTTATAATCCAATGTGCCATCATTCCCAATACATTGCTGAAATTTTATTTTTTAAACAATCTTTGAAAGTTATAACTTTAGGTGCAGAGGTTAAGAGATAATTTCTTTTCTTTTGTCCGCAGCCCGTTGCCGGCAGAGGAAACTGTCGGCAATGAACAGACCCCTTGAACCCTATCTAAAAAAATGCGTTTAATCGGTGAAATACTGCTTGAAATATCAGAGCTTGACCAGGCGAGCCTGGATCGGGGTCTCGCTGTGCAGCAGGAGAAGGGTGGCAGGATCGGTGAGATTCTGCTGCACCAGAAAGCAATCCAGGAAGTTGATCTGGCCAGGGCATTAAGCCGGCAGCTTGACCTTGACTTTATCCCATCCCTGCCTGCGGAAATAAATACGGATTTTACCGGCCAGGTTCCCATCCATTTTCTCAAAAAATTTAAAATGATTCCCCTGGCCGGTCCTGACAGCAACAGCCTGGTCGTTTTTGATCCCTTTCTGTTTCAGGCCCAGGATGAACTGCGGCAGCTTCTTGAATGGGACGAGGCGAAAATTGTGCTGGCACCGTTGAACGCAATACTCAATGCTATCAGTTTTTCGTATGATATCAGTCGGGATACTGCGGAAGAGGTGATTCAGGACCTGCACGAGGAGGATCCCGATCAGATTATTTCAGCTATTGAGGAAACCGGTGACCTTCTTGACGACACCAGCGATGCCCCGGTGATCAAGCTGGTAAACCTCATGTTTTCTCAGGCGGTTCGGGCACGGGCCAGTGATATTCATATCGAACCCTATAAGAACAGGGTGGCAATCCGACAGCGGGTAGACGGTATCCTTTATGACACGTTTACCCCGCCGGCCCACATCCAGGCGGCCCTGGTTTCACGGATCAAGGTCATGGCCAAGCTTAACATCGCCGAAAAAAGGCTGCCCCAGGACGGCAGGACAGAGATCCGTATTGCCGATAAAAACGTGGATGTACGTGTCTCTACTCTGCCGACAGCATTTGGCGAGCGGGTGGTTCTCAGGCTTCTGGACAAATCCAGTGTCCTTCTGAAGCTCACTGATCTTGGCATGACGCCTGAGAGGCTGAAACTCTTCAATAATCTGATCCACGCGGCCCATGGCATCATTCTCGTTACCGGGCCAACAGGCAGCGGCAAGACCACAACGCTTTATGCGGCTCTCAGTTCGATAAACAACTCGGATATCAATATCATTACAGTCGAGGATCCCATAGAATACCAGATGGATGGTATCGGCCAGGTGCAGGTCAACCCCAAGATCAACCTCACCTTTGCCAATGGACTCCGTTCCATTGTCAGGCAGGACCCCGACGTTATCCTGGTGGGGGAGATCCGCGACCTTGAAACCGCGGAAATTGCAATCCAGGCAGCATTGACCGGTCATCTGGTTTTTTCCACCCTGCATACCAATGATTCCTCCAGTGCGGTTACCCGTTTGATTGATATGGGTATAGAGCCGTTTCTTGTCACCTCATCGGTGAATGCCATCCTGGCCCAGCGGTTGGTGCGCAGGCTCTGCAAGACCTGCCGGGAACCCATTGAACCGGAGCAGGAGTCACTGCAGAGTATTGGTATCACCCCTGAAATGCTGGAGGGGAAAACCATATACCGGGACAAGGGATGCCCCGATTGCCTGCAGACAGGCCATAAAGGGCGTGAGGGTATCTTTGAGCTGTTGCTCATGGAAGATGATATCAAAAACACCATTCTGCGGACCTCGGACGCCAATGCCATCAAGA